>Ga0073899_10002788_pt1 | contig 15565 bp, 11 predicted proteins | sample KloWWTmetaKNB5Ph_FD_88975 | JGI IMG/M metagenome (GOLD analysis project Ga0073899, IMG submission 88975) | Active sludge microbial communities from Klosterneuburg, Austria, studying microevolution and ecology of nitrifiers - Klosterneuburg... | ecosystem: Engineered > WWTP > Aerobic digester >...
ATCGCCTGACCTGGCAGGAAGCCAAGTCGTTTGCCCCAGGCGGCTTCGTAAGCCGTTCCCTTCCTTGGACGTAAGGCAGACGGCAGGCACCTCACCCCCGCGCAGTAGCAGTTCTAAATCTGCGTCGAATCGATCCTGCGCAAACAGCCGAACCAGCGCCCACAACATCGCCAAGTCTTCGCTGCCCGGCAGGAACCTAAGGAATGCATCCTGGCTCATGGGGCCCATGGAAAGACGAAAGCTGGACTGACGGCTGAGCACCTTGTTCCCGAGCGTGCAGTCCCGTCCCAGACCACAGTTCCGCCGAACGAGAGCGGACTGTTGCTCCCGCGGGATCGACACCCATCGGCCGGTGCACTGTTCAACATGGACTTCGATACCGTCGAAGAAGTCGCTGAGCAATCCCTCCAATGCCGACGCCGATCGCGGCCGCTGGCTGAACAGCCCCACATAACGAAGCAGACGGATCCTCGGCAGGCCGGTTTCTTGTGCAAGCTCCTTCGTGCCCAAACCGATGAATGCAAACATCCGCTCCGAAAACCGATCTTCGCCGGAAGCCTCGAATTGGACGGGGTATCGGTACTTGGCCCAGCACCGATAGAACAGCGAAAGCAACCGGTGATGGAATAGATCCAGAAACGAGCGGACCGGTTCCTCCCCCTCCTCTTGAGCCATCAAGTCTTCGGTGTAAAAGGGAGGCAATGGCGAGGTGGTGCCATAGAGCCCCAAAAATCGCGTGGTCAACCGGAACTGAGGAGGATCCTTTCTGACCTGCTCCAGGCCTGCGATATCGGAGACCGGAAAGGCGAACGAAAGCTCCGGCCGAAATCGCAGAACCTCCCCCTCAGCCGGCCCGTCGCTTCCAACAGAGGCTTTAGGTCGGCAGAGACGCTCCAAAAGAGCGACCAGTTGAAAAAAGGAGTAGGCCTGCGGCCTCCGAACCAGATCCTCAATCAGAGGATGGCCTGTTGCCCGATCCTGATCGGCCATGAATAGATATCTCCCTGCTCGGTTTCTTTCACCAGTAACTCGGTGAACGAATTCAGCGAGGCATACAGAGCGAAAAACTCGCAGAGCACGCTGGCGAACAAAAACAGATCCCCTTCGCCGGCAAAGTGGTCCCTTCTGAGCGAAAGCGTGATCTCCGTCCCTCGGACCGGCGCGCCACAAAACAGGCAATCCTTCCCGCGGCTCTGCACGTCCACGATGCCTTCCAACAGTCGTGCGTGGGCGCGCTTCGCCTGGTCGTCTTGGCGCGCGGCGAAATTGTAGAGATCCAATAGTCCGCGCAGGGCTCCCACACTGGTCAGTGAAAGATAGTTCAATGACAGGTGCGACAGCAGACGCCAATGAAGGTCGCCACCCAGGGGGGCATGGCAGGGTGCAGACACCCTGCCGATATTCCGGAATTGAACGAACCCCGGCGAGCTGTCTGTCGGCAACTGAATATCCCCGACATGCAGCTTGCCGGCCAGATCGCCATTCGTGCAGGTGAGATGACACGTCACGATCTCACTCGGAACAGCCCCACCTCTCACGGGTATCTCGTCCGCATTGACAAACGAAACATAGGTCTCTGCTCCTCCGTCGCTCACCACCGATTGCCGGAGATGCGTCTGATAATAAATGGTCGAGGCCGCTGGACTCTTGCTCTGACGAAATGAGTAAAATGGCTCGTAGGCCAATTCCTCGCCTGTCCCGCGCATGTGCCCGGTCGCGCCATCAACCGAGAAGATTTCATAATTCGAAACCGGAGCGGCCGACGGACGGATGAGGTATTCCGTCCGTTCATGGCTGACCTGAATCGGCTGGGAGTCCGTGGTGAACAAATTGACGATGGGAGTACAGAACAATCGGACGTGGTCTTTGGAGACTCGCAATGACGCGGGCGGCGCCTTGGTGAACAGGATGAGGATCTCAAATGTTGTGGCAGAACTTCGCCTGGCCAAGGGTCGGAGATCGGAGAGGTCCACGGCCAGAAATTTCTGGGGGAAGGCAAAGTACTCTTGGAGCAACCGATAGCCGTCGAATGCCGTTTGGGGATAGGGAAGCAAGGCCTCTTCCTTTGCAAACCCAAACGGCTGGATCTTGCAATCAGGCAAGCCCAATTCCTCGGCAGGGCGGCCCTGCGTCAGCAAGCGAAGTTTGATCTTGCCCACATAGCGACAGAGCCAATAGTAGAGCGTGTAGGCCGGTTCACCGACCAGATGCAAGCGCAGCCGCTCAATCCCGGCCTGTCCCAGCGTGGCTCCCGGCAAGGTGGCGAAGCGGAGACGCAGCGCGGATTGCCCCGAGCTGGCGCTCTCCATGGAAACCTGTTCAAGCTGCAAAGGATAGAGGTCCACGTCGGCTGTGGTTCGAAAACGGCAGCGCGTTCCTTCCATCTCGCGCGATTCCACTTCCGTTTCCCTCGCCGGAATCCGCTTACGCTCGGTGATCGCCCCCGGAATCGGGGTGAACTCCAGAAGGCTCATGGCAGGAACCGGTCTGAGGTAATGCGGCCAGAGCAGATTCATGACCCCGTGAATGAGCTCGGGAAATTCGTCGTCCAGCTTCTGCCTGATCCGTCCGGTCAGGAACGCGACTCCTTCCAGCAACCGCTCCACGTCGGGATCGCTCCCGACATCGGCCACAAAATGCGCCTCTTTGGGATGCGCTTCGGCAAACTCCCGACCCAGCTGCCGGAGAAAATCCAACTCGTCCTGATAGTAGCGATTAAACGTCACGTCGATCACCCTGCCGACAGTCCTCGCCGTTATCCTTGCCGGACATCCAATTCACCCTGACATGAGATTCACTCGTCCCGATGGACTGATCTCCGTTTTGAACTCCACGTGTGGTTCTCGCTCGGAAATGAGCGTTCCCGTGATCTCAAACCGCAGGATCGACTGTCCCAGTTCAGGCGGCATATGGATTACCGACACATCGCGCAATCTTGGCTCGAACTGTGTGATGGAGCGCAAGATAGCGGCTTGAATCTCCTCCACGGCAGCCGGTTGCTCTTGAGCAAACTCCGTGAGATCCGGCATCCCGTACTCCGCTCGAATCAACACCTGATCCGGCCTGGTGTTCAGCATCTTCCGGAGGTGCCGGAGGACCGACTCCGCGAGGAGATGGGGGTTCTCCTTGAGCGCCTTCCTCGCGAGCCGCTCATCTCCCATCCGTTCCAATAAGCGACATTCTCGTCCCATGTACCCCTCCGACCAGCTTACTTCGGTACTTTCCAATCGTCCTGAGCTTCCTTCTTGTCGACCTCATGTCTCCAGATGGCCTTCTGATATGTGAAGGCCACGTCTTCCATATGTCCGAACTGCCCCGATGCCTTATCGAGACAATTGGGCATCCACGGGTGCATGGAGACAACGATCGCATGCTCCAATTTCGTCGTGAAGTAATGCTCCTCGGTTCCATCTTTCGCGATACGGTACCATTTGATCTCGACGGATTTGAGATGTTCTCCGGTGCAGAGCGCCTGGTACAGAAGCGGCGAGGCCTTGTCCACCTGCTTTACGATTTTGAGGGGGCCGTGCACGCGCTTTCCCGAAGCAAGCCCCGTCTGCGGATCGGATGGGATGCGCACTTCATGGTCGAATGCTTGGACCAGGATCGCCCCTTCTCGACCTTTCAGGTCGCATGACCCTTCTATTTTGCCTTGTTTTTCTCCTTCGACTGTCAAATAGGCTGGAATCGGCATTGTCTCTCCCTCCTCTTCTATTTCTTCTTGTCAAGCTTCCCGACCAGGGACAGCGTGAAGAACGCGCCCATATACTTGATATGTGGCACTACTTTTAAGTCCACCCGATACCAGCCCGGATTGCCCTCGACATCGCTGACCGTCACTTGGGCATCCCGTAAAGGGCGCCGTCTCCGCACTTCCGGAGTGACGACATCTTGCGCGGACACATACTGGCTGATCCAGGTATTGAGCTCACGCTCAAGGTCCGCCCGATCCTTTGTGCCGCCCAGCTGTTCGGTCTGGAGCACTTTGAGGTAATGGGCCAATCGGTTCACGATGAAGAGGTAGGGCAGCTGAGTGCCCAGCCTATAATTCGCCTCGGCGGCCTTGCCTTCCGGGCTCTGACCGAACGTCTTGGGCCGCTGGCAGGAATTAGCCGAGAAGAAACAGGCATTATCCGATCCTTTCCGCATGGTCAACGAGATAAACCCGGCATCGGCCAATTCCTTCTCGCGTTCGCCGGAAATAAGAATCTCGGTCGGAATCTTCGTTTCAATCCCACCCATGGACTCAAAGAGGTGAACCGGCAAGTTCTCTACTGTCCCGCCGCTGATCGGACCGATGATGTTCGTGTACCAACGTGACTTCGCGAAACTTTCCGTCAGGCGCGTGGCGAACGCAAAGGCTGTATTGCCCCACAAATAGCTCTCGTGGCCGTAGCTCAGCGACTCGCTGTAATTGAAGACCTTGGTGGGATTCGTCTCTTGGCTATACGGCAACCGCAACAGGAACCGAGGCAGGCAGAGTCCGACGGATCGCGAATCCTCGGAGTCCCGGAACGAATTCCATTTGATGTACTGTGGACCCTCGAAATGGGTCTTTAAGTCTCTGAGATTGGGGAGCCGGAGGAAACTCTCCATGCCGAAGAACTTTGGCCCGGCCGCCGCGACAAAGGGTGCATGCGCCATGGTGGCCACGCTCGCGATGTGCTGCAGGAGCTTGATATCTTGCGGACCAGGACCGAATTCGTAATTCGCGATCATCGCCCCTATGGGGTTGCCTCCGAATTGTCCGAACTCGGCCGTGTACAGGTGCTTGTACAGGCTGGACTTGGTCACGTCCGGTGCTTCGACAAAGTCGGTCAGGAGTTCTTCCTTCGATACGTTCAGAATCTCGAACTGAATGTTCTCCCGGAAATTGGTCCGCTCTACTGCCAGCTTCAGACCACGCCAGGCGGATTCGAGCTTCTGAAACGTGGCATGGTGCAGGATGGCATCTACCTGCGCGCCGAGCTTCTTGTCCATCTCGGCGATCATGTCGACGACCATCGCCTGATTGACCTTCATTTCCTTCCGCTCCGGCACGAGGAGTGCCCTCATGATCTCCTCGAGCCCCCGCCTGGCGGGAGAATAGGCTTCTTCCTGCGGTCTGATGTCGATCGATTCCAGCATCTGCTCGATGAGACTGGGTGCGGCTTCTACGGCCGGCTCTTTGGGGGATTGGATATCTTGTGGCACAGTCATGGCATGTCCCTCCACAACGTAATTGGACTATCGTGGTGCTTCGGCACCCAGTTCTTGAAGCAGGCGCTGGCAGGCCGCGGCATCACTGAGCAGACCGTCGATCATTTTCTTGAACGCCGGCACATTGCCGAGCGGTCCCTTCAAAGACTGGAGCGCCGCCCGCAACTCCAGCAGCTTGTTCAACTCCGGGACCTGCTGGGCGATGGAGTCGGGGCTGAAATCCTTCAAACCGCCGATCCGGACCGTGACGGGCAGATCTTCCCCCTCTTTACCGGACAACCTATTGGGAACCGTCATCGACAGCTCGAGGTTCAGGCTTCGCATGACGTCGTCGAAATTGCTCTTGTCGATTCGGATCTTCTTTCTGTCCTCCAACGGTGTGTCGTCCGGCCGCAGGGTGAAATCGCCCATGAACACCATCTTCAAAGGAAGTTCTTTTTCTTCTTGGGCTCCTTCAGTCCCCGGCTTGAAGACAATATTGACTCTCTCTTCCGGTGCCACAGAGCCTTCTTTCCCCCCTGCCATGATGCGCTCCTTCCTGTGCGAGTCCCCCAAGAGGACTCAATTCTTGACGTTATCGAGCTGTCCTGGCCGACTTACGCTTGGACTCCATTTCAAACGCGGAGAGCATATCCACCCGGCAGATGCGACGGTAGACGGTCTCCGCCCGGCTCGCCCACTCCGAGGCTGGCTGCTTGGAATCTCGCAGCAATTGCTGCAGGACCTGCCACATCGTCCTCCACACGTCCACCGAGAGGCTTGGCTCCCAAACATCGAGGGCAAACCTCGCAATACCCTCATCGAGACCTTCAAGTTGCGACAGTGCCATGGTCGGGTAGCCTGCGCGCAGACATTGCTTCGCGGCCTCCAGCTTCAGCAGGAACCGGTCTCGTTCCGAAGTGACCCCGGCTGATTCATGCTGCAGCAGACCGATCGCTTCTCGCACTTGCCCCTGTTCCACCAACGTGGTTGCTTGCCTTCGAACTTCATACAACCGCTCGTCTTCTCTTGCGAGCTTCCTATCGCCTCTTCCGTCGGTGGATTCCAATTCCTCCTTTTTCTGCAGATCCTCGATCCACTGCTTCGTCTCTTCGTTCGCAAACGGCATCTCATCGGAGAAGCGGCACGTCGGCAAGTCCGGGAGTCTGTTCATCAACTCCCTCATTTCGCCCTCGACAGCCTCTTTGGCTGACCTGTACGACGGCCCCAGTTGCTCCAAGGCTCGAACCGTGAGCCGATGCGGATCGAGCCAGAACGGCGAATCTGGAAATTGCGACTCAGCTTGGTCCAAGAGTTGAGCCCAGAGTCCCTTCTCCTGCATTTCTTGGTATCGATGCACCACATGAGGCGCAGGCGGCGGAATCCTCGACAAACCATCGCTGAGGGGGGAGGGCATTTGAAGAGTCACCCATGTGGCGGCTCGCACCATGCGATAAGGCCATGGCAGAGACGAGTCCTGAGTCCTGGAGTAAGCAGCGGCTCGGCGAATGAGTGCTTCAGCCTCCTGTAATGCACCTCGACACTCCCCGACCGTGGCAATGGTTCGTGGGCCTCCGGAGGTTGGTGGCTGCCCCTCAGCCCTCTGCACCTCTTTCCCGGTTCCTTGAAGTTTGGCCTCAGACTGACCCAGCTTCTCGATGTGCTGAAGCAGGACGTTTCGAAGCCCGGCGAATCCCGGTGCCTTGTCAGCCAGCTTCTCGACCAAGAGACTGTCAAGGGTGCGAGTGAGCACCTCACAGGTCTGACCCCCTTCAAGATCACGAGGCAAGAGCGACTTCCCCCCGACAGCCGCCTCCAGCTTTTCACCCAGCCAGACGAGCACATCGATCCTCTTCTGCACACGTTTGGCATCCGGATAGAAAGTATCCCAATAATGCGCGAGCATTTCGTGCAAGCAGGCCAGCCCCGCCGCAAGCCCTTGAAACTCTTCTTCATGCAACAAAGCGAGACAAACGTAACTGGCCGCGAGCAGATCCTTTGATTTTTCGCCGAGAACGGTCCTGCCGCCGGCCACGATATCCTTCCAATTCACCGGCTCGCCGGTCATGGACTCCAATTTTTGGATCTCATCCTGCATGGAGAGAAAGTCGGCATCATCCCTGACGGGGCTGCCCGCCGGCGCGTCGAGGCTGATGGGTTTTGCCCCGATTTCTCGCCACTCTGTCGTCAGGTCCGTCACCATGTTTTATCGACCTTCTCGGACAGCGCCAACATCGCCGTTCGGACAGTGGAAGTTCTCAAAGAATCGAGGAGCGAACGGATGTTTCGAACGTTCGGCCTTCAACTTGAATCCGACGACGACGGGCTTGGTAGCGCCGATCCCGATTGTCCAAGCCAACCGAAGTTCTGATGGATCTTTCCGATTCACCTTAGCGTGGCCTTCTTCGAGCATACGGAACAGGCCCCACCGACCGTCAAACCGTTTGTCATAGGACTTGCCGTCCACGACAACTTGCAACAGAGCTCCCCCTGAATCGGACCGGCCGGGCCACTGGAATGGCTTGGGGAATTCTGGGTCCCCATTCCGATAATCCAGTTCCTGTCCATCAATCATGAGGCGAATGTCGCTGACCGCAACTCCTCCGATGGCTTCGGGTGTCATTTCAAATTTCACATCTGGGTCGGGACTAGGCGGAAGAAAGAACGCCTCAGCAATTGCCTCTACTTGTCGATAGCCCTCGTCCTTCTCTAAGGCCACGGGACTCACGATCGATTTGTAAAATTCCAGTAACCGACCTGTCTCGGGGCGAAATAATTCACTGAAATTTGTAATCGTGATCTCTTGCTTTGTGTTCCGCTTGAATGGGTATGAATCTTCCGGGCAGGGCGGGGGCGGCGGAATGATGATAATCGGCTCACGAAGGAGCTTACCGATAGCCTTCTGCGTTCTTGGATCGAAATTTTGAATAAGAACTTCCACCTCATTTCTGGCTTTCGATAGGTCGGACACAGCCTGTGGTTCGCCACGACGAACCAGCGCGTTCCTCACGTTTTGTAACTCCAGCCTGTACTTCTTGAGTCCAGCGCCTTCGGCACAGGGGACCACAAACTGATGAAACGAATTGAACGCTTCGGCCACTGGATGGGAGGACGCGCTCCGAGGGATCCGGCACTTACTGACGTCGCTGACGATATTCGAGAGCTGGCTGAAAGAGGTATTCTTGTCGACGGCTTCCAGCAGCGCCACCAATTCAGCGTTGTCTTTAGTCACGTCCTCTAAACGCTGGATAGCGACAGTAGTCTCTTTCGCAGGTCGCATCTTGATGGAGGACAGGAAATCGAACCATCGATTGATATAGTCTTCCCGATATAAATCCTGAACCGCGTCTTCGACGTGACCCTGCGGTACGTCCAGCACCCAGGAATCCCTGTCGGCTTGGTCCAATACCCGGTTATTCGTCTTGGCAAACAGCCCGCTGTCGAATTTCGGCGTAAAGTAGCCGGGAATCTCTTTGCTGTTTTCCAGAAGAGTGGCGTTTTGTCCCTTTAACAGGGAGGCCAGTGTGACCGGCTCCGGCTTGTATTCTTTGATCATCTCCCGCTGAACACGCGCATAGACGCGCTTGGGATAGGACAAACTCTGGAGCGCCGCCCTTGTCTTCTTCACCAAGTCACCATCCCGATGAAATAGGCCCTGCGACTCGGACAACACACGGCTGTAGGTCTCGATCTGTTGGTCCACCGCCCTCACCACATCAGGCGTGGCTTTCTCCCCATACTTAGCCGGCAGTGTATCGTGCCAGATCTGCTTGAGCCATTCGGCGAGGAATGATTGATCTCGGAGAATCGGCTCCTTCCCATCAGTGATGGGGGACAGCATGAGATAGGTCTTCAGAAGTGAATAATAAAAGTCACTGTCTCGGCCCGCCGGGATTTTCGACGGATTTTCTACAAAACCTCCCAGTGCAGCTTCTAATTGCGTTCGCGTCTCCATCGCGTAGAGCCGGTCGAATAGCCGAACATAAAGATCTCTCGCCGACTCATGAATGTTCGCTTCTCGATTCATACCCCATCGGCGCTTCAAGGGAGGACCGTCCTCCGAACCCTCTTGCAGCACTTGCACCAGCTGGCGGAATCGATTGAAGTTCTTATCTTGAACGTGGTCGATGAACGTCTTCGGCTCCGTAATGATGGCCTGGAACGAATTTTCGGCACTCTCTTGAATCTGCCGACCGAGCTCTCTATTCACAGAATACGAATAGACGGCTGCAGCCACGCAGGCCGCACCGACCGCAGCAGCACCAACCGTGGCCATGCGTACTCGGAACATCCTCCGTCGCTTGGCTGCGGATGAAAGCCGGGCGAGGTTCTGGTCCGGAAGGACGACGCCGGCAAAGAATTGTTTGATGAAATAGGGGCCTTTCTCCTTTGGTTCTCCCGGCTGAATCCCAGTCGACTCAGCCAAGCCGGCACGGTGATTGACGGAGTTGATCACTTGGTCCAGCGGATGGCCCTTTTGGGTCGCGCTCGTGAGGTAAAAGCCTCGGAACAATGCACTGTCTGGGTGGCCAGCTGACTGAAACAGTTGATCGACAAAGTGGGACAGGCTCTGCTTGGCCTGGCTCAACTGCAACGGAAAGCTGAAGACATCCTGAAGTTTTTTTGAGCCGAGGAGCGAGAGCAGCCTCGTATGACGGCGGATTTGTAGCGCTTGCACCATTTTTCCAAACGCCGCCTCGAATTGATCCGAAGGCGTCATCCCAGGCGGAATCGGGGCAGGAAACGTGTAGCCCCAGACCTGCTCTTCCCGGTCAACTGTGTTCACATTCTCGAAGAATTCAACGAAGCCGCGCAGCAAATCGCACTTCGTGAAAACGAGATACACAGGAAACACGACCCCCAGCTCTTCGACTAATTCCTTTAGCCTGGCCCGAAGATTCTCGGCAAGCAGCTCAATTTGGTTGTCGTCGGCTCGCAACAGATCCGGCAGGCTAACCATGATGAGGACACCGTGTAATGGGACTCGTCGTCCTTGTTCCTTCACCATGCCGAGCAGTGCCAGCCACTCTCTTCGGTCTTCCTCTTGCTCGATGTACCGTCCGGCCGTATCGAGAAAGAATCCCTCGTTCGTCACCCACCAGTCGCAAGTCCGGGTCGCGCCTGATCGATCAGGTTCTTTACTGTCCTTAGGGTATGACGCCTGGAGACCTGAATTCTTAAGCGCGGTGGTCTTTCCGGAACCAGGTGGGCCGATCAGCATGTACCAAGGAAGAGCGGACAAAGCCCCCTCGCCCGACATGCTGTCTTTCAAAGAGCTGATAGCTCGTTCGAGTCCGATTTTCATGGCCCCGACGGGATCCGCGACCTCTTTTTTCGCCGATGTCTCCGGCAATTCGAATGGTTTCGCTTGGCGATAGCTGACCATCACTTGGTACAGAGCGTACCCGACTAGAATTGCCACCGCCGTAGCCAGCGCTGTCAGAATCTGCCCTAAGCCAATCACTTTCATGAGTGTCAGAACGAGCACTAACAAAAGGAGCGCCAACAACAACGTAACCCGCGGATGGCGACGTGCATAGTCTCGTGTATGGCTCAGGGCTGCCCTGAACGCCTCCCTACTCCGAAGCATGTTGCTGCTCATGGTTGTCATGGCTTCTGCACTTTCTCCGCCATCACCTGTAGGTTGGCTTTCACTGCGTCGGCATCCCAGCTGATGTTCATGGCGAGGACGACATACAAGACGATGGCGAGCACGAATGCGCCCACGCTCAATATCCATGGTATCGACCCAAGCTGACTCTTTCCGTTGACAGTTGCTGCCGACGTTTCGCCCAACGACAGCGAGGGAACTTCTCCCCTTCTCGCCTGAATATCTCGTCCCAATTCCTGGATCAGGGCCTTGAGTTGCTCGCGACCTTGCAGTTTGTATTTCCCTTCAAATCCCAAGACGAGGCAGAGGTAGTACAGCTCCAGCAGGTCCGTGTTCAGGGGATGCCCTCGCCAGATCTCTTCCAGGTTTTGGAAGAATCCCTGTCCCGCGAGATCCGTGCTGAACAGCTCGCTCTGAAGACTCATCGAGGGCCATTGATGCTTTTGAGGCCAGTGCGAGCTCATCACCATCTCATCCAGGTAGGCGGCGAGGGCATAGCGAGCCAGGCGCAACGTCTCTTTTGGAACGCCCATGTCGCCACCGGCCTGATTGGCTTGGTAAAACATGTCGAGGAGATGAGCGCGCAGCGTCTCTGGTTCACCGCACTCCGTGGCCGCCCTCAAAGACGTGCCCACTATGAGCAAGTCATTGAAGAGAGAGAGGAGGCTCGTTCGTTCCGCCATCGAGACAGGCATGGTCGGCACCTATTTCATCCACATCAGTTCCAATTTCACGTCTTTCACAGCAGGCGGGACATACACGCCTATTGCGCGGGCGCGACAAATCGGCGCCCAGCGAGGACCTTGATTGTCCAATTGGAAATACTCGTATCCCGCCTTCACCGGCATGGTCGGAGGGGGACTCACAACATGCGATAGCACCAAGCCCTCCACTGCGCCCTCCACGACGCGTTCGACCTCGTTCGGGGCCGCGATGCGAATCTGCTTGACGAACCTTGGAATCTGCTCGTCCGTGAGACCACTCGCCGCGACGAGATAGAGGTGGCCGGACTCGAGCTGCTCGCTACTGACAGCGGCTTGCCAAATACACTCGCTCATCAAGCTGAGGGCAATCGTCTCGACGCGGATGTCTTCTTCCTTGAGCGCCTGCCTGATCCTGAGATCCATTTCCCGAAACGTGCCATAGAGATTGAAGTGGTCGTATTTGGGAAGGTCCATCGGATCGAGGGACGGGAACACTGTGCTCAACTCGCCGGTCAATCGCGCCAGCATGAGATACAGCGATTCGGGATGAGCCTGCCCTACAAGGCTGCAATGTGAAAGCAGTGGAAGATGCGCATTCAGGATGTGAAGACGCGAGCATCGGGCCTGATCCAGACTTGCCGGGCTCGCAGCCAGTTGTTGAGCCGCCAAACCTTTACGCTTAGCAGACAGCAGTTCCAGTAGGCCTCGCACAAGCCGCATCAGCCAAGGGGACGCGCTCATGGATACACAAGGCGGCACATAGCTGTCCCGGATCGATACCTTCCCGCCTGCCCCCCGCTCGAGTTCCGCCACTTTGAGGGTAATGAAGCCGGTCGCATCCTCTCCCGAGAAGAGGATGCGCACATTCTCCCGTGCGAGTAGAATTTCGCGCTTTTCTCCTGAATTGAGGTCGGCAATGCCGACCCGCATGCCGACGTAGCGGGTGGGAGCTGTTCCCGCATCCTCGTCCAGCACCCAGTTGGGCCCTCCCGGACGCTCGGTGGGAATGCCGACCAATACGTCCAGGTGGTCCAGCGAAGGAGGGAACGAGCCATCAATCGAACGGGGTAGCACAAAGCCACCGTTCTCTAAATCGCTCGGCAAGATCCGGATGAGCGTCCCGTCCGGCATCACCCCTTCCAGAGTCACGAATCGGACCATGGCGTTCGCTAGGTCCTCCTGATCCAGCCTCACGTCAATCACGCCCCACCCGAATGGCCTTACCGCCCGGACACGCTCATGCAGCAGCTGCTCGAAATAGTGGTCCCATTGTTGGAAATGATGGGGGGTCAGGAACATACCCTCATGCCAAATAATTTTGTGCGGCCGGCTCATAAGAATAGCCTTTCAGTCAATTGGCAGTGACCATCCGTTTCTGGACCTTTACGTTCACGGAGAGGATCCATAATTCGTCCAAGTCCACGACCTGCCGCCAAACGGTACCTTTGTCTTTGTCGCGGAATAGCGCCATGACGGCGAAGTATTTCGCACCCTTCTTCCGCCCTTCCTTAATCGCCATCTCGGTGTTCGGACGCAGCGTGGTTTCCTTTCTCCACAGCACGTCATTTCCAAGAGTCTTTTCATCAGCTTTTACGAGCGATAGAAAGTCGGCCTTTTGGAACCGGTCTTTGCTACTGAGTTGGTAGAGCCGCACCGCGACGGGAAGAGGGTTCCCGGCTGCATCAACCTGGGGTACTTCGGAGGAGAGGGCTATCTTGAGCGAGCCGCATGCACTGACGGCCAGTGCCAGTAGGCTGACAGCAAATAGGATGATTCCCCGTCGGACGGAGGGAAACGTGTGTTTATCTGAGCACGGGTCTTTCCGGATTACAGATGAACGACGAGCTGGGAAATGAATGGCATTCGTAGGGAACCGGCGGTTGACTTGGTACGCAAAGCAGGCGCGGACGATGAAGCGTGGTATGCAGAGCAGATAGGAAGCCCATTGGTGACAGCCAACCGACGCTTGATCATATAACCGGTACAGCATTGCACGATAACCGATGAGGCCATCACGCCTGGGCAACGGCAGCATCGGCCTTTCTGTTAGTTAAGTGACCAGAGCAGTCTCCTTTGCGCCTACACTTTCCACGTATTCTGACTTGGTTTTGGCTACATAATCCGTGCCGCATGACGGATTCATCAGATGAAAGCAAACTACCCAGGAATTACGGCTCTTTGCAGAAACCTGGTCGCGTCTCAACTAGAGTGATATGTCAGTTCAGTATCGAAATAGATACGCGCACCCTCGCTTTTGATACTACTGATCATCCGCCCATCGCTCTGAATCGACTGTTCTCTCGCGTCGGTCTAACGGGCCTATTCCCCGCTCGCATACAGGAAGAGAGAGGGAGTCTGAGCCATAATGATCCATTATGCCAATCCTGTACCAAACCTCGGTCGAGGGAAGTACCGAGGCAAATGAGATGAATTGTTGGGAATAAGTGGAAAGAAATTTAGGCAATACCAGAACAGCAGTCCTCAAGGCATCGGAGTGCGTAGCAGGATTCCCCAGAGAAGTACAACTACTTGTAGCGAATATCTGCAAAACTCGTGATCAATCGTGCCTCGCTGTTATCGCTAGACCGTGCCAATACCGCTAGGGCCATATAGCCCTATTCACGGTAGCTGAGTAATGGAATGCCGTGATTTTTTCATATACTGGAGAATGTCTGAAAACAGTTAATCCCCTGGCAGCAAGACGACCATCTTCGGAGGAGCATCAAATACAAGGAAGTCTATCTGCACGCCTACGAGGCCGTCGGTGCAGCCCACCAGGGATTGGCACGTTACCTGACGTTCTCTAGCCAGACCAGACCGCACCGGTCGCTTAACGGCAAGAACCAGAGTCGTTCCGCAAATACATTGTCCCGTCAGCACCCTGTCCCGACCATGCTGAGATGGATGCCGTGCGCGGTCAGCAGGTCCGTGAATTCTAGACTCGTGAACTGACATCCTTGGTCGGTGTTGAAGATCGTCGGTGCGCCTGAGGTGGTCACGGCCTCCTGGACCTCCTCCGCACAGAAATCGGTCGATGGTCAGGGGGCATCAAGCTGTCTACAGTTCCAGTGCTTCAGTGATTGTTCTTCAATGGCTATGCGAAAGGAGGGTAGACCGCTGAAACCTACACGTTCCCTCTTTCTGACGATAGCAATGATGGCGCTGGTTGTTGCCTCAGCCGGCGCTGAGCAGGCAACGCCCTTTGTGCAGAGCGCGCATTACGGCTTCAGCGGGGTGATCACCAAGCTCGAATCAGGCATGCTCTTCGTAAAGACCGACACAAGCTTGCAGGCGCGTGTGATCAGTCCCACCAAGGCGGAGCGTGTCGGTTTGTACGACGCCAAGATCGGAGACACCGTGAACATGCTCGTCGATTCAGACAACGTTCTGATGGATATCTCACAGACAGATCAGTTCTTCCCTGAGCATCACTTTGTTGCCGGTCGGCTTCACTATGCGGATCCCCTTTGGGGCGCCATTCAGCTTTCAACCCCCGAAGGGCCGGCAAGTTTTGACGTGGATCCACTGGCAGGGAGTAAACTCTCCACGTTGGAGGACGGCACCCCCGTCGCCATTGAGCTAGACGCGGATAACGTCATGCTGGATGGCACGATCGAGTGCGCGACCCGGCAGACACACACCTTAGCCTCAATCAGTGATCACAATTTGCTAGCACGACAGGCGACGCGAGACACTGACCTCACGAAGACCCGTCGGTCGCTTCTGGTCTAACGGATGGGACGCGGTTGAGGGGCCCTTACAATTTCTCCGAGACTGTTCTCAGAAACCGGAAAGAGCAGGCGCCCACCATTTCCCGGCAGAAATGAACCAGGCACACGAGAGAGAGCATGTATCGGCGTTCTGCGATTGGTCCGAAAGTGGATCCGACGGGAGGAGTTTTCACACTCGCAGGGTTGGAGAGAATTTGGAGGAATGCAAATGGGGCCGGCCGTCGAAGAAAAGCGTTGGCGTTTTGGTGCGGGAGGCGGGACTTGAACCCGCACACCTTTTACAGTACAGGATTTTAAGTCCTGGGCGTCTGCCGATTCCGCCACTCCCGCAGTAAAAACTG
>Ga0073899_10002789_pt1 | contig 15562 bp, 7 predicted proteins | sample KloWWTmetaKNB5Ph_FD_88975 | JGI IMG/M metagenome (GOLD analysis project Ga0073899, IMG submission 88975) | Active sludge microbial communities from Klosterneuburg, Austria, studying microevolution and ecology of nitrifiers - Klosterneuburg... | ecosystem: Engineered > WWTP > Aerobic digester >...
CACCGCCGGCGCGGTTTCGGTGAGGTCGCTCCAGTCGATCTCGGCCAGTCCGCGCGTCATCAGGATGGAGACGTAGATCAGTGCCGGCGCAGTGGCATAGGCGGGCACGCTGGCGGCGAGCGGGGCCAGGAACAGCGCCAGCAGGAACAGCAGCGCGACCACCACCGCGGTCAGCCCGGTGCGCCCGCCGACCGCCGTGCCGGCAGCGCTTTCGATGTAGGCCGTGGTCGATGAGGTGCCGAGCAGGCTGCCGGCGACGATGGCGCTGGAATCGGCCAGCAGCGCGCGCTTCAGTCGTGGCAGTTTGCCGTCGGCAGCGAGCAGCCCGGCGCGATGGCTGACGCCGATCAGGGTGCCGGTGGCGTCAAACAGCTCGACCAGGAAGAAGCTCATCACCACGCTCACCAGTCCGACATCGAGTGCGGCACGGATATCGAGCTGCAGGAAGGTCGGAGCGAGCGATGGCGGCGGCGCAAACACGCCGACAAAGGCGGAGTGACCAAGCGCGATCGAGGCCGCGGTCACCGCCAGGATGCCGAGGATCACGCCGCCGACAACGCGCCGCGCTTCAAGCGCGACGATCAGCGCCAACCCGGCCAGCGCCAGCAGCGGCGCCGGCGCGTGCAGGTCACCCAGGCGCAGGTAGGTGGCCGCATCGGCGACCACGATGCCGGCGTTCTTCAGACCGATCAACGCCAGGAACAGACCGATGCCGGCCGAGATTGCGAGCTTGAGCGAGCGCGGGATGGCATCGACAATCCACTCGCGCAACTTGAACAGACTGACCAGCACGAACAGGCAACCGGACAGGAACACCGCACCGAGCGCGGCCTGCCAGGAATAGCCGAGCGTGCCACAGACGACGAAGGCGAAATACGCATTCAGTCCCATGCCGGGCGCGAGCGCGATCGGATAGTTCGCATACAGCCCCATCACCGCCGATCCGATCGCGGCCGCGAGACAGGTCGCCACGAACACCGACTCCTTCGGCATGCCGGCCGCCGACAGGATGTCCGGATTCACGAACAGGATGTAGGCCATGGTCAGGAAGGTGGTGAAACCGGCCAGCAGTTCGGTGCGCGGCGTGCTGCCGTGGGCCTTGAGGTCGAACAGGGACTCGAACATGGACGCGGCGATGCCTTCGGTGGACCAGGGGCGAAGCTTAGGGCTTCGCGAGTTGCGGGTGTTCGCGGCGCCAACGCGCGACCTCGTCTTCGCGCACGAACTCGCGCCCCTGGTCACGGCCGAGCGCGGCTTCGGTGGCGGTCAACGCGCTGCGCAAGGTTTCGACGTCGGCGCTCATGGCGGCGAGCGCCAGGGCTTCGATCCAGGCACTGGCGGCCAGACCACGCACGTCCGGCGCTGCAGCAGCGATTTCCGCGCGCACCGCGCGCACCTCGGCCAGTGCCTGCTCGGCCTCGCCGCGGGCCAGGGCGAGGTGCGCCAGCAGCAGCCGCCGCGCTCGCCGCGCGCCGGCATCGACCGGCGTCGGTGATGCCGCCAGCTCCGCCTGCGCCTCGGCGTTGCGACCCAGGCGCCACAGGCACTTCGCGACATTGGCGCCCGACTGCGCCAGGTCCGCATCATCCGCCGGCAATGACGCGCGCCGCTGCTGCTGTACATCGCGGTGCATCTGCAACGCCGCCGTGTAGTCGCCGCGCGTGTACAGCACATTGGCCCAGTTGTTCAGCGCCAGCAGCGTGTGCGGGTGCCCGGGGCCGCGCGTCGTCAGGAACACCTCGTGCGCGAGCCGGTACAGCGCAATCGCCTCCTCGAAGCGGCCGGCCGCGCGGTACTCGATGCCGAGATTCAGCGCCGCGCCGGCGGTGCGTGGATGGGCCTCGCCGAAGATCTCGCGGGTACGGTCGAAGATGCGCTGCGCCAGTTCACGAGCGCGCTCGGCCTCGCCGGCATTGCCGGCCAGCACCGCGAGTTCGTTCAGCACGTTCAACTGACCCGGGTGGTCGACCGGGAAGTAGCGCTCGCGATACTGCTGCGCCTCGTTGCAGCGCTGCAGCGCCTCGCCGCCGGTGGCGCGCAGCACCGCGATGCGACAGCGCGTCAGCAGCAGCGAAGCCAGCAACTCGCCGCCGACGCCGGCTTGCGGCGCGGCCAGCAACGCCCGTTCCGGGTCTTGGCGAAACACGTTCTGCCAGGACGCAAGCGCGGCCGCGAGCGCGGCGGCGGCGTCATCGATGCGGTTGCGCTCGAACTCGACGCGCGCGAGCAAGTTCAGCACCTCGGTGCGCAGTGCCCGGCCCTGCACCAGCCCATCGCGCAGCGAAGCATCGCGACGCAATGCTTCGAGGATCGCGACCGCCTCGTCGTTACGGCGGTTGCCCGCCAACGCGTCGGCCTGCAGCAGTTGCAGCGCGACCAGCAGATCAGCGTCGCGCACACGCCATTGTTCGCTGCCGACCAGCGCGGCATTGGCGGTCTCCAGCGCCTTCGCGTACTGGCCGAGCGCCAGCAGCACGTGCGCCGAAGTGCGCAGCAGTGCGGCGCGCGTGGCGCGGTCCATCGCCGCGTCGGCAAGCAAGGCGTCGGCGCCGCGCTCGGCCATCGTCACCGCGTCCGGCACCTGACCGCGATGGCGCATCGGATTGGCCTGCTCGAACAGGTCCGTCAAGAACTGCGTCGTCTGTCCGGCACGATCGCGCTCGTGCGCGATTTCATCGCGCTGCCAGCGCCAGTTCAACGCCACCGCGGCGAGCGCCAGCAGCACCGTGGACAGCATCGTCAGCGCGATGCGATGGCGACGCACGAACTTGCGCGCGCGGTACGCGCGATCGCCCTGGCGGGCCGCGACCGGTTGGCCATCGAGCAGGCGGCGCAGGTCGTCGAGAAAGGCGCCGATGCTGGCGTAGCGTTCGCCCGGCGTCTTGCGCAGCGCCTTGCGCAGGATCGCGTCGAGATCGGAACCGAAGCCGCGGCGGGCGCGTTCGAGCGTGCGGCCAGTGGCGTCCAGCGCGCGCGCGACGCGACTCGGCGGCGCGGGGTCGTGCTCGCAGATCGCCTGCATCAGATCCAGGCTGGAAGTGTCGACCGCGCCGTAGGGCGATTGGCCGGCGACCAGTTCGTACAGCACCACCGCCAGCGAATACTGGTCGGACGCGGTGCCGATGGCGCCGCCGCGCACCTGCTCGGGGCTGGCGTAGCGCAATGTCATCAGTCGCTGGTCGGCGGCGGTCTGCTGGATCGTGTGTTGCAGGCCGCGCGCGTCGATGGCCTTGGCGATGCCGAAGTCGAGCAGGCGCGGTCGACCGTTGCGATCGACCAGGATGTTCGCCGGCTTGAGATCGCGATGCACGATCAGCGCCGCGTGCGCTGCCTCCAGCGCCTCGCCGACGGCGAGCACCAGACGCACGCGCGCGGCGAAGTCGGCGTGCTGCTGCTCGCACCAGAAGTCGATGCGCTCGCCATCGACGTACTCCATGACCAGCCAGGGCACGCCCTCCTCGGTCTCACCGCCGTCGATCAGGCGTGCAATGCCGGGATGATCGAGCGCCGCCAGCAATTCGCGCTCGGTACGGAAGCGGCGCAGCAGTTCGCCATCGGGGTCGTGCGCGGCGCCGAGCAGCTTGACCGCGATCCGCTGCACGAAGGCGCCGTCGCGACGCTCGCCGAGCCACACCGTGCCCATGCCGCCCTGCCCGATCGCGCGCACCAACTCGAACTGACCGACGCGTCGCCCGACCCACGCCGCCTGCGCCTGCGCCGCGCGCTCTGCCTGCCACTGGCCACGCAACGCCGCGATCGGCCCGGGCGCGGTCGCATCCTCATCGTTGCCGTCATCGGCCGTCAGCCACGCCGCCACCTGCGCGCGCACCGCCGGATCCAGATCGACGCGCGCCGCCAACGCGCCATCGCGCTCCACACCCGGCAGCGCGGCAAGTTCATCGAACAGGGCACGCGCCCTGGCAAAGCGTTCGGGATCCGGAGCCATGCGCCGAGCATAACCCGCGATCGCGCCGACGCCGATGCGGCGACAAGCCTGCGCGCAGTTCGCTACGCTTGTCGCGTCACGCCGGAACCCGCCCGATGCCACCGATCGATCCCGAGCACGCACCGCTGTTGACCGAGCGACTGAACGCCGCGGCGCATGACGACCGCGAGTTGATGGCCTATGTGCATGCCGAGATGCAGCGCCTCGCGCGCAGCGCGCTGCGCCGAGGCGAACGTGGCGTGACCTTGTGTACCGGCGCAGTGGTCAACGAGGCCTACCTCAAGCTGTTCGGCCAGGGCCAGCAGCGCTTTCGCGATCGCGGCCATTTTCTCGCGATCGCCGCGACCGCGATGCGCCAGGTGCTGGTCGACTACGCCCGCGCTCGCCTCGCCGGCAAGCGCGGCGGCGGCCAGGTCACTTCGCTGGATGCGCTGGAACACTTCGACTTCGCGATCGACGCCGACGCCGAACAGATCGTCGCGATCGACGCCGCCCTCGCCGCCCTCGACGCGCTGGATCCCCGCGCTCGCCAGGTGTTCGAGCTGCGCTTCTTCGCCGGGCTCGAAGTCGAGGAAGTCGCGGCGGCCATCGCCATTTCCGCCCCCACCGTGAAACGCGACGCACGCTTCGCCCGTGCCTTCATTGGCGAGCAGCTGGGCTGGGTGGCGGCGGGCTGAGGCGGCGCGGTTACTCAAAGCTGTCGGCGAACACGCGCTCCAGCTCCAGCGTTGCCGTGGTCATTTCGATCGGCGCGCCGCGGCCGGTGGCCTGCCACAACGAGTGCAACGTAGTGCCCCAGCTGTCGGTGACGTTGCCGTCGCGCAGGGCTTCGATGTAGTGGCGGGTCAGCGACTGGTAGTAGAGCTTGGCGACCACGCGCGCGGTGTTCGCCGGCAGCGCCACCTGCTGCTCGTGCCAGTACTCGCCATCGCCGTAGCTGATGCCGACCACCGGCGCGCCGGCGTTCGCATAGGTCGTGTTGTTGAAGCCGCGCGGCGGGATGCGGGTGTCCTTGGCGATGGTGTCGGCGAGCGCCATGTGCGTGGTCACACCCGCCGGCAGGCCGGTGGCGGTGGCGGCATCGGCGCTGAGCGCCACCTGCATTTCATAGACCGTGGTCGTGGCTTCGTCCAGATGTGCGGTGCCGGTGTCGTAATGGCCGCGTTCGAGCAGCAGGTTGTCGTTGATGTCGTAGAAACTCAGGTTCAACCAGACACGGCGGCCCTCGATGTGTCCGGTCGGCAGCTTGTGGCCGGACTGATTGATGACGCGCGCGACGACGTTGCCACCGGCGCGTGAGAGTTCGACGGTGGCCGCGCGTTGCAGCATCGACAGCGCCTTGGCGCGACCGGCGGCGATGTGCGCCGGGTTCACGTCCGGGTCGCCCACGGTGTAGGCGGCGATCAGATCCAGCGAGGGCACGGCGGCACCGGCAAATTCGTGCGAGGCCAGGTCGGGACGGTCGCTGCAGAAGCTGCACGGGGCACCGGCGACGCCGGGCATGTGACAGTCCTGGCAGGTCGCAACCACGGGGCTGCGGGTGCCGCCGAAGCGGCCGCCGAGATTCACTCCGCCGGCGGCGAACGCCGAGAGCTTCCATTCGGTGTAGGTGCGCTCGAGCGGGAACTGCTGCCACGGATCGTGGCTCGGCGACTCGGTGTTGATCAGGTTGTAGCGATAGGTGCCGTCGACCTGCTTGGTCGTGGCGACGTTACCGACGTCATGGCAGGTGCCGCACAGCGCCGCTTCGCGGTGGTAGGGCGAAACCAGGAACTCGTGGGATGGACTCGCGTCGGCGCGCGGGCCGCGCCTGCGGCCCTGCGGATCGAGCACGAACATCGCGTTTGCCGTGTAGTTCGGAATCGCCGCCAGCGCGGCCAGCACGGCTTGGTCCTCGGGCGGGCTGACACCGGCCTCGTACACCGGATCGACCATGCTGTGGCAGAAGTGGCAGGTGACCCCCTCCTTGTCGCGGGCATTGAGCGTGCTGCCGTTCGGTTGCGCGACGTGTCCGGTCACCACCGCGACCGGCACGTGGCAGCGCAAGCAGAAGCTGCCGACGTTGGTCACGTCCTGGTTGGCAGTGGTCATCTGCGCATAGAACAGCGGGTCCTTGCCGCCGAGCGCCATCAGGCTGCCGGCCCAGGTGGCCGAAGGCTCGGCCGCAGCGTTGTAGTCGCCGTGACAGATCTTGCACTCGCTGGCCGCGCGCAGGTTGGCCAGCGGCATGTCGCCGATCTGGGTGCCGGGCACATGGAAGTCGGTCTGTGTCATCGGAATCGGCGCCTGCGCCGTTGCCGACACCACCCAGCCCAAGGCCAGCATCGCGACCAACACGACCCGACTCCGTCCCCGCAGCTTGCCCATGACATTTCTCCACAATCAGTGCGGCGAGCCTAGGCAGTGTCAATGGCAGTGCCTTTGACCCGGGTCAAGTGGGCGCATGGTTGCCTCGCTCAGTCGAACGAATCCTTGAACAGCGCATCGGTTCGGAAGTTCGCGGTCAGGGTCAGCGCCGATTGCGGCATCGCGAAGGTGCAGGTGTCGCCGCCTGCACAGCCGGCCATGCCGCTCCAGCCGATGAACACCGAACCCGGTGCCGCCTGCGCCTGCAGGGTGACGCCTTCGCCGCTGGCGAAATCGCTGCTGCAGGTGCTGCCGCAGTGGATGAATGCCGGTTGGCTGAGCACGGTGCCGCCGCCGCCAGCGATCTGCACGGTCAACGGCAAGTCGCCGCCAATGCGCACGACGCCGAGGTGTTCTCCGCCAGAGCCAAGCACGCGGCGCGTCGCGAGGATGCGGCCTTGCGCGTCGAGCGCGAGGCCCTGCACGCCGCGGCCCTCGAAGGCGATGCGGCCGGCCGCCGCAAAGGTGAGGTCCTGACTGCCATCGGGCGCATAGCGACTGAGGTTCGCAATGTAGTTCTTGCCGCCGGTCAGGATGCGACCGTTGCGCTGGACAGCCACGGTGTTGATGCCGTCGGTGCTGTCCTCGTCGCGCGTGACGACGCCGGCACTGCCGAAGGCGAGATCGGCATTGCCGCTCGCCAGCAGGCGCACCAGGCAGTCGTCGACATTGCCGACGTTGGGCAAGCTTCCGCCGAGCACGATGCGGCCCAGACTGTCGATGGCCATGGCCCAGGGCTGGAAGCTGGCTGCGTTTGGCAACTGCACCGAACCGCTGCTGCCGAAGCCGTTGTCACTGCTGCCGTCAGCCAGGCGCCGCTGGAGCTTGCCGGCGCCATCGGCCAGCAGGATTCGACCACTGCCAAGCAGCGCCATCGCGCCGCCGCGACCGGGCGATGTGGCCTCGATGATGCCGAGGCCGGGCACGGCGGCACCCGGGAAGAAACTGGTATCGAGTGCGCCGTTGCCAGCCAGGCGCGCCAGCCAGTAACTCCAGTCGCCACCGACCAGACTGCGGCCAAACACCAGCAGGCGCCCGTCCGGCTGCAAGGCCAGCGACAGTGCCAGGTCGTTGCTGCCGCTGACGGCGAGCACGACGCGGCCGTTCACGCCGAAGCCGTTGTCGGGATTGCCATTGGCGAGGAACTGGTAGAGCACCACATCGCCATCGACACCGCCGGTCTCGGCATCGGCGACCACAACGATGCGGCCGTCGCCGCGCACCAACAGATCGCGCGGCAGCAGCGGCAGACCGCCGCCGGGGTAGGCGCGTCGCAGGTAGCCATTGCCGCCGGCAAACGTGACATCGACCCTGCCATCGCCATCGAAGCGCGCCAGCTCCAGCTCGATCTGGGGTTGCGCGTAGACGAAGCCGGCGACCACCACGCCACCGTCCGGCGTTGCCCGAACGCGCATGCTGCGCCCGGTCTCGATGTCGCCCTCAGGCGCAACCAAGGCATGGCCCGCCTCGGCATGAAAGTCGACATCGGGCAAGCCGTTCGCGACGCGCTGGATCAGCTGCGGGTAGAACTGGCCCGGGCTCAGCGCCATCGCACCCGCCGCGAGCAGCGTGCCGTCCGCACCAATGCTGAGCGCGCGCAGGTCGTTGTCGGGATCGGCCTGCGCCATACCCAGGATCTCGATGCGACCGCCGTCGCCGAACCCGGCATCGAGCACGCCCGAAGTCGCATTCACGCGCGCGATCGCGGCGACGTAACGGCCATCCGGATTCTGCGAGGTGCCGGCGATGGTCGGCTTGCCATCCGGCGTGAGCGCGAGCGCGAAGCCGCGATCGTCGAGGTGGTCGCTGGAGGTCAGGTTCACGAAGCCCTGACCTGCGGCGAAGCCGGTGTCGAGCGCGCCGCTCGACGTGATGCGTGCGATGAACTGATCACCCATCGCCTCGCTCGCGTTGTACGAGGTGCCGCCGACCCACCAGCTGCCACTCGGGCCGGTCTGCACCGCGCGGGCATCGGTCAGCGCGGTGCCGGTGGTGAAGGACAGGATGCCATCGCCGGCGAATCCGGCATCGGCATCGCCGTCGGCTTCGTAACGCATTGCGATGCCGGCATACGAGGCTGCCAGGCCGACCGCGATGGTCGAGCCATCGGCCGCAACCTGCAGCGACTTCAGCTCGCCGCCGGTCGCACCATCGACATCGGCGCGATAGCCGACCAGCGCGAAGCCGGTGTCAAGACTGCCGTCCTCAAGAAAGCGCGCGGCAAGGAAGTTGCCGTCCACGGTTCCGACCGCGGTGAGCCGCGAGTTCGCAAAGGCCAAGGCGTTGAACTGCGAAGTTGCACCCGAGGGCAAGGCGGCGACACCACCACTACCGAAACCAGAGACCAGGAACCCACTGGAGTTGTAGCGCACGAGCACCGCCTGGCGCTGGCCCATACCGGCGTCGCGCCAGCCCGCAGCAACCACATCGAAGTTCGGCAGCACCGCGATCGCGGTCACCTCGGCCATTTCGTCGAGCGCCTTGATGCCGGTGCTCCAGAACGTCGGATCCATCTGGCCCGTGTCGAAGCGTTGCAGCAGCAAGCCCTGGCTGCCGATGCTGCCGCCGGCCACGATGCGATTGGCCGAACGCACCACCGCGTGCAGGCGCGCGCTTTCGGCGGTGAACACCGGCACGTAGCCGTTGCCGGAACCGAAGCCCGGATCGGGCGCTCCGGTCGTCAGTGCCATCGCCATGCCGCAGCCCGCGAGCAAGCCCGACACGCACGCGCTTCTTGCCACCATCGCCCACTTCATGTCCGCATCCCGAATCGCCAGGCCCATGCCGGCATCGATCCATGCCACGCAAGAAGGAGCGTGCGCGGATCACGCTACGATCGCGCCATGGCCTATCTGCTGATCCTGTTCTGGAACCTCGCCGCGCTGGTGCCGATCTGGCTCGGCTGGTGGGGCGTGTTTCCGGTGCTCGGGCTGTACTGGTTCGAGAATGCCTGCACCGGCTGGTTCCAGTACCGGCGCCTGCGCGCCGTCGAACAGGTGCGACCGGTCCCGCAGCAGCCGTTCCCGATGAGTCAGTTCTTCGCTATGCACTACAGCATCTTCACTGGCGTGCACGGAATCCTGGTGCTGGTGTTCTTCGGCCTCGTCAGCGGCGGCTTCCGCGAAGCGGCGACCGGCTGGTGGCTGTCCGCGGCCGTCGTGGTGTTCCTGCAATGGCAGGGCTACCGCGAATGGCTGCGCGCCGACGGCGCCATGCACAGCAGCAGCGGTCGCCTGATGGCCGAGCCTTACGCCCGCGTGCTGGTGCTGCACGCGATCGTGCTGGTCGGCGGCTTCCTGGCGCTGTCGGCAGCCGAGCCGCGCAACATCCTGCTGCTGTTCGCCGCGCTCAAGCTCGCGGTCGAGCTGATCGCCGCGGCGCTGTGGACGCATTTTTCGGGAACTGCCGCCGCTCCAGCCCACTGACGATGTTCAGGCGGCGTCGGCGGCGCGTTCGACGCGATTGCGGCCGAGGTGCTTGGCGCGATACAGCGCCGCGTCGGCGCGCGCGATCAGCGCTGCGGCGGATTCCTCGCGATCGCCCGGACGGGTGGCGATGCCGATGCTGATGGTGACGCCGGACAACGCCGCGGCCACCGCAGCCCGGATGCGTTCGGCCAACTGCCCTGCCGCCGCCGCATCAAGCCCGGCGGCAACCACCGCGAACTCCTCGCCACCATAGCGGGCCACCAGTTGTTCGCGCGGCACCACGTCGCGCAGCACGCGCGCGACCGCGCGCAGCACGTCGTCGCCGGCCTGGTGGCCGCGATCGTCGTTGTAGGCCTTGAAGTGGTCGACATCGGCGAACAGCAGGCTGAGCGGCCGTGCCGCCGCCAGCACCGCCGCGGACGACCGCGCCAGTTCATCGTCGAAGTGACGACGGTTGGCCAGCCCGGTCAGGCCATCGCTCTGCGCCAGTCCGCGCAATTGCTCGTTGGCGTGCTGCAGCTCGCGCGTGCGTGTCTGCACCTGGGCATCGAGTTCGCGATTGCTCGCACGCAGCCGCCGCACCTTGAGGCGCTGGCGCTGCACCAGTGCCAAGGCCAGCAGCCCGACCAGCAGCACGACGGCAAGCGGAACGACCCATGCGCGCTGGTACCAGCGCGGCACGATGTTGAACTCGAACGCTGCCGCTTCTGCGGATGGGCCATAGCGACTGCGCGCACGCATGCGCAAGCGATAGTCGCCCGGCGCCAGCGCGAAGAACGCGGCACTGGCGCGATTGCGCCACGGCGACCAGGTGCGCCCGTCGGGGTCGAGCGTGAACTGGAACTCGCTGACCCCAACGCCGTCCAGGCGTGGATAGGCGAACTCGAATTCCAGGCTGCCGCCATTCAGCTGCACCTGCGCGGGGCGGTTCAGCGGCAAGTCGAGCGGCGCCGCGCGACCATGCAGCACGCGTGCCGCACTGATGCGCGGCCGCAGCGACGACGCTTCCGGCCGTGCCGCCGTCGGCATCGGCGCGTAGCGAAGCAGGCCGGATTCGCTGCCGACGAAAGCGGCATCGCGCGACTGCGGCAGCAAGTCGTAGACGGCGCCGGTATGCACGCCCCCGAGCAGCACCACCGACCAGCCGCGCCCGGCGTCGTGCCGGTACACGCTGTGATAGCTGAACGCCCAGGCGCTGCCATCGGCGCCAGTGCGGAACAGCACCTGCTCGTTCTCGTCGAGCAGGGCGGCCAGTCCATCGGCATCGTCGCTGCGAAAGCGCTCGCCGTCGTTGCGATACAAGCCGCGCGCCAGGCTCACGTACAACGCGCCATCGAACATCGAAACCAGCGCCGGCAACTCCGCGCTTGCCGGCAAGCCGGACGCGTCGCCCACCGCCTCGAAGCGCCAATCGCCGGGATCGGCATCGTCACGTCGCAAGCGATGCACGCCACGATCGCCGGAACCGAGCCAGATCGATCCCGCGAATGCGCTCATCGAGGCGATCTGCCAGCCCGGAGACGACTGCTGTCCACGCAGCCGCCACTCGCCATCGGGTCTCGCGAACAGCGCCGGGCCATGTTCGGTGCCGATCCACAGCAGCGCGGGATCGAGCGGGTCGGGCAGGAACTGACGCGGATACAAACCGTCGTCGGACAACGCCGTCATCACTCCCGCGCGCAGCCGGAACAGCTGTTTCGAACTGGCGAGCAGCAGGTCGCCGTGATCGCCATGCACGCCCCAATATTCGGCATCCGCTGCTTCTGCGGGCAGCATCCGGCGCAACCCATCCTCACCCGCCAAGGGCTTGGCGAAAACGCCGTTCCAGGTGCTGGCGTAGAGTGTGCCAGCGGACTGGTCGAGTGCGTAGATGCCACCCACCTCGGCAGTTGCAGGATCGGCCCGGCGCCAGCTCGGTGGCCAGTCCAGGCGCGAGACACCGGACAGGTCCAAGGCGAGCAGGCTGCCATCGCGTGCGCGGATTACGTCGACCAGAAAGTGATTTCCGAGCGGCACCTTCTCGACCGTGCCGAGGGCGAGATCGAGCACGCGCAACGCCCCGTCCGATGCCGCAAGCACCGCGTGCCCGGCGTCGAACAGCTCGCCACGGCCGGCCTCGGCGAGCTCGCGCGCGAGCTCCGGCGTGGTGCGATCGACAAAGGCGCCGTCCTGCCAGAACGACAGCGACGGACGCACGTCATGCAGCAGCACGCGCCCATCGGCCAGCGGCAGCAGGTTGTAGATCAGCGACGTGGCGAAGCGCGCGCCGCCGGGCAGCAGCTCGAAATCCTGTCCGCGCAGCACCTTGAGCCCCTGTCCGCGCCACTGCAGCCAGACTTCACCATCGACCCAGGCGATTCCGCCGAAGCGCCCCGGGTGATGCCAGAAACCCCGCCGCCGACCGTCCTTGCCCACCGCGAACACGTCGTAGAGGGCACGGAAGTACACGGTGTCGCCGGCGTCGATCACTTCCCAGACATCGGCGAAGCGGCGTCCCTGCAGGTCGGCTTCGAACTGCGCCGATACATCGACATAGCGCTCGCGACCGCTGTCGCTGCGCTCGATGTAGCCAAAGCTGTTCGCGGCACCGACCCAGGTGCGGCCGTCCGAACCGGCCAACAGTGCGCGCACCGCGCCCGGACGCGGCAGCGCCAACCAGTGCCAGCGACCGCCGTCGAAACGCAACACGCCGTCGATGCCGCCGATCAGCAGATCGCCCTCGACGCCTTGGACCAGACTGAAGAACTGCGGATAGACGCGCAGGTCGGGCTGGAACTTCACCGCCAGCAATTGCTGCGCCTGGGCGGCCACGCAAGCCAGCGCCAGCAGCCACCCCCACCACCCGCGTCCATGACTGCGTTGAACCATCTTCACCTCTGCGCCCGGACCCCAGTCTAGTGAGCGCGACCGCGGCGACAGTCGTGGTTTGTGCAGCGGTTGCGAACTGTTGCGTTGAAAGATTTTCCGCGCGGCCGCGTATGCTGGTTGTGAAGCCTGCGTGATGGCTGTGGCTTCCCGGTTCCAACCGAACTAACCCGACCGAGGCATTCGCCCATGAACATTCCGAACCGCCCGCGCTGCGCGCGTCCGAGTCGCAGGTTGCCCGCCTTGGGCTGGCTGCTGGCGCCGGCCTGGCTGCTTGCACACGCGGCAACGGCAGCGCAGATCGACCTGCTGCCACCCCCCGGCAGCGCCAGCTTCGGCGATGGCATCTTCGTGTTGCCGAACGGGAACATTGTGGTGGTCGACACCACGGCAGCCATTCCGGCGTGGGGAGCCGGAGCCGTGCATCTGTTCGCGACGGACGGGTCTCTGATCAGCACGCTGCGCGGCGGTGGCGCAGACGACGCCGTGGGCAGCGGGGGCATCACCATCCTGGCCAATGGCAACTTCGTGGTGCAAAGCCCGCTGTTCTCCAGCGGAACGGCGGTGTATGCCGGTGCGGTTACCCGATGCAGCGGCTCGACCGGGTGCAGCGGCACGGTTTCGGCCGCGAATTCGCTGGTCGGCAGCGCGACCTACGATTCCGCCGGCAAGGCGATCGCGCTGGCCAACGGCCACTATCTGGTCGTGGCGGAGCAATGGGACCGGGGTGCGATGGCCAACACGGGTGCCGTGGTCTGGTGCAGCGGCGTCACCGGTTGCACTGGCACCATCAACGCCGCGAATGCGCTGGTCGGCAACACGGCGGAGGACCGCGTCGGCAGCGGCGCGGTGTTGACGCTGGCCAACGGTGATGCTGTGATCGCGAGCCCGAACTGGGACGATGGCGCGACCATCGACGTCGGTGCGGTGACTCGCATTCCCGGCACCGGAGGCCTGATCGGCACCCTGACCGCAGCCAATTCGCGTGTCGCCGCCAGCGCCCACAGTTCGCTCGGGTCGGGCGGCCTGACTGCACTGAGCAACGGCCACTTCCTGATCGTCAGCCCGTACTTCGACAACGGCGCCTCGGCCGACGTGGGCGCCGTCAGCTGGTGTTCGGGCAGCGCACCCTGCATCGGCGCCGTCTCGCCGCTCGACTCGCTGATCGGTGCCCTGCCGGGAGACCGGGTCGGCAGCAGCGGCGTCACTGCACTCGCCAACGGCGGCTACGTCGTCGCCAGCGACCGCGTCGATATCGGCGGCATCGCGGACGCCGGCGCGGTGACGCGGGTCAACGGCTCCGCGATCTTTGCTGGCGTGGTCGGTACGGCCAACTCGCTGTACGGCAGCAGCGCCGACGACCGCGTCGGCAGCAACGGAGTCGTCGCACTGGCCAACGGCAACTACGCGGTGAGCAGCAGTTTCTGGGACAACGGTGCCATCGCCAACGCCGGCGCGGTGACCCTCGGCAACGGCAGCAGCGGCGTCACCGGCGCGGTGAGCGTTGCCAACTCGCTGGTCGGTTCAAGCACCGAGGACCGGGTCGGCAACGTCCTGGCGCTGGCCAACGGTCACTTCGTCGTCTACAGCCCGCTCTGGAACAACGCCTCGATCAGCGATGCCGGCAGCATTCTCTGGTGCAACGGCAACAGCGGCTGCAGCGGACCGATCTCGATCGCGAATGCACTGGTCGGCAACAGCAGCGGTCGAGTCGGGCCGAAGATCGTGGCTCTGACCAACGGCAACTATGTCGTCGGCAGTCCCGCCTGGAGCCCCGATGGCAGCATCGAAATCGGCGCGGTCACCTGGGCCTCCGGCAGCGGCGGGCTGGCCGGCACCATCAGCACCACGAACTCGTTGGTCGGCGTCAACGACTCCGACAATCTCGGCTACCACCTCACCGCACTCGCTGACGGCAGTTTCGTGGCGAACGCACCCGGCTTCGATGTCGCCGGCGGTACGGACGTTGGCGGCGTGATTCGTCTGCCGGGCGGGCAAGCGAGCAGCGGTGTGCTCACTGCGGCGACCGTGCTGCGCGGCTTGAAAGCCGGCGACCAGTTCGGTGCCGACGGCCTGGGTGCCCTGCCCGATGGGCGCTTCACCGTTCGCAGCAATGCTTTCGACAATGGCGCGATCGTCAATGCCGGCGCCATCGCGCTGATCCCGGCGGGCGGTCTCACCGGCCCGGTGCCAGCAGCCAACCAGGTACTCGGACTCGAGACCGAGATCGAACCATTCATCAACCTCGGCTACGACCCGCCGCGCGGGAAGCTCGCGGTCGGCAACGGGTCCTACGGCCACGTCAGCCTGCTGAACCTGCAGTCCGACCAGGACCGGTTGTTCGCCAGCGGTTTCGAATGATCGAAGCGCCCACCCGCGCCGCCACCGATGCTCCCGCCGGGTCGGCTGCGCACCAAAGCCCCGCAATGCCTGTCCGAGACCCGCGCCCATGAAAATTCCGAAGCGCCCGCGCTGCACCACGCCCCGACAGACGACAAGCATCGCCCGCTGGCTTCTGCTCGCTGCCGGCCTGTTTGCACTGACGGCGCATGCAGCGCAGCTCGAACTGACGCCACCGATCGGATCGGTGAGATTCGGCAACGACGTCATCGTGTTGCCGAACGGCAACATCGTGGTGCGCGACGACGAGGCCTCGATCCCGGCCATCAAGGCCGGCGCCGTGCACCTGTTTTCGCCGACCGGCACCTTGATCAGCACGTTGCGTGGCGCCAGCGCCAACGACCAGATCGGCAACTGGGGCATCCGCGTGCTCGACAATGGTCACTTCGTCGTAGTCAGTCGTTACTGGGACAACGGCGCGGTGGCCGATGCCGGCGCAGTGACCTGGTGCAGCGCCAGCACCGGCTGCGCGGGGATGGTGTCGTCCGCCAACTCGCTGATCGGCAGTTCGGTGGGC
>Ga0073899_10002790_pt1 | contig 15560 bp, 9 predicted proteins | sample KloWWTmetaKNB5Ph_FD_88975 | JGI IMG/M metagenome (GOLD analysis project Ga0073899, IMG submission 88975) | Active sludge microbial communities from Klosterneuburg, Austria, studying microevolution and ecology of nitrifiers - Klosterneuburg... | ecosystem: Engineered > WWTP > Aerobic digester >...
CGCAAACCAGACGGCGTACAGGATTCACCTCGATGTGCTTCGTTTCCAATGATGGCCTCCTCGCGAACGAGGGGGTCAGTTCCTCGTGTCGCTAGGGGGTCAATTTACGGTGTCGCCTGACACCGCCTTCGCCCTTCCGCCGCAGGCTCCCGCTCTCCTTCCCCTGCCCCACCACGCCTCCCCCTCCCCGCACACACCATACGGATTCCCTGATCCGTCCTATAAGCCCATAAGGGTTTCCATATCACGGCGCGATCCTAGACTGGACTCATCGGTCCATAACGACAAGGAGACGCCACGATGTCCGATCAAACCCGCACGAGCCGGCCGCTCGAACTCGACCCGGTAGACCAGTGCCCGCCCGGCGGGCGCCTGTTCACCCTCGCCCTGCAGCACGTGCTGGTGATGTACGCCGGCGCGATCGCGGTACCGCTGATCGTCGGCGGCGCGCTCAAGCTGCCCAAGGACCAGATCGCCTTTCTCATCAACGCCGACCTGCTGTGTTGCGGCCTGGTCACCATCATCCAGGCGCTCGGAGTCGGCCGCTTCGGCATCCGCCTGCCGATCATGATGGGCGTCACCTTCGCCGCGGTCGGGCCGATGGTGGCGATGGCGGGCAACCCCGCGCTCGGCATCAACGCCATCCTCGGCGCGGGCATCGCCGCCGGCCTCTTCGGCATCCTGTTCGCGCCCCTGGTGGCGCGCGCGCTGCCGCTGTTCCCGCCCGTGGTCACCGGCTCGATCATCGCGGTGATCGGCCTCTCGCTGATGCCGGTGGCGATCAACTGGTCGGCCGGCGGCCAGCCGCGCATCCGCGACGCGGCGACCGGACTGATGGTGGACAACCCCGCCTACGGTGCCCCGGAATACCTCGCCATCGCCGCCATCGTGCTGGTCGTGGTGCTGGCGATCACCCGCTACGGTCGTGGCTTCCTGTCCAACGTGGCGGTGCTGGTCGGCATGGGCGTGGGCTTCGCGATCGCGATCGCGCTCGGCAAGGTCGGCTTCGACGGCCTCGCCAACGCGCCCTGGGTGTCGATCGTGACGCCGCTGCACTTCGGCACGCCGATCTTCGACCCGATCTCGATCGCCACCATGTGCCTGGTGATGGTGGTCGTGATGGTCGAGTCGCTCGGCATGTTCCTCGCGCTCGGCGAGCTCACCGGCCGCCGGCTGTCGCGCGACGACCTCACCCGCGGCCTGCGCACCGACGGCCTCGGCACCCTGATCGGCGGCTTCCTCAACACCTTCCCGCACACCAGCTTCTCGCAGAACGTCGGCCTGGTCGGCGTCACCGGCGTCAAGAGCCGCTGGGTGTGCGTGGCGGGCGGCGCGATCCTGATGGCCTTCGGCCTCTTCCCCAAGATGGCGCTGATCATCGCCTCGGTGCCGCAGTACGTGCTCGGCGGCGCCGGCCTGGTGATGTTCGGCATGGTCGCCGCCACCGGCATCAAGATCCTGCTCGCGGCCGACCTGCGCAACAACCGCTTCAACCTCTACATCGTCGCGCTGTCGGTGGGCGCCGGCATGATCCCGATGGTGGCGCCGAAGTTCTTCCAGCAGATGCCGCACGCGCTCGAACCCCTGCTGCACAGCGGCATCCTGCTCGCGGCGATCACCGCGGTGACGCTCAACCTCTTCCTCAACGGCGGCCGCCGCAGCGCCAGCGCCGAGGCGATCGAGCCGGCGCTGGCGCACTGAGGCGGCGCCGGGCGGCCGCCGGCACGGCACGGCGGCGCCGAACGCGCTACCATCTTCGGGCCTGCGCCCCCGGGATCCGAAGATGGACAGCCAGACGATACGCATCCTGCTCGACGGCGAGGCGGTGTCGATCACCGGCCTCGCCCCCACCACCAGCCTGCTCGCCTGGCTGCGCGGCGCGCGCGGCCTCGTCGGCACCAAGGAAGGCTGCAACGAGGGCGACTGCGGCGCCTGCACCGTGGTGGTGGGCGAGCTCGCCGACGACCCCGCGGACGCGCCGCGCCTGTACGCGGTCAACGCCTGCATCCGCTTCCTGGCCACGCTCGACGGCAAGGCGGTGTTCACCGTCGAACACCTGCGCAGCCTCGCCGGCGGCGCCCTGCACCCGGTGCAGCAGGCGATGGTCGATTGCCACGGCTCGCAATGCGGCTTCTGCACCCCCGGCTTCACGATGTCGCTGTGGGCGCTGTACGAGGACCGTCACGCGCAGGGCGAGGCCGCCGCGGATCCCGCCCGCATCCGCAGCGCGCTCGCCGGCAACCTGTGCCGCTGCACGGGCTACCGGCCGATCGTGGAGGCCGGCGAGCACATGTTCGACGCCCCGTCGCGCCTGCTCGACCGCGATCGCCTGCGCACCGCCCTGCTCGCGCTGCGCCGCGACGACACGCTCGATTTCGGCCACGAGGGCGGCCGCTTCGTCGCCCCGCGCAGCGTGGACGAACTCCTCGCCCTGCGCAGCCGCCACCCCGCGGCCACCCTGCTCGCCGGCGGCACCGACATCGGCCTGTGGGTCAACAAGGGCCTGCGCCGGCTCGACACCCTGATCCACACCGGCGAGGTCGCCGCCCTGCGCGCGATCGTGCCGCACGCCGGCGGCCTGCGCATCGGCGCAGCGGCTTCGCTCACGGCCGCCTTCGCCGCGCTCGTCCGCCTGCACCCGGAGCTGGCCGAGCTGCGGGAGCGCTTCGCCTCGCCGCCGGTGCGCAACGCCGGCACGCTCGGCGGCAACGTCGCCAACGGCTCGCCGATCGGCGACTCGATGCCCGCGCTGATCGCGCTCGGCGCGCGCGTGGTGCTCGCGAGCATGCGCGGCCGGCGCAGCCTGGCGCTGGAGGACTTCTATCTCGACTACATGAAGAAGGACCTCGCCGCCGACGAGATCGTCGAGGCGATCGAACTGCCGCCGCCCGCACCCGCGCGACGCTTGCGCAGCTGGAAGCTGGCCAAGCGCTTCGACTCCGACATCTCCGCGGTGTGCGCCGGCTTCGCGCTCGAGCTGCGCGCGGGCCGGATCCACGCCCCGCGCATCGCCTTCGGCGGCATGGCGGCGACGCCCAGGCGCGCCACCGCCACCGAGGCCGCGCTCGCCGGCCGGCCCTGGGACGAAGCCGCGCTCGCCGCCGCACAGCGCGCGCTCGAACACGACTTCGCCCCGCTCGACGACCTGCGCGCGAGCGCCGGCTACCGCCGCCGCGCTGCCGCCGGCCTGCTCGCGCGCTTCTTCCTCGAGACCCGCCCCGACGCGCCGCTCGCCGCGGCGCAGACGCGCGCCTTCGCCGCGGAAGATCTCGCCGGCGGCGGGCGCTGAGGAGAACGCGATGAACGAGCCGATCGAGCCCACCTCGTCACCGCCGGCATCCGCCCCCCCCGCCGGCCAGCCGCATCCGCACGAGTCCGCCCACCTGCACGTGGCCGGCGAGGCCACCTACGTCGACGACCTCCCCGAACCCGCCGGCACCGCACACGCGGCGCTCGGCCTGTCGACGCAGGCGCACGCGCGCATCGTGGCGATGGACTTCGGCGCGGTGCTCGCGGCGCCCGGCGTGCTCGGCGTGCTGGTGGCCGCCGACATCCCGGGACGCAACGACTGCGGGCCGATCGTGCACGACGACCCCATCCTCGCCGCAGGCGAAGTTCACTACGTCGGCCAGCCGATCTTCGCGGTGATCGCCGACGAGCGCGAGGACGCGCGCCGCGCCGCGCGCCGCGCCCGCATCGACTACGCACCGCTGCCGGCGCGGCTCGACCCGCTGGAGGCCGCATGCGCGGGCGAACTCGTGCTGCCGCCGATGCGCCTCATGCGTGGCGACGTCGATGCGGCGCTGGCCGCGGCGCCGCATCGCGTGGAGGGGCGATGGCAGGTCGGCGGCCAGGAGCACTTCTACCTCGAAGGCCAGGTCGCGCTCGCCCAGCCGCGCGAGGACGGCTGCATGCAGGTGTGGTGTTCCACCCAGCACCCGAGCGAGATGCAGCAGGTGGTGGCGCACTGCCTGGGCATCGCCGCCCACCGCGTGGTCGTGGAGATGCGCCGCATGGGCGGCGGCTTCGGCGGCAAGGAGTCGCAGTCGGCGCTGTTCGCCTGCGTGGCGGCGCTGGCGGCGGCGAGATTTCGCCGTGCGATCAAGCTGCGCCCCGATCGCGACGACGACATCGCCATCACCGGCAAGCGCCACGACTTCCACTACGACTACACCGTCGGTCACAACGAAGAGGGCCGCCTCCTCGCGCTGCGCGTCGACATGGTCGCACGCGCGGGCTGCTCCGCCGACCTCAGCGGCCCGGTCGCCACGCGCGCGCTCTGCCATGTCGACAACGCCTACCACCTGCCGGCGGCCGACCTCCGTGCCCGGCTCGCGCGCACCCACACCCAGTCCAACACCGCCTTCCGCGGCTTCGGCGGACCGCAGGGCGCGATCCTCGCCGAGTGGGTGATCGACGGCATCGCGCGCACGCTCGGGCGCGATCCCCTCGACGTGCGCCGCGCCAACTTCTACGGCGGCCCGGGGCGCGACACCACGCCCTACGGCCAGGTGGTCGCCGACAACGTGCTGCACGCGCTGGTCGACGAACTCGAAGCGAGCAGCGACTACCGCGCCCGCCGCGCCGAGATCGCCGCCTTCAACGCCGCCGCTCCGGTGCTGCGGCGCGGGCTGGCGCTCACCCCGGTGAAGTTCGGCATCTCCTTCAACCTCACCCACCTGAACCAGGCCGGCGCGCTGGTGCATGTGTATGCCGACGGCTCGGTGCTGGTAAACCACGGCGGTACCGAGATGGGCCAGGGCCTGCACACCAAGGTCTGCCAGGTGGTCGCCGCCGAGCTCGGCATCGCGCTCGAGCGCGTGCGCGCCACCGCCACCGACACCAGCAAGGTGGCCAACACCTCGGCCACCGCGGCCTCCACCGGCGCCGACCTCAACGGCCAGGCCGCGGTCGCCGCCGCGCGCACGATCCGCATGCGCCTGGCGGAGTTCGCACTGCGCCGCTTCGCCGAGGGGGGCGAGGGGGGCCAAGGCGAAGACCGCGGCGATGCGCGCCCAGGCCGCCGGCCCGCCGACCCGGCCGCGGTGCGCTTCGCCGACGGCCAGGTGTACGTCGGTGCACACACGATCCCCTTCGCCGAGCTCGTCGGCGCGGCCTACCGCGCCCGCGTGCAGCTGTGGTCCGACGGCTTCTACGCCACGCCCGGACTGCACTGGGACGCGGCCACGCTCACCGGCCACCCCTTCCACTACTTCGCCTACGGCGCGGCGGTGTCCGAGGTGGTGGTCGACACGCTCACCGGCGAATGGCGCCTGCTGCGCGCCGACCTGCTGCACGACGCCGGCAGCTCGATCAACCCGGCGATCGACCGCGGCCAGGTCGAGGGCGCCTTCATCCAGGGCATGGGCTGGCTCACCATGGAAGAGCTGTGGTGGAACGCCGAGGGCCGCCTGATGACCCACGCGCCTTCCACCTACAAGATCCCCGCCGCGCACGACTGCCCGGCGGACCTGCGCGTGCGCCTGTTCCACAACCCCAACCGCGCCGACACCCTCCTGCGCTCCAAGGCGGTCGGCGAACCGCCGCTGCTTCTCGGTTTCTCGGTCTTCTTCGCGCTGCGCGACGCCATCGCCGCCGCCGGCGACGGCCACAGCAACCCGCCCCTGCGCGCACCCGCCACCCCCGAGGCCATCCTCGACGCGCTCGACGCGGTGCGCCGGCGCCCGACGCCTCCCATCTGACGCCTGACGCCTGACACCCGACGTTTCGCCCTTCGCAGCTCACCTCCCCTTGCCCTCCTGGATCTCCACCCTCTCCTGTCTGCTCGAGACCGACGCCCGCGCGGTCCTGGTCACGGTCGCCGCCACACGAGGTTCGGCACCGCGCGCCGCGGGTGCGCACATGGTGGTGACGGCCGCCCAGGTGCAGGGCAGCGTCGGCGGCGGCCGGCTGGAGCAGCGCGCCATCGGGATCGCGCGCGAGCTGCTCGTCACCGACGCCCCTTCCCCGCGCCTCGAACGTTTCGCCCTCGGCGCCAGCCTCGGCCAGTGCTGCGGCGGCGTCGTGGTGCTGGCCTTCGAGCGCGTCGGCCCGGCACAGCGGGAGTGGGTCGGGCGCGCCGCCACGCTCGCCGCCGCAGGCCGCGCCTGGGGGCGGCGGATCTTCATCGACGGCCCGCACGCCGGCGCGGTCGCGGTGTTCGACCGCGAATCGGTGGGACACACCTGCACCGACCCGGCCCTCTCCGCCCACGCCCGCGACCTCCTCGCCGCCGGCGAGGACACCGCCCTCCTCCTGTTCATGCTCGGCTGCAGGAGCGACGCGAGTCGCGATCGGGCCGACGAGGGGGCGACGGCGCCGGGATCCGCCGCGCCCCCCGCCCCGAGCGCCGGATCGCGACTTGCGTCGCTCCTACAGGAAGACCTCGCCGCTCCTCGTAGGAGCGACGCGAGTCGCGATCGGGCCGACGAGGGGGCGACGGCGCCGGGATCCACCGCGACCCCGGCCCCGGGCGCCGGATCGCGACTTGCGTCGCTCCTACAGGAAGACCTCGCCGCTCCTCGTAGGAGCGACGCGAGTCGCGATCGGGCCGACGGATCGGCGACAGCGCCCGGATCCGCCGCGGCGCTCGGGACGGCGATCCTGCTCGATGCGAGCCCGCCGCCGGCGCTGCAGGTGGTGATGTTCGGCGCGGGCCATGTGGGGCGGGCGCTGGCGGAGCTGTTCGGGCGGCTGCCGCTGCGCGTGCGCTGGGTCGACGCGCGCGCGCAGGAATTCCCGCCCGCGCTTGCGCCCAATGTCGAACCGCACTGCACCGACACGCCGACGGCGGAGGTGCGCGCGGCGCCCGCGGGCGCGGTCTTCCTGGTCCTCACTCACAGCCACGCGCTCGACTTCGAGCTGGTCGAAGCCATCCTCGCGCGCGACGACTTCCGCTTTTGCGGCCTGATCGGCTCGCAGACCAAGCGCGCGCGCTTCGCCCACCGCCTGCACGCGCGCGGAATCGAAGAAGCGCGCATCGCACGCCTGCGCTGCCCGGTCGGCCTGCCCGGCCTGCCGGGCAAGGAAGCCGAGGTGATCGCGCTCGCGATCGCCGCCGAAGTGATGCGCCTGCGCCCGCAAGCGCATCCCCCGAGCACGCCGCGCCGGCCCGCAGCGGGCGCACCGGCCACGCAACCCACGGAATCCGGCCACGAGACATGAAGCCCTCCGCTCCACCCTCCCCACGGCTCTCCGCCGTACGCGGCGAGATCGTCCACTTCCTCGCCGACCCCGCGGCCGACCCGCGCGCGCTCGAGCACTTCGCCGACGGCGTGCTGATCGTGCGCGACGGCCACGTCGCCGAATGCGGCCCCGCCGCCGCGCTGTTGCCCAAGCTGCCCGCCGGCACGCCGCTCGCCGACCACCGCGGCAAGCTGATCCTGCCCGGCTTCGTCGACACCCACGTGCATTACCCGCAGACCGACATCGTCGCCAGCCACGGCGAGCAGCTGCTCGAATGGCTGGAGAAATACACCTTCCCCGCCGAGCGCCGCTTCGCCGACCGCGCGCATGCCGCCGAGGTCGCCGGCTTCTTCTGCGACGAGCTGCTGCGCAACGGCACCACCACCGCGGCGGCCTTCGCCACGGTGCACGCGGCCTCGGTGGATGCGCTCTTCGAGGCCGCGCGCGCGCGCCGCATGCGCATGATCACCGGCAAGGTGCTGATGGACCGCAACTGCCCCGACTTCCTGCGCGACACGGCGGAGACCGGCTACGCGGAGTCGAAGGCCTTGATCGAGCGCTGGCACAACCGCGACCGCCTGCTGTACGCCATCACCCCGCGCTTCGCGCCCACCTCCACGCCCGCGCAGATGACGCTCGCCGGTCGCCTCTTCAACGAGCACCCGGGCGTCTTCCTGCAGTCGCACCTCGCCGAGAACCGCGCCGAGGTGGCCTGGGTGGCGCAGCTGTACCCGCAGGCGCGCAGCTACCTCGACGTGTATGCCCGCGCCGGCCAGCTCGGCACGCGCGCGGTGTTCGCGCACTGCATCTGGCTCGACGACGCCGACCGCCGGCACATGGCCGAGACCGGCGCGGCGATCAGCTTCTGCCCCACCTCCAACCTCTTCCTCGGCTCGGGGCTCTTCGACCTGCGGCGCGCGCGCGCGCTCGGCGTGCGCGTGGGACTGGGCACGGACGTGGGGGGCGGCACCAGCTTCTCGATGCTGCAGACCATGAACGAGGCCTACAAGGTGCTGCAGCTCGCCGGCCAGTCGCTGTCGGCGGCGAGCGCTTTCCACCTCGCCACCCTGGGCGGCGCGCACAGCCTCTACCTCGACGACCGCATCGGCAACCTCGCGCCCGGCAAGGAGGCCGACTTCGTCGTCCTCGACCCGCGCGCCACGCCCCTGCTCGAGCGCCGCAGCGCCGCCTGCGCGACGTTGGAAGAGCGCCTCTTCGTGCTGATGATGCTCGGCGACGACCGCGCGGTGGCGGCCACGCACTTGATGGGCGTGCCGGCCTGAGGCCCGCGCGCGGCCGGCCTCAGATCATCTCGAGGAAGTCGCCCCAGGCCTCCATCGGCAGCGGCTTGCCGAACAGGTAGCCCTGGAAGCAGTCGCATCCGTGGTGGCGCAGGAAGTCGCGCTGCTCCGGCATCTCCACTCCTTCGGCCACCACCTCCAGGCCGAGCGCGTGGCTCAGCGACAGGATCGCCAGCACGATCGCCTCGCTGCCCTCGTCCTCGGCCATGTCGCGCACGAAGGACTGGTCGATCTTCAACTGGTCCAAGGGCAGGCGCTTGAGGTAGGACAGCGAGGAGTAGCCGGTGCCGAAGTCGTCGAGCGCGAAGCGGATGCCGAGCGCGCGCAGCTCGTTCATGCGCCGGATGGTCTCGTCCATGTCCGACAGGATGGCGCTCTCGGTGAGTTCCAGCTCCAGGCGGCAGGGGTCGACACCCGCGGCGCGCACGGTGTCCTTCACGCTGGCGACGAAGTCGGGCTGGTGGAACTGGCGCGCGCTGACGTTGACCGCGATCTTGAGGTGGCGGGTGGTCTCGTTCATCTGCCAGCGCGCGAGCTGGGCGCAGGCGCTGCGCAGCACCCACAAGCCGAGGCGGACGATGTGGCCGGTGTCCTCGGCGAGCGGGATGAACTCGGCCGGCGACACCATGGCGCCACCGTCGAGCGGCCAGCGCAGCAGGGCCTCGGCGCCGATCACCACGCCGCGCCGGTTGACCTGGGGCTGGAAGAAGAGCCGGAAGGCGTTCGCTTCCAGCGCCTCGTGCATGCGGGCCTCGAGACGGGCGTGGGCATCGACCACCGCCTGCATCTCGGGGTTGAAGAAGCGCACGATGTCGCGCCCGTCCTGCTTGGCCCGGTACAAGGCCACCTCGGCCTGCTTGAGCAGGCTCTCGAGCGAGCTCACGCCGTCGTGGAACAGGCTGATGCCGAAGCTCAGCGTCGCGAAGTGGCGGTCGCCCTCCGTGCCGCCGAGCACATAGGGTTGTTGCAGCGCGCGCTGGAGCTTGCGTGCGACGTGCTCGGCGTGGCTCAGCGCATCGGCCTCGGTTTCGCCGATGCGCTCGACGAGCACGGCGAAGTCGTCGTCGCCATGGCGCGCGACCGTGTCCTCCTCGCGCACGCTCGCGCGCAGGCGCGCCGCGACCTCGCACAGCAGGCGGTCTCCGGCGGCGTGACCGAGGGTGTCGTTGAGCTGGCGGAAGCGATCGATGTCGACCAGCATCAGCATGCCGAAGCTCTCGCGGCGCACACCGCTGCGGATGGCCTGGGCGATGCGGTCGTGCAGCAGCGCGCGGTTGGGCAGCCCGGTCAGCGCATCGAAGTAGGCCAGCCGGTGCAGCAGCGCCTCGGATTGCTTGCGCTGCGTGATGTCCTCCTTGACCGCCACGTAGTGGGTGACCGTGCCGCCCGCGTCCTTGATCGGCGCGATCGTCGCCAGCTCGAGATAGGCGGAGCCGTCCTTGCGGACGTTGTGGAACTCGCCGCGCCACACCTCGCCTGCAAGCAAGGTCGCCCACATCTGCTCGTAGGTTGCGCGCGGCGTCAACCCGCCGTTGAGGATGCGCGGGTTGCGTCCGAGCACCTCGTCGCGCGCATAGCCCGTGATGCGCTGGAAGGCCTCGTTCACATACAGGATGCACCCCGCGGTGTCGGTGATGACGATCGACTCCGGGCTCTGCTCGATCACCATCGACAGGCGTTGCAGCTCGCCCTCGCGCTTGCCGATCTCCAACGCCATCTGGTCGATGCCCTCGGAGAGCGCGTCGAGCTCGGCAACGCCGGTGGCCTGCCCGATGCGCGCATCGCGCCGCCCGGCAGCGATCTCGGCAATCGCACCGCGCACCCGCGTCGCCCACACCTCGATCAGCCGGTAGATGTACAAGCGCGCGATCAGCGCGGAGGCCAGCGCGATGGCCGCGACCAGGGCCAGGTACATCAGCAGGCGCTGCCCCGCCGCCTCCAGCGAGCGCTCCAGCGGCGCACCGATCGCGAAAAAGCCGCTGCCAGGGGCGAAATCCGGCACGCCGATGCCGTACAGGCGCTGCACGCCATCGATGCCGGCGAGTTCGGCGATGCCGCCTTCGTCGCGCACGACGGCGGCCATGCGCGCGAGCGTCGTCGCGGGGACCTTGTGCGCGCGCCAGCCCTCGGGCGCACGCTCGGGCTGGTGCGCGAGCACCAGGCCGGAATTGCTGATCACGCTCGCCTCCCAACCCTCAGGCAGGCGGAACCCTTCGATCAGGCGATCGAACCACGCCACCGTGATGGTGGCGAAGATCACCGCACGCAGCGTGCCGTCCGCCGCACGCAGCGGGTAGCCGAAAGCCATGCCCGGCGTTCCCGACACCCTGCCGATGACGAACTCCCCGGGGGAAATTTCATCACTGTCGAGAGAAGTGCGGAACCAGGCGCGATCGATCACCGTCACCGGGGCGCTCATCGGCCTCCCGCTGCAGAAGATCTCCCCGTCGGGCAGCGCGGCGCCGATGTTTGCGAAACCGTCCAGCGACTCGAGCAGGCGCCCGGCGATGCCCGAGCATTGCGCGGAATCCAGAGCCTGCAGGTCGTTGGAGCGCGCCATGATCCGCAACACCAACGCGACCGCGCGACGCGCGGCCTGCGCCTCGCGGTTCGCATCCGCCAGGCGCAGCGCGATCTCGGCGCGGGTCTCGGCCACCGCCTGTTCACGGCGCTCGTGGAAGTCGAAAAAGACGAACAGCAGCACCGGAAGTACCGCGATCGCGATCGTCAGCCACAGGCGGAAATTGAGCGAGGTACGGATCATCGGTCGTCCCGCGACGGGCGTCGACGGGGGCTCTCCGGCGCATGGGGGATTGGGACAGTGCGCGAACTCTGCCGCAATTTTGCGGCGCAGTCGCGCCCGGTTACCTGAATCATGCGAACCAGTTCACGAAACGCCCCATTATGGGGCCTGCGAATCCCGAATGCATGCCCGGGCATTTCGGCCGCGCGCGTCCTGCCCCGGCCCGGCGAGCACCGGGCCCGATGGGCGACGGGCGCCGAGCGGCGGTACGCGGGGAACGCCGGCGGATTTCCTGCATACAATGGGGTCTCTCCCCCTGCAGGGCCCGCCCATGGAACTCAAATGGCTGGAAGATTTCCTCAGCCTCGCCGACAGCGGGAGCTTCTCGCGCTCGGCCGAGCAGCGCCACGTCTCGCAGCCCGCCTTCTCGCGCCGGATCCGCGCGCTCGAGGCCTGGCTGGGGGTGGCGCTGGTCGACCGCAGCACCTTCCCGACCCGGCTCACCGAAGCGGGCGAGGCCTTCAAGGGACCGGCGGCGGATCTCATCCACCGCCTGCATGCGGCGCGCGCGCTGGTGCGCGGCCACCAGACGACCGCGGGCGACGCGCTCGTGTTCGCCGTCCCGCACACGCTCGCCTTCGCCTTCTTCCCGACCTGGCTGGGGCGGCTCAAGGCCGAGTTCGGCGAGGTCCCCACCCGGCTGATCGCGGGCAACGTGCATGACGTGGTGACCATGCTGGTGGAAGGCGGCTGCGATCTGCTGCTGTGCTACCACCATCCGACCCACCCGGTGTGGCTCGATCCCGCGCGCTTCGAAGGCATCCAGCTCGCGGTCGAGCGCGTGCGCCCCTACCTGCCGCGCCGGCTCGCGCGCAGCGCGGGCTGGCAGCTGCCCGGTTCGGCCGAGGCGCCCATCCCCTTCCTGCGCTACGGACCCAACACCTACCTGCGCCGCATGGTCGACACCATCCTCGACCGCGCCGCCCATCCGGCCCACCTCGCCCTGCAGTACGAGTCCGACATGGCCGAGAGCCTCAAGGCCATGCTGCTCGCCGGTCACGGCCTCGCCTTCCTGCCCGCGAGCGCGGTCGCGCGCGAGGTGGAACGCGGCGAGGTGGTGGTCGCCGGCGGCCCGGAGTGGAGCCTGGAGATGGAGGTCCGCCTCTACCGCGACCGCGCCAACACCAAGCCCGAGCTGCTGCGCCTGTGGCAGCACCTCGCCGCAAAGCCTCTGTAGGAACCGCTGCAGGAGCGACGCAAGTCGCGATTGCGGCGGCCCGCCCGCGATCAACATCCTGCGGGATCCGACTCGCCGCAATCGCGACTCGCGTCGCTCCTACACCAGAACCCGAGCGCCGCGGGTAGCCGAGGCACGCGGCTGCACACCGACTCACCGGCCCCTCCGGCCACCCTATGCGCAAGACGCATGACCCGATGTAGCAACGGCATGCCTTCGGGCCAGGGCAATCCACACAATGCGCGCACCTTCTCACACCACACGAGGCAGACAGATGAGTGCGACACCACAAGACAAGGCGGCCCTCGACCGCGTCGGCGGCCTTTCCTACCTGAACCCGGCCGCCCCCGAGCCGTGGGCGAGCTTCGTCGAGCAGATCGAGCGCGTGCGCCCCCATCTCGGCGCGCTCGAACGCTGGATCGAGACCCTCAAGCATCCCAAGCGCGCGCTGATCGTCGATGTGCCGATCGAGCGCGACGACGGCACCGTCGCCCACTACGAGGGCTACCGCGTGCAGCACAACCTGTCGCGCGGCCCGGGCAAGGGCGGCGTGCGCTTCCACCCCGACGTCACCCTCAACGAGGTGATGGCGCTGGCCGGCTGGATGACGATCAAGAACGCCGCGGTCGGGCTCCCCTTCGGCGGCGCCAAGGGCGGCATCCGCGTCGATCCGGCGAGCGTCAGCAAGGGCGAGCTGCAGCGCATCACCCGCCGCTACACCTCCGAGATCGGCATCGTCATCGGCCCGGACAAGGACATCCCCGCGCCCGACGTCGGCACCAACGCGATGACGATGGCGATCATGATGGACACCTTCTCGATGAACCGCGGCGGCACCGCCACCGGCGTCGTCACCGGCAAGCCGATCGCGCTCGGCGGCAGCCTGGGCCGCCAGGAAGCCACCGGCCGCGGCGTCTTCATCGCCGCGCGCGAGGCCGCCCGCCACCTGCGCCTGCCGATCGAGGGCGCGCGCGTGGTCGTGCAGGGCTTCGGCAACGTCGGCGGCATCGGCGCGCGCATGTTCCACGACGCCGGCGCGCGCGTGATCGCGATCGCCGACCATACCGCCATCCTGGTGAACGAGGCCGGCATCGACATCCCCGCCGCGCTCGAGCACACCGCCGCGAACGGCGGCCTGAAGGGCTTCGCCGGCGCCGCGCCGATCGACCCCGAGGCGTTCTGGCGCCTCGAGTGCGAGTTTCTCGTCCCTGCCGCGCTCGAAGGCCAGCTCACCGTCGAGCGTGCTGCCGGCGCGCGTGCGCGCATCGTCGTCGAGGGCGCCAACGGCCCGACCACCCCGGCCGCGGACGACATCCTCCACGAGCGCGGCATCCTGGTCGTGCCCGACGTGCTCGCCAACGCCGGCGGCGTCACCGTGTCGTACTTCGAATGGGTGCAGGACTTCTCCAGCTTCTTCTGGACCGAGGACGAAATCAACGAGCGCCTCGAGCGCATCATGGTCGCCGCCTTCACCGCGATCTGGAAGGTGGCCCAGGAGAAGCAGGTGTCGCTGCGCACCGCCGCCTTCATCATCGCCTGCGCGCGGGTGCTGGAGGCGCGCGCGGAGCGCGGGCTGTACCCGTAAGGGGCGAGGCGCCGGGCCTTGCGCCGCGGCACCTCCGTCGCAAGCGATTGCAGTGGTGGCGATCCGTCACCGCTGCAATCGCGACTTGCGTCGCTCCCACGGGAGAAGCACGGACCCGCGGCGGTAGACGGAATCGCCGCGGTGACCGGAAAACGCACCGGTCCGGAATCTCCCGTGGGAGCGACGCAAGTCGCGATTCCGACGCCCGGGATGCGGCACCCCGGATGCGACGCCCGTCGGCGGGCCTGCGCCCCTCAAGGCTTCAGCCGATACCCCGTCCTCAACATCCAGGTCGCCACCCCCACGAACACCGCCAGGAACAGCAGCGTCATCGCCAGGCTCACCCCCACCGCCACATCCGCGCTGCCGTAGAAGCTCCAGCGGAAGCCGCTCACCAGGTAAACCACGGGGTTGAACAGCGACACCGTGCGCCACGCCGCCGGCAGCATGTCGATCGAGTAGAAGCTGCCACCGAGGAAGGTCAGCGGGGTGATGATCAGCAGCGGCACGAGTTGCAGCTTCTCGAAGTTGTCCGCCCAGATGCCGAGGATGAAGCCGAGCAGGCTGAAGCTCATCGCGGTGAGCAGCAGGAAGGCGATCATCCACAGCGGATGCTCGATGCGCAGCGGCACGAAGAAGGTGGCGGTGGCGAGGATGATCAGGCTCAGGATCACCGCCTTGGTCGCCGCCGCGCCCACGTAGCTCAGCACGATCTCGAAGTGCGACACCGGCGCCGACAGGATCTCGTAGATCGTGCGCGAGAACTTCGGGAAGAAGATGCCGAAGGAGGCGTTCGACACGCTCTGGGTGAGCAGGTTGAGCATGATCAGGCCGGGCACGATGAAGGCGCCGTAGCTCACGCCCTCGATCTCGGGGATGCGCGCGCCGATCGCCGAGCCGAAGACGACGAAATACAGCGAGGTGGTGATCACCGGCGCCAGCACGCTCTGCAGCAGCGTGCGCTTCGTGCGCGCCATCTCGAACAGGTAGATCGCGCGGACCGCGTGCCAGTTCATCGTGCGCCCTCCCCTGCGGCCTCGGCCCGGTTGCCCCGCTCGTCCGTACCCGGCGCTTCGCGCTCGCTCACCAGGCTGACGAAGATCTCTTCGAGCGAACGCTGGGTAGTGTGCAGGTCGGTGAACATGATCCCCGCGGCGGCGAGGTCCTGCAGCAAGCCTGCGATCGCGCCATCGCCTGCCGGATCGCTGCCCTCGCCCCCTTCCCCGCCTTCGCCCCTGCCGACCTCGTAGCGATAGACCAGCGTTTTGCCGCCCTTGCCCAGCACCAGCCCGTAGCGCGCGAGCGCGGGCGGGACCTCGGCGAGCGGCGCCGCCAGTTGCAGCGTGAGCTGCTTGCCGCCGAGCTTCGTCATCAGCACGGCCTTGTCCTCGACCAGGATCAGCGCACCCTTGGCGATCACGCCGATGCGGTCGGCCATCTCCTCCGCCTCCTCGATGTAGTGCGTGGTCAGGATCACGGTGACGCCGCTGTCGCGCAAGCGGCGCACGA
>Ga0073899_10002791_pt1 | contig 15558 bp, 12 predicted proteins | sample KloWWTmetaKNB5Ph_FD_88975 | JGI IMG/M metagenome (GOLD analysis project Ga0073899, IMG submission 88975) | Active sludge microbial communities from Klosterneuburg, Austria, studying microevolution and ecology of nitrifiers - Klosterneuburg... | ecosystem: Engineered > WWTP > Aerobic digester >...
CCACGAAGCCCTGCGGCCCCACCTCGGTGCGCAGCGTCCACGGCATGCCGCCGAAGCCATCGCCGCGTGGGCAGCCTCCCTGCGCCACGAAGTTGGGCACGATGCGGTGGAAGGCCTTGCCGTCGTAGTAGCCGGCCGTGACCAGCGAGTCGAAGGCCACGCAGCTGCCCGGCGCGGTGGCGGGCTCGATCGCCAGCACGATGGTGCCCTTGGCCGTGACGATGCGGTACCGCTGACCATCGCGCAGCAGGCCCAGCCGCGCCCGATCGATCGGATGGTTGAACGGCGGCGCGGCATGCAGCGGTGGTCCCTTCCCGTCGCGCCGGGCCAGGGCCTGGTCCAACAGCTGCAGCGTTTCCAGGTCGCGCACCGGATGCAGCGCGCCGCGCACCTGCTCCACCACGGCCGCGGTGAGCACTTGCCGGAGCACCTCCGGCCGCTCCTCGGCGAGCCGGTCGCACACCGCGGCGATCAGGCCGGCATCCCCCGAGGCCAGCACCTTGCGCAGCTGCCCCACGAGCCACGTGTCCCGCGCCGCCTGATCGATCTCCCCCGCCTTGAGCTTCTCCTGGAACTGCGCCATCGAGGCTGCGAGCGCCGCCTGCCGTTCCACCGCGGGCCGGTCGCCCAGCACCACCGCCAGCAGGGTGTCCTGCGGCAGCACGGGCCCCATCGCCGTCAGCAACGCCGCGTTCAGGTAGGGGCCCAGGTCCTGCCGGCGCATGCTCTCCATCAGCATGCGGCAGATCACCCGCGTCTCCGGACCGGCATGTTTCATCACCAGCCCGTACAGCGGCAGTTTCACCCGGTACTCGGCGCATTCCTGCGCGGCCTTCCAGATGGCCTCGCCGTTCAGGTGGAGGTGATACCGCTGCAGCTGCTCCACGGCCACCTGCCGCACGCCGGGGTCCGGGTCGGTGGTGGCGCGTTCCAGCAGCAGCGGTGCCAGCAGCGTGTCCTCCTTGGCGCCCAGGGCGCGCACCGCGGCGATCCGCACCTGCGGCAGACTGTCCCGCTGCACCAGCCGCCGCAGCGTGTCGGTGACGGCGGGCAGGGCGTGGTGCTTCAACGAGGCCACCAGGAACTGGCGCACGGCAGGGTCCCGCTCCACGTGCACGGCGTGCAGCACGCTGTGTGCCGTGGGGGCCAGCACCTCGCGCGGCAGGCGCGACAGGGTCTGCGCGGCACGCAGCCGGATGCTGCGGTCGGTGCTCTCCAGGTAACTGATGTACCGGTCGGGCTCGTGCTTGTGCAGCCGCAGCTCGGCCGCGAAGCCGACGCTGAAGAGCTGGGCCTGGACCACGGAGTCCGGTTCGCGCTCCGCCACCTGCAGCAGCTCGGCCAGGGCCACGCTGTCCGCCACCGCGCTCAGGGCGAGGCCCACGGCACCGCGCACCCGGGCGTCGCCGTCGCGCAGGGCCTCCAGCAGGCAGGGGCGCGCCGTGCTGTCCTGCACGCTCGCCAGGGCCAGCGCCGCCGCCTCGCGCACGCTGCTGGTGCTGTCCTTCAGCAGCACGCAGAGGTCCGCCGTGCGCCGGTGGTCCTGGGCCTCCAGCACGGCCTGCAGCCGCGGGTCCGTCCAGCGGCCGCCCGGCGTGGGCACCGTGCGGTCCGCAGGCGTGGTCTCCGTGCAGCCCGCCAGCACGGCGGACATCACCAGGGGCAGGATCGGGACGCGCATGGCGCAAAGGTGCGCACCCCCGGCCGTGCCAGTACCTTTGCGGCCCATTTCCCGCCATGCCCCGCACGCTCCCTCTTGCCCTCCTCCTGCTGGCCACCACGCAGCTGCAGGCCCAGCTGCTCAGCGACCAGGAGGCCCGCGACCAGATGAAGTACGATGTCCAGTACCTGGCCAGCGACCTGCTGGAGGGCCGCGAGGCCGGCACGACCGGGGAACGCCTGGCCGGGGACTACATCGCGCAGAAGATGGCCGCCATCGGCCTGATGCCCTATGGCGACAGCGCCACCTACCGCCAGGCCTTCACCTTCGCCGCACAGCCCGTGCTGGGCGACAAGCAGCTGTTCCAGCTGGGCCGTGAGCGCCTCCAGGTGAACGAGCACTACCACCCGTTGTCCTTCTCGGGCACCGGGGCCGTGCTGGCCACCGTGGCCCGCTGCGGCTACGGCATCCACGCACCCGAGCTGGACCGCAACGATTTCGCCGACATCGACCTGAAGGGCAAGTGCGCCGCCATCGCCGTGGGCTCGCCCGATGGCATCCACCCGCATTCCAAGTTCCTGGCCTACCACGACCTGCAGGCCCGCGCCGCCAAGGCCGTGGAGCTGGGCGCCAGCTGTGTGCTCTTCTACAACGACGACAAGGCCGTGGAGGACCCCTCGTCCACCCTGCGCGCCAAGGCCTCGCCGTTGCCCGTGCCGGTGGTCTTCCTGAAGGGCGACCGCCACACCGAGCTCGTCCGCGATGGCAACCCGGTGTCGCTCACCGTCACCATCGACCGGCCCACCAGCACCGCCCACAACGTGGTGGGCCTGCTGGACAACGGCAAGCCCCACGTGGTGGTGATCGGCGCGCACTACGACCACCTGGGCCATGGCGATGAGGGCAGCCTGCACCGCGGCGAGCCCGCCATCCACAACGGCGCCGACGACAACGCCAGCGGCGTGGCCGTGATGCTGCAGCTGGCCCGCGACCTGGCCGAGCTCGACGAGGCCCGCGCCAACGACTACCTCTTCATCGCCTTCAGCGGCGAGGAGAAGGGGCTGTTCGGTTCGAACTTCTGGACCAAGCACCCCACGGTGCCCCTGGCCGAGCTCAACTACATGATCAACCTGGACATGGTGGGCCGCCTGGAGGCCGACAGCAGCATCGGCATCAACGGCGCGGGCACCTCGCCCGCCTGGGCCGAACTGCCCCGCGTGCAGGCCGGCGCGCTCAGGGTGAAGACCACCACCAGCGGCATCGGCCCCAGCGACCACACCAGCTTCTACCTGCAGGGCATCCCCGCCATCCACTTCTTCACCGGCACGCACGGCGACTACCACAAGCCCAGCGACGATGAGGAGAAGATCAACTACGACGGCATGCTGCGCGTCACCCGCTACATCGAGAGCCTCATCACCACGCTGAACGACGACGGCAAACTGGCCTTCACCAGGACCCAGGAGGCCGACAGCGCCAGCACCCCGCGCTTCAAGGTGACGCTGGGCGTGGTGCCGGACTACATGTACGACGGCAAGGGCATGCGCATCGACGGCGTCAGCGAGGGCAAACCCGCCGCCGCCGCCGGGCTCAAGGCCGGCGATGTGGTGGTGCGCATGGGCGCCCTGGAGGTGGCCGACATGATGGGCTACATGAAGGCCCTGGGCCAGTTCAAGAAGGGCGACACCGCCCCCGTCGCCGTGCTGCGCGAGGGGCAGGAGGTGGTGGTGGACGTCACGTTCTGATCGGCGCCTATCCCGGAGATCCCGCCTGCACCTCCGGCACCGTCGACCCTCCGGGTCGACACTACAGGTGCCGTGGATGACCGATCTTCGCCGCGCATGAGCACCGCGCAACGCATCGCCGTGATCGGCGCCGGCAGCTGGGGCACCGCCCTGGTGAAGCTGCTCTCGGCCAACGCCCCGCGGGTGGGCTGGTGGGTGCGCCGCGTGGAGACCATCGCCCACATCACCAAGTACGGCCACAACCCCGACTACATCAGCGCCGCGCAGTTCGATGGGGACCGCCTGGCCATGGACACCGACATCCACGCGGTGGTGCGCGAGGCCGATGTGCTGGTGATCGCCGTGCCCAGCGCCTTCCTGAAGGCCACGCTGGACCAGTTGGACCCGGCCGAGCTCCAAGGCAGGATCCTCTTCAGCGCCGTGAAGGGCATCGTGCCCGAGACCAACCAGATCGTGGGCGACCACCTCTTCCAGCACTGGGGCGTGGCCGAGCGTGACTTCGGCGTCATCTGCGGCCCCTGCCACGCCGAAGAGGTGGCCATGGAACGCCTCAGCTACCTCACCATCGCCTGCCAGGACCCCGAGCGCGCGAAGGCCATGGGCGCCGCCCTCAACGGCCGCTTCATGAAGACCACGCTCAGCGATGACATCTACGGCACGGAGTACGCCGCCATCCTCAAGAACGTGATCGCGGTGTGCGCCGGCATCAGCGTGGGGCTCGGCTACGGCGACAACTTCCGCGCGGTGCTGGTGAGCCGCGCCATCCAGGAGATCGCACGCTTTGTGGCCGCCGTGCACCCCATCGCGCGCGACATCAACGAGCCCGCCTACCTCGGCGACCTGCTGGTGACGGCCTACAGCACCTTCAGCCGCAACCGCGAGTTCGGCACCATGGTGGGCAAGGGCTACAGCGTGCGCGCCGCCCAGCTGGAGATGAACATGGTGGCCGAGGGCTACCACGCCGTGAAATGCGTGCACGAGATCAACGCCAAACTCGGCGTGGACATGCCCATCACCGAGGCCACCTACCGCATGCTGTACGAGAGGATGGCCCCCCTGATGGAGATGCGCCTGCTGAGCGACCGGCTGGCGTAACTTTGAACTATGGCAAAAGATCATGGGGCCTTGTTGATCAGGCCGAAGAACGCTGAAGAGGCGGACCTGCTCCAACGGTTGGTGCTTCGCATGGGCGTGAAAAGCCATCGGCTTTCCGAAGATGATGTACTGGACATGGGTCTTGCCATCCTTATGCGGAAGGCCGATCGGACGAAGAAAGTTTCGGAGGAGACCGTGATGAAGCTGCTGCGTCGCTGATGGAGGTGGAGTACCTCAAGAGCTTCGCCAATGACCTGAAGCGCATTCAGGACCCGATGCTCTTAAAGCGCATTGCTCGTGTTATCCAGGAAGTGAAGAATGCCCGTACACCACAGGAGATCAGGAATGTGAAGAAGCTTGAGCAGGAGCCGAACGCCTTTCGGATCCGGGTTGGTGATCATCGCATCGGATATTATTTGACCGGTGGCCGTATCGTTCTCGCGCGGATCGTGAACCGCAGGGATATCTACAAGGTTTTTCCCTGAACCCGGATCCTGGCAGGTGCATGGTTCCATTGGACCGTGCGCCTCGTTCAGCACCGTCCGCTAGCTGTTCCAAGCACGCCCAAGAAGCCGCCTTCGTGCCCGCGATGGTCCGCTCATCGAGACGGATCTTCGCATCAGGCGCTCAGGGCACCCAGCCCTGCGCGCGCAGCAGGCCGTAGCACCCGCTGGCCAGCAGCAGCAGCCCGATGCCGCGGAACAGGCGCCGCAGACCCTGCGGCGAGAGCTTCTCCTGCGCCTTCATGCCCAGGCGCACCAAGATCATGAGCAGGATGATCGCGCCCACGAAGGCCCCCGATGCGAAGGCCAGCACCTGAGGCCACGCATCGCCCGTCATGCCCAGGGACACGAGCATCAGCTTGATGCCGCACCAGAAGAGCAGGAGCTGCGGATTGGCCAGGCCCAGCAGCACGCCGCGACGCAGGTCGCCGGTGAGCTTGTCCTCGCCCGGGGCGGGAGGCTTCGGGTGGTAGATGAACACGAAGTAGATGCCCAGGACCAGCAGGATGGAGGCCACCACATAGGTGATGCCCGTGGCGCCCATGCCAAGCCGCTCCGCCAACCAGCCCGCGCCCCAGAAGGCGACCGCGGCGTACACGAACTCAGGGATGGAACCGCCCACGGCCATGCGCCTGCCCGCCGTGCGCCCCCACTTCACGGTGTGCGCCAGCACGGCGGTGTTCACCACGCCGGCCTGCAGCGAGCCGATGAAGCTGGCCCCTGCGGCCACCAGGAAGTACAGCAGCGTGTCCACCTTTGCGCAAAGTAGCCGACCCGCCGCAATGCCCCTGCTCCGCTTCCACTGGGATTTCTTCGGACCCGACGCGCCCACCACGGCGGAGCACTTCCTGCATCACGTGGACGAGTTCTGCGCCCGCGAGGGCATCACCGGCCAGCGGCACTGGATCACCCGCCTGCCCGTGCGCGTCACCGCCACGCTGGAATGTGACCAGGCCCACCTGCGGCTGGTGCGCGACCGCCTGCGGCCCAAGCGCGCCGAGCAGGTGCTCGCCTGACTCAGCGCACGAAGCGCGCGCTCCAGCGGCGGTCCGGGGTGCGGGCCTCCACCGTGTAGGCCCCCGGGGCCAGGTCGCGCAGGTCCACCACCAGCTCGTGCCGGCCCTTGGGCAACTGGGCTTCCGCGATGCCCCGCACCCGGCGGCCGGCGCTGTCCAGCAGGTCCACCACCGTGCGCGCACCAGCGGGCAGCTGCAGCACGGCGATCAGGCGGTCCGCCTCCATGCGGCGAAGGACCAGGGCCTGGTCGCCCGGGCCGCTCGCGCCGTGCACCGCGCTCGCCAACGGCAGCAGCCATACGCGGAACAACCGCGTGCTGGCATCGCTCTGCGTGCCGGTGTTGATGAAGAAGATGCTCTCGGCCGTGCTCTCGATGCCGCCCACGATGTGGCCCAGCAGCACGCTGTCCGCCGGCAATTGGTCCAGGTGCAGCACTTCATGGGCCGTCATCGGCAGGCCCGGCGCGGGGATGAACTCCGCGCTGGCGCCCAGCAGGCCGGGCATGCTGCCCACGGCCTCTTCCACCATCGTGCCGTTGGAGGCGCGCGTCACCAGGCTGATGGTGTTCACGAAGGGCACCGTGGGGTCGTCCACCAGCACGCCGTTGACGTAGTGGTAGCGCCCGATGCCGCCGAAGAAGAGCGTGCGCATGCTGTTGTCCGTGGCATCATGCATCGGCAGGTGCGCCGTGTGGTACTGGTTCAGCCATTGCTCGAAGCCGGGCACCACCGTGTACGCACTGTCGGTGATGTCCACCGTGTTCAACCAGGGCACATCGTCCACGTACTGGAACACGCCGCTGAAGGCCGTGAAACCGTGCGTGCCGTCGGGAAAGACCTGCGGCACCAGGTTGTAGTCGCGGCGGTGCAGGTTCACGGTGTCCACCGTCTCGCTGAAGTCGGTGATGGCCAGGTTCACCCCGTCGTCGCTGATGCGGAAACGACGGATCGCATTCGTGTATTCCTGCACGAAGCCCGGCCCGAAGTCGGGGCCCATGGGGTTGTAACGTCCCGTGAAGCGTTGGCCGCCCACCAGCAGGAAGAGGTCGTTGTGCCGCCCCAGGTAGCCGCCGGTGACGGCCATGCGCGCATCGGTGAGCTGGCGGAAGTGCGGCGCGAGCGAAGTGCCCGCCTTGATGGCCGCGATGGCGTTCGGCACGTGCACGGCCGTCAGCCGGTCGTGCGTGATGTGGTCCCCCGCCGTGGCGCTGTACGCGTAGCCGCCCACGATGTAGAGCATGCTGTCGCGCTGCGTGTATTCCATGTTGGTGCACTGCAACTGCTCGAACAGGCCGGTGGGCAGGCTGCTCAGGGGCGCGCTCCACACCTGGCCCGTGGCCGGTGCCACCACCCACGCGGTGCTGTTGTTGTCCGCCGCCAGAAAGGCCACCGGCGGCTGGCGGCGGTGCAGCCCGTCCGTGCGGCCGCCCAGCAGCAGCCATTCCCCGTTGTGGCTTCCCCAGGCGAAGGATTGCAGGCCCGGCATGCCGGCCAGGGTCACTTCCTCCAGCACGAGCGTGCGGCCGGCGATCACCTGCGCCTCGGCGGGCGGGGCCAGGGTTCCGATGAGCAGCAGCAGGGCCAGGGGAACGCGTGTGGTGCGGGCATGCATGCCGCAAAGCTCTCCGCGCATCGCCCGTCGTTCCGGTGACGGATGTCACCGGGGCCGGCGTTCACCGGAACAGCCACCGCAGCACCTTGAGCTGCCAGGGCCGGTAGGGCGCATAGCGCACGCCGGGATCCAGCCGGTCGTTGCTGTGCATCACCCCCTTCAGGTTGCTGAAGCGGTCGAAGCCGGCGCGGCCGTGGTAGCGCCCCAGGCCGCTGCGGCCCACCCCGCCGAAGGGCAGCTGCGCATTGCCGAAGTGCACCATGGTGTCGTTGATGCAGCCGCCGCCGAAGGGCAGCTCCTGCGTGAACCAGCGCTCCAGCCCGGTGTCGCGCGCGAAGAGGTAGGCGCTGAGCGGTTCGGGGTTGCGCGCCGTCAGGGCGGCCAGCTCATCGCGGTCGCGCCACGGCAGCACGGGCAGGAGGGGGCCGAAGATCTCCTCGCGCATCGGCGGGCTGTCCAGCGGCACGTCCGTGAGCACCGTGGGGGCGATGTAGCGCGTGGCCCGGTCGTGGCCGCCGCCCAGGTGCACGCGCCCATGGTCCAGGTGACCGCGCAGCACCTGCCAGCGCCGGTCGTTCACGATGCGGGCCAGGTCGGGGCTGCGCTGCGGGTCGGGTCCGAACATGCGTTCCACCTGCTGCGCGAAGGCCTCGAGGAAGTCCTCGTACCGGTCGGCGTGCACCAGCACGTGGTCGGTGCTCACGCAGGTCTGCCCGGCGTTGAAGAACTTGCTCCACGCGATGCGGCGCACGGCACCGGGCAGGTGCGCGCTGCGGTCCACGATGGCGGGGCTCTTGCCGCCCAGTTCCAGGGTGACGGGCACCAGCTTGGGGGCGCATTGGGCGGCGATGCGCGCGCCCACGGCGGCGCTGCCGGTGAAGAACACATGGTCGAAGCGCACCGCGTCCAGCAGGGGTGGCAGCACGGCATGGCCCGCGCCGTGCACCACGTGCACCAGCTCCTCCAGGCCGGCCTCGCGCACCAGGCGTTCCACCAGGGCCGCCGTCCGCGGCGCGTCCTCGCTGGGCTTCAGCACCGCACAGTTGCCGGCCGCCAGCGCCGCCGCCAGCGGGGCCAGCACCAGCAGCAGCGGGTAGTTCCATGGCGCCACGATGAGCACCACGCCCAGCGGGCCGGGGTGGATGGTGCTGCTGCTCACCTGCAGCTTCAACGGCGTGGGCACCGGGCGCGGCGCGGCCCATCGTCCCACCGCCTGCGCCGCGTGGCGCAGTTCTTCGCCCAGCACGCCCACCTCGGCGATATAGGCCTCCATCGGTGGCTTGCCCATGTCGTGCCGCATGGCCTCCAGCACATCGCCCTCCAGCCGCTCCAGCGCATCGGCCAGCCGCCGCAGGTGCCGGGCACGCACCGCGGGATCGCGCAGCACGCCCCGATCGAACGCCGCGCGCAGCGCAGCGATCCGCTCCAGGCTCACGGTGTGCGGGGTGGCTTCCATGGGGCAAAGGAACGCAGCGGGGCAGGCGCGCCGTCAGGCCGCCAGCACGAAGTCCACGCCCTCCACCAGCCCGCGGCCGGTCAGGAAGGCGGCGATGCGGTCGCCCGCCCCGCGCTGGCTGATCAGGCTCACCACGAAGGCCTCGCCCGCGGGCGGCAGCGCCTCGCTGGGCACGAAGGCGTGGCCCGGCACGGCGCGCGGCCTCACATCGGTGAAGGCGCTGATCGCAATACCCCCGGCCTCGAGCTTCGCGGCGCGCTCGCGGCACAGCGCGCTGGTGCCCGCCACGATCACCGGCCGTCCGTTCAACGTGCGGTGCAGCCACCGCGCCAGCCAGTGCATCTTCGTGCGGAGGAAGGCGTCATCGCTGTAGTGCGGATGCGTGCGGCTCAGGCGGGCCGGGTGGTCGGTCCACGTGAGCAGTTCCTCGGGCAGCTTCGCGAAGCGCACGCCGGCGTCCATCCAGCGCAGCCACAGCTCGTGGTCCTCCGGCACGGGGCCGGTGGCGTAGCCGCCATGCTGCTCCACCAACGCGCGGCGGAACATCGCCGTGGGGTGCGCGAGCGGCGCGTCCACGAAGCGTTTCACGGCGTGCGCATCCGGGCTCAGGATGCGGTTCTGCCACTGCACGAAGGCCAGCATGCCGCGGTGCTCGGCCACCGTGCTGGCGAAGCGCGTGGCGGTGCCCAGCACGCCGAGGTCGGGATGGGCCTCCAGGTGGGCCACCTGCTTCGCCAGGCGCTCCGGATGGCTCACGTCATCGGCGTCCATGCGGGCGATGTAGGTGCCCTGCGCGTGGGCCAACCCGGTGTTCAGCGCGTGCGCGATGCCGGCGCGGGGCTCGTGCAGCAGGGTGATGCGCGCATCGCGCGCGGCCCAGTGCTGCGCGATGGCTTCGGACCCGTCGGTGCTCGCATTGTCGATCAGCAGCAGCTCCTGGTCCGTGAAGGTCTGCGCCGCCATGCTCGCGATGGCGGCGTCGAGCGTGGCGGCGGCGTTGCGGAAGGGGAGGAGGGTGGAGATGCGGGGCACGCGGCAAAGCTCGCATGCGTCCGTCCCCCGTTCGGTCGCGCCACCGCTCAACGCACGTGCACCCGCCGGATGTCGATCGCTCCGCCGTGCCGCTTGTTGTAGATCAGCGTGTGCCCGTCGCGCCCGATGAAGGCGCGGCCGTCCTCCTCGCCCGGCGCGGCCTGCGTGATCACCTCATCGCCGGTGCCGTCCGGATGCACGCGGTGGATGCTGTGCCGCCCGCTGGCCATGGTGCTGTAGTAGATCCAGCGGCCGTCCGCACTGTACATCGGCCAGCCGTCGGTCACCGTCGACGTGCGCGTCAGGTCGTCCACCAGGCCGGTGGACAGGTCCAGGATCACCACATCGTCGCGGGTGGCGTCGTTGCGCAGGAGCACGATGTGCTTCATGTCGGGGGAGTAGCGCGCACAGGTCTCCTCCATCGGCGTGTCCGTGAGGCGAAGGAGCTCTCGCGTGGCGAGGTCGAGGCGGTACACGTCCAGCGAGCCGTTGCCCCGGGTGCTGTTGAAGAGGAGGTATTTCCCGTCGGGACTGAAGTACGGATGGATGTCCCGTGCGGCATCGGTGGTGAGGCGTTCCATGTCACGGCCATCCGTGCGCATGCGGTAGATCTCCTCGTTGCCGTCGCGGTCGCTCACGAAGGCCACCCATTCGTTGTCCGCGCTCCAGTCCACGAAGTTGTTGTTGTGCGCATCGTGGGTGATGCGTTGCTGTGCGCCGGTGGCGATGTCCATGATGAACAGCTGCCAGGTGCCGGTGCGGTCGCTCTGGTAGAGGATGCGCGTTCCGTCCTGCGAGAGCCGCGGGTAGGCGTTCTCCACCCCGGGCTCGTGCAGCAGCAGCGTGTCGCCCGTCGGTTCCACCATCGCGGTGGTGGCGGCCGGCCCGCGATCGGGGAACACGCAGGCGGTGAGCAGGAGCAGCAGCAGGGGCGTTGCGGTCTTCATGTTCCCTTGGTGAGGCGTGTGGTGATGTGCTCCTCGATGAGGGGCAGCGGCACCATGCCCAGCTCCAGCAGGGCGCGGTGGAAGCGGGCCGCATCGAACCGCTGACCCAGCGCTTTCGCAAGGCGGTCGCGCAGGCGCTGGATGGCATCGGCGCCCACCTTGTAGCTCAGGGCCTGCGCCGGCCAGTGGGTCACGCGGGTCACCTCGCGGTCGGCCAGGTCGGGCTGTCCGGGGATGTGCTTCTCCCAGTATTCCAGCGCCTGTTCGCTGGACCAGCCCAGGCCGTGGATGCCCGCGTCGAGCACCACGCGCACGGAACGCACCAGGTCCCACTCCCATTTGCCGAGCTCCTGCACGGGATCCGCGTACGCGCCCAGCTCCTTCCCGGCATATTCCACATAACAGGCCCAGCCCTCGAAGTTGCCGGGGTACAGCAGCAGGCCGCGCAGGTCGTGCGTGGGGTGCTTGCGGCGAAGGCCCGATTGCAGATGGTGACCGGGTATCGCTTCGTGCAGGTAGATCCAGTCGAGCGCCCGCGCATCGAAGCGGCCGCCGTGGAAGTTGAACTGGAACACGTCCGCGCCGTAGGGGTTGTCCTCCTTGGACAGGTAGATGCCCGGTGGCGTGTGGGGGCCCGCACCGGGCCATTCCATGGGGTGGATGGCGGGCACGTCCGCGTCACCGACGAAGGCCGGCAGCCGCCCGCGCACCACCCTGTCCAGCGCGGCGAAGCGCCGCAGCACCTCCGCCTTGTCGGTGATCCAGGCGGGCCCGGGCGCGCCGCCGAGCTGCGCATGCAGCCGTTCGATCGCGCGGTGGCAGCGCGCCACCTCCGCCTCGCCGAAGGCGATCAGCTCCTGCGGGCTTCGGTCGTAGCCGGTGAAGCGCCGGACCAGAAGCTGGTACCACGCGGCGCTCTCGGGCAGGGTGCCCGCGCCGTTCACCGGCATGGGCCTGCCGCTCGCGATCCATCGCCGCTCCAGGGCGATGCGCTCCAGCTGGTGCGCGGACTCGAAGCGCGCCAGGTCCAGCAGCAGGCGCTCCTCGTCGGTCGCCTTCATGGCCGGCACCGCGCTCAGCTGGCGTTCCTGCTCGGCGAAGAAGCGCTCCTGCCGGGCGAGCACACTGTCCGCCGGCACGGCGGCCAGGCGTTCGCGAAGGTCCAGCGCGAAGGGTTCGGGATCCAGGGCGGCATAGCCCGCGGTGAAGGTGTCGAGCACGGCGCGCGGGCCCACCTGGGCCTCGCCGGTCGCGGCCAGCCCCACCACGCATGCGATGCCGGCCGCCGTCCTCATGGCGTGCGCTGCAACCAGTCCGCGATCACCTGCCCCACACCGGGCTGGTAGGGCCCTTCGCCGGCCACGGCGGCCCGGAGGTCGTCCGCCTGGTTCATGCCGTGGTCGGCATCGGGCACCACCTGGAAGGTGACGCTGCCGGGGTTCATGGCCGCGATCAGGTCGCGCAACAGCTCGTGGTCGTGCCTGGCCGCGATGAAGTCGGCCTCGCCCCAGAGCAGGAGCGTGCGCCCCGCGTAGCCTTTCCATGCGGAGGGGATGTTGAGCGCATAGAGCTCATCGTTGTAGGCGCGTGACCGGGCGTCGAAGATGCCGACCAGCTCGCCGCAGCCGGGCTTCTTCGCTTCCACGGCCTCGGTGCTGAGGCCATCGGCGAAGTACCAGGTGGCGCATTCGCCGCAGGCCTTGATGAAGTCGTCCGTGCGTTCGGCCTCCCAGCCGTAGGCCTCGCCGATGGTGCGCCGCGTCTTCAGCAGGTATTCCAGGAAGGGGCTGCCGATGGTGCCGTAGGCCACGATGCCGTGCACGGCGGTGCGCTTCGCCACCAGCGGCGCGAAGAGCCCGCCCATGCTGTGCCCGATGAGGGTGACGCGGCCGCTGTCGATGTCGGCGCGCTGCTTCAGCTGGGCGATCATCTCGGCGTAGCCCGTCATCTCATTCATGAAGCTCACCGCGCCGCAGGCGGTGCTGGTGCGTGCGGCGTCGCCCATGCCGGGTTTCTCCAGGCGGGCGCAGGCGTAGCCCATGCGGCTCAGGCGGTTCAGCAGCTGCACCTCGCTGCGCGCGGTGTCCAGCGGGGCGTCCAGCGAATAGCAGCCGATGCCGCCGATGAAGACCACCAGCGGCGCGCGGCCCGGCCGGCGGGTGCGCGGATGCGTGAGGATGGCGCGCTGGGTGCCGTTCACGGTGCGGTGCGCGGTGTACTCCACGCGCAGGTCGGGGTAGCGCTCCGCGGGCCAGCCCAGCAGCTTCAGGGTGCCGGTCACCGGCTTCTTGTCGCGCAGCACGCGGTAGGCCACCGAGGCGCCGGTGCTGTGCCGGGCGAGTTCGGCGAACACCTCGTCGGTGCTGCCCACGCCCACGCCCCCGAGTTCCTCCAGCAGGTCGCCGCGCTGCCAGCCCGCCGCTTCGCCGGAGCCCCCGGGCAGCACCTCGCTCACCAGCACCGCGCGCGTGTCGCCCACGCCCATGATCCGCCGCAGGTCGTCCGTGAGGTTCTCCATGCGGATGCCGAGGAAGACGCGGCGGGGCAGTTCGGTGGCGGGCTGTGCGGTGCAGGCCGGGGCCAGCAGAAGAAGGGGCCATGCCTTCGCCAAACGCTTCGGCAGGCGAAGCAGGGGGGAGCGGAACAGGGACATCAGCGGTGATGGATCAGGGGAAGGGCGAAGGTGCGGTGGGGCGTGGTGATGTGCACCAGCAGCAGGCCGCCGGGCAGGGCGGCGCCGTCCAGGTCCACCGCAGCGAGGCCGGCGGGCCAGGGCACGCGGTGCACCGCGCGGCCGTCCGGCGTGTGCACGGTGAGCGTCGCGCCGGCGCCGGGGCTTGCGGGCAGTTGCACGCGCACGCGGTCGGTGAAGGGGTTCGGCGCGGCCAGCGCGGCAGCACCGGGTCGTTCCACCAGGCCCACGGCATCCATCCCGTTGAGGGCGTTCACGGTGACCGAGGTGCTGCCGTTCGTGGCTGTGAAGGTGCTGTGGCGCAGCAGCGGCCAGCGCACCCCGGGCACCCACCACCGGTAGGTGTCCACCCGGCTGGTGTCCGGACCGTTGTAGGCCACGCTGTAGCCCCAGGTGTGCACGCGCAGCGCACCGGGGAAGCTGCCGTAGGGCATCACCAGGGTGCCCTCCCCATCCACGGTGTGCCAGCGCATGCCGCAGAAGTGGTAGGCCACGCCCAGGCCGCTGGAGGTGTAGCAGAACGGGTCCGCCACGGTATCGCCGAAGGCCAGCGGCGCGGGGATGCTGAGCTCTGGTTCATCATACACATACGTGAGCACCGGCCCGTGCGTGGCCAGGTCCACCAGGCCGCTGTCGGTGGTGCGGCGGTACTCGAACACCTCGTAGCCGGGGTCCTGGCTCAGGGTCCACCGCATCACCTGGTCGCAGGCCGGGTAGGCGGCGATCAGCGGTGCGCCCTGGGGGTCGATGCAGGCCTGCACGGAATAGGCCAGGGGATCCAGTTGCAGCGCGCTCTGGTCCCACAGCACACCGGCGCCCGCCGCGCCGGGCATCACGTTCAGGTCGTCGTCCACGCTGTGCCAGCGGAAGGTGTCGCCCACCAGGGGAATGGCCTGCTGGGGCAGCAGGGTCTGTGCCGGGCCGCGGTAGGGCCAGGCCAGCGCCAGCAGCAGGGCGGGCAGCAGGTGCATCGGGGTGTTCAGCGAAGCGGTGGTGGTGGATCGGGTCGGGGTTCCGTTCATGGGGTCCGTGGCCGGGGGTTCAGCATCCGGCGGGGGCCAAAGTGCCGATCCCTCGGGCGGCGGGCGTGTGCGGGATGTGCTATTCGCGGCGCCACGGCGGGCAGCGGTCAGCGGCGGTCAGGGAACGGTGCGCCGCTCGGCGCCCGGCGTGCGGCCGAAGTGCTGGCGGTAGCTGCGCACGAAGGAGCTGGCGTCCGCCAGGCCCACCGCCCCGGCCACGGCGTGCACGGGCAGGTCGGTGCCCCGCAGCAGTTCCCGCGCCCGGGCCAGCCGCAGCTGCTGCAGGTAGGCGTGCGGCGGCCGCCCGAAGGCCTGCCGGAACAGCCGCTTGAAGTGGTGCTCGCTGAGGCAGGCCACGCGGGCCAGCTGGGCCACGGTGAGCGGCTCGTGGAGGTGCGCGTGCGCATGGTCCCGTGCGGTGGTGAGCCTTCGCCACAACTCGCGGCGCGTGGCGGCCCGCAGCGCCGGCAGCCGGTCCGCCGCCGCCCGCTGGCCCGTGCGCAGGTCCAGCAGGTGCTCCAGCAGCCGCTCGTGCAGCGCGTCCACCACGGCGGGGTCCACGGCCTCCGCCGGTGCGCGCACCAGGCCGTGCAGCCGGGCGAACAGCCCGCGCACCGTGTCGTCCATCGCGTGCAGCGCGTCGCCGAAGAGCGGGTCCGGGCCGTGGTGCCAAGGGTCGTCCAGCAGCTGTTCGGCGGTGGCCGTCCGCGCGCGCAGGGCCTCGGCCGCCAGCCCGGGGCGGAAGCCCACCATCAGCATCTCCTGCTCCCGGTCGCCG
>Ga0073899_10002793_pt1 | contig 15556 bp, 13 predicted proteins | sample KloWWTmetaKNB5Ph_FD_88975 | JGI IMG/M metagenome (GOLD analysis project Ga0073899, IMG submission 88975) | Active sludge microbial communities from Klosterneuburg, Austria, studying microevolution and ecology of nitrifiers - Klosterneuburg... | ecosystem: Engineered > WWTP > Aerobic digester >...
CCTTCGCCAGCCGAAGGCCTACCAGGACGCAGCGCTCACCGGCGACGCGATCCAGGAAAGCCGGGACGTTCCCGCGGCGGAACTGCCCTTCGAGTTCCTGATGAACGCGCTGCGCCTCGCCGAGGGCTTCGCGATCCCGCTCTTTGCCGAGCGCACCGGGCTCACGCTGGCGGCCGTGGAGGCCCCGCTCGCGAAGGCGCAGGCGGCCGGCCTTCTCGAGCGCGACGCCTTCGCCATTCGCCCGACGCCGCTGGGCCGGCGGTTCCTGAACGATCTGCTGGGCTTGTTCCTGCCGCAGGCGCGATCGCCCCGGAAAGTGTAAATTCAAGGGTCAGAAGGTCGCAGAGCCCCCCGGAACCACAACCCCCTCCCGCGAACCCCCGTTCCCCCCGGTCGAGGAACGATCCGACACCCAAGACGGAGAAAAGCACCGTGCCGAAGCACACCACCGAATCCATCCACACCCTTGCGCTCGTGGGCCACGGCGGCTCCGGCAAGACGACCCTCGCCGAGGCCCTGCTGTGGAAGGCCGGGGCGATCGCCGCTCCCGGGTCCGTCGAGAAGGGCTCCACGGTCTGCGACTTCGATCCGATGGAGAAGGAATACGGGCATTCGCTCGCCGCGTCGCTCGTCAACTTCACCTACGAGGACATGCACATCCACCTCGTGGACACGCCCGGCATGCCCGACTTCGCCGGCCAGTCGATCGCGGCACTCGCCGCGGTGGAGACCGCGGTCGTCGTGATCAATGCGCAGAACGGCATCGAGCTGAACACCACCCGCATGATGAAGTGGGCGAAGAACCGGGGCCTGTGCCGCATGATCGTGGTGAACAAGATCGACGCGGACAACGTCGACCTTCCCGGTCTGCTGAGAAAGCTCCAGGACCACTACGGCAAGGAATGCCTGCCGATCAACCTGCCGGCCCACAACCGCGCGGACGTGGTCGACTGCTTCTTCACGCCCGACGGCGACGCCGACTTCGTCGGCGTGAAGGCCGCGCACACGGCGATCATCGAGCAGGTGGTCGAGGTGGACGAGGACCTGATGACCCTCTACCTCGAGCAGGGCGAGGATCTCAAGCCCGAGCAGCTGCACGCGCCCTTCGAGAAGGCGCTTCGCGAGGGCCACCTCGTGCCCGTGTGCTTCGTCTCGGCGAAGACCGGCGCGGGCGTCCCCCAGTTCCTGGAAATCCTCTCGCGACTCGCCCCCAACGCGACCGAGGGCAACCCGCCGCCCTTCGTGAGGAGCGACACGACGGAAGGCGAGGAATTCCATGCCGAGCCCGACCCCGCGAAGCACGTGCTCGCGCACGTCTTCAAGATCGTGGTGGATCCCTACGTGGGAAAGGTCGCCTACTTCCGCGTCCACCAGGGCACGATCACGAAGGATTCCCAGCTCTACATCGGCGACGGCAAGCGCCCGTTCAAGGTGGGACACCTCTATTCGGTCCAGGGCAAGGACTACGTCGAGGTGGGCGAACTGGTCCCGGGCGACCTGGGCGCGGTGGCGAAGGTGGACGACATCGAGTTCAACGCCGTGCTGCACGACTCCCACGACGAGGACAACATCCGCCTGCGCTCGCTCGACTTCCCCACGCCGATGCACTCCATCGCCGTGGAGACGAAGAAGAAGGGCGACGAGCAGCGCCTCTTCGACGTCCTGCACAAGCTCGAGATCGAGGACCCGTGCCTGTGGATCGAGCGCCATCCCACCACGCACGAGACCGTGATGCGCGGCCTGGGCGAGCTGCACATGCGCGTGAAGCTGGAGAAGATGAGCACGCTCTACAAGCTGGAAGTCGACACGAAGCCGCCCAAGATCGCCTACCGCGAGACGATCACGAAGAAGGCCGAGGGCCATTGCCGGCACAAGAAGCAGACCGGCGGCGCCGGCCAGTTCGGCGAGGTCTACCTCAAGGTGGAGCCCCTCGCGCGCGGCAGCGGCTTCGAATTCGTCGACCAGGTGAAGGGCGGCGTGATCCCCACCGTGTTCATCCCGGCCGTGGAAAAGGGCGTGAAGCAGGCGCTCGACCTCGGCGTGATCGCGGGCTATCCCGTCGAGGACATCCGCGTGATCGTCTACGACGGCAAGAGCCACGCCGTCGACTCCAAGGAGATCGCCTTCGTGACCGCGGGCAGGAAGGCCGTGATCGACGCGATCCTCAAGGCGGGCGCGATCATCCTCGAGCCGATCGTGAACATCACCATCACCGCGCCCGACCGCTTCGTGGGCGACATGACGAGCGACATCTCGTCTCGCCGCGGGCAGATCACGGGCACGGAATCCTCCGGCGGCGACCTCATGTCGATCTCGGGCCAGGCGCCGCTTTCCGAGGTGTCGGAGTACCAGTCGCGGCTTCGCTCGGTGACGGGCGGCCAGGGCTCCTACCAGATCGAGTACAGCCACTACGCGATGGTGCCGCCGCAGACGCAGTCGGCGCTCACCTCCCAGTTCAAGCTGGCGAAGGAAGACGACTAGCGGCGCCCGAAACCGTTTGCGCTTCGCGGCCTTGCGCCGCGAAGCTTCAGCGCCTTCTCAAGACCCGCGGCCCATCGCCTTCGCGGCGTCCATGGCCCGCCGGCGCCTTGCTGCGCCGCGTCACGAAAAATTTCCCGATTTCGCGTTGACACGGCTAACGTCCGTTGGCACTTTCCGTTCCTCGACCACTCGCGCGGGCAAGCCGCGGCGGCACGGCCGACAACCAGGCGAAGGGGAGGGGCGATGATCGAGATCCGGGACCAGCAGCTGCGCCTGCTTTTCCTCACCCACCTGATCCGCGAGCTGCAGCGAAGCGCCGACGAGAGCCGGCCGGCGCCGCCCGGGCTCACCGATTCGCAGTTCGCGGAGCTGCGCGCGCTCACCACCGACGACCTCGTGCGGCTCTCCGAGATGCAGGAGCCGCGCGTGGCGGTGCAGATCGACGCGGGCTCCTTCGAGCACGGCATCCGCCAGGTGGGCTACATCGGCAAGCGCTCGCGCCAGATCGAGCACTTCATCCGCCACGGTGCGACTTCCGCGATGCTCACGAAGCTCTTCCGCATCTCGTCCACGGACGTGACGCTCAAGCGCCGGCTGTTCTCCGGGACGCACGAGAAGCTGCGCCGGCCGGCGATGCCCGCCCCCGCCGTGCGCGAAGCGATCCAGAAGCGCTGGTGGGAGATCCGCAAGGGCAAGGAGCGAGAGCCGCTTCGGCCCGAGGACTACGAGGCCCTGCACGCAGACTTCCCCGCCCATACCTACGCCACGCTCTGGGCGGTGGTGCACGAGTTCGCGGGCTGAGCCGCCGGTCCGGCCGTGGGCCGGACGAGCGCGCTCGCCCCATCTCTGCCATGCTTCGGCCCTCGCATCCAATCTTCCAACGGCAAAGGGAGGCCGGCATGGGTATCGTTTCACGATTTCGGCGGGGCATCTTCCTCGGGGTGGTGCTGGGAATCGCCACCGGAGCATCCGGCCAGGCTCCCGACCGCGATTGTCCGCAGCCTCGCTTCACCGGCAAGGCGCCCGACGAGTACTACAACCGCCCGAATCCGCTGCAGTCGACGCCGGAGAACCTGGCGGCGGGCGAGAAATGGTTCCTGGGCGACCCGCGCCGCGTCTCCTGCGCCTCGTGCCACGGCCAGGCCGGCGACGGCAAGGGCCCGCTCTCCAGCCAGTTCGATCCGGCACCGCGCGATTTCGTGTGCGCGAAAACCATCCGCGGGGTGCCCGATGGCCATCTCTTCTGGATCATCCGCTTCGGCTCGCCGGAGACCTCGATGCCGCCGCACCGCAAGTTCTCCGACGAGCAGGTCTGGCAGCTGGTCCTGCACCTGAGGCACCTGGCCCGCTGATTCCGCAGGCGCGCGGGCGACAGCCGCGCGCTAGAGGTGCCCGGCCACCTCGCGACGGATGAATTCGTGGAAGTGCACCATGCCGTCTTCCATCGGCGACTGGTACGGCCCGTGTTCCTCGCGGCCCTCGAGCCAGAGCGCGCGGCGCCCCTGCGTCATGCGGTCGCAGATCTCCTTGTCCTCCACCGCCGTCTCGTCGTAGGCCTTCTGCTCGGCCTCGACGAACTCGCGTTCGAAGAGCGCGATCTCCTCGGGATAGTAGAACTCGACCACGTTCACGCACTTCTCGGGGCCACGGGGCCAGAGCGTGGAGACCACGAGCACGTGCGGGTACCACTCGACCATGATGTTCGGGTAGTAGGTGAGCCAGATCGCGCCGTGCGGCGGCGGCTCGCCCTGCCGGAACCTGAGCACCTGCTCGTGCCACTTCGCGTAGACGGCGCTTCCGGGCTTCGCGAGCGCGTCGTTCACGCCCACGGTCTGCACGCTGAACCAGTCGCCGTATTCCCACTTCAGGTCGTCGCAGGTCACGAAGTGGCCCAGGCCCGGATGGAAGGGCGCGACGTGGTAGTCCTCGAGGTAGACCTCGATGAAGGTCTTCCAGTTGAAGTCGTAGTCCACCACCTCGACCTTGTCGAGCACGTAGCCTTCGAAGTCGAGGTCCTTCGCCGCGCCCATGGCGGCAAGATCGGCCGCGATGTCGCGCGGCCCGTTGAAGAGCATGCCCTGCCACCGCTGGAGGTCCTGCCGGGGCAGGTCCAGGCAGGGATGGTCGGGGAACTGCGGCGCGCCGATGTGCCGCCCGCTCGCGTCGTAGGACCAGCGATGCACGGGGCAGGTGATGGTGCCGCCGGGAAGCTGTCCCGCGCCCTGGAGCATGACGGCCTGCCGGTGGCGGCAGACGTTCGAGACCATGTCGTGGCGCCCGCCGTTGTTCACCAGCACCCAGCCGGGGCCGCTCTCGCGCCAGTCGAGCACGCGGTAGTCGCGCGGCTGCGGCGCCATCATGGCGTGTCCGACGTAGCCCGGGCCGCGGTCGAAGAGGATCCGGTTCTCGATTTCCGCCACTCTCGGATCGAAGTACCACGAGAGGGGCAGGTGGGTGGGCGTCCGGGTGAGCGCCCGTTGGCTCGCCAAGTCCGACATTATCCGCACCTCCGATAAAGCCAAAGATGTAAACAACAGCGGGCTAATCGAGTCAGCTAGCTTTTAACTCTGCAGCTCCGTCCCGAACCAGCACAAATTATGAGCAGGCCAGTGTGCCCAAAGTTCCCCGGGTTTTCAAGGATCGCGGCACCGGGTCTTGCCGTCGGTCAAGGTGTCGGGAATCGGCTGGCGCAATCGGCGCGCGCGGCGCGAAAATGACGACGGGGACCAATTGCGCTAAGGTGCCGACCCATGGCCAAGACGACGCCGAACACGGAAGACATCGCCTTCGAGCGTGCTCTCGAGGAACTCGAGGCCCTCGTGGCGCGGATGGAGGACGGGAAACTGCCGCTCGAGGAATCGCTCGCGGCCTACCAGAGGGGCGCGGAACTGCTTCGCCACTGCGAGGGCAAGCTCTCGGCCGCCCAGGCGCGCATCAGCGTCCTGGAGGGCGAGGTGCTGAAGGACCTGCCGGCCGCCGAGTCGTGAACGCCGCCGACTTCCCCGCCTGGTCGCGCGAGGTGGCCGGGCGCATGGAGACGGTCCTCGCCGGCCTGCTTCCCTCGCCACGCATCATGCCCTCGCGGCTGCACGACGCGATGCGCTATGCCGCGCTCAACGGCGGCAAGCGCGTTCGCCCGATGCTGGTCTTCGCCGCCGGGCGGGTGAGCGATGCGCAGCCCGGCCGCCTCGAGATCGTGTCGGCCGCCGTCGAGCTGGTCCATGCGTATTCGCTCGTCCACGACGACCTGCCGTGCATGGACGACGATGTCCTGCGGCGCGGCAAGCCCACCTGCCACGTGGAATTCGACGAAGCCACCGCGCTCCTCGCGGGCGACGCGCTCCAGGGCCTCGCCTTCCAGGTCCTCGCGGAGAATCGGCTCGCCGACGACCCCGACGAGCAGTTGCGCATGATCGGGCTCTTCGCGCTGGCCTGCGGATCGCGCGGCATGGCCGGCGGCCAGGCGATCGATCTGGACGCCGTGGGCAAGCCCCTCACGCTGCCCGAGCTCGAGAACATGCACATCCACAAGACGGGCGCCCTCATCCGGGCTTGCGTCCTGCTGGGCGCGCGGTGCGGCGAGCCGCTCGAGGCGGACCGCCACGCGGGACTGGACCGCTACGCGAGGCTCGTGGGCCTTGCCTTCCAGGTGGTCGACGACGTGCTCGACGAGGCGGGCGACGCCGCCACGCTCGGCAAGACCGCCGGCAAGGACCGCGAGGCGGGCAAGCCGACCTACACGAGCCACCTCGGAATCGCCGGGGCGCGCCGGTTCGCCGCCGACCTGCTCGCCCAGGCCCACGAGGCGCTCTCGGCCTTCGACGCCCGCGCGGACCGTCTGCGCGAGCTGGCCGATTTCATCGTCAAGCGCGACCGCTGAAACCCGCGAGAAGCGGGCGTCCGCCGCTATCCAAACGGCAATCACCCCCCGGAAAACGCCGCCCGTTTGAGGTGGCGCAGGCGGCCCGCCGCCAGTTGCGGCAAAATGTGCGTCTCCGACCCTCCGGGGCCGGGCGCCCGACATGAGCCAATACCCTCTCCTCGAGACGATCGACGACCCGTCAGACCTCCGGCGGCTCGACCGCAAGCAGCTTCCGGCGCTGGCCGGGGAGTTGCGCCGCTTCATCGTCGATTCCGTGGCGAACACGGGCGGGCACCTGTCGTCGAACCTGGGCACGGTGGAGCTCACCATCGCGCTCCATTACGTGTTCGCCACGCCCGAGGACCGCATCATCTGGGACGTGGGCCACCAGACCTACGGCCACAAGATCCTCACGGGACGGCGCTCGGGCATGCCGACCTTGCGTCAGAAGGGCGGCATCGCGGGCTTTCCGCGGCGCGAGGAGTCGGTCTACGACACCTTCGGCACCGCCCATTCGTCGACCTCCATCTCCGCCGCGCTGGGCATGGCGGTCGCCGCGCGGCACCTCGGCAGGACCCACCGCGCCATCGCGGTCATCGGCGACGGCGCCCTGACGGCGGGCTTGGCCTTCGAGGCGCTGAACAACGTGAAGCACTCCGGCGCCAACGTGATCGTGGTCCTGAACGACAACGACATGTCGATCTCGGAGAACGTGGGCGCCCTGAACAACTATCTCGCGAAGCTCATGTCCGGGCGCTTCTACGCGGCCACGAAGCGCACGGCGGACAAGATCCTCTCCGTGTCGCCGCCGATGAAGGAGCTCGCCAAGCGCTTCGAGGGGCACGCGAAGGGCATGATCACGCCCTCGACGCTCTTCGAGGAATTCGGCCTGAACTACACGGGCCCCGTCGACGGCCACAACATCGATGTCCTGGTCAAGACCCTGACCAACGTCTCCCGCCTCGAGGGCCCGCAGTTCCTGCACGTGGTGACCAAGAAGGGCCAGGGCTATGCGTTCGCCGAGGACGACCCCATCGCCTACCACGGTCCCGGCCGCTTCGACCCGGGCGTGGGCCTGGTGAAGCCGGCGCCGGCGCCCGATGCGAAGCCCCGTCCCACCTACACGCAGGTCTTCGGCGACTGGCTCTGCGACATGGCCCGGGAGGACCGGCGGCTCGTGGGCATCACGCCGGCGATGCGCGAAGGCTCGGGCATGGTGCGCTTCTCCCAGGAACACCCGGACCGGTACTTCGACGTGGGCATCGCCGAGCAGCACGCGGTCACGTTCGCCGCGGGCCTCGCGTGCGACGGCATGAAGCCCGTGGTCGCGATCTATTCCACGTTCCTGCAGCGCGCCTACGACCAGCTGATCCACGACGTGGCGCTGCAGAACCTGCCCGTGGTCTTCGCGCTCGACCGGGGCGGCATCGTGGGCGCCGACGGCCCGACGCACCACGGGGCGTTCGACCTCTCGTATCTGCGCTGCATTCCCAACATGACGGTGATGGCGCCCGCCGATGAGAACGAGTGCCGGCAGATGCTCTACACCGGGTTCACGCTCGACGGGCCCAGCGCGGTCCGCTATCCGCGCGGCGCGGGCCCGGGCGTCGAGGCGCTGGCGCGGATGACGGCGCTGCCGGTCGGCGAGGGCGAGATCCGCCGCGAAGGGCGCAGGGTCGCGATCCTCGCCTTCGGATCGATGCTCAAGCCGTCCCTGGACGCCGCCGCGGAACTGGGCGCGACCGTCGCCAACATGCGCTTCGTGAAGCCGCTCGACCACGCGCTCGTCCTGCGGCTCGCCACCACCCACGAGCTCGTCGTCACCGTCGAGGAAAACGTCCTCGAGGGCGGCGCGGGCTCCGCGGTCCTCGAGTCGCTCTCGGCCCAGGGCGTCGAGGTGCCGGTGCTTCGGCTGGGCCTTCCCGACCACTTCGTCGAACACGGCGATCCGGCGCAATTGCTGGCCGATTGCGGCCTCGATGCCGCCGGCATCGCGCGTGCCATCCGTGAAAGGCTTTCGCAAGGCCATGCAACCCAGAGACCCGGCATGGCGGCCTAGCGCCGCCGCATTCCTCCTCGCGGCCGCGACGCTCGCCGCCGCCGCTCCCGACAAGCCCTGCGACGGCGCCAACAAGGCGATCGACGGCGTGACGACCTGGGCGGCCCTGCAGAAGTCGGTGAACGACTACGGCCATTGCGACAAGGGCGCCACCGCCGACCTCTTCACCGAGGCGATCCTGCGCGTGGTCATCAGCGGCTGGCAGAAGGTGGGCGATGCGGGTCCGATCCTCGAGCGCGACGAACCCTTCCGCCGCTGGATGACCAAGCGCCTGAGCAGCCCGACGCTCGCGACCCAGGACTCCGGCGAGATCCGCGACCTCGCCAAGAGCAGTTGCCCGAAGGGCAAGGAGAAGGTCTGCGAGGAACTGCTCTCGGCGGTGGAATCGAGCCGCGCCGTGGCCGCGCCCGAACTCCTTCAGCTGATGCCGGCGCCCGCGTCGCCCGCGCCCGCCAAGACCACGCCGTGAGGCTCGCCACGAGCGAGGTTCGCGCTAGACTGCGCCCCAATGCCACCGAAAGGATTGCCACGATGATACGTTCCGCCTTCGCGCTTGCCCTCTCCCTGGGCGTCACCGCCGCGCTCGCGCAAGCCCCCGCCGCCGCGCCGGCCCCCGCCGCCGCGGCCATACCCCAGGCCAAATGCGAGCCCAAGCCCGTCTATCCGGGCATCAAGGCGATCCAGGACGCGGAGAAGGCCGAGGCCTTCACCAAGGTGCTCAAGGCCTACCAGGACTGCGTGAAGAACTACGTGGCGGAGCGCAAGGCCTTCATCGAAGCGAGCAACGCGGCCATCCGCACGGCGGTCGAGGAACACAACACCGTGATCAACAAGTTCCGCGAAGACCAGGAAAAGGCGAAGAAGGAACTGGGGCAGTAAGCCTCGCGGGGCGCCCGCGGCGGCCGGCACGGCCTGCGGCGGCGGCGTCCCGCTCCGGCGCGACGATTGCGGCCGTCGTTGCGCGCAGTCAAGGCGCGCCCGCGGCGCCGGCATAGCCTGAAGCCATCGGATGGCGCGGTGCGATCCCATGGTCGATCCGGACGACGACATCGGCAGGGCCTGGTGGAGCGCGGAGGTTTCGGACCTCCAGGCCGCGCTGGACGCCGGCGAGGCGGGGCTCGAGCCCCGCGAAGCCCGGCGCCGGCTTCTCGCCGGCGGGGCGAACCGCATCGGCGGCGAGGCCGGTCGCGACTGGAGGAGGCTCCTCCTTGCCCAGTTCGCGAGCCCGCTCGTCCTGATCCTGCTCTTCGGCGCGCTCGTCTCGCTGTTCCTGCGCGACTGGATCGAGGCTTCGATCATCCTCGCCATCGTGACGGGCAGCGCCCTGCTGGGATTCGCGCAGGAGTTCCGCGCTTCCAGGGCCGTCGCGGAGCTGCAGAAGCGGATCGAGCTCGTGGTGAAGGTGCGCCGCGGCGGCGCCCTGCAGGACGTGCCGGCGCGCGAGATCGTGCCCGGCGACGTCGTCGTGCTCGCGGCCGGCAATCTCGTCCCCGCCGACGGCCGCGTGCTCGAGGCGCGCGATTTCCTGGTGAGCGAGGCGAGCCTCACGGGCGAGTCCTTCCCCGTGGAGAAGCGCCCCGGCCGCCTCGACGCGGCGGCCCCGCTCGCCGCCCGCACCAACTGCGTGTTCCTCGGCGCCTCCGTGCGCAGCGGCACGGCCACCGTTCTCGTGGCCCGCACCGGGCGAGCCACGGCGCTGGGCGGCATCGCCGCGCGCCTCGGGTCGGCGGCGCCGGAATCGGCCTTCGCGCGCGGCGTGCGTCAGTTCGGCTACCTCCTCGTGCGCGTGATGGTGGTGATGGTGGTCTTCGTGATGGCGACGAACCACTGGCTGGGGCGCCCGGTCCTCGAGTCCCTGCTCTTCGCCGTGGCGCTCGCGGTGGGGCTCTCGCCCGAGCTGCTGCCGGCGATCATGAGCGTCACGCTCTCCCGCGGCGCGCGCCACATGGCCCGGCGCGGCGTGATCGTGCGCCGGCTCGAGGCGATCGAGGACCTGGGCGGCATGGATGTCCTGTGCACCGACAAGACGGGAACGCTCACCGAGGGGGTGGTCTCGCTCGACGCGGCGACGGACGCGGAAGGTCGCGCGAGCCCCGAGGTCGGCGCCCTCGCCTACCTGAACGCGGCGCTGGAAACGGGCATCGAGAATCCCCTGGACGAGGCGATCGTCGAGGCCGGGCGTCGCGAGGGGCGCACGACCGCGGGCTGGGTGAAGATCGACGAGATCCCGTACGACTTCATCCGCAAGCGCCTCACCATCGTGGTCGAGCGCGAAGGCGCGGGCCGCGATCGCCTCATGATCACGAAGGGCGCCTTCGACACCGTGCTCGCCGCCTGCGTGAGCGTCCAGTCGGGCGAGGGCGGCCCGCGGGCGCTGGACGACGCCGCGAGAGAGGCGCTGCGAGGCGCCTGCCAGGCCATGGGCGAGCGCGGATTCCGGGTCCTCGCGCTGGCGCGGCGCGCCGTCGACCGCCGCGACCGCTATGAACGAGACGACGAGCGCGACCTGGTCTTCGCCGGGTTCCTGCGCTTCGCCGACCGCCCCAGGGCCGATGCCCGGGACACCATCGGCGACCTGCGCGCCATCGGCGTGCGGGTGAAGGTCATCACCGGCGACAACCGGCACGTCGCGGGCCATGTCGCCGCCCTCGTCGGGCTGGACGCGGGCGCGATGCTCACCGGCTCGCAGATCGCCGCCATGAGCGACGATTCCCTGTCGCGCCGTGCCGACGACGCCACGCTGTTCGCCGAGGTCGACCCGCAGCAGAAGGAGCGGATCGTGCGCGCCCTCCAGCGCGGCGGCCACGCCGTGGGCTTCCTGGGCGACGGGATCAACGATGCCCCGGCGCTGCACGCAGCCGACGTCGGCATCTCGGTGGAAGGCGCCGTGGACGTGGCGAGAGAGAGCGCGGACGTGATCCTCCTGCGCCGCGACCTGGACGTGCTCCGCCAGGGCGTCATGGACGGGCGCCACACCTTCGCCAACACCCTCAAGTACATCCAGATCACGACGAGCGCGAACTTCGGCAACATGGTGAGCATGGCGCTCGCCACGCCCCTGCTGCCGTTCCTGCCGCTCGCGGCCAAGCAGATCCTGCTGAACAACTTCCTCTCCGACCTGCCGTCGATGGCGATCTCCACCGACCACGTCGACGGCCAGGCGATCGCCGCCGCGCAGCGCTGGGACATGGCCGGCGTGCGGCGCTTCATGATCGTGTTCGGCCTGCTGTCCACCGCGTTCGACCTGCTCACGTTCTTCCTGCTGCTCTTCGTCTTCGAGACCGACGAGGCGAGCTTCCGGACCGTGTGGTTCTCGGTTTCGCTGCTCACGGAGATCGCGGTCGTCTTCGTGCTTCGCACCCGGGGCCCGGCGTTCGCGAGCCGGCCGAGCGCGATGCTGGTTGCGATCTCGATCGCCGTGGCGGCCGCGGCGATGGCGATGCCGTGGTCGGGACCCCTTGCCTCTGTCTTCGGCTTCGTCGCCCTGCCGGCGGGCCTCGCGGCGACCTCGATCGCCGTGGTCCTCGCCTATGTCGTCGCCACCGAGGCCGCGAAGCGGCGCTTCTACCGCGCGGGCTAGTGCCGCGGCTCGCCGCCTCGCGGCGCGAGGGAGGCAAGCTTCTCGTAGAGGGTCGCGCGGGAAATGCCGAGGAACTCGGCCGCCAGCGTCTTCTTGCCGTCCGCGGCCGCGAGCGCCGAGCGGATCGCGCCGCGCTCGGCATCGGCCACGATGTCGGCGAGCCGCAGCATCGGCCGGCCGTTCGCGCGCGCCGGGGCCGCGACGCGCGGGATCGCGAGGCTCAATTCCTCGGCGGTGAGTCTCGGCACGTCCGAGCGCAGGGTCACCTGCTCCAGGACGTTCCTCAGCTCGCGGACGTTGCCCGGCCACGGGTACGACGCCAGGACGGCGAGCGCGGTGGGCGCCAGCTCGCGCTGCGGGCGGCCGTCGCGCCGGGCGATGTCCTCGAGCACGTGCTCGCACAGGGCCTCGAGGTCCGCGATGCGGTCGCGAAGGGGAGGCAGCCCGATCGGCAGCACGGACAGGCGATAGTAGAGATCGGCGCGAAAGCGCCCCATGCCCACCATCAGGCGCAGGTCCACGCTGCTCGCCGCGATCACGCGCACGTCGACCTTCGCCGCCCGTGCCGAGCCCCGCGGCTCGACCTCCTTCTCCTGGATCGCGCGCAGGAACTTCGCCTGCATGGCCTCGGGCATGTCGCCCACCTCGTCGAGGAAGAGCGTGCCGCCGTGGGCGGGCACGAAGCACTGCAGGTCGGCGAGGTCGGCCGCGCCCGCGACGACGAAGGGCCCGTGGGCGCGCGCGCTCGCGGCGTGCACGGCCTGCGCGAGCAGTTCCTTGCCCGTGCCCGTCTCGCCCTGGAGCAGCACCGGCGTGTCGGCCTGCGCCGCCCGCCTCGCCTGGCGCTTGACCTCCATGGCGGCCGGGGACGTGCCGATGAATCGCGAGAACGTGGTCTTCACGCGCCGCTCCTCCGCGAGCTTGATCCGGGTGCTCGCGAGCTCCGTCTCCAGCTGCTGGAACTTCCTCACCAGCGGCTGCAGCGACTGCAGCGTGTCGAACAGCATGAAGCCCGCCGCGCCGATGACGCGGCCGCGCTCGTCCTTCACCGGCACGCGCATCACCACGAAGGAATCCTCGCCGAACTGCATGATGTCGAGCATCATGGCTTCCCCGGTGCGCACCACCTCGCGCATCATGCTGTTGGGGATCACCTCCTCGACGACGCGGCCCTCGGCCTGCGCGGCGCCGGCGAGCTTCAGGCGCGCGACGTATTTCTCGCTGATCCACACGATGCGCGCGTCGCGGTCGACGATGATCGCGCCCTCGCACATGGCGTCCAGGCCTTCGAAAAGCGACTTCTTCGCGATGCGCCGGATGGCGTCGTGGTCCTTGAGGCGGGGCATGGTCTCCTCCTGCCGATGTTGCCGTCGCGGGCGTCTCCCGCCGCCCGGGGCGCTATTTCACCACGCGCCTGTCCTGCCCGAAGAGAATCTTGCGCTCGCGGTCGCTCATCGGGCCGCGCGGCGCCGGGTTCACCTCCTTCGCCCGGGCATAGGCACGCGTCGTCGCGGGCCTCGCGCGGATGGCGGCGTGCCAGCGCGCGACGTTGGGGAAGTCGGCGAAATCCTGGCCCTGGCGCTCCGGAATGATCCAGGGGTAGGCCGCCATGTCGGCGATGGAGTAGGCCTTGCCGAGAATGAAGTCGCGCCCCTCGAGCCGCTTGTCGAGCACGCCGTAGAGGCGGCTCGTCTCCTTCCCGTAGCGGTCGATCGCGTAGGCGATCTTCTGCGGCGCGTAGTTCCGGAAGTGGTGGTTCTGCCCGAGCATGGGGCCCAGGCCCGCCATCTGCCACATGAGCCACTCGAGCGCCTCCACCTGCCCGCGCAGGTCCTTCGGGATGAACTTCCCGGTCTTGCCGGCGAGGTAGAGCAGGATCGCGCCCGACTCGAAGACGGGGAGCGGCTTGCCGCCGTCGGCCGGCGCGTGGTCGACCAGGGCGGGGATGCGGTTGTTGGGCGAGATCTTCAGGAAGTCGGCGGCGAACTGCTCGCCCTTGCCGATGTCGATGCCGTGCAGGCGGTACGGGAGCTTCGCCTCCTCCAGGAACATCGTGATCTTGTGCCCGTTGGGCGTGGTCCAGTAGTAGAGGTCGATCATCGCGTTCGCCCTTTCGTCTAGCGGCCCAGGGGACCGGTGTCGCAGCGCTTGTACTGGTTGGGCCAGGCCATGGGCACGCCCAGGGCCTTCGCGGCATGACGCGGCCAGTAGGGATCGCGCAGCAGCGCGCGCGCGAGGCACACGGCATCGGCCTGGCCGGTCGCGAGGATGTGCTCGGCCTGCACGGGCTCGGTGATGAGGCCCACGGCGGCCGTGGGAATGCCCGCGTCGCGGCGGATCGCGGCGGCGAAGGGCACCTGGTAGCCGGGCCCGAGGACGATCTTCTGGTCGAAGGCGTTGCCGCCGCTCGAGACGTCGATCATGTCGACGCCGATTTCCTTCAGCTCGTGCGCGAAGGCGATGGACTGCTCGAGATCCCAGCCGTCCTCCTTCCAGTCGCTCGCCGAGAGGCGAACCAGCACGGGCTTGTCCGCGGGCCAGGCATCGCGCACCGCGCGCGCCACCGCCAGCGGAAAGCGCATCCGGTTCGAGAGCGAGCCGCCGAAGTCGTCCTCGCGCCGGTTCGACAGCGGCGAGAGGAATTCGTGCAGCAGGTAGCCGTGCGCCGCGTGCACCTCCGCCACCTCGAATCCCGCCTGAAGCGCCCGGTCGGCCGCGAGGCGGAAGTCGGCGACGCAGGCCTCGAGGTCCTGGGGCCGCATCATCCGCGGCGCCGGGTAGTCGCCGAAGGCGATCTCGCTGGGGCCCAGCGTCTTCCATCCTCCCGCATCGCGCGCCAGCGGCTTGCCGCCGTTCCACGGCTTGTCGCACGAGGCCTTGCGCCCGGCGTGGGCGATCTGGATGCCCGGCACCGCGCCCTGGCCGCGGATGAACGCGACGATCGGCTTCCAGGCCTCGACCTGCGCCGCGGACCAGATGCCCGCGTCCCAGGGCGTGATGCGCCCCTCCGGGGAGACGCTCGCGGCCTCCGTGAGGACCAGGCCGCAGCCGCCCACGGCGCGGCTGCCCAGGTGCACCAGGTGCCAGTCGTTGGGCACGCCGTCCTCGCACGAGTACTCGCACATCGGCGAGACGAAGACGCGGTTGGGAATGGTGACGGAGCGCAGCGTTATCGGGCTGAATAGCAGGGACATGGCGCGGGATTCGGGATGTTGGCCGGGGAGTGTTTCAATCTAGCACGGCGCGGCGGGCCGGGCCGGAGGGCTCGGTTAGAATCGTCTCCACCCATGGAAAACCCATCGATGAAGACCCTCGCCGCGGCCCTGGCCGCCACCGCCGCCTTGTCGGGCGCCGCCCAGGAAAAGCCTTTCGCGATCGCGATCCACGGCGGCTCGGGCACCATCACGCGAACCACGCTCACGCCGGAGCGCGAGGCGGCATTCCGCGCGGTCCTCGGCGAGGCGCTGGAAGCCGGGCGCCGCGTGCTCGCCGCCGGCGGCGCGAGCCTGGATGCCGTCGTCGCCGCGGTCCGCGTGATGGAGAACTCCCCCCTCTTCAACGCCGGCCGGGGCGC
>Ga0073899_10002794_pt1 | contig 15556 bp, 16 predicted proteins | sample KloWWTmetaKNB5Ph_FD_88975 | JGI IMG/M metagenome (GOLD analysis project Ga0073899, IMG submission 88975) | Active sludge microbial communities from Klosterneuburg, Austria, studying microevolution and ecology of nitrifiers - Klosterneuburg... | ecosystem: Engineered > WWTP > Aerobic digester >...
GGGGCCGAGGTTGGTCTCGAGCGTCATCACCAGCGCCTCGCGGATCGGATCGATCGGCGGGTTGGTGACCTGGGCGAACAGCTGGTGGAAGTACTGCGGCAGGGTCGGGGCCTGGGTCGACAGCGCGGCGATCGGCGTGTCGGTGCCCATCGAGCCGACCGGCTCCTTGCCGGTGTCGGCCATCGGCGTGACCAAGAGCTGGACGTCCTCGTCGCTGTAGCCGAACGCGCGCAGCTGCCGGCCCAGCTCGTCGCCGGTGATCGGCGGCGGCGGCGGCGCGGCGTCGAGCTCGTGCATCTCGAAGACGTTCTTGTCGAGCCACTTCTTGTAGGGGAAGCGGCCGGCGACGTCGCGCTTGAGCTCGTCGTCCGAGACGATCCGTCCCTCATCGGTGTCGACCACGAACATCCGGCCCGGCTGCAGCCGGCCCTTGGCGACGATCCGCTCGGGCGGCACGTCGACCACGCCGGTCTCCGACGCCAGGATCACCCGGTCGTCGGTGGTGTGCCACCAGCGCGCCGGCCGCAGGCCGTTGCGATCGAGCGTCGCGCCGACGACGTAGCCGTCGGTGAAGACCATCGCCGCCGGCCCGTCCCACGGCTCGACCAGCGACGCGGCGTAGCGGTAGAACGCCTTGCGGTCGGGGTCCATCGCGGGATCGCCCTCCCACGCCTCGGGGATCATCATCATCATCGCGTGCGGCAGCGACCGCCCGCCGAGGTGCAGCAGCTCGAGCAGGTTGTCGAACTGCGCCGAGTCGCTCTTGCCGGGCACGATGATCGGCGCCAGCCGCTCGATGCCGCCGCGGAACTTGGCCGAGCGCAGCTGGCTCTTGCGGGCGTCGATCCACCCGACGTTGCCGCGCAGCGTGTTGATCTCGCCGTTGTGCGCGACGTAGCGGAACGGCTGGGCCAGATCCCAGGTCGGGAAGGTGTTGGTCGAGAACCGCGAGTGCACGACCGCGATCGCCGACACCATGTCGGCGGCGCCGAGGTCCGGATAGAACGGCGCCAGCTGGTGGGGCAGGAGCAGGCCCTTGTAGACGATGGTCTCGGTCGACAGCGACGCGATGTGGAAGGTGCCGGTGGGATCGCAGCCGCTGGCGCGCACCCGGTTCTCGGCCAGCTTGCGGATCACGTACAGCGTGCGCTCGTAGGCCGACGGCGGCACCCGCACCAGCCGCAGGTACAGCTGGCGGAACACCGGCATCACCTTCTTGGCGGTGGGGCCGACCACGCGGGCGTCGATCGGCACGTCGCGCCAGCCCAGCACCCGCTGGCCCTCCTCGGCGACGACCTCCTCGAAGATCCGCTCGCACGCCGCCCGGGCGGCGGGATCGGCCGGCAGGAACACCTGGCCGATGCCGTAGCGGCGGCGGCGCGGCATGTCGAAGCCCAGGCGCAGGCCCTCGGCCTTGAAGAAGCGGTGGGCCAGCTGCAGCGTGATGCCGGCGCCGTCGCCGGTGTCGGGATCGGCGCCGCACGCGCCGCGGTGGGCCAGCCGGTTGAGCACGCGCAGCGCGTCCTCGACGATGCTCCGCGACTTCTCACCCTTGACGTGGGCGACGAACCCCACGCCGCAGGCGTCGTGCTCGGTCGACGGATCGTAGAGCCCGGGCCCAGCGGACGACGAGGCGGACGGCGGCGCTGTCGACATGGTGCGTCAAGCCTAACGCATCGCGTTAGCTGGCGCAGCCCCCCTTCGCACACATACAATATGCGCCTATGCGCTGGCTTCACTGGGGACTCGTGGCCGCAGCCTTGGTTTGTGCACCCGCTTGCAAGGACAAGGGCAAGGCCAAGCCGGCACCGACCGCCGCGGTCGACACCGCCGCCGAGGAGGCGCTGATCGCCCGCCGCGACGCGCTGCTCAAGAGCCGGCAGGGCCTGGCCGACGAGAAGGCCAAGCTGGCCGCCGAGCGCGAGAAGATCGCGTCCGAGGGCGGCGACACCAGCGAGGTCGACAAGCGGGTCGAGGAGCTGCGCAGCAAGGAGGCGTCGCTGACCACCCAGGAGTCGGACATCGTCGAGCAGCTGATGGCCGAGCGCAAGACGCTCCTGGCCGCCGGCGCCGACGCCACCGCCCAGGTCGCGACCCGCGAGGCCGGCATGGCCGCGCGCGAGAAGGCGATCGCCACGCGCGAGGAGCGGGTCGCGCAGCGCGAGGCGGCGATGGCCACCCGCGAGCACGATCAGGCGCTGCGCGAGAAGGAGACCTGCGGCACCGGCGGCGGCACGACGATCATCCAGACCGTCGATCCCAAGGCCGGCAAGCACTCGCGGTCCGAGGTCGACAGCGCGTTCGGCAAGGCCAAGAGCGCGATGAGCGACAAGGGCATCCTGGTCGACGATCTGCCCGGCGCGATCCGCGAGCTGTACAAGGACACCAGCGACGCGCTCAAGGACAACGACCTCGGCACCGCCTACGTGACCGCGACCCAGCTGCTCAAGCAGGTCAACGCGCTCAACGTCGACCGCGCGTTCGTCCAGGCCAAGAGCGGCCGGCTGTCGGCGCTGGCCAAGCGCAAGTCGCTGTCCGACGACGACAACAAGGCCGTGTCCGAGCTGCTCGGGTCGGCCACCGAGCTGTTCGTCGACGGCAACTACAAGGGCGCCAACAAGAAGCTCAACAGCATCTACCCGTACCTGTCGAAGTAGGCGGCGGGGGCGCGCCGCGACATCGTTGCCACGGTCGCCCACCAAGTTGGCGTCTCCGAGGCAGCGGCCGCTGCGATGTTGCGATGTTGACGGTGGCACAGCGCGTGCTCGATGAGGGGGCACATGCGGACGGCACGGCTCGCGATCATCCTGGGAGGGCTCTCGACGACGGCGGTCGCGGCGACGATCGCCGCGGCGTCGTTGACCAGCGGCTGCGCCTGTCCGTTGGTCTACGTCGCGCCCGGCGCCAGCCTGACCTTCGCGACCGGCGTGCCCGGCCACTACCGCTTCGAGGTGGACGCCTGGGGTGAGACCGTCGTCGTCGAGGCCGACTGGGGGGCCGGCGCGTGCACCGGTGGCGGGCTGGTCGAGCGGGGCCGGCTGCGCGTCGAGCCGTGCGGGGCCTGGTCCGGGCTGAGCCTCCTCGTCACCAACACCGACCTGGACACCGGCCCGCGCGCGCTCACCGTGCGGGTGTTTCGCGATGGCGAGCTGCGCCTGACCGCGCAGCCGCAGCTCACGTACCACAGCGCCGGTCGCGGCGGCATCGCCTGCGGCGGTGACGTCGAGCAGGCCGACGCGATGATCGTGCTGCCCTGACGCGCGCCGCGGTCAGCGCCGCGCGCGATCGAACAACAAGCCGTCGAGGTCGCGGCGGCCGTCGACGATGGCCAGCACCCAGACCTCGGCGCCGACCGTGCGATAGACGATGCGGTACGGCGGACGCTGCACCTCCCGGTAGATGCTGATCCCCCGGATGCGCAGCTCGGGAACGACGCGCCCCCGATCCGGCAGGTGCGCCAGGGCCGCGAGCGCATCGTCGAGGCGCCGATCGAGCGCGGTCGCCGCCGCGAGGTCGCGGGTCGCCATCACGTAGTCCAGCAGCCCGGCGAGGTCGTCGGACGCGGCCGACGAGATGATGACGGTCCGGCGCTTCACCGGCCGGCGCGCAGCCGGGCTTGCATCGCCTCGCGGTGCGCGGCGAGCGACAGCCCGCGACCTTCGGCGATGTCGCGCTCGCCCTGGATCGCCAGCTTCAGCAACGCGAACGCGCGGCGGTCCTCGGCGTAGCTGTCGGCGTCCTGGAGCACCGCGGTGGCGCGGCCGTTCTGGGTGATCACGATCGGGGCCCGGCGGACGCTCGCGCGCTCGATCAGGCCAGCGGCGTCGCGCTTCAGCACAGTGATCGGCTCGATGTCGTCCATGGCACCATCGTAGCACCGAATTCGGTCACCGATCACGGATCGGCGCAGCAGCGGAAGCCGGTCGAGTAGTCCCAGTGCGAGACGTCGTGGGCGGTGGTGCGGTAGAGGCAGCCGTTGCCGTTGATCGTGGTGTCGACGAAGAAGCCGCCGCGGAAGGTGCCGGCGGGATCGGCGGTCCACTCGTGCAGGTTGCCCATCAGGTCGTAGAGGCCGTCGGCCGAGACGCAGCCGGCGTGGGCGCCGGTGCGGGCCAGGCCGTCGGGCAGCTGGTCGAGGCAGCTGTGGCCGATCATCGAGAACACCGAGCTGTCGCTCGACTGGAAGTACTGCACCGCCGGGTGGCAGGTGCGGGCGTCGTTGCACACGCCGGGCTGGCGGGTGGCGCCGTAGGGATAGGTGCTGCCGGCGGCGCCCTGGCAGGCGCGCAGCCACTCGGTGTCGGTGCACAGCTGCTTGCCGGCGGCGGCGCACGCCGCGGTGGCCTGGGTCTGGTTGATGTACCCCTGCGGCACCAGGCCGGGCGCGCTGACCGCGACCACCGCGGCGGTGCCCGGGTTCTGGTACGGCGACCAGCCGGTGCCGTCGGCGGCGACCAGCGCCGCCTCCCAGCGATCGACGCAGAACGTCGCGACCCGGGCCATGCCGGCGGGGCAGCCGCCGAGGCCGGCCGGCGGCGTCGGCGCGCCGTTGACATCGGGCGCGTCGCCGGCCTGGCACATCGGGATCGGGTTGGTGAGGCACGCGGTCGAGCGGGGCGCGTCGACGGTCAGCGTGTACGCGCCGGCCGCGGGCGCGGCGCCGCCGGCGTAGGTGTCGACCGCGATCCACCAGCTGCCGGCGGCCAGGTCGACGACGAACGCGCGATCGTCGCGGGTCAGGCAGCCGGTCGCGAGCGGGCCAGTCGCCGCACCGCGCAGCACGTGGACGTCGACGTCCACCGGCGCCGCGGCGTCGACCGCGATCGTCACGACCGTCGGCGCCGCGAGGTCGAGGCGGTAGACCACCTCGGCGCCGCGTTCATCGATCGTCCCCGCGCAGTCGTAGCGCTCGGCGCGGACCTCGGTGGCGGACGTCGTGTCGCCGGTCGCGGTGTACGGCAGCGCGGCGATCACGATCGGCGCGTCCCAGGTGCCGAGCGCGGCCGCCGCGTCGAGCGCGGCCGCGTCGGGCCCGGCGTCGATCGTGGCGTGATCGTCGCCGCCGCACGCGGCCAGCGCGATCGCGACGGCCAGCGCGGCCCTCACGGCGGCGGCTTGACGGTGCCCTCGCCCTGGGCGCCGACGTCGTAGTCGATGCTGGCGCCGATCACCACCGCGGTGGTGACCGCGACCGCGGCGAAGCCGGCCACCGCCCACCAGCGGCGGTACCAGCGCGCGGGCTGATCGACGTAGGTGATCGGGCCGGTCGGCTTGGGCTTGTCGGTCGACTCGACCGCCGACTCGACCGACGCGAACTTCTCGAGCTTGACGTCGACCGGGGTGGCGGTGCCGAAGCCGATGTCGACGAAGCGCACGTAGTCGCGGTGTTCGGGGTGGGTGACCCGCAGCGCGTGGGCGCCGACCGCCAGCTTGACCATCGGCGTCGGCGACTTGCCCAGGCGCTTGCCGTCGACGTAGATCGACGCGCCGGCGACCGACACCGTCAGCTTGAGCTCGCCCAGGTACTTGTCGGGATCGAGCAGCCGGGTGACCGCGCCGGGCACGCCGCCCTCCTCGGCGGAGGCCAGCGACACCCGCACCCGCCGCCGCTCTTTGCGGGTGGCGACGTCGACCGCGCCGAGCGACAGCACCTGCACGTCGCCCAGGCCGCCGACCTCGCCGAACACCACCACCGACGCGCCGACCAGCGCGCCGAGGTCGGCCAGGCATCCGGGATCGCCGTCGCACGCGCGCAGCGCCGGCTTCTTGGCCTTCTTGGTCGCGTCGATCACCTCGGCGGCGGTGATGACCTTGCCGGCGCCGAGCCCGGCGATGTCCTTGGCGACGCGCGCCTCGATCTGCTTGCCGGTGGTCGAGGTGTCCTCGGCGCCCAGCATGGTCAGCGGCGCGACCGCGATGGTGGGCGACGCCGCCGGCTGCGCGTGGGCGGCCCCGGCGCCGAGCGCCACCGCGATCGTCGCGATCGCCGCGCGCCTCATCGGCAGGCCTCGGTGGCGCAGTCGACGATCGTCGGGCGCGACGCCGCGTAGCCGATCGCGACGCCGGCGATGACCGCGACCACGCCGACCCCGACGTAGGCCCAGGTCGACGAGTACCAGGGCGCCGGTCGGCGGGTGACGACCAGCGGCGGCGCGACGCCCTCGGGATCGCCCGGGGCGACGGTCAGCCGCACCACCACGCGGGTGGCCTTCTGGAAGCGCACCGTCACCGGCTGCTCGAACGGCGTGTAGCCCTTGGCCGACACCTTCAGCGTGTGCTCGCCCAGCGGCAGCTTGGCGATCGGCCCCGGCAGCGGCGTCGCGCCGACCTTCTTGCCGTCGACCTCGACGGTCGCGCCCAGCAGATCGGTCAGCACCACCGCCGAGCCGTACAGCTGATCGGGCGCCAGCAGCCGGTAGGCGGCGACCCGGATCGCGTCGATCAGCTCGTCGGGGCTGCCGCGCAGCGGGTCCGAGGCGATGCGGCGGATCTGCGTGCCCTTGGCCACGTCGACCGCCTTGATGTTCATGATGTAGTTGTCGCCCATCGCCGCCACCGAGCCGGTGACCATCACGTCGACGCCGAGCTTCTTGCCGATCGCGGCGACGCAGCGATCCTCGCCGCCGCAGCGGGACAGGTCGGCGTCGCCGGCGATCGCCTTGTCGATCTCCCGGCGGCCGGGCAGCGCCGCGGTCGCCAGGCGGTCGAGCTCCATGCGGAACAGCGCCTCGAGGCGGCCGACCAGCTCGGTGTCGATGCCGAGCGCGTCGATGCGCCACACCGCCAGCTTCTGGGTCAGCGCCTCCTCGGGCAGCACCTCGTCCGATGGCGTCGGCGGCGCGGGCGGCGCCGGCTGCGCCATGACCGGGGCCACGGCGACCGCGAGCGCGAGCGCGAACGCAGCGAGGCCCCGGAGATTCACCGCGTGATCGTACACCAGGACCGCGGCGGGCGCGTGCTACCGTGGCGCGCATGCGTGCGCCAGTTCACGTCGCCCTCGCCGCCGCGCTGGCGGCCGCGGGTTGCTCGTCGGTCTCGACGGTGCGGGTGCAGCCCGAGAACGTCGCGGTGGGCCCCGGGCTGCGGCCGATCGCCGCGATCCAGGTCAACGCCACCTCGGGCTACTTCTTGTTCGTCCCGATCCCCGGCGACGTCGATCTCGACCGCGTCATCAACCGGATGCTGATCGTCGCCGCCAAGACCATGGGCGCCGACAAGGTCGCCAACCTGCAGTTCGACATCACGCCGGACTCGGGCATCTGGACCCTGCGCAAGCTGATCGGCTGGCGCTCGGCGCAGGCCACCGGGGTCGCGGTGCAGGTCGAGGCGCCGACCGACCCGGCGGCCGACCAGGGCCCAGAGCCGTGATCCCGAGAGGGTCTTTCGCAAAGACCCTCCCCCACAAGACGTGGGGCCCCCACCCGAAACGCGAGACTAGGCCGTCGCCAGCGCGAGCTCGAGCTGCGACGCGAGCGCGGTGATGTCGGCGGGGCCGAGCGCGGCCCGCGGCAAGAACGGCAGCTGCCGCGCCGGCGCCGGGATCAGGGCGGCGACCTCGGCGAGGTAGCGCTCGCACAGCGCGCGTCGGCCGCGGGCCAGCGTGGCGTGGCCGGTCATCGCCGCCAGCGCCGCGGCGCGCGGCGGCGTGGCCGCGAGCGCGTCGGCGACCTTGGCCGCGGGCGAGCCGGCGGGGAAGTGATCGGGCGCGACCTGGTTGACGATGACCCGCGCCGGCTGCACGCCGAGCGCGCTGATCTTGGCGGCCAGTTCGGAGGCCTCCATCACCGGCATCTCCTCGGCCAGCGTTACCAGCACCGCGGCGGTGCGCGCCGGGTCGCGCAGCAGGGTCTGCACCGTGCGGGCGTCGCGGGTCAGCGGCCCGTCGGGGACGGTCTCGAGGATCACCCACGGGATGCGCAGCATCGACATCGAGTGGCCTGACGCCGGCATGTCGAACACGACCGTGTCCCAGATCGGCTTGCCGCGCTTCTCCTCGGTGGTGTGGAACCACGCCTTGCCGAGGATCGCGTAGTCGTCGAGGCCCGGGATGGCGCGCAGGAACGCCTTGGTGATCCGGTTCTCGAAGACCATCTGGTAGACCTTCTCGAACTTCAGGATCATCAGGCCGTACTCGTGCAGCGCCTCCGCGGGCGTCGTGTTGACGCCCCACAGGTTGGGGCCCAGCTCGGCCAGCGCCGGCCCGAGCGCGGTCTTCCCGAAGTAGGCGCCGTGGCGATCGGTGGCGTTGGCCTGGTACAGCAGCGTCTTGCGGCCGCGGCGCGCGCAGGCGCTGGCGATCGCGGCGGCCACCGTCGAACGGCCGACGCCGCCCTTGCCGAGCACGAGGATGAGGCGACGGTCGAGGAGCGACACCGGGAGCGCGGACCTTACCGAAACCGCCAGGACTGTCCAGGGGCCACCGGGCGCCGAAGCGGCGCCGCGTCGACCGTCACTCGCCGCTCGGCTTCATCGGGAACAGCGGCTCGCCGTGGATCTCGAGCTTGTAGACGCTGTTCTCGGTCTCGACGTAGATCATCTTGCCCGCCGGCTCGCCCAGCACCCGCTTGACCGGCGTGGTGATCATGCGGTGGCCGTGGGGATCGCGGAAGATGACCATGCCGCGGCCGACGATCGGGTAGCTGATCAAGTAGCCCGTGTAGACACGACCCAGCCCTGCCGAGGCGCGCTCGACGCTGTGATCGCGAATCTTGCGAGCAGTGACGCTGACCATCGCCAGGGCCGTTCCTGTAGAATTGTACGCGCAGGCGCGACCCTCGTCACGCTTTGTCGAACAACCGGCCATGCCACAGCGCGGCAACCCCGACGTCGATCCTCCGGCCGCGGCCGGAATCGAGCAGATCTACGCGGACATCCGGAGCCGGCTGGGCTCGGGTACGGGTGGGGAGGTGGCCCCGTCGACGGCCGCGCCCGGGATCGCCGTGGTGCCGCTGCGGACGCCGACCTTGCCCCCGGCCACCCACAGCGGCTGTTACCTCGTCGGGGACCGCGCGCTGGTGGCGATCGACCCGGCGTCGCCGTGGCCCGACGAGCAGGACCGCCTGCTCGCCGCGCTGCCGGCTGGCGCCCACGTGGCGCTGATCGCGCTGACCCACCACCACGGCGACCACGTCGGCGCCGCGACGGCGCTGGCCGCGCGGACTGGCGCGCCGATCGCCGCGCACCCGGCGACCGCGGCCCGCCTGGCCGGTCGCGTCGCGGTGACCCGGGCGCTGGCTGACGGCGAGGTGATCGCCACCGACGGCGAGCGCCTGCGGGTGCTGCACACGCCCGGCCACGCCCCCGGCCACCTGGTGTTCCAGGCCGAGGGCAGCGGCGCGGTGATCGCCGGGGATCTGGTCGCCGGCCTGGGCACCATCTTGATCGACCCCGGCCCCGGCGAGGGCCACATGGCGACCTACCTGGCCTCCCTCGAGCGGCTGCTGGCGCTGGGCGTCGGCGCGCTGTTGCCGGCCCACGGGCCGGTCATCGCCGACGGCCCGGCCAAGCTGCGCGAATACCTGGCGCACCGCCGCATGCGCGAGGAGCGCGTGGCCGCGGCGCTGACCGCCGCGCCGCAGCCGAGCGCCGACCTGGTGGCGGTGGCGTACGCCGACACGCCGCCGGCCCTCGCGCCGATCGCCGAGCGCTCGCTCCTGGCCCACCTGGTCAAGCTGGCCGAGGACGGGCGGGCGCGCGCGGTCGGTGATCGCTGGCAGCGGGCGTAGCGCACCGAACGGATGGCCGCTGCGCTAGCGCGCGGGGCGCGATCCCGTATAGTGCCCCGTGGTGGATCTGCGTCGCTTTCGTGACTTGCCCGCGGTGGCGTTGATCCGCGATCTGCTGCGCCGCTGGTGGGGGCTCGAGCTGGCGTTCGCCGATCCCAAGGGCTACGTGCTCGATCACGCCGACGGCAAGATCTTCCCGTCGCAGAACGAGCTGTGCCGGCTGGCGCTGTTCTCGAAGGAGGGCTTCCGCCGCTGCAACGAGAGCGTCAAGGTGGTGAGCGATCACCTGAAGGTCGGCCGGGCCAGCGGGCCGGGCGAGCCGCCGACCGCCTTCGTGCACGAGTGCCACCTCGGCTTCGACGTCGTCGCCGCGCCGCTGTGGTTCGACGGCGAGCTGGCGGGGTTCGTGTTCACCGGCGGCAGCGTGCGCGACGCGCTGGCGCCGATCGCCAAGGCCGAGCTGCTGCGCAAGGTGCGCGAGTTCGCCGACGTCGAGGGCGACGGCGAGCGCGCGGTGGCCGACATCCCGCGGCTGTCCGAGGCCGAGCTCGAGCACCTGAAGGACCTGGTGGCGGCGGTCGCCGCCGAGTGCGTGCGGGCGGCGCCGCGGTTCGTGGGCGGCACCGCGCCGGCGCCCGGCCACCCGTTCAACGAGATCGTCGGCTCGAGCCCGGCGGTGCGCGACGTGCTGCGGCTGCTCGAGAAGATCGTCAAGAGCGAGTCGACCGTGCTGATCCACGGCGAGAGCGGCACCGGCAAGGAGCTGATCGCGCGCGCGATCCACTACCACGGGCCCCGCGGCAAGAAGCCGTTCGTCGTCCAGAACTGCTCGGCGTTCAACGACAACCTCCTCGAGAGCGCGCTGTTCGGTCACGTCCGTGGCGCGTTCACCGGCGCGGTCAAGGATCAGGCCGGCCTGTTCCAGGTCGCCGACGGCGGCACGTTCTTCCTCGACGAGATCGGCGACATGTCCGCGGCGCTGCAGGTCAAGCTCCTGCGGGTGCTGCAGGAGGGCACCTTCATGCCCGTCGGCGGCACCAAGCCGGTCAAGGTCGACGTGCGCATCATCGCCGCGTCGCACAAGGACCTGGCCGGCATGGTGGCCCACCGCCAGTTCCGCGAGGACCTGTTCTACCGGGTCAACGTCCTCAAGATCACGCTGCCGCCGCTGCGCGAGCGCCAGGCCGACATCCCGACGCTCGTCGGCCACTTCATCCGCAAGCACAAGAAGGCCGCCGGCGTCGCCACCGAGGACGTGCCGCGGCCGACCGACAGCGCGCTGGCGATGCTGGTGGGCTACCCGTGGCCCGGCAACATCCGCGAGCTCGAGAACGAGATCGAGCGCGCGCTGGTGCTGGGCGGCGACACCACCGAGATCGGCCCCGAGCTGCTGAGCCAGCGCATCCGCGACGCCCACGCGGCGCCGGCCAGCGCGGCGCGCTCGGTGCCGCGCGAGCTGACCGGCACGCTGCGCGAGGTCGTCGAGCAGGTCGAGTCGGAGGTCATCCTCGCCGGCCTGATCCGCACCCACTGGAACAAGTCGCAGCTGGCCAAGGAGCTCGGGATCTCTCGCAGCTACCTGATCCAGAAGTGCGCGTACTACGGGCTCGAGCGCAAGGAGTAGCCGTGGGCGAAGCGCCGCGCCATCGAGGGATGTGCCCCGGCTGCCAGCGGCCGGTGCCGCTGGCCGTGGCCGGCGCGCCCGACCCGTTCCCGTTCTGCTCGGTGCGCTGCCAGCTGATCGATCTGGGGCGCTGGCTCGACGAGGACTACAAGATCTCCGACGGCGAGGACCAGTCCGGCGGCGGGATCGACGGCGCGCCGGCGGCCGGCGATCGGTCGTAGATCGTCGGCCGGTGGGCAACCGTGAAACGTCGGCGCGTGCGGCCTGCGACGTTCCTGCAAAAAAGTGCTTTACCGCTTACGTGCCCCGGATTAGGTTCCGCAGATGCGCACCACCACCACCTTTGCTTTGATTCTCGCCACGTCGTTGGCCGCCTGCGGCGGTGACGATGGTGGCACCGTGACCCAGATCGATGCCCGCCGCATCGACGCGACCGGCGGCGACATCGACGCCGCTGCGGCCGGCTGCCAGATCTCGAGCCCCAACTTCATGAACCTGACGACCACGATGGCGACCTTCCGCCGTCGTCCGCAGAGCTCGATGATGCCCAACCCGAACGTCTACTACCTCGGCTGGGGCGCGCTGCTCGAGATGGGCACCCCGTCCGACGCGCTGATCATCGAGCTGTGGCCGGGCTTCGGCGGCATCCCCGCCGGCGAGCTCGCCCCGGGCACCTACCAGCTCAACGGCGACAACGGCAGCCTCGCGAACTGCGGCGCCTGCGTCTACATGATGTCGAACTACGACACCGGCTCGGGCATGGGCGACCAGGACTACATGCCGACCGCCGGCACGCTGACCATCAACACGGTCAACCCGACGGTCCCCGGCACGATCGACCTGACGCTGACCGGCGTCATGATGCAGCACGTCGACATCGACGCGATGGGCGTCACCACCCCGGCCGCCGACGCGGCGACCTGCACCACGCAGTTCAGCGCGCAGATCAGCGGCACCGTCGCGGCGCCGGCGAAGATGGCGGCCGAGGCCGTCAAGTCGCCGATCGCGGCTCGCCACAACTAGTCACGGCGGCGCGCGACCTGCTCCCAGCGGAGCTCGAAGCGCGCCAGGTACTTTCTCAGTCGGTCGGCGTCGTTGGTGGTGGTGCGGCGCACGCGGGAGGCAGCGAACAGCTGCCGACCCGCGTCCGACAGGCTCGGGGCGTGTTCGCACACCGCGAGCACGTCCTCGAGCTGCGCGCGATCGAAGCGATCGAGGGTCGCGGCGCGCTCGCCGAGCGCGCGGGTCACGCGATCGGCCGCGGTGGCGCCGTGCCAGGCGCGGGTGAGCCGGGCGAGCTCGCGGTCGACGGTGGCGACGTCGACGAGGCCGCCGGGCGCCAGGGTCGCCATGCGGTGGACGGCGCCGGCGAGGTCGCGGAAGTTGCCAGGCCAGGTCGCGGCCGGGCTCTCGGCGAACGCCAGGAACCGGGCGCGGGCGTCGGCGGCCAGCGTGACCCGGCGGCCGATCGCCGCGGCGGCGCGCTCGAGCTCGTGATCGAGGTTGGGCGCGAGGTCCTCGCGGCGCTCGGCGAGGCCGGGCAGGCGGAACGTCCACAGATCGACGCGCGCCAGCAGGTCGGCGCGGAACCGCCCGGCGGCGACCTCGGCGGACAGATCGCGGTTGGTCCCCGCGAGGAGCACGAAGTCGCTGACCACCTCGGCGTCGGCGCCGACCGGCCGCCAGCGCTTGGTCTCGAGCGCGTGCAGCAAGAGCGCCTGCTCGCCGAGGTCGAGCTCGCCCAGCTCGTCGAGGAACAGCGCCCCGCCGTCGGCGGCGCGCAGGTGGCCGTCGCGGGCCGCGGCGGCGCCGGTGAACGCGCCCTTGACGTGGCCGAACAGCGCGCTCATCGCGCCGTCGCCGCGCAGGGTCGCGCAGTTGACCTCGACCAGCGGGCCGGCGAGCTGGTGGCGCTGGCGCTTGAGCTCGTAGACGCGGCGCGCGAGCTGTGACTTGCCAGCGCCGGTGGGCCCGAGCAGCAAGATCGGATCGCGGCCGGCCAGCGCGACGGTCTCGAGCTCGTCGATCATCTGGTTGTAGGCCGGCGCGCGGGTGGCGATGCCGTCCTTGAGCAGCGCCTGGCTGGTGGCGTGCTCGCGGCGGAACCGCGCGGCCAGGCCGGCGTAGCGCTCGAGGTCGAGGTCGATGAGCTCGTAGCGGCCGATCGGCGTGGCGGCGCCGCGGGCCCCGGGGCTGGTCTGCAAGAGGCGCGCGGGCAGGCGCCGCGACTCGACCAGGAGGAACAGGCAGATCTGCCCGACGTGGGTGCCGGTGGTGATGTGCACCAGGTACTCCTCGCGGTCTGGATCGAAGCGGTAGGTGCGCGCGAAGTCGTGCAGCGCCGCGAACACCTCCTCGAAGTCCCACGGGTCACGGATCGTGAGCAGGTGCGGGACCACGCGGGTGGCCGGCGCGACCTCGGCCAGGTCGGCGGTGACCTGGGTGAGCACCGGGCCGGCGTCGGGCCCGTGCCACAGCTCGACCCGATCGATCGGCAGGTCGGGGTGGCGGCACATCGAGATGGTCGGGCGCCAGCGGGACCAGCGCTGCGCCTTGGCGCCGCTGTCGAGCGTGGTGCCGAGGAAGCCGAGGACGACCCGGCGCTTGCGGGGTGGCATCTAGCGGACAGGATAGCGGATTATCCTATGAGATAAGACTCGAGGTGGGGAGACTTGTCGAATCAGGTGGTTGCGCGGGGCGGGCGCGTGGCACGCCGGCTGCTCTAGCGACCGGTCGGCAAGGAGATACGACCATGACGACGATGACCACGATGGACCCGACGATGACCGCGATGCCCCCGACGACCGCGCCGGCGGCCGACGCGCCCCGCGCCTACGAGACCATGCACGTGCCCGGCGGCGTGCCGGTGAAGTCGTGGACCCGCGGCGTGCCGTTCGAGGCCGAGGCCAAGGCGCAGCTGGCGCGCATCGCGGCGCTGCCGTTCATCCACAAGTGGGTGGCGGCGATGCCCGACGTGCACCACGGCAAGGGCGCGACGGTCGGCTCGGTGATCGCGACCAAGGGCGCGATCATCCCGGCCGCGGTCGGCGTCGACATCGGCTGCGGCATGATCGCGGTGCAGACGTCGCTGACGGCGAACGACCTGCCCGACGACCTGGCGCCGATGCGCTCGGCGATCGAGGCCGCGGTGCCCCACGGCCGCACCAACAACGGCGGCCCCGGTGACCGCGGCGCGTGGCACGACCTGCCGACGGCGGCGGCCGACGCGTGGGCGGCGCTGGCGCCGGGCTACCAGGCCGTCGTCGCCAAGCACCCCAAGATCGGCCGCGGCGTCGACGCGGCGCACCTCGGCACGCTGGGCACCGGCAACCACTTCATCGAGATCTGCCTGGATCTCGATGGCGCGGTGTGGGTGATGCTGCACTCGGGCTCGCGCGGCGTCGGCAACCGCGTCGGTAGCTACTTCATCGAGCTGGCGAAGCGCGACATGCAGCGCTGGTTCGTGAACCTGCCGGACATGGACCTCGCGTACCTGCCCGAGGGCACGGATCACTTCGTGGACTACGTCCGCGCGGTGAGCTGGGCCCAGGACTACGCGCGGGCCAACCGCGAGCTGATGATGCAGGCGGTCTTGCGCGCGCTGCGTGGCCTGGGCGCGCTGCCCGCGTTCACGACCGATCGCCTGGCGGTGAACTGCCACCACAACTACGTCGCGACCGAGCGACACTTCGGCGCCCAGGTGCTCGTGACCCGCAAGGGCGCGGTGCGCGCGGGCGTCGGTGACCTCGGCATCATCCCCGGCTCGATGGGCGCCAAGAGCTACATCGTCCGCGGCAAGGGCCAGCCCGATAGCTTCTGCTCGTGCAGCCACGGCGCCGGCCGGGCGATGTCGCGCGCCGAGGCGAAGCGGCGGTTCACCGTGGCCGACCATGAGGCGGCGACCGCGGGCATCGAGTGCCGCAAGGACGCGGACGTCGTCGACGAGACGCCGGCCGCGTACAAGGCGATCGACGCGGTGATGGCGGCGCAGGCCGACCTGGTCGATGTGGTGGCGACGCTGCGGCAGGTGGTGTGCGTGAAGGGATAGCGACCGCGACCGTGACCGTGACCGCGACCGCGGCCGGTTCCGGATCCCGGTTCTGATCCTGGTGCCGATTCCTTAGCGGGATCGGGATCGGGATCGGGATCGGGATCGGGATCGGGATCGGGATCGGGATCGGGATCGGGATCGGGATCGGGATCGGGA
>Ga0073899_10002797_pt1 | contig 15547 bp, 18 predicted proteins | sample KloWWTmetaKNB5Ph_FD_88975 | JGI IMG/M metagenome (GOLD analysis project Ga0073899, IMG submission 88975) | Active sludge microbial communities from Klosterneuburg, Austria, studying microevolution and ecology of nitrifiers - Klosterneuburg... | ecosystem: Engineered > WWTP > Aerobic digester >...
CCGACATGATCTGCGCCTGCTCCGCAAGGTAGCGGGCGTCGTGCTTCATCTGGCGGAGGTTGTCATCAATCTCGATCTGCTCGCGGCGCCGTAACTCCCGGCTCAAGGCCTCGGTCACCACCGCCGCGCGGTTCTCGGCCCTCCCTGATTGCACTTCTCGGTCGATTGCCTCCAGCAAGTCCACCGGAAGTGCCAGCGTCGTCCGGCGGCGCTCCACTCCCGCAAGTCTCGTTCCGGTTGCGATGACCATATCGATGCCTCCACTGGCATCATATCACGCATCAATCCGGACATCGTTCAGCGCTTCAGGCCCGGCGCCTCCTGCCGGTAGGGGCCTTCGCGCCAGTCGAGCGCGCCCTTCAGTCCCGTCCCGTCCTCCATCCCCTGGCGCATGCGATCCTGCCAGCCGTAGCTGAAGCTGGTGAACTGACCAGCCGCGTCCAGGTCTGTTGAGCTGCGGACCGACGAGTAGATGCCCATGTTTTCGTAGAAGCGGTTCATGTTCAGCTTGAGCAGGGCGAGGTGATCGGCCGGCATGATCGCCAGGCGGTCGGCCAGGCCAATCGTGTTGGCTTCCAGGTCATCCTTCGGCCAGGCGTAGTTGATCATCCCGATGCGTTCGGCCTCGGTTCCGCTGACGGCATCACCCGTGTAGTACAGCTCCTTGGCCTTGCGCATCCCGATGACGAGCGGCCAGATGACGCCCGTACGGCTGGTACCCAGGCCCCGCACGCCGGGATGCCCCAGTTGCGCATCGTCCGCGGCGACCACCAGGTCGGCCATCATCGCCAGTTCGCAGCCGCCGGCGAAGGCGTAGCCATGCACCTGGGCGATGGTCACCTTGGCCATGTTCCAGAAGTACATGTGAATATCGGAGATCTGCTGCATACCGGTGCGGATGCCCATCATCAGGCGGCGGCGCTGGTCATCGGTGGCGCGGTAGCGCCTGACAACGGCATCGGCGCCCCCGCGCGCGGGGGCGAGGTCGTACCCGGCGCTGAAGGTGCGCCCGGCGCCGCGCAGGATGATGACGCGGGCGGAGTCATCAGCTTCGAGTTCGTGGAGCGCATCGTTCAATTCGAAGAGGAGCTCCTGGGAGAGCGCGTTCATCTTTTCCGGCCGGTTGAGTGTGAGGCGGGCGACGCGGCCATCGCTGCCCACACGGTCGATCAGGAGATGTTCGTAGGAAGTAGTCATGGCCGGGATTATAGAAGGCCGGAGGCACCACCCGGCGCGGGCGGCCGCAGCGCTCCCGATACAAGCAGCGCACCGGTCACCGTGGCCGCGACAAGTGCGCAGCCCGCCCCAAGGTAGAACGGCGCCTGCGGGCCAACCACATCCCAGAGGACACCCGCGCCGATGCTCGCGCCCAGCACCATCAGCCCGGTGATGCCCTGGAACAGTCCGAGCGCGCTGGAGCGGACCCCGGCGGGGGCCAGGTCGGCCACAAATGCCTTCATCACGCCTTCTGTTGCCGCGATATAGAAGCCGTACGCGGCCATCAGCGGCCAGACCAGCGCACCATCGCCCGCGCGGGCGAACCCCAGGTAGACCAGGCCGAATACGAGATAGCCGCACACCAGCAGAGCGGGCCGGGGGATGCGATCGCTCAGGATGCCCGCCGGGAAGGCCGCGGATGCGTAGACAACGTTGTAGAGCACGTAGGCCAGGACCACCAGCGTGGTGCTCAGGCCCAGGTCCTTCGCGCGGAGGATGAGGAAGGCATCGCTGGAATTGCCCGCCATGAAAATCGCGGTGGCCGCGAGGAACAGCCAGTATGCCCGCGGCAGCGGGCCCGGAGAGCCGGCTGCCGGCGCGCTGGCCCCGCTGGGGGGCGGCCGCCCCTCGGGCAGCCGCGCGAGCACGGCAACCGATGCGATCGCGGGAATGAGCGAGAGCGCGATCGCCCAGCGCAGGTGATTGCCCGCCAGCGCGACGAATGCGAGGCCGGCCAGCGGGCCGCCAATCGCGCCGAGGGTATCGAACGAACGATGGAACCCGAAAATCCGGCCCCGGTCGGATGCGCTGGCATACTCCGCAAGCAGAGCATCGCGCGGGGCCGAGCGGAGCCCCTTGCCGAAACGGTCGATCGCCCGGCCCGCCACGGCGAACCCCCACACCGGCGCAACACAGAGCACCAGCTTGCCCGCCGCGGCCAGCGAATAGCCTGCCACCACAAACGGCTTGCGCGCGCCCACCCGATCGGACCAGCGGCCGCTGAAAAGGCGGGTGATGTTCGCCGTCGCCTCGGCCACGCCCTCCGTCACGCCGACCGCCGTCGCTGGCGCGCCCAGCGTGACGGTAAGGAAGATGGGGATGATCGGGTAGATCAGCTCGCTGGATAAGTCCGCGAAGAACGAGACCCAGCTCAGGACCCAGACCGGCCGGGGGATATTCCGGAAGTGGCGCCGCACGGCGGGAGTATAGGCGGCCCAGCCCCTCGTCGCTTCGTCAAGAGGCCTTTCCAAAGGTAAATGCCTTCTCATGATGCAGAGCACGGCCTTCCTTACCCTCGTACTGGCAGGCCGTGCCCGGCCACATCAATCCCGAACGAGGCGACCATGCACAGATTCATCCCGCTTGCCGCGATCGCCGTGGCACTGACCATCGCCGCCGGCGCCTGCAGCGGCGACGACGATGGCGACGCAGCCACTGAAACACCGGCCGCGACCGCATCCGGGGTAACTGCCACGGCTGCCACGCAATCCAGCCCAACCGCCGCCGCGACGGCCGCGGCCACCCAAACCGCAACCGCCCAGAAGACGGCTGCAGGTCCGACGGCGAGCCCACCCGCGTCCGCGGGTAAGGTCTCGGCGAACAACGCGACCCGGGCGGAACTGCAGGCAGCGTTCGAGGCAGCGGGTATCAGCGGGGCAGCCCAGTGGGCGCGCGAAGTGGTGGAGTACCGCCCGTACCCCGAAAACGACCCCAACATGGCCAAGCTGCGCCAGGAACTCGCCAAGTACAACCCCGGAACCGGAGTGGTGGACAAGATCATCGCGGCGCTTTCGCTGCCATGATGGGCGGCACGGGTGAAGCCGCCACTCTCCGCAGGCTGCTGCTCGGCCTGGCGCTGCTGGCATCGCTTGGGACCCTGGCCGAACTGGCGCTCGAGCGGCACTACGATGGGATGGATCAGCGCATACCGTGGCTCATCGCCATTGCGCTGGCGCTGGCCGCCGTCGCCGTGGCCGTTCGCCCGGCCCGGGCATCGATCGCGGCCGCGCGGGTGCTGACCGCCGTCGCCCTGATCGGTTCGGCAATCGGCATCTTCAAGCACATCGAAGAGAATCACGCGGCTGGCTCGCTCGATTACCGTTACGCCGAGACCTGGGAATCGCGCTCGGCAGCGGACCAGTGGTTCAAAGCGGCGACGAAGGCGGTCGGGCCGGCCCCGGTTCTGGCCCCCGGTGCGCTGGCGTTCGCCGCGCTCGTGCTGGCGGCGGCCACGGTGCAACACCCTGCCGCCCGGGCATCCGAAGGCCCCTGAAGGCCCCACGCCCGGTTCCCATCTATGGTGGCATCGATGGCGCCCGCTTCACCTGCTGGCCGCGGTACGCTTCAATCGATTGTGATGCCGCCGCCGCGGCGAAATGGGGAACCGTGGAAGATACGCTGCACATGACCTTCATCTGGCTCCATATCCTGGGCGTCGTGCTCTGGCTGGGGCCCCAGTTCTTCCTTGCCGCGGCCTGGGTGCCGGCCTCGCGGCAAATCACCGACATGCGCCAGCGGGTCGCGGCGATGCGCACGATCACCTACCGCTTTGGCTGGCTGGGCGGCTTCGGCCTGGTGCTCACCATGATCGCCGGGACGTATCTCATCTTCGACTGGCGCGACCACTATGCGGTGCCTTCGGATACGGAGTTCACCGCGCTGCGCTTCGGCGTCATCTTCATTGCCAAGATGACCGTGTTGATGGTGATGCTCGGCGTGGTCGGCATCCACATGTTCGTGCTCGGGCCGCGGCAGCTAAGGAAGCTCGAAGCCCAGGCGAACGGCGAGGCGGTGAGCGAGGACGAGCTTCGCGCCGTGCGCCGGCAGTCGATGTTCCTGAGCGTCTCTGGCCTGGTGTTCAGCCTGGCGCTGATGACCCTGGGCGTGATGCTGAACACCGCATCGTGGAGCCTGCAGGAATTTTGATGCCCGCCGTGCGCGCTGGCACGCCGCGCCGGATAATCCACCCATGCCGCAAGCAAACCCACCCGCCCGCCGCCGCGTCGTTGTCGATCTTGGTTGTGGCCTCCGCAAGAAGCCCGGAGCCATCGGCCTCGATATCGCCCGCATCCCGGGAGTCGATGTCATTGCCGATGTGATGCGCCCGCTCCCCCTGCGGGATGACTCCGTCGATGAGATCCAAGCATCGCACATTATCGAGCACGTGGACGACTTCATGGCGTTCATGGGCGAGATCTGGCGGATCTGCAAGCCCGGAGCGCTGGTCTACTTCCGCTTCCCCCACGGCACTTCGAAGTACGTGACCTGGAAGGACCCGACCCACCGGCGCGGTGTGTTGCTGGCCACCTTCGAATACTTCGATCCAAATACCTTCGATGGAAAGGTGTGGGGCTACTACCACCCGGCCAAGTTCGAAACCGTGAAGCAGCGGATCGACTTCAACATGAACTCCGACCTCTGGCGGCCGCAACGGGGGCGGCGCATCCTCGGCTCCATCTTCGACCGGCTCGCGAACCGGAATACGCGCACCCAGTACGTCTGCGAGCGCTTCTGGGGCAACCTGGTAGGGATGGAAGAGGGCCACATCTGGCTGCGGGCGATCAAGCCCGGGGCAGCGGGGACGGCGCCAGCGGAGGGCTGACCCCGCTCAGGCCACGCGCCCGAACCAGGCGAAGGCGGCCACCGGCCCGTTTTCGGCCACCGGCTCGCGAATCGGCAGCCACATCGGCGAAAGCTCGTTATCGAGGCGGCCGGTCGCTGGCCGTCCCGGGCGGGTGGTATCCCACGAAACCTCCGCCGGTGCGGAGGCCTGGCGGCCAACATCACCCGTTTCTCGGTCCTGCCGCACCTTCAGCCCCCATGCTTCCAGCGCGGCCGTGATGACATTGAGCGAGGCCCCGTGCTCGAGGTAGACCACCTCGCGCGAAGCGGGCGAGATCAACGTCAGCGGCCGCGTCGTGCGGGCCGGCTGTTCCAGCGGGCGGATGGTTTGCGGTCTGCTCATCTCTGATACAAGTTTACGGATGGTTCCGGCCCGGCCCACAGCGCCAGAATGGCCTGTTGAGTGGATGCCCGGTGGCGTGCAGGAAACACCTTTCCCGAATTCAAAATCTCTGTAAAACGTCGGCCAACGGAGCACGAAATGGGGCCAGCTGTGTCACCTGAGTGGCGCTCGGCCGGCGCGCCTTCAGAGCGCCCTGGCGGCGGGCGCAACCTCGGCCGCAAGGAACTCTGGCACCGTGTCGTCATCAAAGTTGAAGTGCTGAAACTGCACCTCCTGGAGGCCCAGGGCGGCATAGCTGCCAAGCGCATCGAGCACAGCCTGCCGGCCGCCAACGATCATTCCCCGCCCGCGGAGCACCTCGCGGTAGGCGGCCGGGCTGGTGCCAGAAGGAGCGCCCCACATGCTCATCATGCGTTCGGTGGCACGGTCCAGGGCGTGCTCATCCGGGCCGGCGACAGCAAATGCCATCATCGATCGGCGGATCGTGGCCGGGTCGCGCCCCTCGGCCTCGCAGTGCTGTTCGAGCACCTGCGCCTTTGCCGCATAGGCCTCCGGCGAGAGGTTGACTGCGTTCCACTCGGCGGCATGGCGGGCAACGAGCCTCAACGTCCGCTTCTCGCCGCTGCCACCGATGAGGATTGGCGGGCGTCCAGGCGCCGGTTTGGGCTGGCAATCAGCGCCATCGAGCCGGTAGTGAGCGCCCGCGAAGCTCGCCGGGCCGGGCGCCCAGAGCGCCCGGATCATCTCGATCGCCTCTTCGAGCCGGTCGAAGCGCTCCTTCAGCGGCGGAAATGGAATCCCATACGCCCGGTGCTCCGCTTCGTTCCAGCCGGCCCCGAGCCCCATCACAAAGCGGCCCGCGCTGAGCTGGTCGATCTGCGCCGCCATCCGCCCGGTATCCACCGGTGAGCGAAACGTGACCGGCGAGACAAGCGGCCCAAAGCGGATGCGCGATGTCTTGCGGGCCGCAACCGCAAACGAGAGGTAGGCCTCGAGCGAATCCTGCTGGGGACCGATGAAGTAATGGTCGGAGCGGAAGATTGTCGGAAAGCCCAGCCGTTCGGCGAGCCGCAGGATGTGTATCCAGCGTTCCCAGGTCAGCCCGTTCTGGCCTTCAACCATCAGCCCGATGTCCATCGCTTCTTCCCCCGTTTCGCACACTGGCGCTTTCGCTGTTTGGTTGTACGCGCCCGCCTGCCGTTTCGCCAGCGCAGGCCGTTGCCTGGTTCACAAAACTGGAACATTATGTACGCCCCTATGCGTACCCGCGTTCGTCTGTCCGCCCGCCGCATCTCGCTCCTCGCCAGCGTGTTAGTGCTGGCAGGGTGGTTAGGGGCAGGCGGGCCAGCGGCCGCACTGGCGGCGGAATCGCCGGGCGGGAGCGCCCACGGCGCATCGATCGACCCCGGGCTGGGCGTTTCCGGGCTGATTGTCCTCAGCTGCGGAATCGCGCTCCTCGGGCTTGGCCGCGCGGCGCCACGTTCCATCACGCCGGCAGCGCAGACATCGCCGTTGCGTCCGGGTGGAACGGCAGCCGGGCCGGGGACCCGTTCCCGGGGCGCAGCCGCCGCCGGGGCGCCCGGGGAAACGCCGCTCCTGCCGGTTGTTTCGGCCCTGCTGGCAGTCGCGGGAGCGCTCGAAGTGATAGCCGGGGAGCTGCCCGAGCCGGCGGCGGCGGCGGTACGCCGGGAATCGGCGCGGGTGAGCGAGGCCGGGACTGCCCTGCGCCGCTGGCTGCGAACGTGGTGACAGGATCGATTCCCCCGTTCGCGCCCGCCGCGTAGGCTGGGCAATCATGGGTGATTTCTTCCGCGACCCCGGCCGCGGCGGCGGGCGCCAGTTCACCGGAGAACGCCTGACGCGCCCGATCCAGGCGTTCATGGCGGTCGAGGCATCGGGCGGCATCGTGTTGCTGGCCGGCGCGATCATCGCGCTCGCCTGGGCGAACTCGCCGTGGGACAAGCAGTACGCCGATTTCTGGCACGCGAAACTCGCCCTTGACCTGCACCTGTTCACGATCGAGGAAACGCTCGGGCACGCCGTGAACGATGGGCTGATGGCCATTTTCTTCTTTGTCGTGGGACTCGAAATCAAGCGCGAGCTCGTACACGGCGAGCTGGCGAACCCGCGCCAGGCTGCGCTGCCGGTCGCCGCGGCACTCGGCGGGATGCTGGTGCCGGCCTTGTTCTACACGCTTTGGAACTTCGGCGGCGATGGCGCGAAAGGCTGGGGCATCCCCATGGCGACGGATATCGCCTTCGCCATCGGCGTCCTTTCGGTGCTCGGCCGGCGGGCGCCGTTTTCGCTGAAGGTGTTCCTGCTGGCGCTCGCTGTCGCCGATGACCTGGGCGCGATCGCGGTGATCGCCGTCTTTTACACGGAGGAAATCGCGGTAGTGCCGACCCTCTGGGCGATAGCGGTGCTCGGAGCGATCTTCGCCATCAACCGGGGCGGCGTCCGCTCGACAGATGTTTACGTCGCGCTCGGCATATGCTTCTGGGTCGCCGTATTGAAGTCGGGCATCCATGCGACGGTGGCCGGGGTGGTGCTCGCCATGCTCACGCCATCGAAGCCGTACTACGCCGTCGGCGAGTTCGAAGAGGAGGCGCCCGGCCTGCTCGACCGCTACCGCGAAGCGATGGCGGCCGGCGATCACGATGCCGCGCAGCAGGCCCTCGCGCAGATCGAATCGTTGACGCAGGGCACCGAATCGCCCCTCGACCGGCTCGAACACAAGCTCGCGCCATGGTCGAGCTATGTCATCGTCCCGGTCTTCGCCCTGGCCAACGCGGGCGTCTCGCTTTCGAGCGAAATGGTGAGCGGGGCGATGACCAGCCCCGTGACGCTGGGGGTAATCACTGGCCTGGTGATCGGCAAGCCTGTCGGCGTGCTCCTGGCGGCATGGCTGGCGGTTCGGCTTGGGCTGGCGGAATTCCCGCGTGGCGTCACCACCTCCCACATGGCCGGGATCGGCCTGCTCGCGGGTATTGGCTTCACGGTCTCGCTGTTCGTCAACGGGCTCGCGTTCGATGACCCGGCCCTGATCGATGAGGGCAAGGCAGGCATCCTGGCCGCTTCAGCGATCGCGGGCCTTGCCGGGTTTATCTACCTCTGGGTGGCGCCGGGCGAACCCCGGCCGCCCGCCCGGCCATAGGGCCGGACAGGAAAGGGCCGCCAGGGGCGGCCCTTTCCTGGAGTGATCGCAATTCAGGCGAGCCGGAAGCGGCCGGCTGCCTCGCTGAGCGCCATGGCGAAGTCCCGCATTCGAGTCGCGGTTGCGGCCAGCTCTTCGGACTGAGCAGAAAGTTCCTCGGTGGAAGCCGAGACCTGCTCGGCCGAGGCCGATGTTTGCTCGGAGGTCACGGAGACCTGCGAGATAACGGCGCTCACGCGCTCGGTCCCGCCGGCCATGTCAACCGCCCCGGCAGCTGCTTCGCCGGTTAGGCCGGCGATGGCGCCGGTGGCCGCAAGGATGCGGCTCGCGCCTTCCCCCAGGCCCTGCACTTCGCTGGCGACTTCCTGCATCTGCGAGGCCGCATCCTGGACCGACTCAATGATGGATTCGAGCGCATGGGCGGCATCAGCCGTGATCTGCCGGCCGGCATCAACATCGCGCACGCCGGCATCCATCGCGGCCACAGCGTCGCGCGTGCCCGCCTGGACCCTCGAAATGAGCTCCGCGATTTCGCGGGTGCTGGAACTCGAACGCTCGGCCAGGCCGCGCACGCTTTCGGCAACCACGGCGAAGCCCCGGCCCTGGTCGCCGGCACGGGCCGCCTCGATTGCCGCGTTGAGCGCGAGGAGGTTCGTCTGGGCGGCGATCTCGTCGATCACCTTCACGATGTCGCCGATCTGGCCGCCAAGTGCGCCAAGCTGGGTAACGCGCTCGGAAGCGCGGCCGACTGCCTCGGCGATCGATTCCATCGAGCTAATCGCCTGTTGGACGGCGCGCTGGCCATCGACTGCCGAAGCGCGGCTGCTATCAGCCGTGCGCGCGACCGAGAGCGCAACATCCGAAGCGCGGGCGATGCGTTCGCCCATGGCGGTCGCATCCTCCTGGCTTTCGAGCGCCGAATCGGTACTGCGCCGGGCGCTCATGGTCAGTTGCTCGGAGCCGGCGGCGAGCCGCGTCACCTCGGCGGTCGAATCATGCGCGAGCGCGTTGAGTGTGACCGCCGAAGTGGTGACGTCGGTGATGGCGCTCGCGATCTGGCCCGTCGCGTTCGCCATCTGGTTCGATGATTCTTCGAGTACCTCGGAGGCCGAGAGGATGGCCTGGGCGTTTTCCTGGACTGTGCTCACGAGTTCGCCCAGGTTGGTCACCATCGTCTTCAGGGCGTTGCCCAGGGCGTCATCGCGGCCGCGCGGCCGCACGGTGGCGCCGAGGTTCCCCGCGGCGACTTCGGTGGCAGTGCCCACCATCTCGCGCAGGTAGCCAGTCATCTCACCGAAGGCACGGGCGAGATCGCCCATCTCATCCTTCGACGAGGTAACGATGGACACGTTCACGTTGCCGCGGGCAAGGCTGCTCGCCGCCTCAGCTGCCTGGCGCGCCGAGCGCGAAATCGACCTCGCAAGCCAGAAGCCGATACCAAAGGCGAGGACCGCGGCCGCCACGGTGATGCCCAGCAGGAGCGTGCGCGAAGAACCGGCGGCATTGGATGCCGAGAGCTTGGCGGAATAGGCCCGCTGGCTGTTCTCGCCGGCGCTCTGGTTGAGGGCATCGTTCAACGCCTCCACATCAGCCTTCATGTCGCTGGCTGCAAACGTGGCGCCGACGGTATCGCCCTTTTCGATCATCGCGAGAACTTTCTCCCGCCCGGCGATGACATTCTCGGCCTGCGCCTCGACGGCGGCCCAGGCCTCCTGGTCGGCCGCGGAGGTCAGCGTGGAGCGGTAGTTGGCCATATCCGCCCGGGCAAGCTCCATCAGCTCGCGTGAGGCGTTGACGAACTCTTTCCGTTGCACGGTTTCCAGCGCGAGCATGGCGCGCTTTTCCTCGGCAAGGCTGCCGAGCATGTGGGCGTTCGTGGTGAGCGAGTACTCGACGCCCTTCAGATTCTCACGGTACACCGTGTCCGTCCGCGCCGCTGCCCGGTCCAGCTGGACCATCCCCATGACGGCAACCACCACCATGAGGACCAGGACAACGACGAAGCCACCCAGGATCTTGTGAACCAACCGCATCAAGACACCCCTTGTTCGCCCATGGGCGCCTGCCGCCCGCCGGTGCGTTACTTCTATTTTCGTTTGCGTACGAAGGCGGGGTGCTCCGGAGTGGCACGTACGTGTATGGCGCGTTGCACCTAGGCGCGGAGGTGCGGCCCCCCATCTTCCGCTGGCACGCATGCCCCGGGAAGGTACGATTGCGGAACAGTGGAAATCGACTACGCCATCCTTGCCGATCACGCCGACGTCGTAGGGAACAAGCTGTACCTGATGGGCGGCGGCTGGGATTGGACGGCCGCGCCCGAGGCGCCCGCACCGGTCCGGATCGCAATAGCCTGCGGCGTGCGCATCGGCTGGGAAGAGACGAACGTACCCATCCCGGTGCTGATCACGATCGAGGACGATGACGCGCAGGAGACGATGCGCTTCGTGGCGGAAGTAAACGTCGGCCGCCCGCCCAACCTGCCGGCCGGTACGGCCCAGCTTTCGCAGATGGCTGTGAACATCCAGGTTTCGCTGCCGCGCTTCGGTGGCTACCGCGTGGTGATCACCGCCGGGCCGGGCGAAGCGGCAGTCCGGAAGATGCTGCCATTCCGGCTGGTACGGCGCGCACCGGCGGGGGGAGCCCCCCTGGCGCCATAGCCCGGGGTGTAGCTCAGGGCGTGACTTCGAAGGCCCAGCCGACCACCTGCTTGGAATCGGCCAGCGCGTTGTTCGGATCCTGCACGGCGATGGCAGCCGTGTGCTTGCCTGGTTCGAGGCCTTCCTTCGGCGTATAGCACATCGTCCCCGTGGTCGGGGCCTCACGGGTCGGCACGATCCAGAGCAGCTCCTCGGTCACTTCGATACCATCGACGGCCATGCGGAACCACTGCGCATACTGGGGCAGGCCTTCGAAGGTCACCTTCGCACAGACGCCTTTGCCATCCCCATCGATGAGGCTCTTCGTGAGCGCGGCGGGCACGGACTTGCCGTGCTCGGGGAAGATGGCCGTGACGTTTCCCCCAAGAAGGGGCGCCGGGCCAAAGTCATCCGGGATGCCCGGAGTGCCCTCGGCAGTGGGTGTGCTGGAGGCGGCCGGTTCGGCCGGGCCATCGCCGCAGCCGGCGAAGAACATGGCGGCGAGGCCGATTGAGGCGGGGAAAAGCAGGGCAAATTTCATGGTACGAAGCCGAGGCTAGCATCGCCCCGCATCTCGAACCAGCGTGTCACCTGCACCTTGGCTTTACCCGCGAACTCCCAACACCCTGCCCTCCATCACACCGCATGGAGAAATCGATGGACATCGAAGAGGGCACAACCGAGGGCGAGGAATCCCTGGGCGGCGATCCCGGGATCTTGCGCGAGGCCCTTGCCCGCGCCGAAGAGGAGCTGGCCGCGAGCCGCGCTGCCAACCGCGACGCCGTGGAACACCTCCGCGCGGCGCTGATTGCGGGCAACCCGCTGTTCGATCCGGCACTCATCCGCGGGGACACGATTGACGAGGTGGAAGCGAGCTTCGCCACCGCGAGGGATCTGGTCGAACGCATCCGCGACCGGGTTCGGCGGGAGCAGGCAGCGGCGATCCCGGCCGGCGCGCCCGCCCGTGGGCACGTGGCGCCGCGTTCCGCCATCGAGAAGATCCGCGAAGGGCTGGCAAGACAGGCGCCCTGAGGGTCCGCCGGCCGGCGTGCTATGGGCACGGCCCGGCGGTCAGATCGAGGAAGTTCGCCCCGGAGTGGAGTGTGATAGCCGTGGCCGGCGTCTCCTTCGTCGATGGCGCCGGGCACTCGACCTTGATCTCCCAATCGGGCGCGAGGAGTTCGGCGAAGTACTTTCCCCCCTGCTTGGAATAGTACCCCGCCCCGAGCGACTTCCCCGGGCGGTAGAACCAGACCCCGCACCCGATGCAGGGCACAGGGTCACCTGAAGCCTGCTTCAACTAGACGGTCCCGCTGAGTGTCGCGTTGAATGCTCCAGCGGGCGCGGTTGCGGTGGGCGCCGGGGCCGTCGTGGCAGTTGGAGCCGGGGCGACCGTCGGTGGCGGCGGAACGGCCGTCGGAGCAGCCGTCGCCGCGGCAGTGGGCGGCGGCGTGGGGCTGGCGGTGGCAGGCGCGGTTGGGGAGGACGTGGGCAGGGCAACCGTGGCCCATGACGAAGCCTGCCCGGGCGCCGAAGCCATCGCGGCAGGCGAGACCACCTGCGTCGCGGCAGGCGAGACAGCGGGAGTGGCGGACGGCGAAATGGCCGCTTCCGCACCGGCCGCGGCACCGCTCCGCGAAGGCGGTTCGCTGCCGCCACCCACCGCGGCCAGGCCGAGCACCGCCGCCAGCAACAGCCCGCCTGCGGCCAGGCCGGCAACGGGCATGGCGCGCACCGCGGACGGGGGCGCCTGCCAGACCTCCGGGAGCGCCGCCCGGGTCGCCGGCCTGGCCCCTGGGAGCGGCAGGCCGCACTGCTCGCAATAAGCGCCCCCGGGCTCGGCAGCAGGGTGGCCGGCCGGGCAGCGAAGCGGGGATCCGCACACCTCGCAGAAGGCCGCGTCTGCGCTGGCTGCATGGCCGGCCGGGCACGATTCGAGCGGACTCACGAACAACCTCCGGCGGCGGAGATAGTACGCCGTTGGCGGGCGCCCGGGTACCCCCGGCCGCCGCGCTACTTGCGGGTCAGGTCGGCGATGAGCGTCTGCGGCTTGGGCCAGTTTGCATCGACCCAGATAGCCACGACCTCCGCATTCTCCGGCACCTCAAAGGTGATGAAGCCGCGCTGCCGCTGCCCGATCGCCAGGTCCATCATTTTGAATTCCGGCTCCTTGCCGCCAAACGTGTAGTCGTAGATGAACCCGTCCTTATCCTGGACGCTGAAATCGAAAGCGCCGCCGCCCGAGACCTTCTTTTCCAGGGCCTCCTGGGTGACCTCGATCGTTATCCAGCGGTTGCCGGGCTTTGGCTGGGCGTACTCGCCTTTGGGCGCAGGGTCCGTCACGCTGTGGACGGTGTAGCGGCTGCCGCCGGCCTCAACGGGCGTGCCCACCGCCGGGCCGGAGCCGGGCTTCGGCACTTCTTGCGTCGGAGTCTCCGATGCTTCGCCCTCGTCCGCCCCGCCGCCCATGTCACTGCAATCGGTCTGGACCCACGCGCCGTCCTCCCAGACCCACTCGCTCCACTCCTCTTCCGAGCTATCGAAACCCTCGAGGCCGCCCGCATCGAGGACAAGCAGCGCTTCGCCCTTTTCGCCATCGAAGTTCCGGGTTTTCACCTCCTTCACCTCGATGTCATCGAACCCGGCGCCGGTGAAGGCCTCCATGAACGCTTCGGCGAGCACCATGCCGGCCTTGAACTGATCGAAGCTGGCCTGTTCGCGGCATTCCTTCGAGTAGGCATCGTAGGTATCGTGGAGGTCGCCGCCAAAAAGGCCTTTGGCGGCGCGTTCGGCGGCCTTCTCCAGGCCCTTCTCGTTCTTCCCATCGCCACCGTCATCACCGCCACAGGCGGCAAGCAGCAGCGCCGCTCCAGCCAGGATCATCATCAGCGCGCGCATAAGGCCCACCTTTCGGGAATGAGTCTGGGCGAGGCCCCGGGCGGCTGACAAGCCCCGGTCCCGCCAATGAGGGATTCCGCCCGCCGCAATCCGGCATCTCCAGTCGTCACCCGGGGGCTTCACGGCCGCACACTATGCACGTGAAGCCCTTCTCAATCACCTTCCGGCGGCGGTTCGCAGCCCTGCTTGCAGCTGGCGGAGCGGTTTTCGTTATCTCGCTCAACCTGGCCGCCGCCAGCCGCGGCGATGTGCCCGTCCGCGCGCAGACTGTCCTCGGCCAGGATGAGCGCACCCGGATCGGCGACACCACGGCGTACCCGTTCAGTGCCATCGCCTTCGTCGAGCTGCTCGATGCCGGGGGCAAAGCCTTCGGATCGTGCACCGGTACGTTCATCGGCCCCGATGCCGTGCTCACCGCCGGGCACTGCCTCTGGAATCCTGGCGGCGGCCGCTGGCAGGCGGAGGGCTACCGCATTGTCCCCGGCAAGAACGGCGATTCCGAACCATTCGGCTCGGCCCTGGCGGCAAACTGGTGGGTGCCCGATGGCTACGCGGCAACGGGCCTGGTCGAGTGGGATTGGGGCGTCCTGGTGCTCGCCGATGATGCGCCGGGAAACGCAGCCGGGTGGATGCAAATCGCGATCCTGCGCGATAGCACGCTCCGGGCGGCCGACTTCAACCCGGCTATAGCCGGCTACCCCGCCGATAAAGAGCGCGGAACCATGTGGGGGCATTCACGGGCGATGTTCGAGCTGGTTGAAGCGTTCAGGCTCTTCTACGACATCGACACGGCCAGCGGCCAGAGCGGCGCCGCCATCTGGTCGCTCGGCGATGGGCAGCACGCTGGCCAGGTGGTCGGCATTCACACCCAGGGAACGGCCGGGGGCGCGCTCAACAGCGGTTCGCGCATCGATGAAGAACTGCTCGCCGACCTGCTCGCCGGCTGTGCTGCGATAGGCTGCACCATCGATTACGCGATCGAGGAAGCGCCCCCCGGGAGCATGCCTCCCCGCGCCCACCTGCCCGCCCTCGCACGGGAATAGCCCGCGGCCCTAGCCTCGCCGAACCACGCCGCTTGCGCGCTCTGGCTTAACCCGGATGATCACGCGCCCTGCCGCCTTCAGCCCCTCTTCGAAGCCCTCCGGCGGCATCCAATCCGGCTCGCCGCGCATCGCCCTGTTCACCAGCACATGCCCGGGCACTATGCCCTCGTCCTGGATAGTAGCCGTGCCCTCGATCGAGACGAAGCGATACGGCTGGCCCTCATCGAGCACCGTCAGGGCGATGCGCGGATCGTGCCGCAGCGTCCGCGCCTTCAGGCGGTCCGCAGTGGTGCTGAAAATGAGCTCATCGCCTTCGACCGCGTAGAAGACCACCGAGGAGGTGGGGCTGCCATCCTTTCGCAGGGTCGTTACCGAACACCAGCGCATCGCGCGCACGAAAGCATCCTGTTCCGTCGAGCCAATCACGGCCTGCCTCCTCCATCTGTTTCATCCAGGAATCCCCGGATTGCCTGGTTGAACTGTTCTGCCCGCTCGAAATAGACCAAGTGCCCGGCGGCGGGGATCGGAAGGTAGCGGCCAGCGGGCAGTGCCTCGGCAAGCAACCGGACCGCCCCGGGCGGGATGACCACATCTTCTTCCCCGGCGATGCAGAGCACCGGCATGCGCAGGGCCG
>Ga0073899_10002798_pt1 | contig 15544 bp, 13 predicted proteins | sample KloWWTmetaKNB5Ph_FD_88975 | JGI IMG/M metagenome (GOLD analysis project Ga0073899, IMG submission 88975) | Active sludge microbial communities from Klosterneuburg, Austria, studying microevolution and ecology of nitrifiers - Klosterneuburg... | ecosystem: Engineered > WWTP > Aerobic digester >...
CGAGGCGGTGCTCGGCAGCCAGGTGCGCATCAAGACCTTCAGCTGCGAGGTCATCGGCGTGCTGATCTCCAAGGGCCAGGCCGCCATGGGCATGGACCAGGACGACACCCTCCTGTTGCCGCTCAAGACCGCGCAGCGCCGCGTCACCGGCCGCACCACCATCAACACCCTGCTGGTCTCGCTGCGCGACGACGCCGACAGCGCCAGCGTCAAGCGCGACCTCAACCGCCTGCTGCGCGAGCGCCGCAAGTTGTCCGACGCCGACGACGACAACTTCAACGTGCTGGACACCCAGCAGATCGCCGAGACGCTGTCGGGCACCACCCAGCTGATGACCTCCCTGCTCGGCGCGGTGGCCGCGGTCAGCCTGCTGGTGGGCGGCATCGGCATCATGAACATCATGCTGGTCAGCGTGACCGAGCGCACCCGCGAGATCGGCATCCGCCTGGCCATCGGCGCGCTGGAGCGCGAGGTGCTGCTGCAGTTCCTGATCGAGGCGGTGGCGCTCTCGGCGCTGGGCGGCCTGGTCGGCATCGTGCTGGCCACCGGCGCCTCGATCGGCATCTCCGAGCTGATGGGCGTGGGCTACGAGTTCCAGCCCGGCATCAACGGCCTGGCCTTCGCCTTCTCCGCCGCCATCGGCGTGGTGTTCGGCTACTTCCCGGCAAGGCGCGCGGCGCAGCTGGATCCGATCGAGGCGTTGCGGCATGAGTGAGGCGGGGCGTTAGACTGACCGGCGACCATCTGGCAACCAAGGATGCAGCATGGGTTATGCCGAACTGATCGAAACCCTCAAGACGCTTCCCCAGGAAAAGCAGGCCGAGGTATTTGACTTCGTCGAATTCCTGGCCTTGCGAGCGGGTTTGCATCGACCTGCCAGTGCGGATGGATCGGTCCGACCTCGTCCTCTGGCCTCCTACGTGGCAGTGCCGTTCCGGGTGCCCGGCTTCAAGGCGTTGACCCGCGAAGAAGCCAATGCCCGCAACCCATGACGCGTTCGGCGCCTCGAACGTTTGGCTCTACGCGCTGATCGAGTCGACGACACCGGATCCGCGCAGGGCCGCGGCGCGGGCATTGCTTGAAGGCATGGCGTCACCCGCCATCAGCACCCAAGTGGTTCGCGAGGTGAGCGTCAACCTGCTGCGCAAGGCCAGTGTGAGCGAACCGGAGTTGCGTGAACTGGTGCGAAGCTGGTATGCCACCTGTCGGGTCATCGAGGCCGATGAGGCCCAATCCTTGTTCGCTTCACGGCTGCGTGAAAAGCGGGCAGTCAGCTTCTGGGACAGGCTGATCGTCGCTGCAGCCTTGGCCGCCGGTGTACCACGCTGTACTCAGAAGACCTGCAGCACGGGCAACTGATCGAGGGGCAATTGCGCATCGTCAACCCCTTCGTTGAGCCTTGAAGATGGCTACTCGGCCACGCCGAGTCACCCCCCCAGCGCCTTCCACAGCGCCACCCGGTTGAGCTGCTCGGCCAGCTGCACCTGGATCACGCCCTGCTCGGCGGCGAAGAGGCTGCGCTGGGCGTCCAGGCGCTCCAGCTCGCTGGCGGCGCCGCTGCGGTAGCGCAGCTCGGTCAGGCGGGCGATCTCGCGCACGGCAGCGAGCTGCTGCTGCTGGGCGTCGAGCTGGCTGCGCCAGGTGGCCAGGCCGGCCAGGGCGTCGGCGCTGTCGCGGAAGGCGCTCTGTACGGCCTTCTCGTACTGGGCGACGGCGATGTCGCGGTTGAGCTTCGACACCTCGACGTTGGCGCGGTTGCGGCCGTGGTCAAAGACGGCCGCCGCCGCCTGCGAGGCGATCGACCAGGCGAAGGTGCCGCCACTGAGCAGGTTGCCCAGGTCGCCGCTGACCAGTCCGGCGCTGCCGGTGAGGCTGATGCGCGGGAAGTAGGCGGCGCGCGCCGCGCCGATGTTGGCGTTGGCGGCGATGAGCGCCTGCTCGGCCTGCAGCACGTCGGGCCGGCGCAGCAGCACGGCCGAATCCAGCCCGGCGGGCACCGGGGCGAGCGGCTCGGCGGTGGCCGGGTCCGCGCCGGGAGCCACGCCCGAAGCCGCCCCGGTCGCCGCACCTGGCACCACCAGCGCCACAGGCGATGCCTCGGCCGGCAGGGTACCGCCCAACAGCAGGGCCAGCGCATTGCGGTCCAGCGCGACCTGGCGGCGTGCCTGGGCCAGCGCCGCGTCGGCCTGGGCGGCCAGGCTGGCGGCGGTCTGGCGTTCCAGCTGGGAAGCCGCACCGCCATCGAAGCGCAGCTGCGTCAGGCGCAGGCTGTCGGCGCGGCTGGCGCGGGTGCGTTCGGCCAGTGCGAGCACGGCCTGGTCGGCCGCGAGCGTGCGGTCGGCGCCGAGCACGGCGGCCACCAGCGCCAGCTCGCTGCTGCGCCGGCCGGCTTCGCTGGCCAGCCACTGGGCCTGGGCGGCGTCGCTGAGGCTGCGCAGGCGGCCGAAGAAGTCCAGCTCCCAGGCGCTGACCTGCAGGCCAAGCTGGAGGCTGGTGGTCTGCACGCCCTGGGTGTTGGGCGCGCGGCTGGCGTTGAAGGCGGCGTTGACGGTGGGCCAGCGGTCGGCATCGGCCAGGCCGAGCTGGGCCTGGGCGCGCTGCACGCCCAGCGCCGCAACGCGCAGGTCACGGTTGGCGGCCAGGGCCTGGCGCACCAGCCCACGCAGGCGCTCGTCACGCACGAAGTCGGCCCAGGCCAGCGGCGCCTGGGCCTGCTCGGGCAGGCTCAGCGCGGCCGATGCCGCCGCCTGGGCGGGCAGCGGCAGCTGGGCCGGCACCGGGGCGGCGGGGCGCTGGTAGGTCGGCGCCAGGCTGCTGCAGGCGGCCAGCAGGGCGGTGGCGACCACGGCCAGCGCGGTCTGGGTCGACCGTGCGGCCGGGGCGCTGCGATCAGGTTGCATCGTCGAAGACATCAGTGCGACTCCCCACGGCTGTTGGCGCCGCCCAGGGTGCGGGCGATGGCGGCGTCGGTGGCCGCGGAGGCGATCGAGGTGCCGTGGGGCGCCTCGTGCCCGGTGGGCGGGAAGAAGCGCCGGATCACCACGAAGAACACCGGCACCAGCGCAACGGCCAGCACGGTGGCGGTGATCATGCCGCCCATGACGCCGGTGCCGATCGCCCGCTGGCTGGCCGAGCCGGCCCCCGAGGCGATGGCCAGTGGCAGCACGCCGAGGATGAAGGCGAAGGAGGTCATCAGGATCGGGCGGAAGCGCAGGTGGCAGGCCTCCAGCGTGGCCTCGATCAGGCCCTTGCCCTCGGCCTGCAGGTCCTTGGCGAACTCGATGATCAGGATCGCGTTCTTGGCCGACAGGCCGATGATGGTGATCAGGCCGACCTTGAAGTACACGTCATTGGGCATGCCGCGCATCCACACGCCGGCCAGCGCACCGAGGATGCCCAGCGGCACCACCAGCAGCACGGCCACCGGGATGCTCCAGCTCTCGTACAGCGCCGACAGGCAGAGGAACACCGCCAGCATCGAGAAGGCCAGCAGGATGGTGGCCTGCGAGCCGGAGAGTTTTTCCTCGCGCGACTGGCCGGTCCACTCGAAGCCGAAGCCCGGCGGCAGCTGGGCGACCAGCCGCTCCATCTCGGCCATCGCGTCGCCGGTGGAGTAGCCCACTGCGGCGTCGCCGCCCAGCTTCATCGCCGGGTAGCCGTTGTAGCGCACCGTCTGCACCGGGCCGGTGACCCAGCGGGTGCTGGCAAAGGCCGACAGCGGCACCTGCTGGCCACGGCTGTTGGGCACGTAGAGTTTGAGCACGTCCTCGGGCTGCATGCGTGCGCGGGCCTCGGCCTGCACGATGACGCGCTGCAGGCGGCCAGCGTTGGGGAAGTCGTTCACGTAGGCCGACCCCAGCGCCGTGCCCAGCAGGTTGCCGATGCTGTCGAAGGACACGCCGAGTGCAGCGGCGCGCTCCCGGTCGATGTCCAGCTGCAGCTGCGGCGCGTCCTCCAGGCCGTCGGGGCGCACGCCCTGCAGGACCTTGCTCTGCGAGGCCATGCCCAGCAGCTGGTTGCGCGCGGCCAGCAGCGCCTCGTGGCCGTTGCCGGCGCGGTCCTGCAGGCGGAAGTTGAAGCCCGTGGCGGTGCCGAGTTCGGGAATCGGCGGCGGCGAGAGCGGGAAGATGAAGGCGTCGCGGATCGTGCCCATGAAGAAGCCGAAGGCCCGCCCGGCGATGGCCTGCGCGCTGTGCTGCGCACCGGCACGCTCCTCCCAGGGCTTGAGCGGCACGAACACCAGCGCGGCGTTCTGGCCCGAGCCGGAGAAGGAGAAGCCCAGCACGCTGACCACCTTGTCCACCTCCGGCTGCTTCTGCAGGTAGCCCTCCACCTGCTTGATCACCGCCAGCGTGCGCTCCTGGGTGGCGCCCGGGGGCAGCTGCACGTTGACGATCAGGTAGCCCTGGTCCTCGTTGGGCAGGAAGGAGGTGGGCAGGCCGCGGTACATCACCGCCACGGCGCCGAGGATGGCCGCGTAGATCAGCAGGAAGCGCCCGGCGCGCGGCAGCATGCGCGCCACCAGGCCCTCGTAGGTCTTGGCGGTGCGCTTGAAGCTGCGGTTGAACCAGCCGAAGAAGCCCTTCTTCTCATGGTGACCGGCCGGCACCGGCTTGAGCAGCGTGGCGCACAGCGCCGGGGTCAGCGACAGCGCCATCAGGGCCGAAAACAGCATCGAGGCCGCCATCGCCAGCGAGAACTGGCGGTAGATGTTGCCCACCGAGCCGCTGAAGAAGGCCATCGGTACGAACACGCTCACCAGCACCACGGTGATGCCGATGATGGCGCCGGTGATCTGGCCCATTGCCTTGATGGTGGCGTCGCGCGGGCTCAGCCCCTCCTCGGCCATGATGCGCTCGACGTTCTCGACCACCACGATGGCGTCGTCCACCAGGATGCCGATCGCCAGCACCATGCCGAACAGCGTCAGCACGTTGATGGAGTAACCCATCGCCAGCATCACCGCGAAGGTGCCGGTCAGCGCCAACGGCACGACGATCGTGGGGATGAGCGTGTAGCGGATGTTCTGCAGGAACAGCAGCATCACCACGAAGACCAGCGCGATCGCCTCGGCCAGGGTCTTCACGACCTCCTGGATCGAGATCTTGACGAACTTGGAGCTGTCGTAGGGGATGTCGTAGGCCACACCCTCGGGCATGAACTGCTGCAGCTGCGCCATGCGCTCCTTGACCGCGGTGGCGGTGGCCAGTGCGTTGCCGGTGGGCGAGAGCTGGATGCCGATGCCCGAGGCGTCCTTGCCGTTCAGGCGCGAGCGGCTGGCGTAGGCCTGCGCCCCCAGCTCCAAGCGCGCCACGTCGCGCAGGCGCACGCTGGAGCCGTCGGTGTTGCTGCGCAGCGCGATGGCGCCGAACTGCTCGGCGCTGGCCAGTTGGCCATTGACGTTGATGGTGGCGTAGATCGTCTGGCCGCCCAGGTTGGGCAGCGCGCCGATCGTGCCGGCCGAGACCTGAGCGTTCTGCGCCCGGATGGCCGCCGTGACATCGGCCGGCGAGAGGTTGTAGCTCTGCAGCTTGACCGGGTCGATCCACACCCGCATGGCTCGCTCGGTGCCGAAGAGCTGCGCCTGGCCGACGCCGGGGATGCGCAGCAGCTCGGGCTGGATGTTGCGCGCTGCGTAGTCACCCAGCGCCACCGGGTCGTAGGCCGGGTTGGTGGAGGTCAGCGAGACGAACAACAGGAAGTTGGAGTGCGCCTTGTCCACCCGCACGCCCTGCTGCGTCACGGAGGACGGCAGGCGCGGCGTGGCGCGCGACAGGCGGTTCTGCACCTCGATCTGGGCGATCGAGACGTCGGTGCCGGGCTCGAAGGTGGCGGTGATGGTGCCGGCGCCGCTGGCGTCCGCCGACGACTCCATGTAGATCAGCCCGGGCGCGCCGTTGAGCTCCTGCTCGATGACGGAGAGCACCGAGTCCTCCAGCACCTGCGCGGAGGCACCGGGGTAGGCGGTGCTGATGACGATGGACGGCGGCGCGACGGTGGGGTACTGCGCCACCGGCAGCCGGGTGATGGCCGCGGCGCCCAGCACCAGGATGAACAGCGCGATCACCCAGGCGAAGATCGGCCGGTCGATGAAGAAACGGGAATTCATGCCGAAACCCCCGCGCTCACCGGCTGGCGGCGACGGGCGCCGATGCAGCGGGGCCGGAGGCGGCTCCGGGGGCCGCCGCGGCAGCACCGGGGCTGGCCGCAGCCGCGCCCCCTGGCGTCCAGGGCACCGGCTTCACCGGGGCCTTCGGGCGGATCTTCTGGAAGCCGTCCACCACCACCTTCTCACCGGCCTTCAGACCATCGGTGACGATCCAGCGCCCGCCCTGCTGGCTGGCCACCTTGACCGGCCGCACGGCCACCTGGCCGTCGGCGCCCACCACCATCACCGTGTCGCCCGCCGCGCCACGCGACACCGCCTGCTGCGGCAGCAGCACCGCGTGGTCGCTGCTGGCCTGCGGCAGCCGCACCTTGACGTACAGGCCCGGCAGCAGCAGCCCCTGCGGGTTGGGCAGCTCGGCGCGCAACGTGATCTGGCCGGAGGTGGCATCCACCGTCAGGTCGGAGAACAGCAGCTTGCCAGCCTGGGGGTAGACGCTGCCGTCGTCGAGCAGCACCTCGATGCGCCCGGCCTGCTCGCCCGCACTGCCCAGGCGGCCCTGCGCCATCGCCCGCCGCAGCCGCAGCACCTCGTTGGCGGACTGGGTGAAGTTGACGTAAAGCGGGTGGATCTGCTGGATGGTGGCCAGCAGCGTGGCCTCGCCCTGCCCCACCAGCGCGCCCTCGGTCACCTGCGCACGGCCGATGCGCCCGCCGATCGGCGCCAGCACCGCGGCGTAGTCGACATTGAGCCTGGCCGTCTGCACCGCCGCCTTGGCGCTGGCCAGGTCCGCCTGGGCCTGCTTGAGCGCGGTCTCGGAGGCAATCCACTCCTGCTGGCTGATCGCCTTGGCGGCCACCAGCGGCTGGTTGCGTTGCAGGGTCGCCTGCGCCTGCGCCAGGTTGGCTTCGGCCTTGCCCTGCGTGGCCAGGGCGCTGTCGAGCGTGGCGCGGTAGGCCGCGGCGTCCAGCTGGAACAGAGACTGGCCGGCCTTCACGTCAGCGCCTTCGGTGAACAGGCGCTTGAGCACCACCCCCGGCACGCGGGCACGCACCTGGGCCGTGCGCCAGGCTTCGAGCCGGCCGGGCAGCTCGGTGGTCAGCGCCACCTTGGTGGGCTCAACGGTCACCACGCCGACCGCAGCCGGCGGCATGCCACCGCCGGGCGGACCACCCGCCGGGGCACCAGAGCCGCCGCCGCAGCCGGCCAAGGCCAGCGCCGCCAAAACCACTGCCGCCACCGCCGTTGCGCCCACAACGGGCCGCTGAAGCACTCGCACCATGAAACGTTCCTTGTTCTTGCCGAGTCTGCGCACCCATTGCAGGCTCTGTTGATGCACATCTTACATACAATCGCGTATGTATGTTGCAATCAGGGCCTCGTAGTCGCCTTGAAACGCGACGCCCCCACCCCATCCACCCGATCACTCTCCTGGTCCCGCCCCGTGGTCCGACGCACCAAAGACGAAGCCGCTGCCACCCGTGAGCACCTGCTGGACACCGCCGAAGCGGTGTTCCTGGAGCGCGGCGTCTCGCGCGCGAGCCTGCGGGACATCGCCGCGGCAGCCGGGCTGACGCGCGGCGCCATCTACTGGCACTTCAAGGACAAGGCCGAGCTCTTCAGCGCCATGATGGACCGGATCTGCCTGCCTTGCGAGGCGGCTTGCGCGCCCCCGCCCGGTGACGGCGCCGCGTTGGACGCCGTGCGGCGCATGGCCCTGCAGCCGCTGGAGCAGGTGCGCGACGACGAGCGCACCCACCGGGTCTTCACGATCGCGATCCACCGGACCGAGTACAGCAGCGAACTGCAGGCCCTGCGCCAGCGCCACCAGGAAGCCATCGCCGACTACACCCGCGAGCTGGCCTCGCTGCTGCGCGCCGCCGTGCGCGAGGGCCAGTTGCGCAGCGACCTGGACATCGACATCGCGGCCCAGGCGATGTTCGCGATGGTGGACGGCCTGCTCACTCGCAGCACCCTGGACATGCCGCCCAGCCAGTGCGTGCACACGGCCGAAGCCGGCCTGGCGTTCCTGCTGGCCGGCATGGGCGCCCAGCGGACGTAGGGCCTGAGCGACGCGCCCCGCCGGCGAGGACCGACTTTGTTGATGCGGCGCAGGCCGCCGTGCCGACCGGCGCGCCCCATGACCTGCCCGGCTTGTGGAGCCGGCCCGATCGGCGTAGTCTGACCGCCATCAACCACCCAACCAGCGCCTCACCCGCGCGCCCTGAGTTGTTCAGCAGTGGTGCGTGGCCTTCGGCGCAAAGGAGCCCCACCATGTCCAGCCCAGCAGCGCGCAGCACCGCCAACGGTGTTGCGCCCCAACCGACGTCCGCCCACGACGTCCACCGCATCCGCACCCTGGCCCTGGTCGGGCCCGCCGCGGCCGGCAAGACCACCCTCGCAGAAGCCCTGCTGCAGCAGGCCGGCGTCATCGGCGCGGTCGGCAGCGTCGAAAAGGGCAGCACCGTCAGCGACTACGACCCGATCGAACGTCGCATGCAGCACTCGCTGCACAGCAGCGTGATGCACCTGACCCACGGTGAGACGCGCATCCACCTGCTCGATACCCCTGGCAACGCCGACTTCCTCGGCCAGAGCCTGCCGGCGCTGGAAGCGGTGGAGACCGCCGCCATCGTCATCAACGCCACCGCCGGCATCGAGCCGATGGCCGTGCGCATGATGGCCTACGCCGCCGAGCGCCAGCTCGACCGCATGATCATCGTCAACCGGATCGACGCCCCGGGCGTGAAGCCGGCCGACCTGCTGGCCCAGATCCAGGAAACCTTCGGCCGCGTCTGCCTGCCGCTGAACCTGCCCGCCAATGGCGGCGCCGAGGTGGTGGACTGCTGGTTCGCCCCCGAGGCCGCCCCTGGCCACGAGGCCGACTTCTCCTCGGTCGCCGCTGCGCACCGCGCGCTGGTGGAACAGGTGGTGGAAGTCGACGGCGAGTTCGTCGACCGCTACCTGAACGACGGTGACGTGCCCGCCACCGAGCTGCACGCCCCGCTGGAGCAGGCGCTGCGCGAGGGCCACCTGATCCCGGTGTTCTTCGTCTCGGCCAAGACCGGCGTCGGTGTCGCCCAGTTGCTGGACGTCGTGACCCAGCTGCTGCCCGACCCGACCGAAGGCAACCTGCCCGACTTCTACAAGGGCGAGGGCGCCGAGGCGCAGCTGATGCACGCCCAGGTCGATCCGGCCCAGCACGTCCTGGCCCATGTCTTCAAGGTCGCGATCGACCCCTACGTCGGCAAGATGGGTGTGTTCCGCATCCACCAGGGCACCGTCAGCAAGGACAGCCTGCTCTACGTCGGCGACGGCCGCAAGCCCTTCAAGGTCGGCCACCTGTTCATGCTGCAGGGCAAGGACCACGTCGAGGTGCCCAGCGCCGTCCCGGGTGACATCGTGGCAGTGGCCAAGGTCGACGAGGTCGCCTACGACGCCGTGCTGCACGACGCCGCCGAGGACGACCACATCCACCTCAAGCCGCTGCCCTTCCCGGTGCCGGTGCACGGCATCGCCCTCAAGCCCAAGCGGCACGGCGATGACCAGCGCCTGGCCGAGGTGCTGGCCAAGCTGGCCATCGAGGACCCCTGCCTGAAGGTCGAGCAGGTCGCCAGCACGCACGAGACCGTCGTCTACGGCCTGGGTGAGCTGCACCTGCGCGTGGTGCTGGAGCGCCTGCGCGAGACCTACCGCGTCGAGGTGGACACCGCCCCGCCGGCCATCGCCTACCGCGAGACCATCACCGGCAAGGCCAGCGCGCAGTACCGCCACAAGAAGCAGACCGGCGGCGCCGGCCAGTTCGGCGAGGTGCACCTGACGGTCGAGGCGCTGCCGCGCGGTGCGGGCTTCGAGTTCGTCGACGTGGTCAAGGGCGGCACCATCCCCGGCCAGTTCATCCCGGCCGTCGAGAAGGGCGTGCGCATGGCGATGGACGCGGGCGTGATCGCCGGCCACCCGGTGGTGGATGTGCGCGTCACCGTCACCGACGGCAAGCACCACAGCGTGGACAGCAAGGAAATCGCCTTCGTCACCGCGGGCAAGAAGGCCTTCATCCTGGCGATGAAGGAGGCCGGCCCGGTCGTACTGGAACCGGTGGTGGACGTGGAAATCACCGCGGGCGACCAGTCCATCGGCGACATCACCGGCGACCTGGCCTCGCGCCGCGGCGAGATCCGCGGCACCGACGCGCTGGCCGGCGGCCTGGCCTCGGTACGCGCCCGGGCGCCGTTGTCCGAGCTGTCGGGCTACCAGCTGCGGCTGAACTCGCTGACCCGCGGCGAGGGCCGCTACACCCTGGCGCTGTCGCACTACGACGCCGTCCCGGCACATGTGCAGGTAGAAATGGCCAAGGGCTACCAGCTGCACGAAGAGGACTGAGCGCCCCCTCGGCACCTCGCCAAGGCCCCTCGACGGGGCCTTTTTTCATGTGCGTCGCGGGCGGCCGGACGCACCGGCAGGACGGGTGCCGCGATCCCCCTGTGCGGGCGCCCGGCGGCCGCGCACAATCGCGGGCTGTCACCCTCGCCCGGAGCCCCGCACCATGAGTTCACGCGTCACCGCGACCACCGGCACGGTCCACGTCGTGGACGACGAGGAGGTCGTGCGCGACGCGCTGGCGTGGCTGCTGCGTTCACGCCGCCTGCTGCCTGAGTCGCACGCATCGGCCGACGCCTTCTGGGCTGCGCTCGACGCCGGTCGCGTGCGCCTGGACAGCCCGACCTGCCTGCTGCTGGACATGCGCATGCCCGGCATGAGCGGCATGGCGCTGTTCGAGCGCCTGCTGGAGCGCGGCTGCGTCGGCGCGCTGCAGGTGATCTTCCTGACCGGCCACGCCGACGTCGCCACCGCGGTGGCGGCGGTCAAGCGCGGCGCCTTCGACTTCGTCGAGAAACCCTTCTCCGACAACGCGCTGGTGGACCGCGTCATCGAGGCGCTGGCGCTGAGCAGCACGGCGCTGGACGCTGCTGCCGGGCGCGCCCAGGTGCGCCGCCTGCTCGATGAGCTCACCGATCGCGAGCAGGAGGTGATGCGCCTGGTGGTCCAGGGCCGCGCCAACAAGCAGATCGCCGACGAGCTGGACATCAGCGTGCGTACCGTCGAGGTCCACCGCGCCCGCGTGTTCGACAAGATGGGCGTGCGCTCGGCCGTCGAGCTGGCCAACGCGCTGCGAGCGGCGGGGCTGGACTGACCCGGCTCCCAGAGGCCACCAAACGGGCAACGGCCCAGGCCGCCGCGCAGGTCACCGATCAGGCGGCTCGATAATCCGGCGCTCTCCCCCGACTGCAGGCCGCCCCGATGCCCCTCGGCGAATTCGAACTGATCGACCGCTTCTTCCGCCGCCCGGCGCGGCGCAGCCCGCTGGGCATCGGTGACGACTGCGCGCTGCTCGCGCCCGCGCCGGGCATGCAGCTGGCGGTGTCAAGTGACATGCTGGTCGAGGGCCGGCATTTCCTGTCCACCGTGCGGCCCGAGCGGCTGGGCCACAAGGCGCTGGCGGTCAACCTCTCCGACCTCGCCGCCTGCGGGGCGAAGCCGCTGGCCTACACGCTGGCGCTGTCGATGCCGCGGGTGGACGAGGCCTTCCTGGCCGGCTTCGCCGCCGGGCTGCACGCGCTGGCCGACGCGCACGCGATCGAGCTGGTCGGCGGCGACACCACCGCCGGGCCGCTGACGATCTGCATCACCGTCTTCGGCGAGGTGCCGCCCGGCGCGGCACTGCTGCGCGACGGCGCCCACCCCGGGGACGACCTCTGGGTCAGCCACCCCGCTGGTGAAGGGGTCAGCGGTGGCATCGGCGACGCGCGCCTCGCGCTGGAGGTCTTCCGCGGCGAGCTGAGCCTGCCGGGTGGGGACTTCGAGGCCGTGCGCCGGGCGATGGAGCAGCCGCAGCCGCGCGTCGCCCTCGGCCTGGCGCTGCGCGGCGTGGCCAGCGCGGCCATCGACCTGTCCGACGGCCTGCTGGGCGACCTGCGCCACGTGCTGCGGCGCTCCGGCGCGGCCCGCGTGAGCGGCGAGGCGGGCACCGCCGGCCACGGAACCCACGCCCTGGGCGCATCGCTCGACACTGCCACGCTGCCGCGCAGTGCGGTGCTGGCCGCGCAGGCCGAGGCGCTGCAGCTCACCTGCCTGCTCACCGGCGGCGACGACTACGAGCTGCTCTTCACCGCGCCCCCCGCCGCGCGCGGCCTGGTCGAGCGCGCTGCCGCCAGCGCCGCCGTGGGCGTGCGCCGCATCGGCTGCATCGAGGCCGAACCCGGTGTGCGGTTGCTCGATGAACGCGGCCAGCCGCTGGTCTTCGAGGGCCGGGCCTTCGACCATTTCCTCCCCTGATCCGAACCTGATCCGCGCATGAACACCCCCGCCGATCCCGACGTGGTGGACGTCGAGCCCCGCGCGAGCGCCCCTGCACCGGCCGCGCCGCGCCGCATCGACGCCGCCTTCATGGGCTGGCACCCGGCGCACTGGATCGCGCTGGGCTTTGGCAGCGGCCTGAGTCCTTGGGCGCCCGGTACGGTGGGCACGCTCTGGGGCTGGGCCAGCTTCGTGCTGCTGGACCGCTGGGTGCAGCAGGCCGCCGGCGCCACCGGCTGGGGCCTGGTGCTGCTGCTCGGCCTGGTGATCGGCTGGTGGGCCTGCACCACCACCGCCGGGCACGCACGCATCGACGACCCCGGCGCCATCGTCTGGGACGAGGTGCTCGCGATCTGGACCATCTTCTGGATCCTCGGGCCGGTGGGCTTCTGGGGCCAGCTGGGCGCCTTTGCGCTGTTTCGCTACTTCGACGCGGCCAAGCCCGGCCCGGTGCGCTGGGCCGACCAGCGCTTCAAGGGGGGCGGCTGGCGCGGCGGCTTCGGCATCCTCTTCGACGACCTGGTGGCCGCGCTGTGCACGCTGGTCGTGATCGCCACCGGCGTCGCCCTCTGGCGCGCCCTGCCCTGAATCACCCTGTGGAGATGCCCGCCATGCAGCACCTGCCCACCGCCGACCTCGTCATCCGGCTGGCCGATCGCCTGCGCGACGCCGGCTGGATGCTCGCCACCGCCGAGAGCTGCACCGGCGGGCTGATCGCTGCCGCCTGCACCGAGCTGGCGGGATCGAGCGACTGGTTCGAGCGCGGCTTCGTGACCTACAGCAACGCCGCCAAGACCGAGCTGCTCGGCGTCGACGCGGCGTTGATCGAGGCGCACGGCGCCGTCAGCGAGCCCGTGGCCCGGGCCATGGCCGCGGGTGCGGCCGAGCGGGCCCGCTGCGCGCTCGCGCTGTCGGTCACCGGCGTGGCCGGGCCGAGCGGCGGCAGCGCGGCCAAGCCGGTCGGCACCGTGTGGTTCGGTTGGCGCCTGCCCGATGGCAGCCTCCACAGCGAGGTCTGCCGCTTCGACGGCGACCGCGCCGCGGTGCGCACCGCCTCCGCCCACCATGCCCTGGCGGGCCTGCTGCAGCGGCTGCCGGGCGGTTAAGTTAACCGGCAATCAGCCGGCGAAGCGCCAGCCGATCGTTTCACCCGCACCCAGCGGCTTGAGCTGCGCATCGCCAAAGGCCAGCGACTCGGGCAGCGTCCAGGCCTCGCGCTGCAGCGTGATCGTGCCAACGTTGCGCGGCAGGCCGTAGAAATCGGCGCCGAAGAACGACGCGAAGCCTTCCAGCCGGTCCAGCGCCCCGGCCTGCTCGAAGGCCTGGGCGTACAGCTCCATCGCGTGCAGCGCGGTGTAGCAGCCGGCGCAGGCCGCGGCATGCTCCTTCAGGTGCGCCGGGTGCGGCGCGCTGTCGGTGCCGAGGAAGAACTGGGGCGAGCCGGAGGTGGCCGCCTTCACCAGCGCCTCGCGGTGCAGCTCGCGCTTGAGCACCGGCAGGCAGTAGTAGTGCGGCCGCAGCCCGCCGGTGAAGATGGCGTTGCGGTTGTAGAGCAGGTGGTGCGCGGTGATCGTGGCGGCGGTGTGCGCATCGGCCGCCGCGACGTACTCGGCCGCCTCCTTCGTCGTGATGTGCTCGAAGACGACCTTCAGGCCCGGGAAATCACGCCGCAGCGGGATCAGCACCTGGTCGATGAACACCGCCTCGCGGTCGAACACGTCCACCGCCGGGTCGGTGACTTCGCCGTGCACCAGCAGCAGCAGGCCCTCGCGCTGCAGGGCCTCCAGCGTCGGATAGGTCCGGCGGATGTCGGTGACGCCCGCGTCGCTGTTGGTGGTCGCACCCGCCGGGTAGAGCTTGAAGGCCACCACGCCCGCGGCCTTGGCCCGTGCCACCTCGTCGGGCGGCGTGTTGTCGGTCAGGTACAGCGTCATCAGCGGCTGGAAGTCCACACCGGCCGGCACGGTGGCCTGGATGCGCGCGCGGTACTCGAGCGCCTGCGCTGCGGTGGTCACCGGCGGGCGCAGGTTGGGCATGATGATCGCGCGGCCGAACTGGCGCGCCGTGTGCGGCACGACGGCCGCCATCGCAGCGCCATCGCGCACATGCAGGTGCCAGTCGTCGGGACGGGTGAGGGTGAGGCTGATCGGGGTGTCGGCGGTGCTCATGGCCGGATTGTCGCCGCGCCGAACAACCGCTCAGGCGCCCCCTGGCTCAATGCTGCAGGATCTTCGACAGGAAGTCCTTCGCCCGCGGCGAGCGCGCGTCCGGGTTGCCGAAGAACTCGTCCCTGCGGCAGTCCTCGACGATCTTGCCGGCGTCCATGAAGATCACGCGGTGGCTGACCTTCTTGGCGAAGCCCATTTCGTGGGTGACGCACATCATCGTCATGCCCTCGTTGGCGAGTTGCACCATCACGTCCAGCACCTCGCCGACCATCTCGGGGTCCAGCGCCGAGGTCGGCTCGTCGAAGAGCATGACGATCGGGTCCATCGACAGCGCGCGGGCGATGGCCACGCGCTGCTGCTGGCCGCCGGAGAGTTGGCCGGGGAACTTGTCCTTGTGCGCCATCAGGCCGACGCGGTCGAGCATCTTCAGGCCGCGCTTGAGGGCGTCGTCCTTGCCGCGGCCCAGCACCTTGATCTGCGCGAGCGTGAGGTTCTCGGTCACGCTCAGGTGCGGGAACAGCTCGAAGTGCTGGAACACCATGCCCACGTGGCTGCGCAGCTTGGGCAGGTCGGTCTTGGGGTCGGCGATGCTGGTGCCGTTGACGACGATGTCGCCCTTCTGGAAGGGCTCCAGCGCGTTGACGGTCTTGATCAGCGTGGACTTGCCCGAGCCCGACGGGCCGCAGACCACCACCACCTCGCCCTTCTGGATCGAGGTGGTGCAGTCGGTCAGGACCTGGAAGCTGCCGTACCACTTGCTGACGTTCTTGATGTCGATCACGGCTCGCTCCTTATCGAATGATGGCGATCTTCTTTTGCAGGCGACGCACCAGCATCGACAGCGAGAAGCAGATGACGAAGTACACGACCGCGGCGACCAGGTAGGTCTCGATCGGCCGGTTGAAGTTCTTGCCCG
>Ga0073899_10002799_pt1 | contig 15542 bp, 9 predicted proteins | sample KloWWTmetaKNB5Ph_FD_88975 | JGI IMG/M metagenome (GOLD analysis project Ga0073899, IMG submission 88975) | Active sludge microbial communities from Klosterneuburg, Austria, studying microevolution and ecology of nitrifiers - Klosterneuburg... | ecosystem: Engineered > WWTP > Aerobic digester >...
CCGCGCTGCTGCGCCGCTGGGCGCGCTGGCAAGGCACCGCGCGGACCCTCGAGGCGCTGGTGATCGTCGGCGCTGGCCTGCTCGCGCTGGTCGGCCTCCTCGCCACCGGACTCGCCGCCCTCGGCTGGTTCTCGGCGCCGGCCCTGGTGTTCGTGCTGACCGCGGCCGCCGTGCTCGCCTGGCCCTGGGGACAGGTGCCGAGCGGCGAGCCCGAGCGCCTGCCGCCCGCCGACGACCGCCGCGTGTGGCTCGGCGCCGCCGCGCTCGCGCTCGCAACCCTGGCCCTGCGCATCCCCGCCATCCCGGCCGAGCTCGGCGGCCGCGACCAGGGCAGCTACGTGCTGCGAGCCCGCCACACCCTGCGCACCGGCGCGATCGGCCTGGTCGACCCCGTGCTCGCCGCGGCCGGTCGCGCCGTCGACCAGCGACCTGGCCCCGGGGACATCCTCGGCCTCTACCCGCCCGCCGGCGGCCCCGGACGCGCCGGCCGCTACGAGGGCGCCTATCGCCCCGGCTTCTACCTCGCCGACCGCGGCCGCGGCGAGGTCGTCCCGCAATTCCTCCACCTCCACCCGACCCTGCTCGCGACCAGCGGCCTCGTCGTCGGCCCCGAACACATGACCCTGCTGCTCCACCTCGAGGCGCTGCTCGCCGTGCTCGGCCTGTGGGCGCTCGGTCGGCGCCTGCTCCCGCACGGACCATGGGCGCTGCTCGCCGCCGGGCTCTACGCCTGCTCGCCGCTCGCGGTGTGGGTCCACCGTACGCCGCTCACCGAGCCGCTCACCGGCCTGCTGCTCCTGGCCGCCGCCCTCGCCCTGGCGAGGGGCCTGCGCGGCGGCGGCGACACCACCGCGATCGCCGCCCTGCTGCTCGGCGCGACCGCGTGGATCCGCGGCAACACCTGGCTGAGCGCGCCGCTGATGCTGGCGATCCTGTGGCTGCTGCCAGGAACCAGCCCGCGCCGCCTCCTCGCGCCGACCTGTCTCTTCGGACTGCTGGTCGCCAGCCTCGCCGTCCACGTCGCCACCAGCTTCCCGTACCTCTACGACGAGCTCCACCGCCTCCTCGGCCCCCTCGCGCCGCTCTCACTGCCCGCCGTCGGCCTCGTCGCCGCCCTGTCCGCCGTCGCCTGGCTGATCGGCGACCATCTGCTCCGCCCGTATCGCGGCCGCATCGCCCGCCTGCCCGCGGCCCTCGTCCTCGCCGCGACCCTCGCCCTCGCCCTGTACGCGGCCCTCGCCCTGCACGGCGGCGGACACAGCCGCCTCGACCCCGCCGGCCCCCTGCTCGGCGCCGGCCTCCTGCTCGCGGCCACCGCGGGCGCCCTGCGCTTCGCCGCCATGCGCCCCGCCGCCGACCCGCACGCCGTCTGGCTGCTCGCGCTCGCCAGCGTGCCCGTCTTCACCCTCGCCCTCTACGCCCAGCGCAACCTCCCGCAGGCGACGCTCTACTACTACGGCCGCTACCTCGTGCCCGAGCTGCTCCCGCTCGCCTGCCTGCTCGCCGCCCTCGCGCTCGCGGCTGGCCATTCGTTCCTGTCCCGAAGGACAGGCCCGCGCCCCGCGGCGTTCGCGGCCGGCGGCCTCGCCCTCGGCCTGCTCGCCGCCCAGCTCGCCCCCTACCTCGCGCACCCGGTCACGCGCCTGCAGGAGTTCGCGGGCGCCGAGCGGGCGATCGACGCCCTCGCCGCCGAGATCCCCGCCGACGCGATCGTCATCGCCGGCGGCGAGGGTTGGCACAGCGCCCACACCTTCAACCAGATCGGCGGCGCCCTGGCGATCGGCCGCGGCCGCACCGTACTGCCCTACCGCTCGCAGGAGGCCACCTACGCGACCCTGCACGAGCTGCTGATCGCCGGCCCGACCGCCCGCGACCGACCCGCGCCGCAGGTGTTCCTCCTGCTCAACGAGGCCAGCCACAGCCGCACCCCGCGCGACGAAGCGGGCCGCCCGCTCGCCCCCGTCGCGGCCATCGACGACCGCCTCCCCGCCCCCTTCGTCGCCCGCCCCGTTGCCTTCGTCGAGCTCTTCCTCGACCGCCTCACCCCCGTCGAGGGCGAGCTCCCGACCCGGGTCACCCGCGCCGACCTGCGCATGGCCCTGTTCGCCGTCGTCGTCGACCCCGCGCTGGCGGCCCAGGTCCACGCGTGGCGCTTCGTCGACGGCGAGCTCCGCGGCCCGCTCGGCCTCCACCTCGCCGGCCCCATGTGGAGCAGCGGACAGCTCTGCCTCGACCCCGAGCGCCCGCTCGTGCTCACCCCGCCCCGCGGCCTCCACGGACCTGTCTCTCTGGTCATGGTCGCGGGGACAGGTGGTCCCACCGGCGAACGCTGGCAGGTCGCGGTCGACGGCGCGGCGCTCGACCTGCGCCCGTCCCCCGGCGCCGCCTCGCGCGACACCCTCGGCCCCTTCGTCCTGGCCAAGGTCCCGCGGCGGATCGCCGTCCGCGGCAGCGACAAGCCCCGCCCCGATCGCCCCTGCCCGCACGGCAGCCTCGCCGAGCTGCGCCTGCTCCCGCCCGACAGCGCCGGCTTCGCCCGCACGTCGACCGCCTGGGCCCGGACCTTCGCGCCGGCCGCCGACCTCGGCCACCCCGTCACCGCGATCCGCTGGGTCGCCGGTCGCTCGCTCTCACGGGCGCGCCCCGGCACCCTCCCCGCGCCCGTCGGCGGCGGCCTCACGCTGCCCCTGCGCGCCGGTCAGCGCCTCGACTTCGCGCGCACACATGTCCCCGGGGACAGCCGCGATCCGCACGACCTCGTGGTCAACCTCCGCGACATTGAGCTCGGGCCCGACGCGCGCGTGCAGGTGTGGGACGGCGCGCAGCAGGTCGGCGAGGTCGACCCGCCCGATCAGCACGCGGGCGCCTGGCAGTCACCGCCGCTGCCGTGGCGGCCGCGCAGCGCCGTGGTCCAGCTCGGCCTCACCCTGGTCGCCGCCGACGAGCACGCGCAGGTCCAGCTGCGCGACCTGGCGATCTTCGACCGCCACGTCGTCGCCGCCAGCGAGCTCAGCCCGAGCTCGGCGAGCGATTGAGGAACACCTGCAGGCGCCCGCCGCTCGCGCTCGCCAGCACCACCGCGAGGTCGGGCTTGTCGTCGTCGTCGAGGCTCAGCGCCACCAGATCGACCACCGCCTCGCCGTCGCTGTAGGTCCGCAGCGCCCCGAGGCTGGAGAAGAACACGCCCGGATCCTGGTCGGGGTGGCGAATGTACACGCCGACGCTGGTGCTGCCGTCGTCGTTGGCGAACGCGACCGCGATGTCGACCTCGCCGTCGCCCGTGAAGTCGCCGAAGGCCGCCGCGAGCGGGCTCGTCACCGCGAAGACCCCGGCGTAGAGCTCCTGATCCAGGGGCGCGTAGGTCGGCGGGTCCTTCTGGGTCCGCCGCGAGATCGTGATCACGTCGCCCTTGCGATGCAGCGCCACGAACTCCTCGACCCCGTCGCCGTCCAGGTCGGCCGCGTACAGCCGCGAGATGAGCCCCTGCCCCGGCATCACCACCGACTCGCTCGGCCGCGCCACGTCGTCGTTGTCGTAGGTGAGCGCGATGACGTCGCTGTTGCCCGACGATGGCACCGCGGCGAAGCCGATGTCCTGGAGCGCGCTGTCGTTGAGCCGCGCGGCCACCACCGCGTGCGTGCTCGAGTAGCGCTCGTCGCCATAGGCCTCGAAGCTGCCGCTCGGGCCGATCGCCGGACTCAGGAAGAAGCCGATGTCCGCCGGCTCGACCGGCGACTTCGGCGGCGCCGGCATCGAGTCACACGCGATGCCCCAACCGATGTCGGCCGAGACGCCGTCCCCCACCGCCGCCAGCGACACGGGCTTGATGCAGGGCAGATCGAGCGTCATCCCCCGGAGGTCGAAGCTCACCTGCTCGCCGGACGCGAAGACATCATCGCCGCAGGTGTGCACCGTCAGCCTGCCGCCGTTGATCAGGTCGCCGGTGACGAGCAGCGTCGCCAGGTCTTGCACGCCGGACGCGTCGCCGTAGACGAACGACGGTACGAAGTCCTGGATCACCCCCGCGCTCGTCACCTGCGTCAGCTTGCCCGCCGCCGCCAGCTCGGTCGCCGCGAACACGGTCCGCAAGTCGCCGCTGGCGAGCCCGACCGCGAGATCGTCGACCCCGTCGGCATCAAACACCGCGCGCCGCAGCTGCCACGGCACGCCCGGCAGCGCCAGGTCGAGGCCGGGCACCATGCACACATGCCCGGCCTCGTACAACCCCGAGCTGTCGACGCAGGGCTCGACGGGCTCGACCGCGAAGCACCCGGAGTGCGCCGCGAGCCCGCAGGCGATCGCCACGACCGATCCACGCGTCGCGGCCCGCATCAGAAGTTCACCGCCATCCCGGCCCCCATGAAGCGTGCCCGCTTGCCCGCCGCGGCGGGTCGTCCGCGACGCACATGATCGACGATCAACAGCGCCGCGCCCGTGACGACCAGCGCCGCGGCGACCCCGATCCCCGCGTAGGCCATCGCCGCAGCCTGGCGCTCGTGCGCCGCGTACTCGTCGGCCCGGACCGACGACAGCGGCACCAGCGTGCCCTCCTCCTCGGCCTGGTCGACGATCCGACCGCGGCTGATGAAGCCCGTCACCGCCAGGCCCGTACCCGCGAGCAGCCCGCCCACGAGCACCCCGGCGCCCGCGTAGGTCAGCGCTCCTGGCGGCCGTCGACGCGTCGGCGTCGGCGTCGGCGTCGGCGTCGGCGTCGGCGCCGGCGCCGGCGCGACCTCGGCCGGCCGGGCCACCGCGGCCACCTCCTCCTTCGCCGCGATCTCGGCCTCGATCGCCGCGACGCGCTCCTTCGCGTCGCCCGTCGCCTCGCCGGCCCCCTCACGGATCTTGATGAAGTTGGTGAACAACACCCGCGCCTGCCGCAGGTGGGCGAGGTCCTGGTCGAGCTCGTAGGCCTTCGCGTGCGCCTGCCCGAGGTTGTACAGCAACGACGGCGCCTTCAGCAGCGCGTACGCGGCCTCGAACTTGGCGATCGCGTCGGCGAACTTGCCGAGGTTGTAGGCCGCCGACGCCTCGTCGAACAGCCGCTGCCCGTCAGCCTGGACATCGGCCTTGGCCTCGCCACTCGGCTCCGCGGGCCCCTGCGCCTGCGCAGCCACCGGCCGCCCCAGCCCCCACAGCAACACGCCGAAGCTCCAGGCTAGCGACCCATGCACACGCCGCACCCCCTCGATGTATCACCGAGGCCCGTGCAGCGACAAGCCGAGCGACCGCGGGCGAATGCGATATGCGTGAAAGTGCGCTGACATGCCGCGACTCGTGGCCCCCGCCTATTGATGCGACACTGCACGGCGGCGATGACAGAGACCCAGCGCGTCAGCGTGAGCCCGGTGAGCGCGGGCGAGACCTTGCTCGCCAGCGGCGACGCTGCGCCGCCTCGGCCCGCGCCGAGTTCGAACGACGCGGACCCGCGGCTCGGCACGCTGCTCAAGGACACCTACCGGGTCCTGCGCAAGCTCGGCGAGGGCGGCATGGGCTCGGTCTACCTCGCCGAGCACTGCTCGATCGGCAAGAAGGTCGCGATCAAGGTGCTCGGCGACGCGTACCTGCACCGGCCCGAGCTCTCGGAGCGCTTCCTCCGCGAGGCCCGGGCCGCCGCGATGATCGAGTCCGATCACGTGATCGAGATCCACGACTTCGGCACCACCCCGGACGGCGCCGCCTTCTTCGTGATGGAGTACCTGCAGGGCGAGGACCTCGCGCACCTGCTGGCCCGCGAGGGCCCGCTGCCGTGGACCCGCGTGCGGCCGATGCTGCTCCAGCTGTGCGCCGCCCTGCAGGCCGCCCACGATCGCGGCATCTACCACCGCGACATCAAGCCCGAGAATTGCTACCGCCTCGCACGCTCCGGCGACGGCGACATGATCAAGATCCTCGACTTCGGCATCGCCAAGGTGCTCACAGATGAGGCCGACGGCGGCAAGCAGCTCACGCGCACCGGCATGATCTTCGGCACGCCCGACTACATGTCCCCGGAGCAGGCCCAGGGCGCCCCGCACGACCACCGCGTCGACATCTACGCCACCGGCGTGATCCTCTTCGAGCTCCTCACCGGCGACCGACCCTTCCACGCCGACACATTCATGGGCCTGCTCAACAAGCACATGTTCGAGCCCCCGCCGCGCCCGAGCAGCGTCGACCCCAAGCTGAACATCGCCCCCGAGGTCGAGGCGATCATCCTCAAGGCGCTGCAGAAGGACCCCGCGCTGCGCTTCCAGTCGATGACCGAGTTCGCCGCCGCCGCCAGCGCGACCGGCACAGGCGCCGCCCCCGTCGCCGTCGTCGCCGAGAAGCTGCCGCGCCCGATCGCGCCCGGACAGGCCGTCGGCTTCCGCGGCGAGGCCCCGCCCGCGCCGCGCCGCCGCTGGCTCGCGCCGCTGCTCGCGGCCGTCGCCGCCGCCGGCGTCGTGACCACCGTCCTCGCGCTCGCCGACGACGCCCCGGCCGCCGCCGACCACCCGAAGCGAGCCGCCCGCGCGGCGAAGGTCGCCGCCAACCCCGAGCTGCTCCCGCTCGAGCCGGCCCCCACGAAGGCCAGCCCCGAGCTGCTCCCTTTACAACCTGTCCCCGAGGTCAGCCTGAAGATCCGCACCGGCGCGGTCGCGGCCGAGATCCTCGACGCCCAGGGTCGACGCCTGGGCAGCACCAGCGACCCCGCGGGCGTCCGCGTTCCGCAGGGCGCCGCACCGATCTCGCTCACCCTGCGCGCCGACGGCTACGACGAGCTCGCGCTGCAGGTCGTGCCCGACCACGACCTCGAGCTCGACCGCGCCGACGCGCTGCAGCGACGCGCGCCCCAGCCCGCGACCCAGCGCCCGCGCAAGAAGGACCCCGGCGCGCCGACCAAGGCCGTCACGCCGCCGACCAAGAAGGTCGACCCCGGATCGCCCGACCTCATGCCGCTGGGCGGCTAGTCGCGGCCAGCGGCCAGCCGCTACACTGGCCCGACATGCGACCCCTCGCGCTCATCACCGGGGCCAGCCGCGGCATCGGCCGCGCCATCGCCCACGCCCTCGCCCACGAGCACGCCCTCGTCCTCGGCGGCCGCGACCGCCGGGCCCTCGACGCCCTCGTCGACGAGCTCCGCCCGCTCGCACGCGGCCCCGTCAACGCCCTGCCCTGCGAGCTCGCCGACCCCGCCGACCGCGACCGCTTCCTCAGCGAACTCGCCAGCCTCTGCGACCAGCTCGGCGCCCCCGTGCAGGTCCTCGTCAACAACGCCGGCGCCGCCCACTCCGCCCCCCTCGCCCGCACCGACGACGAGCGCTGGGCCGCGCTCATGGCCCTGAACCTCGGCGCCCCCTTCGCCCTCACCCGCGCCCTCGTCCCGGGCATGGTCCGCGTCGGCTGGGGCCGCGTCATCAACATCGCCTCGACCGCCGCGCTCAAGGGCTACGCCTACACCGCGGCCTACACCGCCAGCAAGGCCGGCCTGGTCGGCCTCACCCGCGCCCTCGCCGTCGAGCTCGCCAGCAAGCGCGTCACCGTCAACGCCGTCTGCCCCGGCTTCACCGACACCGACATCGTCGCGCGCGCCAGCGAGAACATCCAGGCCGCCACCGGTCGCAGCGTCGACGAGGCCCGCGCCACCCTGGCCCGCTTCTCCCCGCAGCAGCGCCTGCGCAGCCCCGAGGAGGTCGCCGCCCTGGTCGCCTACCTCGCCAGCCCCGCCGCCGACGGCATCACGGGCCAGGCCCTGGCGATCGACGGCGGCGAGACAGCCTGAGACGGCCCGCGCCGGCTGTCCCCCAGGACCTGTCCCCCAGGCCCTGTCCCCCAGGCCCTGTCCCCCAGGCCCTGTCCCGAGGAACCTGCCCCGAAGGACCTGTCCCCGGAGACACCCGTCAGGCCTGGCGGTCCCAGCCCTTTTTAATATTCTCCGCGATGATCTCGTCGGCGATCCGCTGCGCCTCGGCGAGGTTCGGCGCGACCCGGACCTCGCGCTGCAGCGGGTCCTTGCGGCCCGCCGAGTAGTCGGTCCAGTGGACCACGTACGCGGGGTAGCTGCGGTCCAGCGTCTCCTTGTTGGTCTGCCACAGCACCAGCTTGCGCACCGCGACCTGGCCCTTCGCCTCCTTGGCGTAGACCTCGCGCCGGACCACCGCGCTGGCCGGCAGGACCACCCGCTCGGCCTTCTTCGCCAGCCCGTCGATCAGGCAGCGCTCGAGCACCTGGGCGACCCGAATGTCGGTCGGGTTGACCGACTTGTCGTCGCGCAGGCGCACGAACACCGGGTGCAGGATGCTCGCACCGGGCATCTCGCGGACCGTCGTCCACCCCTTCGCCCCATGCTCCAACACCATGCGGTGGATCGGGTCGCCGCTCGAGTCCTCGCCCTGGATGTCGGTGACCTTGAACTCGATCACCGTCTCCGGCTTGACGAAGCGGTACAGCGCGCCCTTGCTGTTGGCGTAGCGGAAGTTCGACGCGATCTCCTTGCCCGCGAGCATCTTCTTGAACGCCCGCCGCTCCTCCGTCGGCATGTTGCCGCACGAGCCGATCACCTGGAATTGCCCGTCCTCGCGCAGCAGCGCCATCAGCAGCGCGCCGACCCCCTCGGGGTCGTCCGAGCTGTCCGTGTAGCCGATCACCGCCGCGTCGATCGTGATCGACGGCTTCACCTTGAGCACGAGCCCCTCGGCGCGGATCACCAGACCCTCGCCCTTGCCGCCCTCGACCCACTCGTTCCACAGCGCCTGCACCCGGTCCCCCGCGGTGGTCGCCTCGGTGCGGATCGCCTGCGCCCGCTTGCCCCCCGCGAACAGCCGCCGCAGCACCTCAAGCCGCTCGCCGTAGACGATGCTGCGCGTCGCCGCCTCGGCGTCGCCGCCGACCAGCAGGTCAAACGCGTGGAAGGCCATGCGCTCGACCTGCGCCTTGTCCTCGCCCCCCATCACCGCCGCCAGATCGCCGACCCGCGCCCGACCCTGCCCGGCCGGCTTGACCGCGAACAGCTCGCCCGCAACCACCGTGCGACCGCGGGCTCGCCCCGCCGCCGCCTTCAATTCGGCCAGCACCGGGATGTCACCCGAGACCACGCGACCGGTCGGCGAGCTCAGGAACACATCGTCCCCGTCCATCACCAGGAACCACAGCTCGCCGTCGATCTTCGGCGACACCAGCAGCGGCCCGTGCGGCAGCGCCGTCGCCAGGTCCTCCTGCACCAGCGCGCGGTAGCTGCTCGCGACCGTCCGCTTGTAGTTGCGCAGGTGCGAGGCCAGCTCGGGGTCGGTGATGCTGCCGGCGGGCGAGTGCTTGCCCTTGCCGAGCGGACGGGCGCTGTCGACGGAGAAGAGAGCCATGTGCGTGTCCTCGGGGAACGGAGGGTCTAAATCAGGAGGCGGCCGCGGCCAGCGTGCGCAGCTCGAGGTTGCTGAGGTGGAGCAGGAGCTTGTAGCGCGGACCGTCGACGCGGCCCTCGAGGAAGGCCTGGTAGCGCGCCCCGTTCTCCTGGAAGATCAGCGGGTCGCGGCCCTTGGGCCCCGCGCCGAGGCGAGCCACCTCGTCCTTGTCCGCCAGCTCCTTCGCCATCGCATACAGGAAGTCGTAGCTGAGGCCGCTGGTGTGCTTGATCTGGATCGTTCGCACCACCGCGAACTTGGTGACCAGCTCGGCCCGCTTCAGCCGCAGCTTGGTGAAGCGCACCGGCGACTCCTCGTTGGTGTTGGCCGGCACCGACTCGGCCGGCTTGCGCTCGCGCTCCTTGCCGTCGGTGCCGAAGATGACCTCGACCAGCGACGGCGACGCGTGCAGCACCTCGCCCTCGCCCGAGAGGAACACCGTCTGCGTCTCGCCGACCTCGCGTCCGACCAGCTCGCGGTCGATCTCCGGGTCGCCGGCGATCAGCGCCTTCGCCAGCCCGTCGCCGTGCAACGCCACCAGCTTCGCGTGCAGCCCGCCCTCGGTGGCCGCCACGTAGCGCTTGAAGGCGACCTTCTTGCCGCCCGGCAGCCCCGTCGTGATCCCGGGCGGCTTGCGCACCGACTCGATCACCACCTCGGCGTTGCGCGAGGCCTCGTTCATCAGGTTGATCTTGCGCATGCTTCTCCTGCCTCCCTAGAACATCTCGAAGTCCAGCTCTTCGTCGTCGTCCGCCTCGTCGGCGGCCTCGGCCACCACCGTCTGCAGCTCGAGCCAGTCGCTCTCGCTCGGCTCGCCGACCAGCGCGAAGTAGCCGCTCGCGTTGCCGACCAGGAAGGCCAACTCGGGCTTGTAGTCGGCGCGGTAGTTGAACGTGAACTTGTAGATCTTGCCGGCCTTGAGCTCCGCCTCGAGCTTGGGGTCCAGGCCCTCGGGGCTCAGCACATAGACCGAGCGCACCGCCAGGTCGAGCAGCTCGGTCGGCGCCACCGGACCCTGCAGCGTCTGCGGCTCGCCCAGCGTCGACGGCTGCAGCGGCACCGGGTTGCCCGCCGCGTCGAGCCCGACCAGCCGGTTGTTCGGCACCCACGCCCCGCTGTCGTCGAAGTAGCCCTGCGCCGTCATGCCCGAGCGCACCAGCAAGGTCCCGTCGCGCGTCAGCTCCGCCTTCTCGCAGCGGTGCCCGTCCGGGTCGAGCACCTGCCGCTGACGGCGGCCGTAGAGCTTGGCGCGGTCCAGCTTCTCGTGGTCGAAGTTGGACTGCACGCCGCCGAAGGAGACGATGATCGGTTTGGCCATGGAATGTGCTCGCCTCGCGCGTCACCCGGGGAGTCGGCGACGACGCAAAGTCTTATCGTCCACCGCCAAACACCTCGTCAACCGCGATCGCGAGCGCGGATCCGCCCCGCGCTCCGCACTCCCCCGCCGCCTCAGCGCATCGCCGCGTAGAAGCCGAAGGTGCCGCCCTCCCCGGCATGGCAGGCGTCTGTCGCCGTCCACGCGCCGAGCGCCGTGTTCACGTCGTAGCCAGCGTCATTGTCCCCCGCACCAGCCGAGTAACTGTACAGATAATGCCGCTGACAGCCGCAGTTGAGCATGCGGTAGGCGGCCGAATGATGGTCGAAACCAGTCACCGTGTTGCCGTTGCAGGTCGGGCCGTCCGGCGACACCGACACCCCGAAGTCACCGCCGCTGGCCGCGTTGAAGTTGGCGTAGCCCATGAACCCGGCAGCATTGATGTTGTTGCTCGTCGCCAGGCTCACCGCCTTCTTCGCCGTCGTGTTGGGGACCACCAGGTTACCGTCGAAGGCCGCCTTGTCGGCGCGCAGCCAGACGTTGTTGCCGCGCACGAACAGCGTCTCGCTGGAGATCGCGCTGAGCGCGACCTTTCGCGCCCGGTTCACGTTGTACGCCTGGAACATCAGCGGGTTGCCCACCAGCGCCTCGGTGTCGCTGATCATCGACTGCTCACCGTCCGCGCCGCTGGCCGCGTAGAAGACCGTCCAGCCGCCCATGCTGTTGGTCATATCGCAGAACACGTCGAAGGCCGGCAGCGGGCCGACGCCGTCGATATCGACGTTGAACTTGCCGCTCTTGGCCTGCGGATCCGCCGCGAGGATCTGCTTGCAGCTCTGCGGCGGCGCGCAGACGTTCGCCGTGCACAGGCCCGAGCCGCAGTCGGCCCCGACCAGGCACTTCTTGCCCAGCGCGCACTTCGGGCAGGTCCCGCCGCCGCAGTCCTCGTCCGTCTCCTTGCCGTCCACCAGCTTGTCCATGCAGGTCGGCAGCTTGCACATGTTCGTGCACATATCGGCGTTGCTCATGTTGCCGTCGTCGCACTCGTCGACCGTGTCCTGCACGACCATGTCACCGCACTTGGCGGCCTTGCAGGTGGCCAGGCACGCGTCGGTGTCGACCATGTTGCCGTCGTCGCACTCCTCCATCCCCGCGAACACCGCCGAGTCCCCGCACACCGCGTTCTTGCAGGTGCTGAGGCACGCGTCGTCGTCGGCCGCGTTGCCGTCGTCGCACTCCTCCTGCCCCTGCACCTTGCTGTCGCCGCAGCTCTCCAGCTGGCAGTCCGCCGAGCAGCCGTCGCCGTCGTCCACGTTGCCGTCGTCGCAGCCCTCGACCCCCGCCAGCACCAGCGTGTCCCCGCACACCGCCGTCTGACAGCCCGCCGTGCACGCCGCGTCGTCGGCGTTGCTCGGCCCGTCGTCGCACTGCTCGCCCGCGTCGATGGTGCCGTCGCCGCAGATCGGCCCGGCGCCGCTGCTCCCGGTCATCTCGGTCGTCGACCCGCTGGTGACCGGCTCGGTCGTCGGCGTGTCCGTCGTCGATGCGTCCGTCGTCGGCTCGATCGACGTCGGACACGTGGACGACGGGCAATCCGATGACGCGTTCGTCGTCGACGCGTCCGTCGTCGTCATCCCGCCCGTCGCGCCGCTCGTGCTCGCGTTCGAGGTCTCGGTCCCGCCGTTATCGCCGCAGCCAGCCGCGATCAACCACGCCGCGGCGAAACCACGGCACACCCGTCCATCCAAGCCATGCCCAATCATAAGCGCCCTCCACCCACAGGATATCGAAGCCTCCCCACGCTGCCCAGCCGCTACGCGCCGCCGTGGCCCGCGCGCGCGGATCCATGCGCCACCTGTCTCGAAGGACAGACCCGCGTCGCCTGGCCTCAGGCCCTTCGCACGAGCCACCAGGTGCAGATCGGCAGCGCCAGGTAGCACAGCGCCCCGATCGCCAGGGTCGCCTGGATGCCCCACGCCATCGAGGTCCCCAGCGCCAGGCCACTGGCACATACGCCGCAGGCACCGTTCACGCCCCACAGCCACGGCGTGATGTCGTCCGGCGCCTCCCCACGAGCGCGCCGCACCAGCCGCAGCCCGAGCGGGAAGCACAGCCCCATCGCCAGCGCCGGCGGGGCGATGAGCGCGGTCGTCAGCAGCACGCGCGTGGCCACCGGCGCGCCCGCGTACGCGTCCATCACCGGCCCGAGCGCGGCGCGGGCCAGCACCACCAGCAGCCCGGGCAGCAGGGGGAAGAACCACGCCACGCGCGGTCGCTCGACCGGCACCACCCCACTGACCAGGCTGCCGACCCCGGTAAACAGGATGATCCCCGCGAGCACGACCGCCAGCGCCAGCGTCGGGTGGCCGAGGAACACCCCCACGCGCGACAGCAGCCCGATCTCGACGAACATGAAGCCGAGCCCGATCAACGCGAAGTAAGCGCAGGCCGCCCCGAGCGTCGCCCCGTCGATCGCCGACGACCGCAGCTGCCCACGGCGCAGCCACAGCGGCCCCACCACCGCCAGCAGCGTCAACAGCACGCTCACCAGCGTCGCGTACACCAGGGTCTGCGTCGCCTGCAGGTTGCCGAGGAACGCGAAGTCCTGGCGATCCACCTCACTCGTGTCGGCCAGCCACGCCCGCGGCCGCAGCATGTTGAAGAAGAACGGCCGGTCGTCGCTCGGCGGCGTCAGGTCGAGCTCCTGCCCGGCCGCGAAGGCCCACAGCGACGCCGAGTCCGGCTGCTCGACCAGCGCCTTCAGCAGCGGCTGCGCCGGCAGGCGCCGCGGCGTCAGCACCATGTTGAAGCCGAGCCGCACCGCCTCCTGCTGCATGCGGTCGAGGTCCGCCGCTGTGAACGGCGACGGCGACACCAGCAGCGTCGCCACGCTGCTCTGCTGCAGCAAGATCAGGTGCGCCCGCGGCTGCTCCGCGCCGAGCCGCCACAGCGTCTCCATCGCCAGCGCCAGCATCCGCCCCGTCTCGCCCGGCGAGTCCGACTTGTACCACCGCGACACCGTGAAGATGCCCGTCGGCGTCAGCCGGCGCATGAACGCCAGCCAGCCCTCCACCGTGTACAGCCCGTTCTCCGACAGCGAGTAGGCGCCCGCCCCCGTCGACGCCCAGGTGTCGATCAGCGACATCGTGATCACGTCGTATTGCCGGCGGTCGCGGGTGAAGAAGCTGCGCGCCTCGTCGGCCCGCAGCTCCACCCCCGGCAGCGCCGCGACGCCCGAGAACTCCGCCATCGCCCCGCGGTGCAGGCCGACGATCTTGGCGTTCAGCTCCACCCCCACCACCGGCGTGTGCCCCGTGCGCGCCGCCGCCAGCACGTCGCGACCGCCGCCCACCCCGATCACCGCCGCCGGCCCGCGCGGCCGCAGCTGGTGGGCGAAGGACGACACATCCCACTCGAGGTACGCGTGGTCCGAGCCGGCGTACTCCGCCATCGCCGTCGCCGCCGCCCCGTCGATCTTCAAGATCCGCTGCGCGATCGGCCGCAGCTGCTCCAGCGGCGTGTTGCGCCCCGCCGCCCACAGCATCGGCGGCAGCGAGGCCGTCGCCGACACCGTCACCCGCGAGTGCGTGTTCCAGCCGATCCACAGGTGCGCCGCGTAGTCCTCGTGCTGGCCCTTCACCCACGCCGGCCGCAGCAGCGGCGCCTCGGCGGTCGCGTTGCCCCACGCCGCCGCGGTCCACAGCAGCGCCAGCCCCAGCGCCCACACCTGTCCCTTGCGACCTGTCCCTGCGGGCATGTCCATACGGGCAGCCGCGAACGCCCACGCCCCCAGGGCGGCGACCGCCCCCGCGACCAGCACCGCCGAGGCCGCGTCGAGCGCGTCGAGCAGCGGGATCACCAGCACCGCCCCGAGCGCCGCCCCCAGCAGGTCGACCCCGTAGGCCCGCCCCGGCGGCAGCCCGGCCCGCGTCAGCGCCAGCGTCAACGTCACCCCCACCAGCGTGAACGGCAGCGCCAGCACCAGCCCGAGCCCGAGCAGCGCCACGAAGCCCATCAGGTCGGTGACCGGCAGCAGCGGCCCCGACATCGTCCACGCCAGGGCCGGCGGCGCCAGCAGGGCGAAGCTAAGCGCCGAGTCGAACAGCCGCCGCGGCACCGCGGCGAACACCCGCGGCCACAGGAACACCACCACCGCGCCCGCCGTCATGCCCAGCATCGCCAGCGCGATCACGAAGAACGCGAGGTGGTACCACGCGATCACGCTGGTGATCCGCGTCAGCAGGATCTCGAGCATCAGGGTGGCGAGCGCCACCGCGAAGATGCCGGCGTAGACGAAGGGGCGCCTCATGCGGGCACCGTATCAGGATCGCGCGGGCCGGCGCTCCTGGCCCCACCGGCCCCGCAAGCGATCGCTCACTCCCCGCCCGCGACCTCCTGCGTCCGCAGCAGCGGGTCCGCAGCGATGTCCGCCTCGGAGAACACGATCGGCCGCCAGCGCTGCTCCGAGAACAGCGTCGTCTGGTCGCTGAAGTGCGGCGAGGCCGGGTCATCCGACTCCCCGTAGGTCAGGAAGGCCTGCCCCCGCGGCCCGTCGGCCCCCAGCTCCACCACCATCACGAAGCTCGTCCCGTAGTTCACGACGTAGCGCCCGTCCTTCGTCAGCCCGGTCTCGGCGCTCACCACCTCGCCACGCGGCGTCAGCGGATCGACGGTCGTCTTGAGGCTGCCGTACGACAGCTGATTGGCCGTCCCGTCGCGCGCCTGCCCGCCCGCCAGCCCGAAGCTCTTGCCGCCGCGCGTCGCCTGCTGCACCGCCCCGAGCGCCGCGTCGACCGCCACGCCCGCCGCCTGCAGCCGCTGCACCGCCTTGCCGAGCCCCTCGAGCGCCTTGTCGGGCTCGCCCATCG
>Ga0073899_10002801_pt1 | contig 15541 bp, 13 predicted proteins | sample KloWWTmetaKNB5Ph_FD_88975 | JGI IMG/M metagenome (GOLD analysis project Ga0073899, IMG submission 88975) | Active sludge microbial communities from Klosterneuburg, Austria, studying microevolution and ecology of nitrifiers - Klosterneuburg... | ecosystem: Engineered > WWTP > Aerobic digester >...
CGGATCGCCAAGCAGGCGGTGATGAAGGCGGGGCAATATGCCTACCGCGACCGTCGTCAACGCAAGCGTCAGTTCCGTGCCCTGTGGATCGCCCGTATCAACGCCGCCGCGCGTGAAGTCGGTCTGACCTACAGCCGCTTCATGAACGGCCTTAAGAAGGCCTCCATCGAAGTGGACCGCAAGGTGCTGGCCGACCTGGCTGTCAACGATCCCGCCGCCTTCGGCAGCATCGTGGACAAGGTGAAGGCCCAATTCGCTTGAGCGACTTGTCGTGAAGGGCTGGCCTGCCAGCCCTTGGCGACCTGGAAAGGCCGACACCCGTTCGGCCTTTTTTTCTGCCCGCCGCACGGCCACCTGGCCGCCTGGGCACCGGATATAGAACGTCCTGTCATGAACGATCTCGAAGAACTGGTCCAGGCTGCGTCGGCCGACTTTGCCGCCGCCGTCACGCCGGCCCAGCTGGAAGATGCCAAGGCGCGTTACACCGGCAAGTCCGGGCGTGTGACCGAACTGCTCAAGGGCATGGCCGCGCTGTCGCCCGACGAAAAGAAGACCCGCGGCGCGGCCATCAACGAGACCAAGCGCCGCATCGAAGCCGCATTGACCGAGCGCCGCGGGGCCCTGGCCGCCGCTCAGCTCGAAGCCCAGCTCCAGGCCGAGGCGCTCGATGTGACACTGCCCGGCCGCCAGCGCGGCGTGGGCGGCCTGCACCCGGTCTCGCGCACGCTGGAGCGCATCGAGCAGATCTTCGCCTCCATGGGCTTCGACGTGGCCGACGGCCCCGAGATCGAGACCGACTGGTACAGCTTTACCGCCCTGAACAACCCGGAGAACCACCCGGCGCGTTCGATGCAGGACACCTTCTACGTCGACATGAACGACGAAGCGGGCCGCCCGCTGTGCCTGCGCCCGCACACCTCGCCGATGCAGGTGCGCTACTCGCGCGTGCACGCCGCCCAGCACGCCGGGCTGGATCCGATGCCCGAGATCCGCGTCATCGCGCCAGGCCGCACCTACCGCGTCGACAGCGATGCCACCCACTCGCCCATGTTCCACCAGTGCGAAGGCCTGTGGATCGGCGAGAACGTGTCCTTCAAGGACCTGAAGGCGGTCTTCACCGACTTCTTCCGCACCTTCTTCGAGACCGACGACCTGCAGCTGCGCTTCCGCCCGTCGTTCTTCCCCTTCACCGAACCCTCGGCCGAGGTCGACATCGCCTTCGCCTCCGGGCCGCTCAAGGGCCGCTGGCTGGAAGTGGCCGGCTCCGGCCAAGTGCACCCCAACGTGGTGCGCAACTTCGGCCTCGACCCGGAACGCTACATCGGCTTTGCCTTCGGCATGGGACCGGACCGGCTGACGATGCTGCGCTACGGCGTCAACGACCTGCGCCTGTTCTTCGACGGCGACCTGCGCTTCCTCAGCCAGTTCCAGTAAACACCCGCCGACCCCTGTTCCAGGAACGAAGAGATGCAATTCCCCGAATCGTGGTTGCGCGAGTTCTGCAACCCTGACCTGAGCACCCAGGCGCTGGCCGACCTGCTGACGATGTCCGGCATGGAGGTCGAAGAGCTGCGCCCGGTGGCGCCGCCATTCAGCGGCATCGTGGTGGCCGAGATCCTCACCGCCGACCAGCACCCCAACGCCGACCGCCTGCGCGTGTGCACCGTCGACGCCGGCCCCTTCAGCAAGGACGGCCCGCTGCAGATCGTCTGCGGCGCTCCCAATGCGCGCGCCGGCATTAAGGTGCCGCTGGCCACGGTGGGCGCCGAGCTGCCCCCTGGCGAGGACGGCAAGCCCTTCGTGATCGGCAAGGGCAAGCTGCGCGGCGTCGAGAGCTTCGGCATGCTCTGCTCGGCGCGCGAGCTCAAGCTCTCCGAGGACCACGGCGGCCTGCTGGAGCTGCCCGCGGACGCGCCCGTGGGTCAGGACATCCGCACCTTCCTCAAGCTCGACGACACCCTCTTCACCCTCAAGCTCACGCCCAACCTGGGCCACTGCCTGAGCGTGTACGGCGTCGCCCGCGAAGTGGCTGCGCTGACTGGCGCGCCGCTCAAGGCGCCTGCCATCACGCCGGTGCAGCCGCAGCTGGACACGAAGCTGCCTGTGCGCATCGAAGCTCCGGACCTGTGCGGCCGCTTCTCCGGCCGTGTGGTCAAGGGCATCGACCCCACTGCCAGGACGCCGCAGTGGATGGTCGATCGGCTGGCCCGCTGCGGCCAGCGCTCGGTCAGCGCGCTGGTGGACATCTCCAACTACGTGATGTTCGAGTTCGGCCGGCCCACCCACATCTTCGACCTGGACAAGATCCACGGTGGCCTGGTGGTGCGCTGGGGCCGTGCGGGTGAGACGCTCAAGCTGCTCAATGGCAACACCATCACGCTGGACGAACAAGTCGGCGTGATTGCCGACAACCAAGCCGGCAGCCAAACGGTCGAGTCGCTGGCCGGCATCATGGGTGGCGACGCCACCGCGGTGGGCGACGCCACCCGCAACGTCTACGTCGAAGCCGCCTTCTGGTGGCCCGAGGCCGTTGCCGGCCGCTCACGCCGCTTCAACTTCTCGACCGACGCCGGCCACCGCTTCGAGCGCGGTGTCGACGCCGCCCTCACCGTCGACCACATCGAGCACATCACCGCGCTGATCCTGCAGATCTGCGGCAACGCGGCCACCGTCGTCGGCCCGGTCGATGACCAGGTCACCCGCCTGCCCGAGCGAGCCCCGGTGCGCCTGCGCGTCGAGCGCGCCAGCAAGGTGATCGGCATGCCGGTCAGCCAGGCGCAGTGCGTCGAGGTGCTTCAGCGCCTGGGCCTGCAGGTGAAGGAGGTGGAAGCGGCGCCGGGCGTGCTGACCGTCACCCCGCCGAGCTGGCGCTTCGACCTGCAGATCGAGGAAGACCTGATCGAGGACGTGATCCGCGTCATCGGCTTCGACCAGTTGCCGCTCGTGCCGCCGCAGGCACCGGTGACCTCGCGCGTGCGCCCCGAGTCGCAGCGCAGCAGCCACGCCCTGCGCCGCCAGGTGGCCGCGCTGGGCTACCAGGAAACGATCAACTTCAGTTTCGTCGAAGAGCGCTGGGAGCGCGAGCTGGCCGGCAACGAGCAGCCCATCCGCCTGCTCAACCCCATCGCCGCGCCCCTGGCGGTGATGCGTTCCAGCCTGATTGGCAGCCTGATCCAGGTGCTGCGCCACAACCAGGCCCGCCGCGCCAGCCGCGTGCGGGTGTTCGAGCTGGGCCGCGTCTTCATGCGCGACGCGTCGGTGCCGACCTCCGAGCACAGCGTGGTCGGCGTGCACCAGCCGCTGCGCCTGGGCGGCCTGGCCTGGGGGCCGGCCGATGGCCTGCAGTGGGGCATGAGCGAACGGCCGGTGGACTTCTTTGACGTCAAGGGCGACATCGAGGCCATGCTGGCGCCGCGCGCCGCCCGCTTCGTGGCTGACAGCCACCCGGCGATGCACCCGGGCCGCTGCGCCCGTGTCGAGCTGGACGGCCAGGTCATCGGCCACGTCGGCGAACTGCACCCGCGCTGGTGCCAGGCCTACGAGCTGCCGGCGGGCCATGGCGCACCGGTGGTCTTCGAGGTGAACGTACCGGCCTTGCTCGCACGTGACGTGCCGGCCTATGTCCCGGTTCCCAAGCAGCAGGCCGTGACCCGCGACATCGCGCTGATCGTGCGCGAAGACGTGCGCCACGATGCATTGATGTCGGCCATCCTGGCGGCACCAACGGGTGGTGTGCTGCGCGGTGCGCGGCTTTTCGACGTCTATCGCCCCAACGCTGCCAGTACCAGCCTGGGAGCCGATGAGCGCAGCCTGGCGATCCGCCTCGAACTGCTTGACGAACAGGCCGCGCTGACCGACGAGCGCAGCGACGAGGTGGTTCGCGCCGTTCTCGATGCCACCCAGCAGGCCGTCGGGGCGCGCCTGCGCGGCGGCTGAGCCGCCGCGAGTGCAAGAGAAGAGCCACCACCATGGACGATCGGTCGACCCGCATGGAATCCGTGATCCTGCCGAGCATCGAGACCCCGACGCTGACCAAGGCCGAGCTGGCCGAACTGCTCTTCGAGCGGCTCGGACTGAACAAGCGCGAGTCCAAGGACATGGTCGAGGCGTTCTTCCAATACGTGCATGAAGCCCTCGTGCGCGGAGAGGACGTCAAGCTCTCCGGCTTCGGCAACTTCCAGGTACGGCGCAAGGCACCACGCCCCGGGCGCAACCCTCGTACGGGCGAGGCGATCCCCATCGACGCACGCAACGTGGTCACGTTTCACGCGAGCCACAAACTCAAGGCCGTCGTACAGGGCGAGGCACCACCGCCTGGAGAGTTCGAGTAAAGTCAAAGCTGATTGCTCGAACCCATTGATTTCCAATGGAAAACTCCCTCCCGGCCATTCCGCCCAAACGCTACTTCACGATCGGTGAAGTCAGCGAACTGTGCGGCGTCAAGCCCTACGTGCTGAGGTACTGGGAGCAGGAGTTCACGCAACTGCGCCCTATGAAGCGGCGCGGCAACCGGCGCTATTACCAGCACCACGAGGTGCTGTTGATCCGTCGCATCCGCGACCTGCTCTACGAGCAGGGCTTCACGATCAGCGGCGCACGCAATCGCCTGACGGAACTGGGACCCGCCGGTGCACTGGACGGGGACGACTGGGCCGACCAGGCACAGGGACTGGGCAACACCGATTTCGACCTCGAGCCGGATCGGAGCATGGACCTACCGGTACCGACCGTGTCCATCCTCGCCATCGACCAGGTACCCGAGATGCGCGGGACCGCGGCGGTCATCACATCCACCGCCGCGCTGCAGCAACGACCCGCGGATGCGGTTCTGAGCGTTGCGCCCGCACGCACCCTGCGCGACGAACTGCTTTCGATCCGGGCCCTGCTGGACGCCGGGTTCTGATGTTGCATGAACACATCAATTTGTTGGACACGACCATTTTCCTGCCCCTATAATGCGAGGCTCAGTCGGGGCGTAGCGCAGCCTGGTAGCGCACTTGCATGGGGTGCAAGGGGTCGCGAGTTCGAATCCCGCCGTCCCGACCAAAGATCGGCAAAGCCCGGTGTTCACAAGACACCGGGCTTTTTGCTTTGTGGCCGACGATGGGACCGCATCGGCCACCCTGACCAATGCCTCAGTGCCCATCACTGTCGCCGGTTTGCTCCGATGGCTCGGGCCACCCTCGACGCCGTGGCATCACGGCCCTGCCCTAGCGCCGCGCGGATGAACGTGCCGGCGTCGATGAGCGCATCCAGGTCGATCCCGGTCTCGATGCCCAGGCCGTGCAGCAGCCAGACCACGTCCTCGGTGGCGACGTTGCCGGTCGCACCCTTGGCGTAGGGGCAACCGCCCAGGCCGCTGACGCTGGTGTCGAAGGTGGCGATGCCCAACTCCAGCGCCGCGTAGACGTTGCCCACCGCCATGCCGTAGGTGTCATGGAAATGGCCGCTGACTTCTTCCAGCGGATAGTGCGCCAGCGCCGCTTCCAACGCACGCTGTACCTTGCGCGGCGTGCCCACGCCGATGGTGTCGGCCACACCGACGTGCTGCACGCCGATCTCCTTCATCAGCCGGGCGACCAGGCCGACCCGCTCCGGCGCGATATCACCCTCGTAGGGGCAGCCGACTGTGCAGGAGATGGCGCCGCGCACCTTGACGCCCGCCGCGCGGGCTGCAGCCACCACCGGGGCGAAGCGCTCGATGGACTCGGCGATCGAGCAATTGATGTTCTTCTGGCTGAAGGCCTCGCTGTCGGCGCCGAAGACGACGATCTCGTCAGGCCGCATGAGCGCTGCAGCCTCCCAGCCCTTGAGGTTGGGCGTGAGCACCGAATAGCGTACGCCCGAGGCACGGCTGATGCCCGCCATCACCTCGGCATTGTCGGCCATCTGCGGCACCCACTTGGGGCTGACGAAGCTGGTGACCTCGATCTCGCGCAGGCCGGCGGCCTGCAGGCGCTGCACCAGCTCGATCTTGGTGGCAGTGGGCACCGGCTGCTTCTCGTTCTGCAGTCCGTCGCGCGGGCCGACCTCGACCAGGGTGACCTTCGACGGTAACGCGGGAAGCGATTTCAGCAGGCTCATGGTCATTCCTGGCTGGCCAGCTTGAGCAATTCGGCACCTTCGGGCACCTGGTCGCCGACGGCGTAGAGCAGCTCGGCGACGGTGCCGTCGCGCGGCGCGGCCAGGGTGTGCTCCATCTTCATCGCCTCCATCACCGCCAGCGGCTGGCCGCTGGTCACCACGTCGCCGGCCGCGGCGAGGAAGGCGATGACCTTGCCCGGCATCGGCGCGGTGAGCCGGCCACCCTCGGCCGCGCCTTCACCGGCATGGGCGATGGGGTCGATTTCCTGCAGCTCCAGCGTGCCCGCAGCGCCGAACACGGCCACCTTCTCGCCCTGGGCGTACACGGTCAGTGTGAGGCGCTGGTCGCCAAGCAGGATGTCGTGGCGGCCCTCGCCCAGCGCCCGGGCGGTGAAACGCCAGCCCTGCTCGCCCAGCGTGAGGCGCAGCGCACCGTCGTGCAGGCGCTCCAGGAAGGCGATGTGGCGGGCCTTGCCCACCTGCAGCTCGATGCGGCGGCGCGCGCCACCAAAGATGCGCCAGCCGTCGCGGCGCGACCAGGGGTCGGCGCCTTCCAGCGCAGCCTCCGCGGCCAGGGTGTGCGCCGCCACGCCCGCGGCGGCCTGCTCCAGCGGCAGCGCGCCGGTATTGAACAGGGTGTCGCGTTCACGCTCGATCAGCGCGGTGTCCAGGTCGGCGGTCGAGAAGGCCCGGCCATTCACCACCCGGCGCAGGAAGGCCACGTTGGTGCTGAGGCCGACGATGTGGGTGTCGCGCAGAGCGGCATCGAGCCGCGCCAGCGCCTGGGCCCGGTCGGCGCCCCAGACGATGAGCTTGGCGATCATCGAGTCGTAGTAGGGGCTGATGGCGTCGCCCTCGCGCACGCCGGCATCCACGCGCACCGCGGCAGGGTCGTGGAAGCGCTCGGCGTCGGCGTTGCGCTGGAAGCTCACATGCGCCGGCCAGCGCATCACGTCCAGCGAACCCGTGGCGGGCAGGAAACCGCCGTCCGGGTTCTCGGCGCAGATGCGCGCCTCGATCGCATGGCCATGGATCTTCAGTTCGTCCTGCCGCGCCGGCAGCGGCTCTCCGCAGGCCACCCGCAGCTGCCACTCGACCAGATCGTGGCCGGTGATGGCCTCGCTGACCGGGTGCTCCACCTGCAGGCGGGTGTTCATTTCCATGAAGTAGAACCGCAGGTCGCCGCCGACCGTCGGCTCGGCGATGAACTCCACCGTGCCGGCCCCCACGTAGCCCACCGCCTTCGCGGCAGCCACCGCCGCAGCGCCCATCTCGGCACGACGGGCCTCGCTCATGCCGGGCGCGGGGGCCTCTTCCAGCACCTTCTGATGGCGACGCTGCACCGAGCAGTCGCGCTCGAAGAGATAGACACAGTGCCCCTGCGTGTCGCCGAAGACCTGGATCTCGACGTGGCGCGGGCGGGTCACGTAGCGCTCCACCAGCACGTGGTCGTCGCCGAAGCTGGCGTTGGCTTCGCGCTGGCAAGAGGCGAGCGCGCCGACGAAGTCCTCGGCCCGGTCCACCCGGCGCATGCCGCGGCCACCGCCACCTGCGCTGGCCTTGATCAGCACCGGGAAGCCGATGCGCTCGGCCTCGCCCTGCAGGAAGGCGGGGTCGTTGTTCTCTCCGTGGTAACCCGGCACCAACGGCACGCCGGCCCGCTCCATCAGCGACTTGGCGGCGGCCTTGCTGCCCATGGCGGCGATCGCCTCGGGCGGCGGGCCGATGAACACCAGGCCGGCGGCGGCGCAGGCGCGGGCAAAGTCCTCGTTCTCGCTCAGGAAGCCGTAACCGGGGTGCACGGCCTGCGCGCCGGTGGCCAGGGCGGCATCGAGGATGCGCTGCCACTGCAGGTAGCTGTCCTTGGCGGCATTGCCGCCGATGTGCACCGCCTCGTCGCAGGCGCGCACGTGCTGCGCCTGGGCATCGGCGTCGGAGTAGACGGCCACCGTCTGGACGCCCAGGCGGCGGGCGGTCTGCGCGACGCGGCAGGCGATCTCGCCACGGTTGGCGATCAGGATCTTCTTGAACATGGAAGTTGTCTCCAGAAACCTTCCGGTTCATCCCTGGACGGGAGCCGGGCTGAACACTTCGCGCAGCTTGCGCAGGACGGCGCGCAGAAAGCGCCAGAACATGACGATCAACGCCAGCATCACGACCAGCGCGATGCCCAGCGCAATGAAGAAGCCCACCGGGTGCGTCCACGACAGCCAGAGCATGCCGGGCACCGCCACATCGCCCAGCAGCGAGGCGCCGATGTTGGAGAGCGGCTCGGGCGAGGTGTTGATGGCCGCCCGCGTGGTGGTCTTGGCCGCCTGCGAGGTGGCCGCCAGCGTGCCGCCCATCAGCGCGGCGACCATCGTCCAGGCCCCTGCGTCGGCACCGAACACCGCCGCGGCCAGCGCCGCCCCGGCAGGGATGCGCACGACGCTGTGCACCAGGTCCCAGAGGCTGTCCAGCCCGGGGATCTTGTCGGCGAAGAACTCGATGAAGAGCATGAACCCCGCGGTGCCCAGCACCAGCGGGTTCTGCAGCAACTGCAGGCCGGCGGGCAGCGGCACCCAGCCGAGCCAGCCCGCCAGGCCGGTCAGGAACACCACCAGGTAGAGCCGCAGCCCGCTCGCCCAGCCCAGCGCCGCGGCCACGGCCAGCAGCTGGGTGGTGTCCAGGGCGGCGACGGCCGGGCTGACCACCTGACCCATCTGCCCCATCGACTCCGTCACGACCGGGCCGGCCGCCTGGGCGGCCGCACCGACCGCAGCACCGATGGCGGAAGCGGCCGAGGCCGCCGCACCAGGCAGGCTCAGATCCATGAAGGCGTCCTCTTCTGCAGGAAGGAGGACACGCCCTCCTTGCCCTCCGCGCTGCCGCGGATGTCCGCGATACGCCGGGCGGTGTCCTCGCGCAGCGCGGCACTGATCGGCTGGCCGGCCAGGTCCTGCACCAGCCGCTTGCAGGCCTTGACGGCGGCCGGGCCGTTGGCCACCAGCGCATCGACCAGCGCCTGCACCTTGGCATCGATCTCGCCGGCCGGGCAGAGCTCGTGCACGAAGCCGAGCCGGTGGGCCTCAGCGGCGCTGAAGCGCTCGGCGGTCGTGAAGTAGCGCTGCGCGGCGCGCTCGCCCATCGCGCGGATGACGTAGGGGCCGATGGTGGCCGGCAGCAGGCCCAGCTTGGCCTCGCTGAGGCAGAAGTTCACCCCCTCGGCAGCCACCACGATGTCGCAGACCGCCGCCAGCCCGACCCCGCCGGCATAGCAGTCGCCGTGGATGCGGCCGATCACCGGCACCGGGCAGCGGTGGATACCCCAGAGCATGTCAGCCAGCGCCTGGGCGTCGGCCTTGTTCTGCGCCCAGTCGTAGTCGGCCATGGCGCGCATCCAGTTCAGGTCTGCGCCCGCGCAGAAGGCCTTGCCATGGCCACCGAGCACCACCACGCGCAGGTCAGGATCCTCGGCAAAGCCCAGGAAGGCGCTCGCCAGCTCGGCGATGACGTGGTCATTGAAGGCGTTGCGCACGTCCGGCCGGTTCAGCCAGACCTCGGCGACGTGGGGGCTGGGGCGGCGGATGTCGAGGGTGGTGGTCATGATGAAACGTCAGCTCTCGCGTCGATAAGCGCCGATGGTCTCGGCGGTGCGCCATGCGGGCGGCGAGTCATGGGTGGCCCACCATTCGGTGAAGCTGCGGATCTTTCCAGCGTCGACCACGGCACGTGAATGGCCACTGAAGCGTTGGCCGTCCTGGCGGACTTCGACGACCGCGTGCACACGCCCGTCGGCCAGTACGGCCACCTCCTGCAGCGTCAATTCCCAGCCCGACGGGTAGATTTCGTTGACCCGGACGATCGCGTCGGCATCATCGAAATGCTCGGCGCTGGTCACCCAGTGCATCGTGGCGTCGTCATGCAGCAGCACTCGTGCGCCGAGCCAGTCACTGGCAGCCACACACGACCACCAACGTTGCACGAGCGCCAACGCCTCTTCATCCGGGTCACCGTTCCAGTGCAATTGGCCCTTCAGTTGAAGGATCTCCCGGTAGACCGCCTGCCTGTCCTGAGCGTCCATGTGACAGCTCCATCGTCAAAGGGCCAATGTAGCCACGCCGCAGAGATCCCGGAAGATCACATCCGGAACACGCCGAACTTCGCGTCCGCAATCGGCGCGTTCAGGCTGGCCGACAGGCCCAGCGCGAGCACGCGGCGGGTGTCGACCGGGTCGATCACGCCGTCGTCCCAGAGCCGCGCGCTGGCGTAGTACGGGTGGCCCTGCACCTCGTACTGCTGGCGGATCGGATCCTTGAACGCGGCCTCCTCTTCGGCGCTCCAGGTGCCACCCTTGGCCTCGATGCCGTCGCGCTTCACCGTGGCCAGCACGCTGGCTGCCTGCTCCCCGCCCATCACGCTGATGCGCGCGTTTGGCCACATCCACAGGAAGCGCGGCGAGTAGGCCCGGCCGCACATGCCGTAGTTGCCGGCGCCGAAGGACCCGCCGATGATGATGGTGAACTTGGGCACGTTGGCACAGGCCACCGCGGTGACCATCTTCGCGCCGGCGCGGGCAATGCCCTCGTTCTCGTACTTTCGGCCCACCATGAAGCCGGTGATGTTCTGCAGGAACACCAGCGGCACCTTGCGCTGGCAGCAGAGCTCGATGAAGTGCGCGCCCTTGTTGGCGCTTTCGGCGAACAGGATGCCGTTGTTGGCGACGATGCCCACCGGCATGCCTTCGATGTGGGCAAAGCCGCAGATCAGCGTCGTGCCGTAGCGCGACTTGAACTCGTCGAACTCGCTGGCGTCGACGATGCGGGCAATGATCTCGCGCACATCGAAGGGCTTGCGGGTGTCGGTCGGGATGACGCTGAGCAGTTCCTCGGCGGCGTACTTCGGCGGCTGGGCCGGCTGCAGCTTCACCGGCACGTCCTTGCGCCAGTTCAGCGTGCCTACCACCTGGCGGGCCAGCGCGAGCGCATGCAGATCGTTCTCGGCCAGGTGGTCGGCCACGCCCGACAGGCGCGTGTGCACATCGCCACCGCCCAGGTCCTCGGCGCTGACCACCTCGCCGGTGGCGGCCTTCACCAGCGGCGGGCCACCCAGGAAGATGGTGCCCTGGTTCTTGACGATGATGGTCTCGTCGCTCATCGCCGGCACGTAGGCGCCGCCTGCGGTGCACGAGCCCATCACCACCGCCACCTGCGGGATGCCCGCGGCGCTCAGGTTGGCCTGGTTGTAGAAGATGCGGCCGAAGTGGTCGCGGTCCGGAAAAACGTCGTCCTGGTTGGGCAGGTTGGCGCCGCCCGAATCGACCAGATAGACGCAGGGCAGGCGGTTCTGCTGCGCGATCTCCTGCGCGCGCAGGTGCTTCTTGACGGTCAGCGGGTAGTAGGTGCCGCCCTTGACGGTGGCATCGTTGCAGACGATCACGCACTCCACCCCGCCGACGCGGCCGATACCGGCGATCATGCCGGCGCAGGGTGCGGCGTCCTGCGTGCCGCCACGGCCGTCCTTCTCGGGGTACATGCCCAGCGCGGCCAGCGGCGCGATCTCCAGGAAGGGCGTGTCGGGGTCGAGCAGCATCTCGACGCGCTCGCGCGGCAGCAGCTTGCCGCGCGCGGTGTGCTTGGCCCGTGCCGCTGCACCACCACCCTCGGCGATCTTCGCCAGCCTGGCGTTGAGGTCCTCAACCACCGCGCGCATCGCAGCGGCGTTGGCCTGCGAATCCGCAGAGCGCGGGTTCAGCTTCGACTCGATGACAGCCATCTCGGTGACCTCAGCAGGTTTCTGCAAACAACTCACGGCCGATCAGCATGCGGCGGATCTCGCTGGTGCCGGCACCGATCTCGTAGAGCTTGGCGTCGCGCCACAGCCGCCCGGTCGGGTACTCGTTGGTGTAGCCCACGCCGCCCAGCGCCTGGATCGCCTCGCCGGCCATCCAGGTGGCCTTCTCGGCGGTGTAGAGGATCACGCCGGCCGCGTCCTTGCGCAGCGTGCGGCTGTGGTCGCCGCGGTCGGCCGCCTGCGCCACCGCGTAGGCATAGGCGCGGCAGGCCTGGAAGGTCGAGTACATGTCGGCGATCTTGCCCTGCATGAGCTGGAACTCGCCGATGGCCTGGCCGAACTGACGGCGCTCGTGCACGAAGGGCACGACCACGTCCAGGCAGGCGGCCATGATGCCCAGCGGGCCGCCGGAGAGCACGATGCGCTCGTAGTCCAGGCCGCTCATCAGCACCTTGGTGCCATTGCCCTCGCCGCCCAGCACGTTCTCTTCGGGCACCTCGCAGTCGTCGAAGAACAGCGGGTAGGTGTTGCTGCCGCGCATGCCGAGCTTGTCGAGGTGCTCGCCCTTGGAGAAGCCCTTGAAGCCCTTTTCGATGATGAAGGCGGTCATGCCGCGTGCGCCCAGCTCAGGCTCGGTCTTGGCGTAGACCACCAGCGTGTCGGCGTCGCCGCCGTTGGTGATCCACATCTTGCTGCCATTGAGCACGTAGCGGTCGCCGCGCTTGTCGGCGCGCAGCTTCATGCTGACCACGTCCGAGCCGGCACCCGGCTCGCTCATCGCCAGCGCGCCGACGTGCTCGCCGCTGATCAGCTTGGGCAGGTACTTGGCGCGCTGCGCATCGCTGCCGTTGCGGCGGATCTGGTTGATGCACAGGTTGCTGTGCGCGCCATAGCTCAGGCCCACCGAGGCGCTGGCGCGGCTGATCTCCTCCATCGCCACCATGTGGGCGACGTAGCCCATCGCGGTGCCGCCGAGTTCCTCCGGCACGGTCAGGCCGTGCACGCCCAGGTCACCCAGCTTCTTCCACAGGTCGGCCGGGAAGAGGTTGTCGCGGTCGATCTGCGCGGCACGCGGGGCGATCTCGGCCTGCGCAAAGTCGCGCACCGCGTCGCGCAGGGAGGCAACGTCCTCGCCCAGGGGGAAGGTGAAGGTGGATTCGAACATCGGTGTCTCCTGGCCTGGCAGGCCGGCTTGTGGGCAACGATCGGTTTGCTTGAGCAACACTCAATACAAACCCTGAACAAGCCTTGAAACCAGCCAATCCAGCATCTGACCGAGTGCATCCTGGCCGCAAATCTAACAGCACGATGGCTGACGATCAAGCATTTTTGAGTGATACTCAAATCATGAGCGAATCCAGCGCCCAAGAACCGCCCAACAGCGTCACCGCCGCCCCGCGCACTCGCCGCGCACCCGCGAGCGCGAAGAGCGAGCAACGCATCCGCGACATCCTGCGCGTCGGCCGCGAGGTTTTTGCGGGAAAGGGCTACGAACGCACCACCACCACCGAGATTGCGCAGCGCCTGGGCATCAGCGAAGCCACCGTCTTCACCTACTTCAGCGGCAAGCGCGAGCTGTGCGTGCGGGTGCTCGGCGACTGGTACGACGAGATCATCGCTGCCACCGAGCAGGGCATGCCGCGCGACCGCCCGATGCGCGAGCAACTGCACTACCTGGTGCGCACGCACCTGCGGCTGTTCCTGATCCAGGGCACGGGGCTGTGCGCACTGGTGCTGTCCGAGGGGCGCTCCAAGGGCCAGGAACTGGGTGACAGCTTCCTGCCGCTGCAGCGGCGCTACACCGCACCGCTCATGGACCTGCTGGCGCGTGGCCAGGCCAGCGGCGAGATCCGCCGCGATATGCCGCTGCGGCTGCTGCGCTCGGCAGTGCTCGGGCCGATGGAGCACATCCTGTGGGAGGTCGTCGCCACTCCGGCCGCCAGCCGCATGGTGGACATCGACATCGTGGCCGAGCAGCTGTTCACCCTGCTCTGGTCCGCGCTGCAGGCCCCCTCGTCCGAGCTGGCCGCGCTGCGTCGCCTGCGCGATGACGTGGCCGTTGCGCTGCAGCGCAGCAATGGCTCCTGACCCAGCCCTCGCAGCGCCAGGCCGCGCCAGTGCATCTTCACGTTGTCACCCAAGCGACTTGTTAGAGGTTATTCCCTAATCATTGCTGCAATGCAGCAAAGCACTTGCAATCACCTGCCGGGGTTCTATACTTCCAACCATGCTGCAGTGCAGCAAAAGCACTCAAACCTGATCCAACCCCACGGAGTCCCACATGAACACCACGCCCGAGCAATTCGTCGCCGCCGGCAAGGCCAACCTCGAAACCCTGGTCGAGCTGAGCCAGAAGACCTTCGAAGGCGTTGAGAAGCTGCTGGAACTGAACCTGCAAGCCGTGCGTGCCACGCTGGCCGAGTCCGCCGAGCAAGCCAAGGCCCTGCTGGCCGCCAAGGACGCCCAGGAAGTTTTCGCCCTGCAGTCGGCCTACTTCCAGCCCGCCGCCGAAAAGGCCTCGTCCTACGGCCGTCAGGTGTATGAGATCACCTCCGCCACGCAGGCTGAAGTGTCCAAGCTGGTCGAAGCCCAGTTCGCCGCCACCCAGCAGAAGGTTGCCGCCCTGGTCGACACCGCCATCAAGAACGCCCCGGCCGGCACCGAGAACGCTGCCGCGCTGATAAAGTCGGCCATGACCGCTGCCAACAACGCAGTCGAGAACGTGCAGAAGGCCGCCAAGCAGGCCGTCGGCGTCGCCGAAGCCAACTTTGAAGCCATGAGCCAGAGCGCCAACCAGGCCGCCAAGGCCGCCACAGCTGCCGCCCCCAAGGCCCCGCGCCGCGCTGCCTGATCGGGCCAAGGCGCAGGAACGACACATCTGACGCAGTCAGGCGCGAAAACCGCACGGCAAGGGCTTGAACTTTCCACCACCGCCCCGATCACAAGAGGGCGTCAAGCTGGAAAGTGCCTCCTCGGTTTCCTGATTGCGCAATTGGTTGTCTCCTCGGTACCTCTCGAAAGTCTCTTTCCAGGTACCTTCAAACCCGGTGGTGTCCCCACCGGGTTTTTTTTGCTCACATCAGGTGAGCGTCAAGCCGCCCCACCTTGACGCCACTGCCGGTCAGCCGGCAGTCGACGCCCAGCGATGCTGCGGCTGCTCGTCGAGCCGGCTTTTGAGTGCGCGGGCAGGCACTGAAGCACGTTGCGCAGGGAGGCCAGCGGGTCTTTTGGCCGTTGGTCCTGGCCGGCTGCACCAGGCTCATCCTCTGTCGGTCTCGGCTTGAAACCTCGCACTCATCGATCAATGATCAGCGCGGACCTTGTGTCATACCGGGTCCGAGGGCGATGCCAAGTACGAGATGCGAGGTGCGAGGTGCGAAGAGCCGCCGTTCAGGCCAGTTCTTCCTTGCGCAGGCTCACGATCGGCGCCAGCACCGTCGGCAGCGCCTGCATCTGGGCGATGGCTGCGCGCATCTCGCCTTCCACCGTGTCGTGCGTCAGGATGATCACGTCGGTCTGGTTCTCGCCTTCGGCGGACTCACGTTGCAGCAGGGCGTCGATGGAGATGTCGGCCTCGGCCAGGATGCGGGTGATCGCGGCCAGCACGCCCTTCTGGTCGGCCACGCGCAGGCGCAGGTAGAAGGCGGTGCGCACCGCGTCGATCGGCAGGATCGGCGTGGCGTGC
>Ga0073899_10002805_pt1 | contig 15533 bp, 12 predicted proteins | sample KloWWTmetaKNB5Ph_FD_88975 | JGI IMG/M metagenome (GOLD analysis project Ga0073899, IMG submission 88975) | Active sludge microbial communities from Klosterneuburg, Austria, studying microevolution and ecology of nitrifiers - Klosterneuburg... | ecosystem: Engineered > WWTP > Aerobic digester >...
CCTGCCCAATGACCGACTTCAAAGCGGGCATAGCGTCCGACGTACCGACGACTCGTGCGTTGACCTACAGACTCGCCTGGAATTCGCGCATGGCGACCGCCAAGTAAAGTGGCGGCAATTCGCGCACTTCCTGGCGCGCACGCACGGTGATGTCACACTGAGTTCGCAAGTCGGCTACACCCCCGCGCCTCTGGAGCCCGTGAGTCATGTGGATACGCAACTGCTGGTACGTCGTTGCATGGGATCACGAGATTCCACCCGCCGACGCCCCAACCCTGTTTCGCCGCGTCGTTCTGGGCGAGCCACTGCTCGTCTACCGCGGCAGCAGCGGCGGCATCGTGGTGCTGGAGGACCGGTGCTGCCACCGCCATGCACCCTTGTCGGCGGGCCGGCGAGAGGGTGACTGTGTGCGATGTGGCTACCACGGGCTGCTGTTCAATCGTGATGGGGCCTGCGTGGAGGTGCCCGGTCTGGACAAGGTGCCGCCCAAGGCCTGCGTGAGGCGTTACCCGGCCGTAGTCCACAACAAGTGGGTCATGGTGTGGATGGGCGATGCACAGCGGGCAGATCCCTCGCTGCTGCCCGACAACTTCAGCTGCGACGACCCGGGCTGGCGGTATCTGCCGGGTTATCTGCACTACGAGACGCCCTGGGAACTGATCGCCGACAACCTGCTGGACTTCTCGCACTTGAGCTATGTGCATGCCGCCACGCTGGGTGGCACCGACCAGATCGCCCATGTGCGGCCCACGGTGCAGGCGCTGGAACTTGGCGTGCGGGTCACGCGGCGCGTGCCCGGGGTGCCGCCACCGGCCTACTACCGCGCGCTGTGGGACTACACCGGGCTGATCGACCGCTGGATCGACTACAGCTTCACGCTGCCAGCCACCCTGCTGATGCACTCGGGCGCACGCCCTGCCGGCGCGGCGCAGGACGATGAGCGCGTGGGCGTGCGCTTTCACAGCTGCCAGGCGCTGACACCCGAAACCGCCGAGTCCACGCACTACTTCTTTCAGGAGTCACATCGCGCTGAACAGGGTGGCCCGGACACCACCCAGCGCATCTTCGACGGCCTGCTGGCTGCCTTCCTCGAGGACCGCCAGATGATTGGCGCGCAGTGGCACAACATGGCCCTGCCGACCGACAGGCCCATGTTGCCGCTGGCGATGGACGCGGCGCTGATGATGTTTCGCCGCAAGCTGCAGACTGCAGTGGACGCAGAAGCCTCAGCAGCCGTTGCCGCATCTACCCCCTGACAGGCTCATCCAGCGGCCACTTCGGACGCTTGGCCTTGCGGTAGGGCAATTGCTGCAGATCGAAAGGCACCGAGCCGGGGGTACTGACGTAGATCACCTGCGCGGCCACCGGAGCAAATGCCGTGTAGAAGTGCTGCGAAGACTTCACCACCACGATGCGCTGCTCTTGCAGTTGGACACCCAGCTGAGTGAAAAGATCTGTGCCCAAGGCCTGGTTGCGCAACGTCGTCAGGACCACCTGCACGCCCTGCGTGGCCACACAAGCGCAATCGCCCAGTTCGATGGCTGCGCCAGACAGCGAGCTCATGGTCATGTTGTGCACCAGTGCCTTCACCGTCCAGACGGCATCGATGGGTACGCCCGACATGGGGCCCGTCTTGCCACCCACACGCAGCGGCAATTGCGCACCGATTCCGGCTTCAAAGGCAAAACGCACAGCAATCGGATCCCACAGCGGGCCCAGGGCAGCAGCTGCAATGCCCCGCGCCAGCAGGCGCTGCAGCAAGAAGGTGGAGTCACCGGCGGCACCACCGCCGGGGTTGTCTGCGCTGTCGGCCAGCACCACCGGGCCACGGCCGAGCGCCAGGGCCTGGTCCAGCGCCTCGTCGATGCCCGGGCCCTGCACGACCAACTGTTCGCGCAAGCCAATCAGTTCGTCGGCCAACTGCCGCGCCATTGCCTGGCCCTGTTGCCGTGCCGGCCCCACCAGGGCGTCGGTGTAGACCAGCACCTTGGTGCCCATGTCGGGTGTGTCGCCCCACGCAAAACCGTGCGCAAGCGATACCGACAGCACACCGGGTTGCTGCTCCAGCGCGCTCATGCGGTCCACAAAACCACGCGCAGGCGCCCGCGTGGTGTGCACGGTAACGATCATGTCGCAATCGACCACACTCGCCACCGGCTGCACGCGGCCCGCCACCGTGGCAGCGCACAGGTCCACCAGTTCAAAGGAACGCTCGGCCACGTCGGTGTGCGGATATTCCTTGAAGCAGATCAGCAAGTCCGCCTTCTCCACCATGCATTCGCTCAGGTGGCAATGCGGGTCCAGTTCGGCCCCCACGACGGCCTGACGGCCAACGATCTGGCGGACACGGGTCAGCACGTCGCCCTCACAGTCGTCGTAGCCGTCGGCCACCATGGCGCCATGCAAGGCCAGCACCACCATGTCCACGGGCATGGCCGCTTTCAGGTCGGCCAGCAGCTCGTCGCGCAAGGCCTCGTAGGCCTGCCGGGTGACCGTGCCCGCCGGTTGCGCCGAGGCGACCATGCCTTCGTGCAGCACCCAGCCCAATTCCTTGGCACGCTGGCGCGCAGCCCAAAGCGGGCCGGCATAGAACAGCAACTCGTCGGGGTGTGTGCCGGCCGGGTAATAGCCCCGGTCACGAAACGCCGCCAGGCCACAAGGCAGTGGCGAAAAAGTGTTGGTCTCGGTGTAGAGACTGCCAGTGAAGACGCGCATGGGTGGTGACATTCCGGGTGGCGGGGAGCCGACTACGCGGCGATGTTGAAAGCGCGCAGGCGTTGCACCGACAGGTCTTGCGCCGAGACGCCCTGCTCGGTCAGCGCGGCCGGCAGCGTGTCACCACATGCCAGTGCGGCGGCGGCCAGGCCCAGGGCCGGCGCCGTCTGAATGCCGTAGCCGCCTTGGCCCGCCAGCCAGAAGAAGCCCGGCACTTGCGGGTCAAAGCCGGCGACCGGGCAGCCGTGGGCAAAGAAGCTGCGCAGCCCCGCCCAGATGCGCTGGGGTCGGCCGATGCGCAACGTGGTCATCTCTTCGATGCGGTGCATGCCCAGGGCGATATCCATCTCTTCGGGTTGCACGTCTTGCGGCAGCGTGGGGTCAGCATTGGCGGGTGAACCCAGCCACTGGCCCGCGTCGGGTTTGATGTACCAGTCTTCACCCACGCCTATGGCCATGGGCCAGCCCGCATGTGACAAGTCACCCGGCCCCGCAAACACAAAGGCCGATCGGCGCTTGGGGGTGATGCCCAGTGCTGGCACCCCGGCCAGGGCTGCCACGTGGTCGCACCAGGCGCCCGCCGCGTTGACCACGACCCGGGCCTCCAGCACTTCGGTGCCCCCTGCGCCAGCCACGTGGGCCTGCCAGTGCGGGCCTTGCCGCGCCAGCGCCAGCACTTCGGCGTCGCCGCGCCACAGGCCGCCGGCGCGGCGCAGGCCACGCAAGAAGCCCTGATGCAGGGCGTGCACGTCGATGTCGCACACCCCGGGGTCCCACACCGCGCCCAGCACCTTGTCGGGCCGCAGCACCGGCAGCAGCGCGCAGGTTTGTGCGCCGCTGAGCAGTTGCACTGCCGATGACTCGGCCGTCAGCGTGTGGTGCAGGTCCGCCAAGTCCTGCGCCTGGTGGGCTTCGGCCACAAACAGCGCGCCACGGGACGAAAGCAGCGGCTGCGCTGCAAAGCCAGCGGGAGGCTGGCGCAGGAAGGCTTCGCTCGCACGTGTCAGGGCGCGCACTGGCGCAGGCCCATAGCTGGCCGCAAACACGGCGGCAGAGCGCCCGGTGGCGTGGTAACCCGGCTGCGATTCACGTTCAACCAACAAGGTGGAGCCCGAGGCCGCCAGGGCTTGCGCCACAGACGCACCAGCAATGCCGCCGCCCACCACCAAGAAGTCCAACATCACGCGCGCTCCTGTCCTTGCAGCATGGCGCCTGCAAGTTCTCGGGCCAACTTGGCGGCCACCACGGCCGTCATGCCTTGCACGTCTCGCTGCGGCAGGTACTCCACCACATCGGCGCCCAGAATCGGGCCCGGGATGGCCTGCAGCAGATGCAGCAATTCACGCACGCTCAGGCCGCCGGGTTCGTGGTGTGCGACACCGGGTGCAAAGGCCGGATCCAGGGCGTCCAGATCAATGGTCACGTACACGGGCCCTTTCAGCGTTGGAGCGGGCCAGCGGGGCTGGTGCCGCATCTCGTGGCACTGCACATCAAACCGCTGCACCTGGGCACGCTGGTGGGGCGTGAGCGTGCGGATGCCGTATTGCCAGAGCGCCGAAGCGCGGCCGCGCTCCATGACGCGGGCAAAAGGGCTGGCGTGTGACATCGGGTTGCCTTGCAGGCTGTCGTACAGGTCGGGGTGCGCGTCGAAGTGGACGATTCCCGGGGCGCCATGAACACCTTGCAGTGCGGCCAGCACCGGATAAGTCACCGAATGGTCGCCGCCGATGAACAACGGCCGCTTGCCCAGCTTGAACGCGGCTGATGCCACACGGTAGATGCGGTCGAACTCGTCTTCGGTGTCCAGCGCCAGCATGCCAATGACCTGCAGAGCACCTGCGGCCGCCAGGTCCACACCCGATTCGGTGTGCGGGTTGCCCTCGTCGCGCAACAGTGCGTCGGCCACGAGCCCGGGTGCGTCGGTGCTGGCGCGCAGATGGCTGGCATTGCGGCTGGTGGGCAAGCCCAGCACCACCACGGTGGCGGTGCTGGACTGCAGGCGTTGAATGGCCTCGTCCGGGCCCAGGGGCTCAGAACTTGCCCAGCACATGCCAGGTCCCGGCGGCCCACACGGCCCAGATCCAAAGCAGCAGGCCCAGCGCGGCATGCACGCGGGGGCGCAGGCCATCGGCCAACCGACCCGCTTGCAACAGCCGCCAGGCGATGGTCAGCACGGCCAGGTGCCAGACCAGCCGCCAGGCCGTCACCAGCGCGCTGCGGTCCAGTACACGCAGCCACTCGGTGGCCCAGGCCATTTCGGCCGCCAACGCGCCCAGCATGGCCAGCGCGGCCAGCACCACGCCCAGGTCCACGGGCCAGCGTCCAACTGTAGACGGGCCTGCGATGGGCCGGCGCAGCAGGGCCCAGACCGCCAGCAAGAGGGGTGCGAGCAGCAGCCCGCCCCCGGTAAGCCAGGGCTGCTGCCATGCCGCCAGGCGGCGGCCCAGCAGCAGGTGGTGCGGGCCGGCATAAGTGTGGCCGTCCACCTCGGCAAAGCCGACGATGCGGTCTAGCGCACCGCCACCCGTGGCCAGCGCGTACAGGCCGGGGCCACGCGGCAGGTAGGGGCCCTGGCCGTCTATGGTGAGCGTGCCGTTGTCGCCGGTTTGCACTTCCATGGGCAGCAGCAGCAGGGCCGTGGCCAGACGGGGCAGCAGCGCCTCAAAGGTCTGGAAACGCAGATCGGCGTAGCGCCCGGCCCAGCGGGCGCTCTCCTGCGGTGGGCCGGTCGGTGGCGCGGCTGCGGCCGGGGCGTTTTGCCACTGTTGCTCAGCCAGCAGCGGCAAGTCAAAGAGCAGGTAGGACGTAGGGTCGATGGGGCCCCGGCCGGGTGGCGCCGCCAGGAAGGCCATCAAACGCCCCAGCGTGAATTCAGGTGCCGGGCGATTGAGGTTCATCACCGCAAACAGCGCCACGCCTTCGCGCGGCATGACCATGAAGACCGCGTTGAAGCCCCGGATGGTGCCGCCGTGGCCAAAGCCGCCACCGCCGATGCGGCCCAGTTCGTACACGCTCAAGCCCACACCGGGCAGTCCTGGCACCAGTGCCGGTGCGGCGGTGTCAGTCATCAACGCAAAGGTCTGTGGCTTGATGAGCTGCCCACCTTCATAGCGGCCCTGCGCCAGCCACATGCGCAAGTAGCGGGCCATGTCGCCAGCCGTGGAGCTGATATCGCCCGCGCCCTGCCAGCCCCGGCGCAGGTAGATCTGCGGCTGGGGTTCGGGCTGGCCGCTGGGGCCCACTTCAAACGCGCCTGCCGTGTGTTCGGCCTGCGTGGGCAAACCCACGCGGGTGTGCAACATGCCCAGGGGCTGCAGGATGCGCCGCTGCACCGCTTGTGCATAGGGAACACCATCCACCGACTCCAGCAAGTGCCCCAACAGCCCGAAGGCCATGTTGTCGTAAGCCGGCACTCGGCCGGGTGCACGCAAGGCGTAGATGTCGCGCTGCAAGGCGGCGTCGCTGGACGATGCGGCTGCTTGCGTGTCGTCCAGGCCCGCGAAGGTGATGTCGCCGTCCAGCCCGGCTCGGTGGCCCAGCAGGTCACGCACGCGCAGCGTCGCACCGTGTGGCACCACGCGCACACCTTTGAGATGCTGGTTGACGTCGTCGTCCAGCGCCACGCGGCCTTCGTCCACAAGTTGCAGCACGGCCAGCGCCGTGAAAGTCTTGGTGATGGAGCCAACGCGAAACACCGTTGTCTCTGCATCCACCGGCGCCGTACCCGTGCCGCCCTTCGTGCCCCAGGCGCGAAGGGTCTGCGTGCCATCGGCCCGCACCACCACGGCGGCCGCGCCGGGCGGGCCCCCCTGGCTCACCTTGGCGCCCACGGACTTGTCGAGCCACTGTGCGTCACTCGACGGTGCCTGTGCCATTGCGCTGGCCGCCAGGCCCAAGGCCACGGTGGCGCACAGGGCCTGCCGCAGCGCCCAGCCACGGGGGCTGCAGAACACGCGGCGAAGAGTCCTATTCGCCATGTGGGCGACCAAGGGCATGGTGTCTTGCATGTGACTACAGGCTGGCGCGGAACTCAAGCCCCACCATGCGCGGCGCGTTCACCTGCTGGTAGGTCGTGCCAAAGGCGCCCACTTCATAGGTGCTGGTGCGGTAGGTCTTGTTGGTGGCGTTCTTGACCCACAGCAGCAGCGAATAGCGCCCGCTGGCCTCGCGCAGGCCCATGGACAGATTCAACAAGGTGCTGGCCTCCTGCGTGTACAGCGGGTCGTTGTCGGGCTGCTGGTAGGCCAGGCTGCGATGGCGCACGTCGGCGCGGGCCATCCAGCCCCAACCGTCAGCAAAGTTGCCTTCGTATTGCGCCGAGGCCGACGCGGTCAAGCGCGGCGCATCAATCAGCCGGTGGCCGGTATTGCCTTCGTAGGCCTTGTAGCGGGCGTCCTGGTAGCCCGCAGCGGTGGCCAGCAACAGGCTGCCCGTGGGCCGCGCCGTGAGTTCAACTTCCACACCCTGCACCTTGGCCTTGGCCGCGTTGTCCACACGCTGCGTGGCGCCGTCGAAGAACTGTTCTTGTTTGTTGCGGTAGTCCATGCGGAATGCGGCGGCATTCAGGCGCACCTTGCCGCCGGCCCACATCGTCTTCACGCCGGCTTCATAGGCCAGCACGTTTTCTGCACCAAAGCTGCGGTCACCGGGGTCTGAAGTGGCTGCGGCCGTGGTGTCAAAGCCACCGGCCTTGAAGCCCCGCGTCAACTTGACGTAGGTGTTGATGTCGCTGTTGAGTTTGTAGGCCAGGCCCACGTCACCCGACCATTGCGCGTCGCTGCGGCTGTCGGCAAACGGGGCCACATTGGCATAGAGCACGTCGATCAGGCCGATGGGGTTGTCGAGTTGCTGCACGTAGTTGAAGGTCTTGGACTCCCGGGTGTAACGCAAGCCGGCGTTCAGGTCGATCTCCGGGCTCAACGCCAGTGTTCCTGAGCCAAACAGCGCAGAGCTGCGGGTCTTCAGGCGCACCGTGGTATCGGCAGTTTCCAGGTAGCCCGGAATGTCGGGCAGGCCAAACACTGGCGGCGTGGCTTCGTCCAGCGTGGTGTTGTCCACGCCATCCTGCTGCTGTCCAAAGAAGTACAGGCCGGCCAGCCAACTGAATGCGCCGCTGCGTGCCGAGGCGCGGAACTCCTGGCTCCATTGCGTCTGCTTTTCCTTGCGGCTCTGCGTGATGATGGCCAGCTCGGTGTAGTCCTGGTCATTGGTGCCCTTCCAGTCCACACCCCGGTGGGCCGTGATCGACACCAGGTCCACGCCCTGCCAGATACCGTCCACCTTCAACGACAGGCCGTCCACGGTGCGCTTGAAGCGGTCTTTGCCGTTGGTGCCCACGGAACGGTCGGCACCATCAGCGTCAAAAGCAGCGAAGAAGCCGCCCCGGATGTCGTAATAGTTTTCCACCGAGTCGTCCTTGCTGTACTCGGCCGACAGCAGCCAGCTGAAGCCCGGTGCTGGTGTGCCGCGCAGTTGGGCGCGCAGGCCCTTGAAGTCCTCGGACATCATGTCCTCGGCGCCCGGGGTGCGGTTTTCGACCCAGCCGTCGCGCTTCTTTGCTGTGAAGGACACTTTGCCGGTCAGGCCATCACCCAGCGCGCCAGTCACGTAGCCACGCGCCTGCTTCAGCCCGAAGTTGCCCACGGTGATATCGGCCGCGCCGCCAAACGTGCGGCTGGGCAGCGAAGTGACGATGTTGATGAGACCGCCGATGGTGTTCTTGCCAAACAACGTGCCCTGCGAACCGCGCAGCACTTCCACCCGCTCCACGTCGATGAGCTGCGTGCTGAAGGCCGATGGGCGGCCCAGGAACACGTCGTCCACCACCACGCCCACACCCGACTCGATGCCGATGTTGTTGGTGCTGCTGGAAATGCCCCGTATCGAGATGTTGGGCTGGGCCGAGCTGCTCTGGTCGATGGCCACATTGGGTATTGACGACAGCAGCTCGGCAAAGCCGGCAACGCCGCGATTTTCCATCTCTTGTGCGCCCATCACGGTGACGGCCACAGGCACTTGCTGCAAGGGCTGCACACGCTTTTGCGCCGTGACGGTGACGCTTTGCAAGGCGCTGTTCGGCGCGTTCTGCGCCAACGCTAACGCGGGCGTGGCAGTGCAAGACAGCGCAGCACAAATGCGCAGGGTGAGTTCGGTGCGGCGGGGACGGTGCATGGGAATCTCCGGGGCTGGCATGCCAGTGGTTGGCGAAGGGAGTGACGGGCTGACTGCGGGTCTGCGTGCCGTGGCTTGGGCGGCCTGCAGTTCTGTTATTGACGTTGAATTCGCATTCAATATAAACTGAGTCGCATGGACACACAAGTGGCATCGAACTCACACACGACGACGGCCAACCCGGCCCCGGCGACCGCCATTCGGGGCAAGTACCTCTTGCTCTCGCTGCTGATCGCGTCGCGCTGGGTGGTCTACGGCTTTACCGACGTGGCGCTGACAGCGGTGCTGCGCAAGTCGGGTGTGAGCCTGGCGCAGATCAGCCTGATGCTGGGCGTGGGCTTCCTGTTCATGTTCAAGTTCTTGTGGGCGCCGCTGGTGGACCGCATCGCGCTCTTTGGTGTACGCGGCTACAAGCCCTGGTTCCTGTTCATGCAGGCGGCCTGCGCGCTGGCCTTGCTGGGCCTGTTGCCCATGCAGCCGGCGCAAGACTTCTACGCGGTGTTCGGCTTCCTCTTCCTGGCCAGCATCCTGGCCACCTTCCGTGACATCGCGCTCGACGGTCTGTCCGTCAAGCTGCTCAATGAAGACGAGCGTGCTGCCGCCAATGGATGGATGTCAGCCGGCTTCATGCTGGGCATGGTGGCTGGCGGCGGCGTGCTGCTGCTGGCCTATGACAGCATCGGTTGGCAAGGCGCCATCTGGGCGCTGGTCGTGGGCACACTGCTGCCCATTCCGGTGGTTTGGTTCTTCAAGGAACCCGCCAGTTCTGCGGCAGCTGCGGCACCCGTGGCAGCACCAATGTGGTCTTCGTTGCGTGACTTCTTTCGCCTGCCAGGCAACATGCAATGGACGGGCCTGATCCTGCTGCAGTCCTGGGCCGGCATCACCGGGCCCAGCCTGATTGCGGTGATGCTGATCGACAACGGCTGGAGCCTGGCCCGTGTGGGTGGCGTGACCAACATTGCCGGGCCGCTGCTGGCCGCCGCACTCTCATTGGCCGCCGGCTATGCGTTTGCGCGCGTGTCGCGCCGCACCGCGCTGGTGGGCATGATCGTGGCCGGCGCCCTGCTGGCCTTTGTGAAGATCCCCATCGCACACGACGGCTACCCTGTGTGGCTGACCATGGCGGTCATCATCACCTCGGTCGTGGTGGCCACGCTCACCAACGTGGCGCAAAAGGTCATCGTCACGGACAAGGCCTCGGCTACCTCCGATTTCGGCAGCAACTTCACCTTGCAGGCTTCGCTGGCGCAGATCGGCGGTGTACTGTCAATGATGGCGGCACCGGCCCTGGCGCAGTGGCTGGGCTACCCGGCCGTGCTGGCCTTTGGCGGTGGCGTGGGGCTGCTGTGTGCCCTGCTTCTGATGCGCTACCGTCACCTCTGACACCTTGCCACCCCCCAATGACACCTGTCAGCCAGCCCCGTGCACGCGACCTGGGCATCCCCTTTGACGGAGAACCCGGCGCGCAAAACGCCATCACCGACGTCGCCGGGCTCACCGTGGGCCACTGCACTGTGACGCATGGCGACACGGTGCGCACCGGCGTGACGGCTTTGTTTCCGCTCGGTCACGAAGCACGTGATGGTGTGCCCGCAGCCGTGTTTGCCTTCAACGGCACCGGCGAGATGACCGGCGCGCACCAGATTTCCGAGTACGGCGGCTTCTTCGGCCCGGTGTTGCTCACCGGCACCCTGGGTGTGGGCACCACCAGCCAGGCTTACCTGCGTTGGGTGGCACGCCAGACCACCGACGACGACTTGCGCTTCACGCGCATCCTGCCCGTGGTGGCGGAAACCTGGGACGGCAACCTGCACGACGCCTGGGGTTTTGCGCTGCAGCCTGAACACGTCTGGCAGGCGCTGGACACCGCCCGCAGTGGCCCGGTGGCTGAAGGCAATGTGGGCGGCGGCAACGGCATGATCTGCCACGGCTTCAAGGGCGGCGTGGGCACGGCTTCGCGCCGCTTTGAGCAGTGCGGCCACCAGCACACCGTGGGCGTGCTGGTGCAGGCCAACCATGGCCTGCGCGACGACCTGCTGTTGGCGGGCCTGCCGGCTGGCCGCTGGATCCAGGGCGGCACACCCGAACTGCCGGCCGACCGGGCGGCTGCGCCGGTGGCCTTGGCCGATGGCTCCATCATCGTCGTCGTTGCCACCGACGTGCCGCTGCATGCATCGCAACTGGCCCGCGTGGCCAAGCGCGCCACGGTGGGCGTGGCGCGCACAGGGGGCTTTGGCGGCACGTTGTCCGGCGAGATCTTCCTGGCCTTTTCCACGGCACCGGCGGGCCGGGTCACAGTGGGTGAAGAAGTGGCGAAGGACCAGCAGGCCCCTGGCGCCATGCACCCGGGTGATGCACTGGACCCACTGTTCCACGCCACGGCCTGGGCGGTGGAAGAAGCCATCGTCAACGCGCTGGTTGCCGCCGACACCATGACCGGCCTGCATGGCCTGCTCATCCATCGCCTGCCCCATGCGCCCGTGCGTTCGCTGATGGGGCGACGCGCGCGAATGCTTGAACCCGAAGAACCCGCAGCCAACGCACCCCGCACAGAGATCCAGCCATGAGCCCCACCATACAAAAGGCCGTGCAACGCAGCCCTGGCTCGCGTGAAACCCCCAGTGCCCGCGCCTTGAAGCGGCGTGCGCTCATCAAGCAGGCCGTGGCGGCCGTGCTCGAGCGCACCGGCTACCGCGCGATGAAGGTCACCGACGTGGCCGCCGAGGCAGGCATTGCTGTGGGCCTGTTCTATCACTACTTTCCCGACCTCTGCGCCGCCACCTGCGAGGTGCTCACTGACCTGGTGGACGACTTGTCGGCGAGGTTGGACGAACTGCCCAAGCCCGAGGATCGCTATCAGGCGGTCTACCGGCCTACCTTGCTGTGGGCACAAACCTACGAGCAGCACCCGGGCTTGATGCGTTGCCTGGTGCAGGTGGCTGACGAGGTGCCGGAATTTGAAGCCCTTTGGCTCAAGACCAATGACGCCTGGACACGCCGCATTGCACGCAGCATCGCGCGGCAGTTCCCCTCGGCAGCCTTGGGTGAGCGCATGAGCATGAGCATTGCTTACGCCCTGGGTTCCATGATCGACGGCCTGCTCAACGAGATCTACGTACACCGCAACCCTGAGCTGGGCAAGTTGCTCAAGACACCGGCCCACAGTGCAGAACTGCTGGCGGCCATCTGGTACCGCGCGCTCTACCTTGAAAACCCGCCCGTGGCAGCGCCCGTTGTCACGGCCGGGATCGAGCGCCTGGTGCGCTCTGGGCTGGACACTTTGCCCACCAGCGACGGGGCCGCCGCTGAGGCCGCGCCTTTGCCCGCAGCCAGAAGGGCCCGCAAATGAGGACCGCGCGCGCGGCCGAACAGCAACCCACCGTGCTGACCCGCCAGCAAGGCGCGGTGAGGGTGGTGTCGCTGAACCGCCCGCAGCGGCTCAACGCCATCACCATTGAACTGCTGCGCGACTTGAACGTCGCACTGGCCGACGCACAAGCCGACCCCGAGGTGCGCTCCATCGTGCTGCGGGGCGAAGGGCGCGCCTTCTGTGCGGGCGACGACCTCGTGGCGCAGCTCGACATTGGCCCGGCCTCGGCCGCAGCACTGCGGCCATTTGTGGACGAGTTGCAGCAGGTCACGCGCCACCTCATGCTGGGCGACAAGCCCGTGGTGGGCCTGGTGCAGGGCTGGGCGGTGGGAGGCGGCTTTTCATGGACGCTGAACTGCGACCTCACCCTGTGGGCGCAAACGGCGCGCGCGCGCTTGCCCGAAGTGGGCTTTGGCATGTTCGTGTCCGGTGGCCTGAGCCTGCTGCTGCCGCGTGCGGCGGGGCGAATGGCGGCGGCTGAGATGACCTGGTTGGGCGCGCCGATGGATGCCGCGCACCTGCAATCGCGTGGGGTGGCCTGGCGCGTAGTCCCCGACGACACCCTACTGGACGAAGGCATGGCCTTGGCGGTCCAATTGGCCGAGTTGCCCGAACACGCCGCCCGCCAGCTCAAACGCTCGCTTTTGGCACCCGACCGCCAGGCCCTGGAAGCGGCTCTCGACTTTGAGACCGAAGCCTGCGTGGCCGCCGTTGGCAACCCGCAGACGCTGGCCCGAATCAGCCACTTCATGGCGGCCGCCAAGTGAGGCCGGCAGCAGCGCAGTCGTTGGGTGATTTGTGCGCACTTGCTGCTGCGCAGTGGCCCGAGCGCACGGCCCTGCACTTTGACGCCAGCGGTGAAGGCCCGGCCCAGAGCCTGAGCTTTACGCAGTTGCACGCCCGCAGCAGCCAGCTGGCCCATGCGCTGGTGGCCCTGGGTGTGCGCCCGGGTGACCGCGTGGCGGTGCTGGCGGCCAACCGGCCAGTGTTTCCTCTGGCCTGGCTGGCCATCGCCAAAGCCGGGGCCTGCATGGTGCCGGTGAACCCGGCTTACCGCGACGCCGATGCCTTGCATCTGTTGGTGCACGCCGAAGTGCGGCTGGCCATTGCCGACAACGAACGCGCTGAACTGCTGCGCCGCCTGCGCCCCCAAGCCAGGTGCCTGCAGACGGTACTGGTGGACGCACCGGGCAACGCCTTGCAAGACGGCGAACTAAATCTGCAGGCGGTCGCGCAGGCCCATCCGGACGCACCACTGGGCCTGTGGGTGGCGCCTGAAGCACTGGCCAATGTGCAGTTCACATCAGGCACCACGGGCTTGCCCAAGGGCTGCATGCTCAGCCACCGCTACTGGACCCAATTGGGCCGGATGATCGCCGACGATCTGGTTGGCCTGGGCCCCCAGGACGTGATGCTGACGGCGCAGCCCTTTAGCTACATCGACCCGCAATGGAACGTGGCTGCCATGCTGGCCTCGGGCGCTACATTGGTGGTGCTGGACCGCTTCAGCCCCTCCCGCTTCTGGCCCAAGGTGGTGGCCCACCGGGCCACATTCTTTTACTGCTTGGGCGCCATGCCAGCAATGATGCTGGCCCAGCCCACCAGTGCGGACGAGCGAGCGCACCGCCTTCGTGTGGTGATGTGCTCGGGCATCCCGGCCGAGCGCCACGCCGAACTCGAAACCCGTTTTGGTGTGCCCTGGCGTGAGGTCTATGGCACCACAGAGACCGGCGCCGACGTGATGGTCTACGCCGACATGGCGTCCGACTTGCGCGGCAGCGGCAGCATCGGTGTGGCCTTGCCGCACCGCGAACTGCGCATCGGCGACGAGCACGCCCGCCCGGTGCCGCGTGGCCAGGTGGGTGAGCTGCTGATCCGTGGCACGGCCATGATGGACGGCTACTTCCGCAACGCCGAGGCCACCCAAAGTGCCTTTGCACTGGGCTGGTACCACACCGGCGACCTGGCCACGATGGACGCGCAGGGCGCGGTGCGCATCGTCGGGCGCAAGAAGGACATGATCCGCCGCAGCGGCGAGAACATAGCGGCGGCCGAAGTCGAGTCCGTCATCGAGCAGCACCCGGCCGTGCTGCTGGCGGCGGTGGTGGCAGTGCCCGACGATCTACGCGGCGAAGAGGTCAAGGCCTATGTGGTGCTGCGTGATGCACAGGCACGGTTCGACCCCGAGGCGCTGGCCGCGTTTGTCGAGGCCAGGCTGGCGCGTTTCAAGGTGCCGCGCTATTGGGAACGGCGCGATGACTTGCCCCGTACGGCGTCCGAGCGCGTGGCCAAGCACCTGCTGTCGGGCACAACGGTGGAGGCCGGGGTCCATGACCGTGCGGCTTGAATTGCCGCCCGCTGGGACTACGCCATGAACTGGGGCCTGTATGCCTCGTTTCTGGCCGCGTCGCTGCTGATTCTGATGGCGCCGGGCCCGTCACTGGCCTACACCCTCGCCCTGGCCAGCCATGCTTCGCGCCGCGAGGTCCTGCTCAACGCTGCGGGCCTGGGACTGGGTGGGCTGGTCATCGTGCTGGCTTTGGCGCTGGGATTCGCGCATCTGCTGCAAACCGCACCCTGGGCTTACACCGTGGTCCAGGTCGCGGGCTGCGTCTACCTGGTTGCGCTTGGCGTGCAGGCACTCCGCGCCAGACCCACTGGCGAAGCCGCTTCAAGCGCCGTGCTGCCGTCCTGGACATCACGGCTTGCAGGGCCGCTGTTGCAGGGCTTTCTGGTGGAGACGACCAACCCCAAGTCCATCTTGTTCTTTTCGGCGTTGATCCCGCAGTTTGTGGATCCGCAGTTGGGCCATGTGCAGGCGCAGCTGCTGTTCCTGGGCTGCACGTTTCTCTGTCTCCAGGTCACCTGGGATGCCTCGTTGATGCTCGTGGTGCATCACTTTCGGCATCGGCTGGGCAAGGCCTGGACGCCGACCCGGCAACGGTGGGCCCACCGAGTCAGCGGCGCCACATTTGTCGGCTTGGGCTTGGCGCTTTTGCTGCACGAGCGGCCGCAAGCATGATGGCGTGCAGGACAGCGGTAGCTGGCGCCACACGGCGCTGCGTTTGAGGCTTCGATGCCGCTCGAATAGGGCGCAAGACCGTTGCTGACTCAACAGCGAGAGGCTCCCTCAAGGCGCAGTTCCCATACTGGCGCTCGAGCCTACAGAATCTCGCTCGTGAGAACCATGTTCCATGGCCGGCTACTCCAAGATCGCGAAGATGATCTTCGGCGCACCCTGAAGCTGCCAGCCGCCAGCGGCAGCAAGTGGCCG
>Ga0073899_10002810_pt1 | contig 15524 bp, 19 predicted proteins | sample KloWWTmetaKNB5Ph_FD_88975 | JGI IMG/M metagenome (GOLD analysis project Ga0073899, IMG submission 88975) | Active sludge microbial communities from Klosterneuburg, Austria, studying microevolution and ecology of nitrifiers - Klosterneuburg... | ecosystem: Engineered > WWTP > Aerobic digester >...
AGCTCGGCGGCGGGACCTTCACCTTCGCCGAGGATTTCCACGAGATCGTCACCTTCATGGCGCTGGGCGCCATCACCGGCGGCTGCGTGGAGGTGAAGAATTCCACCCCCGAGCAGTTTCCGCTCATCGACCGCACCTTCGCCAAATTCGGCGTGCAGATCGTGCACGAGGGCGGCTGGTCGCGCCCGGTGGTCGACGGCCCGCTGCGCGTGCGCGAACCGTTCACGCGCAACATCCTGCAGAAGGTCGAGGCCGCACCCTGGCCCTACCTGCCGGTGGACCTGCTGCCCATCTTCGTCGCGCTGGGCGTGCGCGCCGACGGCAGCATGATGTTCTGGAACAAGGTCTACGACGGCGCGATGGGATGGACGAGCGAACTGTCCAAATTCGGCGGCCATGCGGTGATGTGCGACCCGCACCGCATCATCGTCTTCGGCGGCAAGCCGCTGGGACCGGCCGAAGTCGAGAGCCCCTACATCATCCGCGTGGCGATCGCGCTGCTGATGCTGGCCAGCAGCATCCCCGGCAACAGCATCATCCGCAACGCCACGCCGATCCGCCGCGCGCACCCGAATTTTGTCGAGAACCTGTGCGCGCTGGGGGCCGACATCGACTGGCGCGATTCGCAGTGAGGGCCGCGCGATGAGGATCGAGGTCGAGCCCGGCGTGCGCCTGTTCGTCGACATCGACGGCTGCGGCCTCGTGCCCGACGGGCCGGCGATGCGCGAGCAGCCCACGCTGATCCTGCTGCACGGCGGCCCCGGCTTCGACCACAGCAGCTTCAAGCCGCTGTTCGGCCAGCTGACCGACGTGGCGCAGGTCGTCTATGTCGACCACCGCGGCCATGGCCGCAGCGACCGGCGGCCGCCGGCGGAATGGAACCTCGACACCTTTGCCGACGACGTGGTGCGCCTGTGCGATGCGCTCGGCATCGTCAAGCCCGTCGTGCTGGGCCAGAGCTACGGCGGCTTCGTCGCCCAGCGCTACCTGGCGCGGCACCCGGCGCACCCGGGCAAGGTCATCCTCTCCAGCACCAGCCACCATTTCGGGCTGGATCGCAAGCTGGCGATGTTCGACAAGCTCGGCGGGCCCGAGGCGCGGCGTGTCGCCGAAGCCTTCTGGCTCGACCCCGGGCCGGCCACCTGGGCGGCCTACGAGCGCATCTGCCGCCCGCACTACAACACCACGCCGCCGGCCGACCCCGATGCCAAGGCGCGCACGATCGCCGTCGATCCCATCCTATTCCATACCGCGCGCCACGAGATGCCGACGATGGACCTGCGCCCCGGCCTGGCGCATGTGCAGTGCCCGGTGCTGGTGATGCATGGCGACGCCGACCCGGTGACGCCGATCGAGGACGCCGAGGAGATCGTCGCCGCGCTGCCACCGCAGTGGGTGCGCTTCCAGCGTTTCGAGAACGCCGGCCACGGCGCCTGGCGCGACCAGCCCGGGGCGGCGCTGGCGGCGATCCGCGGCTTCGTCGCGGGCTGAACGGGCCGCGCCGGCCCGGTGTGGCTGATCACCGGGCCGCCGCGACCAGCAGCAGCGGCCGCATCAGCTGCTCGAACCAGGTCTCCAGCGCCTGCGGTGCCAGCGGCTCGGCGGGCGAAGCCGGCAGCGTGAGCACGGGCACGCCGCCGCCGGCCGGGCGGCCGATCTGGCTGGCCAGCCAGCGCGCCGGGCGCGCGTCCTGGTACGGAACCACCACCACCATGGCCAGCGGCGGCTCGCGCCTCAGGGTCTCGAGCAGCTGCTGCATGGACCCGGGGGTGGGCGCCAGCCCTGGCATGGGCTCGAGGTCGACCACCGGCACCAGGCCCAGCCAGGCCCACAGGTAGCCGAAGGTGTCGTGCTGCACGGCGATGCGCCGGCCCCGCAGCCCGGCCGCACGCCGCTGCCAGTCGTCGATGCGCTGCCGCCAGCGGGTCTCGAAGGCGGCCAGCCGCTGCGCCACCGCGGCACCCTCCTGGCCGACCAGGGGCTGCAGCCGGCGCGCCAGCGCCGCGGCCACCAGCAGCAGGCGCTGCGGGTCGGTCTGCACATGCGGGTTGCCGCGCGGGTGCAGGTCGCCGGCCACGGGGCCGCGCGTGGCCGCTCGCGTGTCGATCAGCGTCACCTGGTCGGCGGCATGGAACATGCCCGGCGCGCCGTCCTGCACGCGCGCATTGCCGGCGCGCTGCTGCAGCGCCGGCAGCCAGCCGGCCTCGAGGCCGGCGCCGGTGCACACCGCGAGGTCGGCGCTGCGCAGTTGCTCGACCAGCGCCGGCCGCACCTCGATGCGATGCGGGTCCTGCCCGGCATGGGTAGCGATGTGCACCGTGGCCGTGGGCAGCAGCATGCGCGTCAAGGCCGCCCATTCGGGTTCGCAGGCAAAGACCGTCAAGGCCCGGGCCGGCAGGCTGGCGCACAGCGCCAGCAGCAGCAGCAGCGTGCCGGGACGCCTGCGCGTGAGGCCCCGGTGGCGGGGGCAGGCCATGGGCCGTGGCGGCGGCAGGTCGGGCGCCGGCCTCAGGGCCGGTGGCGGCGGGGGAAAGGGCATGACGACGGGCTCACGATTCTCGAAGGCTTCTCGACATAATGAGTATGCGTGATCAACAACCCGCAGCCGGCGCTGGCCCGCGCTCGAGCCCGGTGCCGATGCGCGCGCAACCCCCACCCGGAGATGGCTCGATGGCGCCGACCCTGCGCAGGCTGATCCTGGCCACGATGCTGGCGCTGACCGGCTGCGCCGCCGCCGCGCCGCGCGCGCACGAGCACGGCGCGGCACGGCTGGACGTGGCCGTCGACGGCGGCACGCTGTCGATCACGCTGCAGGCGCCGCTGGACGGCTTCACCGGTTTCGAGCGCACGCCGCGCACCGATGCCGAACGCAGGACCGCCGCCGAGGTGCTGGCAAGGCTGAAGGACGGCGCCGCACTCTTCAGGCCCGATGCCGCTGCCGGCTGCAGCGTGGCGCAGGCCAGCGTCAGCGCGCCGGTGCTGGAGCCCGGCGCCGCGCCCGCGAAGGGCGGACACGCCGATCTGGACGCCAGCTACACCTTCAGCTGCCGCAGCCCGCAGGCGCTGCGGGCCATCGACGTGGCGCTGTTCGACGCCTTCCGGCGCCTGCAGCGCATCGAGGTGCAGGTGGCCGGCGCCAAGGGCCAGTCCAGGCTCACGCTGCGCCGCCCTGCGCGCAGCGTGACCCTGGCGCGCTGATCAGGGCGCGACCGCGTCCTGCCCCAGCACCGTGCCCTGGTAGGCAAACAGCGAGGGCATGCCGCCGGTGTGCAGGAAGAGCACGCGCTGGCCCTTCGCCCAGCGCCCCTGGCGCGCCAGGCCGATCAGCCCGGCCATGATCTTGCCGGTATAGACGGGGTCGAGCAGGATGGATTCGGTGCGCGCCAGCGCCTGCACCGCCTCGACCATGCGCGCATTGGGCACCGAATATTTCGGCTGCCAGTAGCCGCCCACGCAGTGCACGGCCGCGGCCGGCACCGTCAGGCCCAGGCCCAGCAGGTCGCACACGGCCTGCGCCTCCTTCAGCACCAGCGGCGCCTGCTGGACGGGGTCGCGGCTGACGCCGATGCCCGTCAGCGGCACGTCGATGCGGTTGCCCAGAAAGCCCGCCACCAGCCCGCCATGCGTGCCCGAACTGCCCGAGCCGACGATCAGTTCATCGAAGCGCAGGCCGAGCTCGAAGCACTGCTGCTGCAGCTCCTGCGCGCAGGCCACATAGCCCAGGCCGCCGATGGCATTGCTGCCGCCGCCAGGGACGATGCAGCCGCGCCGACCCATCGCGGCCAGCTCGTCGGCCACATGCTGCATCGCGGCGGCCATGTCGGTGCCGGCGGGCACGACGGTGATGGCCTCGACGCCCAGCAGGCGGAAGAGAAAGTGGTTGCCGCCGGCGTCGTCGTGGTAGCTGCCGGGCACGCGTTCCTCGATCACGAAGCGGCAGCGCAGGCCTTCCTTGACCGCCGCCGCCAGCGTGATGCGGCAGTGGTTGCTCTGCGGCGCGCCGCAGGTGACGAGCGTATCGGCGCCCTGCGCCAGCGCATCGGCAACCAGGAATTCGAGCTTGCGCGTCTTGTTGCCGCCGGGGGACAGGCCCAGCAGGTCGTCGCGCTTGATCCACACCTCGGGGCCGACACCGCCCGGGCATTGCGCGGCCAGCCAGGCCGAGAAGCGCGGCATCGGTTCGATCGGCGTGGCGCCTTCGGTATAGCGGCGGCGGGGAAAGCGGCTGAGGTCCATGGCGGCGAGTATCGCGCCGCCGCTTAGGTGCCGGCGCCGTGGCGCCCGGCACCGGCGGCAAAACGCGCCGCGCCGGCCAGGCCTTCGGCCTGCACGACGCCGAACCCGAGCGCCCCCTCGCGCTGCAAGGCCTCGGCCAAGGGCAGGTCCCACTGGGCGTAGGCCGAGGCACGGTCGGCCAGCATGCACTGCTGCGCAAAGCCCGCGATCTGCAGCGCCAGCGCCTGCGCCGCGGCCAGCGCCTGGCCGTCGTCGACGACACGGTTGGCCAGGCCCATGGCCAGCGCCTCGTCGGCTGCCACCGCGCGGCCGGTGAGGATGAGGTCCAGCGCCCGGCCCATGCCGATCAGGCGCGGCAGCCGCACCGTGCCGCCGTCGATCAGCGGCACGCCCCAGCGGCGGCAGAAGACGCCGAAGACCGCGCCGCGTGCGGCCACGCGCAGGTCGCACATCAACGCCAGCTCCAGCCCGCCGGCCACGGCATAGCCTTCGATGGCGGCGATCACCGGCTTGGCAAAGGCCATGCGCGTGGGCCCCATCGGGCCGGGGCCGCTGCCGTCGGCGCTGACCACGTTGCGGCGCGCCGGGTCGGCCATCGCCGCCAGGTCGGCGCCGGCGCAGAAATGGCCGCCGCCGCCGGTGAGCACGGCCACGCGCTGCCCGTCGTCGGCCTCGAAAGCCTCGAAGGCCCGGCGCAGTGCCAGCGCCGTGGGGCCGTCGACGGCATTGCGCTGCGCCGGGCGGTGCAGCGTGAGGGTGGTCACCGGGCCGTCGATGCGGGTGGCGACGGCGCTCGCCGGGGTGTCGTCCATGCGCGGCCCCCGGGCGTCAGGGTGCGATTTCGCCGACCAGCGCCACCGCCTCGGCCTCGATCAGAAAGCCGAAAGGCAGCGCCGGCACCGGCACCACGGCGCGCGCCGGGCGGTGCGCGCCCAGCCACTCGGCATAGAGGGCGTTGAAGGCGCCCCAGTGGCCGATATCCGCCAGGTAGACGCGCACCTGCACCAGGCGCTGCGGCGTGCTGCCGGCGGCCAGCAGCGCAGCCTGGATGTTGGCCAGCACCTGGCGCGCCTGCACCTCGAAGGGCGCATCGCCCAGCTTGCCGCCCTGGGCGTCGATGGGCAGCTGGCCGGCCACGTGGACGAAGCCGCTGGCCACCACCACCGGGCTGTAATGGCCGCCGGGGGCGGCAAGGGTGTCGGGTTGCAGGCAGCGCAGGCTCATGGGGTTTCCTTCGGGTGGGTCCAGCGCCACGCGCTGGCGACGCCGGTGGTCGGGGCGCCACGGCGGCAGACCGCGAGTATGACGATCGCGGGCATGATGGCGCCCATGCGCATCGCCATCGAACTGTCCGCCCTGCTGCAGCAGGCCTTTGCCCACCGCCCGCCGCCGCGCGTGCGCGCGCTGCACCTGCCGCCGGTGCCCTGGACGGGCAGCAAGGACGGCGAGTTCGGCGCGCTGGAACTCGATTCCGGCGCGCTCGGGCTGAGCTACCTGCTGCTGGACGACACGCTGGCCAGCATTGCCGCCGCCGGCGCTGCCGTGCACGGCGCCGACCCGCTGGCGCTGCTGCGCTGGTGGGCCGACGCCGGCGACGACGCCGCGTCGCCCGCGCGCGCCGCGCTGGGCTTTGCCGCCGTCAATGCGCTGACGCGCGAGATCTTCGACCGCGCCGGCTTCGTGCCCCCCGCGGCCACCGATTCCATCGGCGGCCTCGATCCGCAACCCGGCGAATCCATCGGCATGGTGGGCTACTTTCCGCCGCTGGTGAAGCAGGTGCTGGCGCGCGGCGCGCGGCTCACGGTGCTGGAGCTGCGCGCGGATCTGGCCGGCGCGCGCGACGGCTTTACCGTCACGCTGGACCCGCGCGACCTGGCGGGCTGCACGCAGGTGCTGTCCACCAGCACCGTGCTGCTGAACCACACGCTGGAACGCGTGCGCGAGGCCTGCCGCGACGCACGGCGCTTCGTGCTGGTGGGCCCGGGCGCCGGCTGCCTGCCGGACCCGCTGTTTGCCGCCGGCGTGACCGCGCTCGGCGGCACCTGGATCCGCGACCGCGGGGCCTTCGTGCAGGCGCTGGCCGCGGGGGCGCCGTGGAGCGGGGCGGCGTTCAAATTCCTGCTGCAGGCGCAGGACTGGCCGGGCAGTGACCGGACCGGGGTCTGCGCACCGTCGATCGTTTCAGGGGAGCCCAACCCGTGAATATCGAGCAGTTCATGCAGGGCTACCAGGCGGCCTGGGAGGCCCGCGACGACGCCATGTTCGCGGCGCTCTTTGCCGAGCAGGGCCAGTACCACAACACGCCCTTTGCGGTTCAGACCGGAAAGGCCGAGCTGCGCGAATACTGGAACCGGGTCAAGCTGCAGGAGGACGTCCGCCTGCGCTACGACATCCTGGCCGCCACGCCAGCCGGCGGCATCGCCCACTGGCATGTCACCTATCGGGTCGCGTCCGAGGAACTGTTCCAGATCTGGGCCAGGTCCACGGGGACCAGCCTGATCGCCAGGAAGCCGGGTGACCCGCTGCCGCGCATGGTGCTCGATGGGGTGCTGCAGGCCGAGTTCAGCGGCGGGCTGTGCACCTGCTGCCGCCTGTGGTGGCACTCGCTGCCGCAGCCTGCCTGAGCCCGGCGGGCACCACGCCGTTTCAGCCCGCGCACCCGGGCCCGACTGCCGCCGCAAACCGTTGCCAGAGGAGCACCCGAGCAATGATCACCTTCGTCAATCCAGCCGACATTCACGCGCCCACCGGATACAGCCACACGGCCGTCGTCCCGGCGGGCACGGACCTCGTCCTTGTTTCCGGGCAGGTCGGCGTGCGGCCCGACGGCTCGACACCCTCGACGCTGGCGGAGCAGGCGGACCAGATGTTCGACAACCTGTCGGCGGCTTTGCGCGCCCATGGGCTGGATGCCTCGGCCCTGGTCAAGCTCACGCTGTTCGTCGTTGCGGGCCATGACATCCAGACCGTTCGCCAGGCCAGGGCCAGGCTGCTGGGCACGCACAAGCCGGCGTCCACCGCGGTCTTCGTCTCGCAACTCGTCGTCCCCACGCTGTTCGTCGAGTGCGAGGCGATCGCGGCCAGGGCTCGGCCCTAGGGGTGCAGGCGGCAGCAATCGAACGCCGCGCCGGGGCAGCCATGGCCGCGGCGCCCGGCCGGGCCGTTCCTCGGGCACGATCGCGGTTGCGGGTGCGCCCCGACGCACCGCCGACGCGGGGTCTTGCGATGACCAACGATACCGTTCCCGGTGCCTGCCTGTGCGGCGCGGTCCGCTTCCAGTTGCGGCTGCCCTCCCGGTGGGTGGCGCATTGCCACTGCAGCTTCTGCCGGCGCGCGCATGGCGCCGCCTTCGTCACCTGGGCCGGCTTTGCCAGCGACCGTTTCGCGCTGGCGCCCGACTCGCTGCCACCGGCCTGGTACGCGTCGAGCCCCGGTGCGCGCCGGGCCTTCTGCCCGCGCTGCGGCAGCCCGATGCTGTTCGAATCGACCCGCTGGCCGGGCGAGGTGCACGTGGCCCGGGCGCTCATCACCGGTGAACTGGAGGTGCCGCACCTGCACGGCCCGCCGGCCGCGAACCGCATCCGATCCGCCGCCGACCGAAAGGCCACCCCACCATGACCACCGGCACCGTCCGACTGCATCGCATCCTGCGCGCGCCGCCCGAGCGCATCTACCGCGCCTTCCTCGAACCCGATGCCCTGGCCAAGTGGCTGCCGCCCCATGGCTTCACCTGCCAGGTGCAGCACCTGGACGCGCGCGTCGGCGGCGGTTTCCGCATGTCGTTCCGCAACTTCGGCAGCGGCCAGAGCCATGCGTTCAGTGGCGACTACCTCGAACTGGTGCCCTTCCAGACCATCCGCTATGTCGACCGCTTCGACGACCCCAACCTGCCCGGGCAGATGCCGGTCAGCGTGACGCTGCGCGAGGTGACCGGCGGCACCGAGCTGTCGATCGTGCAGGAAGGCATCCCCGAGGCCATTCCGGTGGCGATGTGCTGCCTGGGCTGGCAGGAATCGCTGGCGCAGCTGGCCCACCTGGTCGAACCCGAGATCCCCGGCTGAGAGGGTGTGAAGATCTGGAGCGCCGCCGCTTGGCCCGGCGCGCGATCTGGGCCACGATACGCATCCACCGCCCGCAGCGGCGCCATGGCGCGCGGCCGGGTGGCGTCATCCTGCATCGGAGACCCTGCCGTGAACCCCATCAAGCTCGTCGCGCTCGTCCTCATCGTCGCCGGCGCCATCGCGCTGGCCTACGGCGGATTCAGCTACACCAAGGACACCACGGCGTTGAAGGTCGGCCCGCTCGAGCTGTCGGTCAAGGAGAAGAAGTCCGTCGACGTGCCGATGTGGGCAGGCATCGCCGCCGTCGTGGCCGGCGGTGCCCTGCTGCTGTTCGGCGGCAAGCGCGGCTGAGGGCCCGGCCATGGCCCTGCCCCATGCCAGCCCCGGTCAGGCGGTCGACCTGCAGCCGCTCGGTGCGGCGCTGGCCGGCACGAAGACGCATGCGCTGTTCAAGTCGCAGGACCTCGAGGTCCTGCGGCTGGTGCTGACGGCCGGCCAGTCGCTGCCGACGCACAGCGTCCAGGGCGAGATCACCGTCCATTGCCTCGAAGGTTGCCTGGAGGTGACGACCGACGCGCAGGCCCACCGCCTGCAGGCCGGCCAGCTGCTCTTCCTGCGGGGCAGCGTGCCGCACGGCGTGCGGGCGGTCGACGACACGTCGGCGCTGGTGACGATCGCGCTGCGCTGAGACCCGCCGAATGGAGCACCCGATGGCCGATGCCGACACCGCCCTCTCGACCTGGCACCACCTGGTGCGCACCCGTGACACCGCCGCCCTGCGCGACCTGCTGGCCGACGACGCCGTCTTCCACTCGCCCGTCGTGCACAGCCCGCAGCGCGGGCGGGCGCTGACGCACGCCTACCTGTCGGCGGCGTTCCAGGTCTTCTTCAACGACAGCTTCCGCTACGTGCGCGAGGTGGTGCAGGGCCACGACGCGGTGCTGGAGTTCGAGGTCGAGATCGACGGCATCCGCGTCAATGGCGTCGACATGATGCGCTGGAACGACGACGGCCGCATCGTCGACTTCAAGGTGATGATCCGGCCCTTGAAGGCCATCCAGCTGATCCACCAGAAGATGGCGGCGGTGCTGCAGGCGGGGGCGTGACCGGCGCCGAGGGCCGACCGGCGTCGGTCAAGGCTGGCGGTCCGGCGGCGGGTCGGCCGCGGGTTTGTCGGGCGCAGCGGCCGCACCGCCCGCACCGCCCGCACCGCCCGCACCGCCCGCACCGTCCCTGGGCGATGCGGACACGAAGACGCCGTCGAGCTTGAGCGTCGACGAGATCCAGGATGCCAGCGGATACGAGAACAGCCCGATCAGCACGCCACCCGAGAAGTCGACGACGGTCAGCATGACCGGCGAGCCCACGCCTTGCGTGGTCTTGCCCAGCAGCAGCGCGATCACCGCCAGCAGCCCGCCGCGCAGCCCCATCAGCAGCGTGACGAAGACGTTTCGCACCCAGTTTTCTCGCACGTCGGGATTTTTCAGCAGCCGCTCGGCCAGCACGAACAAGGCCAGCAGCATGGCGCCGAAGACGCCGCCGACGAAGATGCTGGCCTCGCCGGCCTTGACCGTGACCACCGGAAAGAAGCGGCGCGACCCCGTGCCTTCGACATCGACGTCGATGATCAGCCGCAGGTCCGCACCGAACAGGTTGACGTACCACGCCGAGCGGGCCCATCCCGTGCGATGGGCCAGGCTGGGTGCCGCGACCGGGGCCGCGGCCGATGCCGCCGGGTCGGGCTCGGCGACGGCGCTGGCCGACACCGGAAAGCGGCAGGTCTGGCTGTAGGTCTCGCCCGGCGTGAGCGTGATCTCCCCCAGGCCGGTGAGCGTGCATTCGCCGGCCGAGGTGAAGCGCTGGTCGGCCATCGCGTCGACCTTGACCGACAGGTTCTTGACGATCTGGTCCCGGCTGGCCTGGTTGCGCAGGGTGACGGTGACGAAGACCGGGTCGCCCACGCGGTTCATCGGGTCGCCCGCTGCGCTGGCGACGACCGGCCGGCTGGCCGTGCCATCGGCGGACGGGGGCGGCGCGCTGGCGGCCCCGTCCTGGCCCATGGCCGGCATGCCCATGGCCAGCGCGGCGGTGGCCAGGGCGGCGCGGCAGGCCCAGCGGTGGCAGGCGGTCATTTCAGGCAACCACCGTCGCCGGTGAGCGTGCGCAGGCGGTCGATGTCGCGCCGCGTCAGCGGCGGAAAGCGGCGGCCCTTCATCTCGTCGATGCGGGCGAGGAAGGCCTCGATGCGGTCCTTGCAGTCGCGCTGGTTGTCCGGCGTGCACAGGTTGCGTGTGCGGCCGTCGAATCTGGCGCAGGACCACAGCGCCTGCAGCCAGACGTTGACGGCCTCTTCGTCGATCACGCTGGCCTCGGTGTTGGACAGCACCTTGTCCACTTCCTCGAACTGCTGCCGGCGGGCCAGTGCGCCGGTCAGCGACGACAGGTGCCGCACGATGGCCCGGGACAAGGCCTCGTCGCCGGTGGCCGGCTGCGCGCGCAGGGCGACTTCCAGGAAGCGCCGGCGCAGCGCGATCTCCTCGCCCAGGTATTTGTCGGCCTCGGCCGGCCGGCCCGCGTCACGCCGCTTCTCGTAGGCGCGCCGGTGCAGGTCGGCGGCCTCCTGGAAGAAGCTGACGAGCTGGGGTTCGCGCAGTCGTTCGGGATCGAGCTGCATCGTCGATGCCCATTTCAGCGCGCAGTCGGCGGCGGCCGGTGCGCGGTCGCTCTTGCCCAGGCCGTTGATGGCGTGGCGCACCGCCGCCAGGCTGGCCCCGGCATCGGGGCAGGACTGGCCGATGGCGGCGCCCGGCCAGGCGAACGACAGGGCGGCGAGCAGGCTCCACAGTGACACGCGCATGCGGTTCCACCTTCCCTTGCGAACGCCACCGGTGCCGTCGATGCCGAAGCCTGGTGCATCGGCCGGGTGGCGGGCGATGTTGCGGTGTAGCAGGTCGATCCGCCATCCACAAGCGGATGGACCGCGTCAGCCGCCGTAGCGCGCCTGCAGTTCCTTCGCCGCCGCCGCCTCGGTCGTCAGCCGCGCCCCGCCCAGTTGCAGGTGCAGCGCGCGGCCGCGGTCGTCGCGCTGCAGCGCTGCCGCTTCGCCATGCGCGGCATAGCCGTTGGCCAGCACGATGCGACCGTGTTCGACGCCCCGGCGGTCGCGCCGCAGCTCGGCGATCTCGGGCGCGTCCTGCACCGGGTTGGCCAGCGCAGGGTTGGCCACCAGCACCTTGTCGCGCAGGGGCAGCAGGTCCACCGCGCCCCACAGGCTCCACCAGCGGCCGCTCCACGCGGCCGAGCGGCGCGTGGGCGCGCCATGCTTCGCAAAGGCCTGCAGCAGGTGCAGCGTGCCGTCGGTCCAGGCCTGGGCCATGCCGTCGGCGGCGTTGGTCAGCAGCGCGACGGCCAGCTCCTGTGCCGGCACGCACACCGTGCGCGTCAACGTGCCCGGAAAGCCGCCGGTGTGGCCGAACCAGTCCCAGCCCTGGCCCGGCGCCCCCAGCGTGCCCTGCATCGTGCCCAGGCCGTACCAGCGTGGCGCCGTGGCATGCGGCTCCAGCCACTGGCGGCGCGTCATCTCGCGCCGGCTGGCCACCGACAGCACGCTGTCGCGCGCCGTCGGCGACAGGCTGGCGAAGAAGCGCGCCAGGTCGCTGGCGGTGGCGACGAACCCGGTGGCCGCGGCCAGCGCGTGCGTGGACATCGCGGCCGGTATGGCCAGCCGCCGGCCCAGCGGCCATTTGGCGCTGTGGCCGCTGGCCAGCTTCAGGCGGCGCGGCAGGCCGCCCGCGGGCACATCGGGCAGGGTGTCGGCCAGGCCCGATGCGGCGACGATCTCGCGCGCCACCCAGCGCGCATAGGGCTCGCCGGTGACGGCCTCGACCGCCAGCCCGAGCAGGCCGTAGCCGTGGTTGGAATATTTGAAGCGCACATTGGCGTCGAGCACCGGGCCGGCGGCGAGGTCGGCGCGCAATTCGGCCTCGTCCAGAAAGGGGCGGCGCTGCGCCCACTGGCCGGCATCGGCGCCGTCGCGCACCAGGCCGGCGCTGTGCGACAGCAGCTGCGCCAGCGTGGCCGCGGCCACCTGCGGGTGCAGCCCCGGCAGGTGGCGGCCGACGGGGTCGTCCAGCTGCAGCCGGCCCTGCTCGCGCAGCTTCATCACCGCGGCGGCGGTGAAGGCCTTGGAATGCGAGGCGACACGGAAGGCGTGCCGGGGCGTCAGCTTCACGCCCTGGGCCAGGTCGGCGTGGCCGAAGGCCGCGGCCAGCAGCGGCTGGCCGCGGTGCACGACGGCGATCGACAGCCCCGGCTGTTCGGTCACGCGCAGCTGGTATTCCAGCCAGCGCGGCAGGTGGTCGAGGGCAGCGGCGAGCCAGGCGTCCACGGTGGTCTCCGGTGCAGGCGGTGGCCGCGACTGTAGACCCGCACGCCGGCACCCCGGGGCCGGCAAGCCGGGCCCGGCACAATCGCCGCATGTCCGCCTTGCCCACCTGCGCGCAGCTGCGCGCCCACCTGGCCGCGCTGGAGATCGGCCTGCTCGAACGCGGCACCGCCGTGCGCCTGGTGCTGCTGGCCGCGCTGGCGCGCGAGCATGTGCTGCTGATCGGCCCGCCCGGCACCGCCAAGAGCGAGCTGGCGCGGCGGCTGCACCGCTGCTTTGCCGGCGCGCGCTATTTCGAGCGGCTGCTGACGCGTTTTTCGACGCCCGAGGAGCTGTTCGGCCCGCTGTCGCTGAAGGCGCTGGAGGACGACCGCTACGAGCGCCTGATCGACGGCTACCTGCCCACCGCCGGCATCGCCTTCCTCGACGAGGTATTCAAGGCCAATTCGGCCATCCTCAATGCGCTGCTGACGCTGTTCAACGAGCGCGAATTCGACAACGGCGCCGGCCGCATCGCGGTGCCGCTGATCAGCGCCATCGCCGCCAGCAACGAGCCGCCCGACGACGAATCGCTGCTCGCCTTCCACGACCGCTTCCTGGTGCGCGTGCCGGTGCAGCCGGTGGGCGATGCCAGCTTCGCCGCGCTGCTGCAGCTGCGCGCACCGGCCGCGACGACGACGGCCGATCCGGTCACGCCGGCGCAGCTGCAGGCGGTGGCCGCCGTCCGCGAAGGGGTGAGCCTGGGTGACGAGGCACTGGCCGCGCTGGCGGCCTTGCGCAGCCATCTGGCCGCGCAGCAGCAGCCGGTGTCCGACCGCCGCTGGCGCCAGCTGGTGGGCCTGATGCGCGTGGCCGCCGCCACCGAGGGCCGCTCGACGCTGGACGCGGCGGATCTCTGGCTGGCGCCCCATGTCGTCGGCCACGACGCCGACGCGGTGGCGCCGCTGACCGACTGGCTGGCCCGTCACCTGGGCGCGGTGACGCAGCCGCTGACCGGGCTCGAGCGCGCGGTGCAGGCCTTCGAGCAACAGCTCGACATCGAGCGCAGCCTGCCCGCCGACGAGGGCATCGACGACGCGGCCGGCAAGCTGTCGCTGGCACGGGCCATCGCCGGGCCCGAGGATGCCGGCGGCATGCTGCGCATCGTCTCCGCGGCGTTGGAAGACCACCTGCAGCGCCGCTTCAGCCCCGTGCACGTGGCCACGCGGCTGGCGCAGGTGGACGAACTGGCGGCCACGGTCGACGCCGCGCGCCGCGCCGCGGCCGACGCGCTGGCCGCGCTGCAGGCGCGGCTGGCCGGCCGGCTGTGGCTGCCGCCCGAGCTGGCGGCGCGCTGGTGCGGTGCGCACGAGGCCACGCGCGCTGCCGCGCAGGCCCTGGCCGACCGCCTGGCCGCGGTGCGCGCGGGTTTTGCGGCACTGAAGGTCGACGACCGCCTGCCGCCGCAGGTGCCTGCGGTGCCGCAGGTGGCGGCCGGCGCCTAGACGGCCGGAGCCTCGCGTTGCGCGCGTTTGCGCTCGTACATCAGGCGGTCGGCATGCTGCAGCAGCGCCTGCGCATCGGCGCCGTCGGCGGGGTACATCGCCAGCCCGATGCTCACCCGCGGCACGATCGGCGACACACCCTCGAGCCGCAGCGGCTGGTGCATCTGCGCCTCGATCTTGCGCGCCACCAGGTCGGCGTCGGCGGCATCGGCCAGCGGCTCCAGCAGGATGGCGAATTCGTCGCCGCCCAGCCGCGCCACGAGGTCGGATTCGCGCAGCGAGCGCTGCAGCCGGCGGCCGATCTCCACCAGCACGCGGTCGCCCACCGCATGGCCGTGGGTGTCGTTGATGGCCTTGAAGCGGTCGGCGTCGACGAACATCAGGCCGAGCGCGCCGTCGCGCTCGGCCGCACGGTCCACCGCCTGCTGCAGCCGCGCGGCGAAGGTGGCGCGGTTGGGCAGCCCGGTCAGCGGGTCGGCCTCGGCCTGCAGGCGCAGTGCCTCGTTGCGCGTGCGCAGCCGCTTCTCGCGCGTCAGCAGCTCGGCCTCGTGCGCCTGCACCTCGGCCAGCAGGGCATTGAAGTCCTCGGCCAGGGCATCGATCTCGGCGATGCCCGCGGGGCTTGCGCGGCGCTCGAAGTCGCGGTGCGCGCGCACCGACCGGGTGAAGCGCGCCAGTTCGTCCAGCGGCGCGGTGATGCGGTCTTCCAGTCGCCGCGTGCCGGCCACCACCAGCGCGGCGGTGGCGGCCAGCGCCGCCAGCACCGCCAGCGCATAGGCACCCAGCAGGCGCAGCAGGCTCTCGCCGTCGCCGCGCAGGCGGACGGTGGCGCGCACACGGTCGTTCAGCGTCACCGGGGCCTGTGCCTGCAGCTCGAACAGCTGCGCCGCCAGGCGGTCGGCGATGCCGCCCAGCCAGCCGCCGAGCCGCCGCTCGCGCGCCAGCACGCGGCCATCGGTGAGCACGATCTCGATCGAGGCCAGCCGTTCCTGCGCCGCCACCAGGCGCAGCAATTCGGCGGCAGCCTGGGCATCCTCGAAGATCACCGCCACATCGGCATTGAAGGCGGTGCTGCGCGCCACGCCGGCCAGGCTGCGGCCGACCTCGCTGCGCAGCACGCCCACCGCCACCGCGCCGACGATCAGCCCCACCAGCACCAGCGCCGCGGTGGCCGAGCGCCAATGCCCCTGGCGAAGCATGCGGGACAGCGGTTGCGCAGCGCTCATCCCCCACAGTCTAGGGGGGCGGCATGCTGAAAGCGGACGCTCCGTACGATCGCTTGCAGGAGTTTCCTCGCGCGTTGTGGCTGCCGGCGATCGTCACCGCCGCCGGCACGCCGCCGCGGCGGCTGGCCGACCT
>Ga0073899_10002811_pt1 | contig 15524 bp, 13 predicted proteins | sample KloWWTmetaKNB5Ph_FD_88975 | JGI IMG/M metagenome (GOLD analysis project Ga0073899, IMG submission 88975) | Active sludge microbial communities from Klosterneuburg, Austria, studying microevolution and ecology of nitrifiers - Klosterneuburg... | ecosystem: Engineered > WWTP > Aerobic digester >...
GAGGTTTTCCACATGGCACTGCCGGCGATGTTTCACGTGAAACATTGACGAACGAACCTCGGTCCGCGGATGTTTCACGTGAAACATCGGTGCGAACCGCGTCTGAAATAGCGGCCGAAACTGACGGGTTCGACGACGCCTCAACCCCACTAGCCCGCGCAGTCGCTCACCAGTTGATGGTGCGCGAGAAGCGAAACTTGGGTGCTCCTGTCGAGCGTCCCAAGCGCACTCGCGTGATGGTGGTGGCCAACCAGAAGGGCGGAGTTGGCAAGACCACGTCCACAGTGAACCTGGCTGCCGGCCTAGCTCAACTCGGCCAGCGAGTGTTGGCGATCGACCTTGATCCGCAGGGCAATGCCTCGACAGCGCTGAGCATCGATCATCACCGCGGCACGGCTTCGACGTACGACGTACTCGTCGATGGCATGGCCCTCGATGACGTCATCCAACTTTCGCCAGAGACACCTGGACTGTTCGTGGTGCCGGCAACCATCGACCTAGCGGGCGCTGAGATCGAACTGGTCAGCGTGGTGGCCCGTGAGGGTCGGCTCCGCAAGGCTCTCGGCGAATGCTCACGAGTGGGCGAGGCTGAGGATCGTTTCGACTACGTGCTGATCGATTGCCCACCCTCGCTTGGCCTCCTGACCCTCAACGCTTTGGTGGCAGGCAATGAGATGTTGATCCCGATCCAGGCGGAGTACTACGCCCTCGAGGGTCTAGGACAGTTGCTCGAGACCGTTGAGATGGTCAAGGCGCACCTCAACCAAGCCCTCGCGGTCACGACGATCTTGATCACGATGTACGACGCCCGCACCCGGCTTGCCCACGGCGTGGCCGAAGAAGTCCGCTCGCACTTTGGCGACCTGGTGCTCAACTCGTTCATTCCTCGTTCAGTGCGAGTCTCAGAAGCGCCGAGTTACGGCCAGAGCGTCATGACTTACGATCCTGGATCACCAGGAGCGGTGAGCTATCTCGAAGCCGCACGCGAGTTGGCCAGGAAGGCTGTAACCCAATGAGCACGCAACGCAGAGGCTTAGGTCGTGGCCTTGGAGCCCTTATTCCAACCGCGCCGGAGGAAGTCGTCGCGCCAGACGCTCCAGAGTTGGCAGCCGTCGAGGGTGCCTATTTCGCTGAGTTGCCGCTGGACTCAATCACCCCCAACCCGCGTCAGCCACGCACCGAGTTTGAGGCTGAGGCGATGTCGGAGTTGGTGCACTCGATCAAGGAAGTCGGGTTGTTGCAGCCCGTCGTCGTACGCCAGCTAGGTGAGGGTCGCTACGAACTCATCATGGGTGAGCGCCGGTGGCGCGCGAGCCGAGAGGCTGGCCGTGACACGGTGCCCGCGATCGTGCGGCAAACTGAAGACAACGACATGCTGCGTGACGCGCTGCTGGAGAACCTCCACCGCTCACAGCTCAACCCGCTCGAAGAGGCCAACGCCTATCAGCAACTGCTCGATGACTTTGGCTGCACCCATGTGGAGTTGGCTGAGCGAATTGGTCGCTCCCGCCCGCAAATCACCAACACGTTGCGTTTACTCAAGCTCTCGACTCCTGTGCAGCGCCGCGTCGCCGCTGGCGTGTTGTCTGCCGGGCACGCCCGTGCGCTGCTGAGCATCGACGACTCCGACATCCAAGACCGCCTAGCTGCCCGTGTGGTGGCCGAGGGGATCTCGGTGCGGGGTCTAGAGGAGATCGTGGCTCTTGGGGGCTCAGAGGGCCGCCCAGAGCGTCGTACGACGGGTGCGCGCGCGGTTGCCCCTGGGTTGGGAGAACTCTCCAGTCGCCTCGGAGACCGACTCGACACCCGCGTGAAGATCGCGTTGGGCAAGTCGAAGGGCCGAGTCACCATCGAGTTTGCGTCGCTGGCCGACCTTAAGCGGATCGTCGACGTGATCGACCCCTCGTAGGGGTGGAAAAGTCACAAGTAAACCTGTGACTTTGACGCTTTGCGGGGAGGATCATCCCGGCAAAGCGCACAACATCCGGGTAAAGCGAACCCAATCCAAGCCCCTCAGTGAGCCAGTGGGCGTTACTTGCGTCGTTTGGCCGCTCGACGGGCAAGTTCTTCGCGATCGAGTTCAGCCGCTCGTTCGGGTGTGGGCGCAGATCCACCGCGCGAAGCCGGGAGCCACCAGGAGCCCGGGGGCTGCTCGTCTGCGGGATAACCGTCAATCGTTTGAGCCAGGAGTTCTTGCATCCGGGCGCGCAGCGCCGCAGTTTGTGGCACCGCATCGCCTTCATGGACGGGCATCGGTGCGCCCACGCTGATGTGGATCGACTTGCCCCTGGAGAAGTCGCGCGGGTGGTCCTTGGTGATGATGCGCTGGGAGCCCCACACGATCATGGGAATGAGGGGCACCTCGGCTGCCTGCGCGATTCGGACGGCCCCGGTCTTGATGTCCTTGATCTCAAACGACCTCGAAATAGTCGCCTCAGGGAAGATCCCGACGAGTTCGCCAGAGCGCAGGCTGTCCACAGCAGCGTGATAGGACCCCACGCCATCGCGTCGATTCACCGGGATGTGGTGCATCGAGCGCATCAACGGCCCAGCCACAGAGTGATCAAAGATCTCCTTCTTCGCCATAAAGCGCACCAGGCGTTTGGTGGGCAATGCGGCGTACCCAGCCAAGACGAAGTCGAGGTAGGAGAGGTGATTGATGGCCAGCAACGCCCCTCCCTTGCTGGGGATGTGCTCGGCGCCCATGACCCGGATGTCGGTCTTGAGGAGTCGCAGCAGGCCTTTGGCAGTGCGGATGACGGCGGGATAGGTGCGATCAGCCATGAGTGCGCGCCTTCGCTTGAGTGATCAGTTGAGCGCACACCTGGCCCATGTCGAGCCCGGCTGCGGCAATGGAGAGCGGCACAGTCGAGGTCTCGGTCATGCCGGGTGACACGTTGACCTCCAAGAACCAGACCACCCCTTGAGCATCGATGATGAGATCGGAACGGGAGAGATCACGCAGTCCCAGGGCCTGGTGAGCGGTCACCGCGACCCGAGCCACCTCAGCGGCAATGTCATCGCTGAGCGGCGCTGGCACCTCAAAGGAGGTGGACCCGGCGGTGTAGCGAGCGGTGTAGTCGTAAATGCCGCCCTCAGGAGTGATCTGCACGGCTGGCAGGGCTTGAGGACCATCTCCGGTGTCAATGACAGGTACGGCGACCTCGGTGCCTTCCACGAAGTGCTCGATCAGCGCGGTGTCACCGTAGGCAAAGGCACCGACCATCGCTCCCGGGAGTTCTTCGCGAGTGCGAACCACTGAGCAGCCCAACGCTGACCCTGACTTTGCAGGTTTCACCATGAGGGGCAACCCCAGGTGGGAGGCCATGGCGTCCATTACCGCGCCCGCACCGAGTTCACGGAAAGTTTCGTGGGGCAGGGCCACCCAGTCGGGGGTGGACAACCCGGCGCGCCGTACGACGGATTTCGCCACCGGTTTGTCGAACGCAGCCCGACAGGCGGCGGGCTCAGCGCCGATGTAGGCGACGTCAAGGAGTTCAAAGACTTCCCGGATCGCCCCATCTTCACCAGAGTCCCCATGAAGCACAGGGAACACACATTGTGGGCGCTCGCTGAGCAGGAACGGGACGAGGCTGGAGTCGACATCGCGCTCGAGGACCTCAACGTCAGCGTGCCGAAGCGCCTCAGAGACTCGACGACCTGATCGCAAGGAGACATCGCGCTCGTGTGAAAGACCACCAGCGAGTACCACGACTGAGTCCATGACAACTCTCCTAGGTCAGATCGGTGTTCGGGGATTCGTAGCCGCGCGAGAGTCGCGGGGCCGCAAAGGAGTCAAAGGTCTCACGAAGCTCCAACTCGGCTTCCAAGACACCAGCAAGTCGTCGTACTCCCTCACGAATGCGCTCTGGCGTTGGGTAGCAAAAGCTCAAGCGCATCGACGAGGTACCAAATTGGTCGGCATAGAAGGCTGTGCCGGGCACGTAGGCCACTCGGGCGGTGACGGCCCGCGGCAGCATCGCCTTGGCGTCGATGCCCGGAGGCAGTGTGAGCCAGACATAGAAGCCGCCACTGGGCACGTTCCAGGTGCATGAGGCCGGCATCAGGTCATCGAGGGCCTCGATCATGGCGTCGCGGCGCTCGCGATACATCTGCTGGAAGTCTTTGATCTGCTGCTTCCAGTCATGCTTGTCGAGGTACGTCGAAATCGCCATCTGCGAGAAATTTGAAGGACACAGCGTCGCTGACTCCTGGGCCAGCACCAACTTCTCGCGCACCGCGTGGGGCGCCAGCACCCAACCAACGCGGAAGCCGGGGGCGAACGTCTTGGAGAAGGACCCCAAGTAGATGACACCTTCGGCCTCGTCGGCTCGCAGCGCACGGTGGGGATCGCTGTCGAAGCCCAACAAGCCATAAGGATTGTCTTCGAGAATCAATATGTCGTGTTGTCGACAAATCTCTAAGACGGCTTGACGACGCTCGTCGGTCATCGTGACGCCGGCGGGGTTGTGGTAGTTCGGGATGGTGTACAAAAACTTGATCGTGCGCCCAGATGCCTTGGTGGCCACGATGGCTTGCTCAAGTGCTTCGGGGATCAGCCCTTCGCCGTCCATCTGCGCGTGAACGACATCGCACTCGTAGGCCCGAAAGACCCCCAGGGCTCCGACGTACGACGGCGCCTCACAAATCACGACATCACCTGGGTCGCAAAAGATGCGCGTGACCAGGTCGACTGCTTGTTGCGACCCAACGGTCACCACAACGTCATCGGGGTGGGCATGGATGCCCTCCAGGGCCATCACGTCACAGATTTGCTCACGAAGGCGGGCATCTCCTTGGCCCGAGCCGTACTGCATCGCCACAGTGCCGTGCTCGCGCACGATGGTGTCGATGCCAGAGGCCACCACATCGAGCGGAAGTCCCGAAATGTTGGGCATCCCACCAGCCAATGACACAACCTCGGGACGCGAGGCAACAGCAAACAGTGCACGGATCTCAGAGGCGGTCATGCCCTTGGTGCGAGCGGCATAACGGTCGACGTAATTGTCCAATCGGCCGGCGAACCGGTGTTGCGTCGACGGGGTGGACTCTGAGGGCATGACTCCTAGGATGAAGCATCCGCGCCGGAGATTCATTGTTGGGGTGATCACATGGGACGCCATACCTCACGAATCACCATCGATGACCTGCCCGATTTAGCCGGAAATTGCCACACATGTGCCAGATGGCAGGTCGACGGCGTACGACGCCGCACCCTCGACTCGTGCGCCCAAACCGAAGAACTCAGCGGCTGGGTGAGCCAGGTCTTGCGTGATTGGGGCTCATGCGGGCGTGTGCTGCGCATCGACGGAGACGTCGCGGGGCAGGTGATCTATGCCCCGCCCGTGATGGTGCCCGCAGCAGGGAGCTTTCCCACATCACCGGTCTCACCTGATGCCGTGCTGATGGTCTCGCTACGGGTCGCTCCGCAGTTCGAGGGTCACGGAGTCGGGCGAATGCTCGTGCAAGCAATGGCTCGCGACCTGATCAAACGCGGTGGGATCAAAGCCGTGGAGGCGTTCGGTGACACCCGCGGCAACGCCTCTGCTGAATGCGTGATGCCTTCGGAGTTTCTGCTCGCAGTTGGGTTCCGAACTCTGCGCGCCCATTCACGCAACCCTCGGATGCGGATGGACCTGCGCACAGCACTGACCTGGCGAAGCGAACTCGAAGAAGCGCTGGATCGGTTGCGTGGGGTTGTCGCGCGTCCGGTGGCGAATCTGGAGGTGTCAAAGTCACAAGTAAACCTGTGACTTTGGCGCCTGACCGGGGAGATCTCCCCCGCAAAGCGACCAAGTCACAAGTAAACCTGTGACTTTTACACCCGGCGTCAGCCGATGAAGTCGGCCAACTCTTTGAGGTAGATCGACTTCGGCTTGGCGCCAACGAGGTTCTTGACCATCTCGCCCTTGTTGAACACCGCGACAGTGGGCAGGCCAATGACGCCGTAGCCGGCGGCAGTTTGGGGCTGCTCATCAACGTTCATCTTCACGACGGTGATTTTGTCGCCGTAGGTGGTCGCGATTTCGTTCAAGACCGGGGCGATCTGGCGGCAGGGGCCGCACCATTCGGCCCAGAAGTCGACGAGCACGGGCTTCTCGCTGAGCAAGACGGTGTCGGCGAAGGTGGCGTCGGTGACGGACTGTACGTCGGACATGTGTTTCTCCTTAAAGAGGCGGGCTCAGGCGCCCTTGTGGTCCAAATCGGCTAGGTAGCGCTCGGCGTCGAGTGCGGCGGCACATCCGGTGCCGGCGGCGGTGATGGCTTGACGGTAGTGGTGATCAACGAGGTCACCACAGGCGAACACTCCGGGGAGGTTCGTGGCCGTGGAGGGGTGGTCGACGACTACGTAGCCGTCGCTGTCGAGGGTGACCTGGCCAGCGAGGAGTTCAGAGCGAGGGTCGTGACCGATAGCGATGAACAGACCCGTGACCGGGAGTTCGCGCTCGGCTCCAGTTTCGGTGTCACGCAAGGTGATGCCGGTGAGTTTGGGGTCGCCGTGGATGGCGGCAACTTCACTGTTCCACTGGAACTTGATCTTCGGGTCGGCTGCCGCGCGCTCGGCCATGATCTTGGAGGCGCGCAGTTCGCCGCGACGGTGGATCAGGTGCACGGTCGTGGCGAATCGGGTCAAGAAGGTGGCCTCTTCGACGGCCGAGTCGCCGCCTCCAACAACCGCGATCTCTTGGTCGCGGAAGAAGAAGCCGTCGCACGTGGCACACCACGACACACCGTGGCCCGAAAGTCGGTCCTCGTCGGGCAGGCCGAGCTTGCGGTAGCCAGAGCCGGTCGCCAAGATCACCGCGCGCGCTTCGTACGTCGCATCCATCGTCTTCACGATCTTGATGTCGCCGGTGAGGTCGACTTCAACGACGTCATCAGCAATGAGTTCGGCGCCGAACCGCTCGGCTTGGGCACGCATCTCATCCATCAATGCCGGGCCCATGATGCCGTCGCGGAAGCCGGGGAAGTTCTCAACCTCAGTGGTGTTCATCAGCGCACCACCAGCGGTCACGGAGCCCTCGAAGACCAGGGGCTCCAAGGATGCGCGGGCGGCGTACACCGCTGCGGTGTAGCCAGAAGGCCCGGAGCCGATGATGATCACATTGCGGGGCATAGCAAACCTGCCTGAAGTTGGGTGCGGAAGTCTGGACAACCGATCTTAGGCGGCTGGTATTCCCCAACTCACACCACCGCGCCGGTGCGGCCTGGCAGAGGCCTATCGCACCCGGAAGTCGAAGGACGCCAACTCCGAGCCACTGCCGCAGGCATAGATCACTGCGTGTCGAGGCGCGCGTCCGGTGATGAGCATGGTGGCGTCTTGGCCTTCAAAGACCATGGGTTCGACGATCGCCTTCTTTGGTACTGATACGCCCGGGCACTCTGCAGGGAGGGCTGCCCGACGTGAATAGGGCGCCGCCACCACATCCAAAGCCACTTGTCGCATTGTGGAGCGATCCACCGACGGTGCTACGGCCTTCAATTGGCTTTCAGCTTGACTCGAATCGTGTGCGCTGGTCACCATCGGGTCACCACCTCCGCCGCTCGCATCACTGGCGGCTCCATGCTGCTGCTGGGAGATCACAACCCCGCCAAGCGTCAATGCAGCGCAGGCAGCAGCAGCCCCCAAGAATGCGGTACGACGGCGGTTGCGCCGCGCAGCCAACGAGACAACTGGCGCTGATGGCGCGGTGAGTTCAGCCAAGGTCGCATCGAGGCGCGCCACGACCACAGGAGGAGTCGGACCGACATCACCAAGGGAGGCCAACAACTTTGCAATCTCGTCTTCAGACAGGTCATCAGTGGGGGTCGGATCGGTCATGACTGGTCACCTCCTCGGGCATGGGTCGGGGATGAGGGCACACTCTTGGACGCGCGCGAGGCAGGTGAGGTTCCCTGAGGCGAGTCACCCTCAAACGCGGCCCGCGAACCGCCCAGCAACTCCGCGAGACGATGTCGACCACGCGAGCAGCGGCTCTTCACGGTGCCCGGGGCGCATTCGAGCACGTCGGCGGCTTCGTCGATGCTCATCCCTTGGATGTCGACGAGCACCAGAGCGGCCTTCTGTTCAGCGCTGAGTTGGTCGAGTGCGTGCAAGAGGCGGCGTCGTACGTCGGACTGCTCGGCCTGACTCTCGGGCGCATCAGCAGTGGGGGCGGCAAGCAGTTGTCCGCGTGCGGCCGACTCTTCGAGGTCATCTGGCAAGGGTTGCGCGGCGCGCACCTTGGCTCGGCGCATCCGATCAAGACAGGCGTTGACCACGATCCGGTGCAGCCAGGTGCTAACCGCCGAGTCACCCCGAAAGGCATCGGCGCGACGAAATGCCGACACCATGGCGTCTTGAAGGGCGTCGGCGGCGTCCTCGGGGTTGCCTGAGGTGCGCAGCGCTACGGCCCACATGCGGTCGCGGTGGCGTCGAAACAACTCACCAAACGCCTCAGCATCGCCTGCTTGGTGAGCAGCCATCAGTTGGGCATCACTGAGTGGGGTGTCGTTCAACTCCACGCGCGTACCTCGTTGACGGCCCCGCGGTAGCCACCGCCCACGGCGGGCAGTTTGGTCAGCCACAGCACGAGGTATCTCGTGCGCACGGCAGTGTCGAGCGTGATGTTGGCCTCCGTGCTTGCCTTAGCCTCACCTGCAGTGACCAAAGCGTCGATGGAATCAGGCGCGCCGGAGTCGGTGGGGGCCGCCAAGATGCTGACCGAGGTGGGCGAACCGACCAGGTCCAACTCGACTCGTGAAACTCTCTGAATCGTCCCCAAGTCGAGGATGAGCCCCACGCCTGATTTGAGCCCGCCTAAATCCGGACGGCGCTTGTAGGTCACAGTTGACCACCCGGTGCTTGGGTCGCCATCGATCGCAAACTTCGCCTGATCAGGGTTTTCCTCTTGCGGATCGCCCTCGGGATCGAAATCACGCACCTTCTGGATCTCAATCTGGGCGGACGCCCCACCAGAGCTCTGCTTGTCAGGACCCTGCGATCCCGACGGTGTGGCCGGGTCAGAGGTCAGCTTCCAGATCAACAGTCCAGCGAACACCAGGGCGAGTGCGAGCCCAACCAACAGTGGGCCCCGCAGCCAGTTACGGGGCGGAGCTTCCTCAAACTCGGTCTCGACGCTGGTCTGCGCGAAGGGCCACCCGGAGTCGATGAGTTCAGGGGCCGGAGCAGGAGGTGCTGGCTCCAGGATGCTGGGTTCGGTGGGTGCAGGTGCGCCCGGTTTTGGAGTACGTCGAGTGCCCTCAGGGGCAAAGAGCGGGCGATCAGGTCCCGCCTGAGGCTGGGGAGCTGGTGGGGCTGGGATGTCGTGCTCGTCTGTCATCCCCTCGGTCCAGTCAAAGGGATCGGCAGCCGGAGCAATGGTCGTGGGCGGCGAGGAGATCTCGGTGATCTCGGCCGGCAGAGGTGCGGTCGGTTCAGTGGCATCCCACTCAGGCATCGACTCAAGCGGGACCGCCTCAGGGGGAGGCGCAGTGCCGGCGTACTTGCTCAGTGCAGCCAACAACTCTCGAGAACTGTCGATGCGGTCGTGCGTGCGGTGAGTGGAGAGAACCCGGTCGCAGATGGCATCGAGTTCGCGGGGCACGCCGGCACGTATCTGGCGAGCACGCAATGGACCACGGCTGTCGCGATGAGCTGCACGTACGGAGGAAACCGACGCTCCTGGCCATGATCCGACCAGTGCGCAGTAGAGCAACGCACCTAAGTCACGAACGTCTCTGCGGATCGGGTCGGCGCCGGGATAGTTTCCTGATTCGCCAGCGCCAACCGGATGCAACGCCGCATCGGTGGCGAAGCCGATGATTTTGACCGAGCCCGATTCGGTGAGCATCACGTTTTCAGGCGAAAGTCGCCCGTGGGCTAGACCTCGGGCGTGCGCTCGCGACATCGCATCGGCGATCTCACTGACGAACCACACAGCGCGGTTGCTAGGCAAACCCTGCTCGGCGATGAGCACGTCGAGGGAAGCGCCACGACCCCATTCGTTGACGACCCACGCCGATGATTCGGTGGCGTCACAATCAAGGACCTTCAACACATGGGGGTCGGTGATCGTGGCTGCTTGACGCGCGGCCGTGAGCAACGTCTCGGCGCGGGGGTCGTCAGTGCTGACGGTGTGTACGGCGACGCTTCGATCGAGCACTTGATCAGTGGCCCGCCAAAAGCGAGCTCCACCGATGTCGGTGAGCAGATCGTCGAGTCGGTAACGATCGCCCAGCAGCATTCCTGGATGCATCGAGCGCGTCACGACCTGGCCCCTCTCTTCGACTTGCATCCTAGGGGGCCATCCCAGTGGCTGGCATGTCCCAAAGGGACTAGCGGCGCCCTAAACGGCCTGTCAGGGTCGCCACAATCTCGCCCACTTCACGGATACGAAGTGCGCGGGTAAGCGCCAGGAAGGCCACCACAGCCAAGCCCAGGCTCACGAAGAGCGAAACGAGTGAGGTGGTCCAACCACCCCAAGGAGACCAGGTGTGCACTCCTGTCGTGGTCAGCCATGCCACTCCTGCGGCTGCCACAGCGCACACACCGAGCCGCAGCAGATAGCCAACGAGTTGGGTGCCTGCCAAGCCGCCGACTAGTCGGCTCAAGACGTAGAACGAGATGCAGGCCCCCACCGCGTAGGCGCAGGTGTAGGCGATCACCAGTCGTGGCGCTGTGTCAGCTGCGGTGATGTTGCGGGTGAGTGCCCAGGCCAAAGCGATATTTGCTGCCGCGATGGCGCACTGGATAAAGAAGACCAGGCGGTTGCGCTCCAAGGCATAGAAGGCCCGAAGCAGTAGGTAGTGGCTGGTGAAGAACACGATGCCGACCCCAAAGAGCGCTAGCGAGGGCGCGAAGTCGCGGTAGGAGTTGCTGGCGGCGCCGTACCCAAATCCGATGTGAACCAGGTCGAGGGAGATCACTGGCAACAGGAGGGCGAAGGGCAAGATGAGGGCGTACGTCGTACGCATCGTCGATGTCACTGATGAGGCAAGCCCTCGCAAGTCGCCATCTGCTGCGAACGCTGAAAGCCGGGGCAACATCGCAGTGGCCAGCGAAACCGTCGCAATGGAGTGCGGGACCATCGCGATCAAGAACGCAGTGGAATAGACGGTGTAACCGGTCGCGCCGCCACTGCCCGAACAATCGTCAAGGCTGCGCACCGCGCCGCTGGAGGCCAACCGGACCACCACGGTGTAGGCGATTTGGTTGACGATGACGAACAACACCGTCCACACCCCGAGTTTGAGGGTGTGAGCGAGTCCAGCGTCCTTGAAGTCGAATCTCGGCGAGAACTTGAAGCCGGCCCGACGCAGATAGGGCACCAAAATCAAGAACTGGACGGCAATGCCCAGAGTCGAGCCAAGCCCGAGCAGGGCCTCTTGGCCGGAACTGTAGGGGCCGAGGGTGGAGTTGGTGCCGCCAGCCAGTGACGGGTTGGCGCACACGTCATTGGCGCCGCCAAAGAACCAGAGATAGGCACCCAGAGCCGCGATGGCGATCGCGTTATTGGCGATGGGCGCCCACATCATTGGGCCAAATACTCGGCGGGAGTTGAGCACCTGCCCGGCCAACACGAACATGCCGTAAAAGAACACCTGCGGCAGGCAGTAGCGGGCGAACGCGATGGCCGAGTCGCGGTGTGCCGCCAGGTCAGGTGAGGTGAAGAAGGCCGGGTCAAGGAAGAGGCGCATTAGCCAAGGCGCAGCGAGCACCAGCACTGCTGTGACCCCAGCAAGGAACAACGCAGCCAAGGTGATGAGCCGACTGGTGTAGGCCTCGCCGCCATCAGCATCGGACTTCATGGCCCGCACCAACTGGGGCACGAGCACGGCGTTGAAGACGCCGCCGGCCAACAAGATGTAAAGCATGTTGGGGATCGTGTTGGCGATGTTGAACAAGTCCGCGTGCAGCGCAGTACCCAACGCAGCCGCCAACAAGACGCTGCGGATCAGGCCACTGAGTCGCGAAAACAGGGTGCCAGCGGCCATCACCGCGCTGGCGTTAAGGATGCCGCCCTGCTCCTCATGCCGATTCTTTTCAGGCCCAGGATTCTTCTCAGGCACCGTGCTCACAGACCCTCAGGCTCAGAGCGCGGCTTAAAGGTCTTCTTCACCACGCGTCGCCCAATCGCGCCGAACAGTACGGCGGCGCCTGCGGCCATGATCACCCACACCCAGCGGGTCACATTGCTGCTGCGGATCACGAACGGCAGGGGCGTGCCCACCCGTGAGCCGTTCTCATTCACGGGGGTCAACAAGGCGCTGTAGACGCCGATCGACTTCGCATCGGCCTTCAACCGCACGGTGGTGCGCTGGTGGGCGCGCAGTTGCACGGGCTCGGCTTCGCTGATGGTCAGACCCGGCGTGAGTCGATCGGCGCGCAGACCCACAGAGACCGGCACGTCGAGTTCGTTGACGATGGTCACCAAGATGGTCCCTGACCCGCCAGCCAAGTTGACCGGTGGTCGCCGATCGACCCTGATGCCGGAGAGTTTGGCCACGATGCCGGTGTGCAGTGCTCTCGCGTCGGCCAGCGACCTGCGACGGTCAAGGCGGGCCTGATAGCTCACCGGTTGCAGCGCCATCGCCGCAAAGGCGTTGTTCGGCTCGGTGAGCACAGTTGCTTCGTAGCGCCGCCCGGCGCGACCGATTGCTTTGCTGGCTTCGAGCGCGGCTGGTCCAAGTTCGGCTCGGGCCGCAGCTTCTGGGTAGATCAAGGGCACCGTGCGCTGGTCTGTTGGCAGCGGCAAGGTGGCCAAGTTGAGCCACGGGCGGTCTAAAGCCGCGAAGAAACGTGAGGGCGAGGCACTACCGGGGTTCCACCGCGAGGGAAGTGTCACCACCATGGTCTCTGGCGACCCCATCCGCATCGAGGCTTGGGCCAAGATCCACTGTCGCAACTCCAAAAGCGAGCGCGCCGGGCTGGCCGTGGCAAAACTGATCGTGTGACCATCGAGGGTCTCGGTGCTGTTACGGGTTTCCTGGCTCCGATTGGCATCCACGATCACGCGGCTGTTGCTTGGCAAGGCTGCAAGCGTCGAGTTGGGAATCACTCCATCGGGAGGCGCAACTCCGGGACCCGATGGAAGTTGGAGTTGGTTGAATACCTGCGCGCTGAGCCGATAGGAGGTCGCAATCGAACGCGGATCTAGCCGACTCAGGGCCGCCACATCGGGATCGCCATAGCCAAGGTCAACAACGTCTTGGCGCTGCGCGCCGATCGTGAACGAGTCGAGCCACGTCGTGGCCAAGTCGGGCAACTCAGGATTCGTTTCATCGGGCTCGCCCGTCGCGATCCGGTTTGCCAGATCGGGGATCGCTGGATCAACAAGCAACGACAACGAGCGCTCGGGCGCTGCGTTGATCAGGTTCGCGATTGCGCCCAGGCGTCCAGACTTCGCGAAGTCGTTGCTCCATGCGCTCGGCTTCAGAGGTAAGCCATCTGCGTGGGTGCGCACCACGCCGCGCACTGGCATGGTCAGTGCAATCGACGTGGGTCGAGTCGCCTTAGGCAACGCTGTGATGAGTGCTCGGCCTCGCGCATCGGCGATGTCATCACGAGAGGTCGACGTACCCCCGAAGGCGGCAGCGCCGATCCAGTAACTGGCGGGCGCACTCACCTTGCCAAAGAGCTCGCGAGGAACCTGGAAACTAAACGGCGCGGAGCCCTCGGCTTCGAGGGAATCGATGGTGGCCGAAATCGTGGTGACGACCTGGAGGCCAGCTTCGCCATCAGTCGCGGAATATGCCGCTGCGATGTCGCGAGGGGTGCGCAGCGGCGTCGCTGAGACGGTGGCATAGACGTTGATGTCTTCCCACAGGTCTTTGGTGGGGTTGGTGACCCGGCCGGCCACCGTGATCTGTCCACTGGCTGGCATGACTGCCGGATTGAGGCCTACCAACTCGATCTCCAGAGCCGGGGCTGGGTCAGCGAGGGCTGGCGTTGTTGGGATGAGGATCCCCGATGCCATGAGAGCCGCGACCATTAGGGCGCGCGCGCGACTCAGGGGGGAACTCACCGAACGAGGGTATCGCTCCCGTAGGCTCTCTCCACGTGTCAGCCGCCCCTTTGAGCATGGTCGAGGTGCAACAGCGCGTGGAGCGTGAGTTGCATCGGATCGGGCCTGTCATCGATGAACTCGGGGCGATCTTCGCTCAGGCAGGCCACGAACTTGCTCTCGTGGGCGGACCCGTGCGCGATGCGATGCTCGGGCGACTGCAAAACGATCTCGACTTCACCACCTCTGCTCGGCCCGAAGTCACCGAGAAGCTCCTCAAGGGCTGGGCTGACTACATCTGGGACGTTGGCCGCGCTTTCGGCACCATCGGATGTCGTCGAGGCGACTGGGTCGTGGAAATCACGACGTACCGCGCCGAGGCCTATGACCCGACCTCACGCAAACCTTCAGTGTCGTACGGCGATTCACTCGTTGAGGATCTGCGACGCCGAGACTTCACCGTCAATGCGATGGCGGTGCGACTGCCCGGACGTGAATTCGAAGACCCCTTCGGCGGCATCGTCGACTTGGCCAACCAAGTGCTCCGCACGCCCGGTCTTCCGGCTGACTCCTTTGGTGATGACCCGCTGCGGATGATGCGGGCTGCACGATTTGCCGCGCAGTTGGCATTCACCGTGGACCCCTCGGTTGTCGACGCGATGAGCGACATGGCCTCGCGCATCGAGATCATCTCGGCGGAGCGAGTGCGCGACGAACTCGTGAAACTGCTGTGCGCGCCACACCCCCGACTGGGCCTTGAGTTGCTCGTCAAGACCGGGTTGGCGGAGCGCGTGCTGCCCGAACTTCCTGCACTGGCCCTTGAGCGCGACGAACACAACCGCCACAAAGACGTCTACGAACACACCCTGACCGTGCTGGAGCAGGCCATCGATCTTGAGGACCGACTCGGTGATGGCCCCGACTTCATCTCCCGATTCGCTGCCCTCATGCACGACGTGGGCAAACCCAAGACCCGACGGTTCATCAGCGACGGCACAGTCACCTTCCACCACCACGACGTGGTTGGCGCCAAACTCACCAAGCGCCGGATGCAGGCATTGAAGTTCTCCAACGACGAGATCGCTGCGGTGTCCTCGTTAGTCGAACTGCACTTGCGATTCCACGGTTATGGCTCAGGGGAATGGACTGACTCCGCCGTACGTCGCTATGTGCGCGACGCGGGCCCCCAACTCGAACGCCTCCACGTGCTCACCCGAGCCGACTGCACCACCCGCAACAACCGCAAAGCCGAACGCCTACGCCGCACTTACGACGACCTTGAAGCCCGCATTGCGCGGCTAAGCGAAGAGGAAGAACTCGCCTCCGTGCGCCCCGACCTCGACGGCACCCAGATCATGGAGATCTTGGGGATTGCACCTGGGCGTGAGGTCGGCGAGGCCTACAAGTACCTCCTCGAATTGCGCCTCGATAACGGGCCCATGGACGTCGACTCCGCCACCTCGGCGCTGCTGGAATGGTGGGCTGGGCGCGGGGGGGAAAAGTCACAAGTAAACCTGTGACTTTGCCGCTTTGCGGGGA
>Ga0073899_10002814_pt1 | contig 15523 bp, 11 predicted proteins | sample KloWWTmetaKNB5Ph_FD_88975 | JGI IMG/M metagenome (GOLD analysis project Ga0073899, IMG submission 88975) | Active sludge microbial communities from Klosterneuburg, Austria, studying microevolution and ecology of nitrifiers - Klosterneuburg... | ecosystem: Engineered > WWTP > Aerobic digester >...
ATGTGATCGCCGCTGTCAACGTCGTCTTGCCGTGGTCAACGTGACCAATCGTTCCTACGTTTACGTGTGGCTTGGTCCGCTCAAATTTGGCTTTTGCCATGATAGTTTGTCTCCTACGGATTCAATAAAAACGCAGCCGTTTGCAAATTACTTTTTGTTGATGATGGCCTCGGCAACATTTTTCGGCGCCTCGGTGTAATGCTTGAATTCCATACTGTAAGTCGCGCGGCCTTGCGACAATGAACGCAGCGTCGTCGAGTAACCGAACATTTCGGAAAGCGGCACCTCGGCCTTGACCAGCTTAATACCGCCGATCTGATCTTCCATGCCCTGCACAATGCCGCGACGGCTGGACAAATCGCCCATGACGTTGCCCATGTAATCTTCCGGCGTTTCCACTTCGACCGCCATCATCGGTTCGAGCAACACCGGGCTGGCCTTGCGCATTGCATCCTTGAAGGCCATCGAAGCGGCCATCTTGAAGGCGTTTTCATTGGAATCCACATCGTGATAGGAACCATCGAACAGTGTAACCTTGACATCCACCACCGGGAAGCCGGCCAGCACTCCGTTCGGCAGCGTCTCACGCAGACCTTTTTCCACTGCCGGGATGAACTCGCGCGGCACTGTCCCGCCCTTGATGGCATCGACGAATTCAAAGCCCTTACCTTGTTCGTGTGGCTCCAGCTTGATCCAGACGTGGCCGTACTGCCCGCGGCCACCGGACTGCTTGACAAACTTTCCTTCCTGCTCAACCGACTTGCGAATGGCCTCGCGATAGGCCACCTGCGGCGCACCCACGTTGGCCTCGACGCCGAATTCGCGCCTCATACGATCAACCAGAATTTCCAGGTGCAACTCGCCCATGCCGGAGATGATCGTCTGGCCTGACTCTTCATCGGTACGCACACGGAAGGACGGGTCCTCCTGCGCCAGACGGTTCAAGGCAATGCCCATCTTCTCCTGGTCAACCTTGGTCTTGGGCTCGACTGCAACGTGAATCACTGGCTCGGGGAAAATCATGCGCTCAAGGGTAATGACCTTGGCCGGATCGCACAGCGTTTCGCCAGTCGTGGCCTCTTTCAAGCCAACCGCAGCAGCGATGTCGCCAGCGAACACTTCCTTGATTTCTTCACGCTGATTGGCATGCATTTGCAGAATTCGGCCAATACGCTCCTTGCGTCCCTTGATCGGGTTGAAAATCGTATCGCCAGTTTTCACCATGCCGGAATAAACACGGAAGAAGGTCAGCTGTCCAACAAAGGGATCAGTCATGATCTTGAACGCCAAAGCAGAAAACGGCTCGGCATCTGAAGCTGCACGCTGTCCCTCTGTTTCGTTTTCAAGAATGCCTGTGACCGGCGGAATGTCAGTTGGTGCCGGCATGAGTTCGATGACGGCATCGAGCATGGCCTGCACGCCCTTGTTCTTGAAGGCTGAGCCACACATCATCGGCACAATTTCGGCATTAATGGTGCGGGTGCGCAAGCCCAGCTTGATATCTTCCTCGTTCAGATCGCCGGCTTCGAGATACTTGTTCATCAACTCTTCGGAAGCTTCGGCAGCCGCCTCCAGCATCTTCTCACGCCACTCCTGGGCCTTTTCCTTGAGGTTGGCAGGAATTTCGCCGTATTCAAACTTGGTACCCTGGCTGGCTTCATCCCAGATGATCGCCTTCATCTTGACCAGATCGACCACGCCGGCGAAATTTTCCTCGGCACCGATCGGGATCTGAATTGGAATCGGATTGGCCTTGAGGCGCAGACGCATTTGGTCGTGCACCTTGAAAAAGTCGGCGCCCTGGCGATCCATCTTGTTCACAAAAGCCAAACGCGGAACCTTGTACTTGGTAGCCTGACGCCATACCGTCTCGGACTGCGGCTGCACGCCGCCAACTGCACAATACACCATGCAGGCGCCATCCAGCACGCGCATCGAACGCTCGACCTCAATCGTGAAGTCGACGTGCCCCGGTGTGTCGATGATGTTGATACGGTGATCTAAAAAATTGTTGGACATGCCCTTCCAGAAACAGGTCGTCGCTGCGGAAGTAATGGTAATTCCGCGCTCCTGCTCCTGCTCCATCCAGTCCATGGTCGCAGCGCCATCGTGCACCTCGCCAATCTTGTGATTGACACCGGTATAAAAGAGGATGCGCTCGGTCGTGGTGGTCTTGCCGGCGTCGATGTGTGCGCTGATGCCGATATTGCGATAGCGCTCAATGGGAGTCTTGCGGGCCACTTGATTGTCCTGTCTTTTCTAAGCCAAACCGCCTGGACACCCGGAGAGTCGGGGGTGCCGAGGCGGCGGCGAATACACTTGGAAGCCGTGTCCGCATTGCTGCGAACGCGGCGCTCGTTCAAAAGCGAAAGTGCGAGAAAGCCTTGTTGGCCTCTGCCATGCGATGCACTTCATCGCGCTTCTTCATCGCCGAACCGCGACCTTCTGCGGCTTTGAGCAATTCGTTGGCCAGGCGCTGCCCCATCGACTTTTCGCTGCGTTTTCTGGCAGCTTCGCGCAGCCAGCGCATCGATAACGCCATGCGCCGCGACGGACGTACTTCAACCGGCACCTGATAGTTGGCACCGCCGACACGCCGGCTCTTGACTTCAACAACCGGCTTGACGTTATTCAGTGCCAGCATGAACACTTCCAGAGGATCCTTACCGCTTTTGCTGGAGATGTTGCTGAATGCACCGTAGATAATCCGCTCGGCAACAGACTTCTTGCCTGCAGTCATCAGGACATTGACAAACTTGGAGACATCAACGCTACCGAACTTGGGGTCCGGCAGGATGTCGCGCTTGGGTACTTCTCTGCGACGTGGCATGTATTCTTCCTTTAATTACGTACGGACACGGACAATCGATCAGGCGGCTTTGGGCCGCTTGGCGCCGTACTTCGAACGGCTCTGTTTGCGATCCTTGACGCCCTGCGTATCCAGGCTACCGCGCACGATGTGGTAACGCACACCTGGCAGATCCTTGACACGGCCGCCGCGAATCAGTACCACGGAGTGTTCCTGCAAATTGTGGCCTTCGCCGCCAATGTAAGAGATGACCTCGAAACCGTTGGTCAGACGCACCTTGGCGACCTTGCGCAGCGCCGAGTTTGGCTTCTTCGGCGTTGTCGTATAGACGCGAGTGCAAACACCGCGCTTGGCCGGACAGTTGGCCAACGCTGGTACCTTGCTCTTCGATATTGGTGCCTGACGCCCTTTGCGTACAAGCTGATTAATGGTTGGCATGATCTATTCCCGGTACATTCCAACTCCCGTTTACGGGGAGCAAAGAGGGTGGATTATATTAACGATCGGTTTATGCGTCAACCGGCCGCAGCATTTTCTGCAGCCTCGCTGGACTCTTCTTCTGTTACCAGAGGCGCTGCCATATCTTCGCCAAGCGCCTGCATACGGCGCGTGCGGTGATAAGCAAGGCCGGTCCCGGCAGGAATCAGGCGACCAACGATGACGTTTTCCTTGAGGCCGCGCAGTTCATCGCGCTTGCCCATAATTGCCGCTTCGGTCAACACACGCGTAGTTTCCTGGAAGGAAGCCGCAGAAATGAACGAATCGGTCGACAACGAGGCCTTGGTGATGCCCAGTAATACATATTCATACTGAGCGCCGCGCTTGCCCTGAGCAATCAGCTTGTCGTTTTCGTCGAGCAGCTCGGCGCGCTCCACCTGTTCCTCACGGATGAAGTGTGACTCGCCCGGATCGGTAATGACCACCCGACGCAGCATCTGACGCACGATCACCTCGATGTGCTTGTCATTGATTTTGACGCCCTGCAAACGATACACATCCTGCACTTCGTCGATGATATAGCGCGCCAGTTCCTCGACACCCTTGAGACGCAGGATGTCATGTGGCTCGGCCGGGCCGTCGACGATGAATTCACCCTTGTTCACAACCTGGCCATCATGCGCCATGACGTGCTTTTCTTTGGTGATCAGATATTCATGCGCCGTGCCATCCGGCTCGGTGATGACCAGGCGTTGTTTGCCCTTGGTATCCTTACCAAAGGAAACGGTGCCAGTAACTTCCGCCAGCATGCCGGCATCCTTGGGGGAGCGTGCCTCAAACAACTCGGCAACGCGCGGCAAACCGCCGGTAATATCGCGGGTCTTCGAGGACTCCTGCGGGATACGCGCAAGAATATCGCCAACACTGGCCAATTGGCCATCCTTGACGGTAATCAGTGAGCCGACCTGGAAAGTGATTGTCACAGAGTGATCTGTGCCGTGAATCTTCACCTCGTGGCCCTTCTCATCGAGTAGTTTGACCTGCGGACGGACGCCTTTGATCTGGGATTTGGTACCGCGCTTCGGGTCAATGACGACCAACGTCGACAAGCCAGTTACGTCGTCGATCTGCTTGGCAACAGTAGCACCTTCCACAACGTTCTCGAATTTCACTGTTCCTGCATACTCGGTAACGATCGGACGGGTATGTGGGTCCCAGGTCGCCAGCACAACGCCAGCCCTGACATGCTTGCCGTCGTCACCGATCAATGTTGCACCATAAGGAATTTTATGCCGCTCACGCTCGCGACCATTGTCATCGGCGATCAATACTTCGCCAGAGCGGGAAATGACAATCTTCTCGCCCTTCGGATTGGTGACGTAACGGATAGCCTGTGTGAAGCGCAATGTACCGGCACTCTTCGCCTCGACCTGGCTCTGCGCCGCTGCTCGCGAAGCTGCACCACCAACGTGGAAGGTACGCATGGTCAGCTGGGTACCTGGCTCGCCGATCGACTGGGCAGCGATAACGCCGACTGCCTCGCCAATATTGACCAGCGAACCGCGCCCAAGATCGCGTCCGTAGCATTTGGCACACAAACCAAAACGCGTCTCGCAATTAAGCGGCGTACGTACACGCACTTCATCAATGCCAAGCGAATCGATCAGATCCACCGCATCTTCATCAAGCATGGTACCAATCGGAATCAGCATATCCTGCGTATCCGGATTGAGTACATCGGAGACCAGCACGCGGCCAAGAATACGCTCACGCAACGGCTCGACGACTTCGCCGCCCTCGACCAGCGCCTTCATATTGAAGCCCAGATCGGTGCCGCAGTCATCCTCGATCACCACCAGATCCTGCGTCACATCGACCAGACGACGCGTCAGATAACCGGAATTGGCCGTTTTCAACGCGGTATCGGCCAGACCCTTACGTGCGCCGTGGGTCGAAATAAAGTATTGCAGAACATTCAGGCCTTCGCGGAAGTTCGAGGTAATCGGCGTCTCGATGATGGAGCCGTCAGGCTTGGCCATCAGACCACGCATACCGGCCAATTGGCGAATCTGTGCGGCAGAACCTCGTGCGCCCGAATCGGCCATCATGTAAATCGAGTTGAACGATTCCTGGGCAACTGACTTGCCATTACGATCTTCAACCTGCTGTACGGCAAGTTGATCCATCATCGCCTTGGCTACCTGATCGCCCGCACGGCCCCAGATGTCGACAACTTTGTTGTAACGTTCGCCCACCGTCACCAAGCCGGAAGTGTATTGCCTCTCAATTTCCTTGACCTCTGTTTCAGCGGCATCCATAAGCGCGCCCTTCTGGGTCGGGACCAACATGTCATCGACACAGATCGAAATACCCGAGCGCGTGGCATGCGTGAAACCAGCCTGCAGCAGTTTGTCAGCAAAAATCACGGTTTCCTTCAGGCCGCAACGGCGGAAACAGGCATTGATGAGTTTGGAGATTTCTTTTTTCTTGAGCGGCTTGTTAAGTACCGAGAAAGGCAAACCGGCCGGCAATATCTCGGAAAGAATTGCACGTCCTGCTGTCGTCTCATAGCGGGTAATTTTCTCGACACGCTTGCCTTCGGCATCGATCTCCACTTCACGGATACGTGCCATGACGCGAGCATGCAGATCGATCTGTCCGGATTCATAGGCGCGTTTGACTTCCGAGACATCCCTGAAATACATGCCTTCGCCGCGTGCATTAATGCGCTCACGAGTGGCGTAATACAGGCCGAGCACAACGTCCTGCGACGGAACGATGATCGGTTCGCCATTGGCCGGTGAGAGAATATTGTTGGACGACAGCATCAGCGTCCGTGCCTCCATCTGAGCTTCCAGCGAAAGCGGCACATGCACGGCCATCTGGTCACCGTCGAAGTCGGCGTTGAAAGCCACGCAAACCAGCGGATGCAACTGGATCGCCTTACCTTCGATGAGCATCGGCTCGAACGCCTGAATACCAAGGCGGTGCAGCGTCGGTGCGCGATTCAGCATTACCGGATGTTCGCGGATGACTTCTTCGAGGATGTCCCACACCACCGGTGTTTCGGCTTCGACTTCCTTCTTTGCAGCCTTGATGGTGCTGGCAATGCCCATTTTTTCGAGGCGTTCGAAGATGAATGGCTTGAACAATTCCAAAGCCATTTTCTTGGGCAAACCACATTGATGCAATTTGAGTTGCGGGCCGACAACGATCACCGAACGGCCGGAATAGTCGACGCGCTTGCCGAGCAGGTTTTGGCGGAAGCGGCCGCCCTTGCCCTTGATCATATCAGCGAGCGATTTCAGCGGACGCTTGTTGGCGCCTGTCATCGCCTTGCCCCGACGGCCATTGTCGAGCAATGAGTCGACAGCTTCCTGAAGCATGCGCTTTTCATTGCGTACGATAATATCCGGCGCCTTGAGTTCGAGCAGGCGCTTCAACCGGTTGTTGCGATTGATGACACGACGATACAAATCGTTGAGATCGGACGTTGCGAAACGGCCGCCATCAAGCGGTACCAGCGGACGCAAATCGGGCGGCAACACCGGCAGCACTTCAAGAACCATCCATTCGGCCTTGATACCTGAATGACGGAAGCCTTCAAGCAATTTGAGGCGCTTTGACAGCTTCTTGATCTTGGCTTCGGAACCCGTGGTTTCGAGATCCTGACGCATCTGCTCGATTTCATGGGCAATGTCGAGGGTGCGTAAAAGTTCGCGCACGCCTTCTGCACCCATGGTCGCAGTGAAGTCGTCACCGTATTCCTCGACTTTCGCCAGATAATCATCTTCCGTCAGCAACTGGCCGCGATTCAGCGGTGTCATGCCGGGATCAACAACGACGAAGGCCTCGAAATAAAGTACGCGCTCAATATCACGCAAGGTCATATCAAGCACCATGCCGAGACGGCTCGGCAGGCTCTTGAGGAACCAGATATGGGCAACGGGCGAGGCCAGTTCGATGTGGCCCATGCGCTCGCGGCGCACTTTCGACTGTGTTACTTCGACGCCACACTTTTCACAAATAACGCCGCGATGCTTAAGTCGTTTGTATTTTCCGCAGAGACACTCGTAATCCTTGACAGGCCCGAAAATCTTGGCGCAGAACAGGCCATCGCGCTCCGGTTTGAAGGTGCGATAGTTGATGGTTTCCGGCTTTTTCACTTCGCCGTACGACCACGAGCGAATCTTGTCCGGTGACGCGAGACCGATGGTGATCGCGTCGAATTCTTCTTCCTGCGTAACCTGCTTGAACAGATCGAGTAGTGCTTTCATTTTTTACTCCCAGAGGCTAGGGACTAGAGGCTAGGGATCAGATCAGTAACGTTCCAGATCGATATCGATACACAGCGAACGAATTTCCTTGACCAGCACGTTGAACGACTCCGGCATGCCGGCATCAATCTTGTGCTCGCCCTTGACAATACTTTCGTAGATCTTGGTCCGGCCATTGACATCGTCCGACTTGACCGTAAGCATTTCCTGCAACACGTAGGAAGCGCCGTAGGCCTCGAGTGCCCAGACTTCCATTTCGCCAAAACGCTGTCCGCCGAACTGCGCCTTGCCGCCGAGCGGCTGCTGCGTAACAAGGCTGTATGGCCCAGTCGAGCGCGCATGCATCTTGTCGTCGACCAGATGGTGCAGCTTGAGCACGTGCATATAGCCGACGGTCACCTGACGTTCGAATGCGTCACCGCTGCGCCCGTCATGCAAGGTTACCTGGCCGTTACGTGGCAAGCCGGCAAGTTCGAGCATGGTCTTGATCTCGGCCTCGTTGGCACCGTCAAACACCGGCGTGGCAAACGGCACACCCTTGGTGAGGTTCTGCGCAAGGGTAACAATTTCATGGTCATCGAGGCTGTCGATGTCCTCACGCTTGCCGCTGGAGTTATAAATCTTGTTGAGATATTTACGAATCTCGGTGATGGAGGCCTGCTTTCTCAGCATCCCGTCGATCTTCTGGCCAAGACCCTTGGCCGCCCATCCGAGATGGACTTCGAGAATCTGACCGATGTTCATCCGCGACGGCACACCGAGCGGATTGAGTACGATATCGACCGGCGTGCCATCGGCCATGTACGGCATGTCCTCGACCGGCACAATGCGCGAAACGACCCCCTTGTTGCCATGACGGCCGGCCATCTTGTCGCCGGGCTGTAGACGGCGTTTGACTGCCAGGTAAACCTTGACCATCTTCTGCACGCCTGGCGGCAGTTCGTCTCCCTGGGTGAGCTTCTTTTTCTTTTCCTCGAAGGCAATGTCGAAATCCTTGCGCGTCTGATCCAGACTCTCGCGCAGACTTTCAAGCTGCCTGGCCGTCTCATCACTGGCCAGGCCAATATCGAACCAATGATGCGGATCGATCGACTCAAGATAGGTCTTGGTGATCTTGGTGCCCTTGGCGAGCTTCTTCGGGCCCTTGTTGGCGACCTTGTTGGTCAGCAGCTTCTCGATCCGCGCAAAGGTATCGCGCTCGACGATCCGCATCTGGTCGGCCAAGTCGGTTTTGTAACGGCGCAATTCGTCGTCGATGATCTGCTGGGCACGCTTGTCGCGCTCGATACCTTCACGGGTGAAAACATGTACATCGATCACCGTCCCCACCATGCCGGACGGAACACGCAGACCGGTATCCTTCACGTCCGATGCCTTCTCACCGAAAATTGCGCGCAGCAATTTTTCTTCCGGCGTCAACTGGGTTTCCCCCTTCGGGGTCACCTTGCCGACCAGCACGTCGCCGGCCTCAACCTCGGCGCCGATATAGACGATGCCGGATTCATCGAGGCGCGCCAGTTGCGCCTCGCCGAGCGTGGCGATGTCGCGGGTGATTTCTTCTGGGCCAAGCTTGGTATCGCGCGCGACAGCCGTGAGTTCCTCGATGTGGATCGAGGTGAAGCGATCGTCGGCGACGACGCGCTCGGAGATCAGGATCGAATCCTCGAAGTTGTAACCGTTCCACGGCATGAACGCCACCAGCATGTTCTGGCCAAGCGCCAGTTCGCCCATGTCGGTTGAAGCGCCGTCGGCAATGACGTCGCCCTTGGCAATGATGTCGCCGACCTTGACCAGCGGGCGCTGGTTGATATTGGTGTTCTGGTTGGAGCGCGTGTACTTGATGAGGTTGTAGATGTCGACACCGGCTTCGCCAGCAACGGTTTCGTCGTCATGGACGCGCACCACAATACGGTTGGCATCGATGTAATCAACCACGCCGCCACGCAATGCCTGCACCGCCGTGCCTGAGTCAACCGCCACCGTACGCTCGATACCGGTACCAACCAGAGCCTTCTCGGCGCGCAGACAGGGAACCGCCTGGCGCTGCATGTTGGCGCCCATCAGTGCGCGGTTTGCATCGTCGTGCTCAAGGAACGGAATCAGCGAAGCAGCAACCGAAACGATCTGTCCCGGCGCCACGTCCATGTACTGGACTTCGTGCGGCTCCTTCAATTCGAACTCGCCCTTGAAGCGGCAGGACACCAGTTCGTCGGTGAGCTTGCCCTTCTTGTCGAGTTCAGCATTGGCCTGAGCGATGACGAAATTACCTTCCTCAATCGCCGACAGATAATCGATTTGATCCGTGACGCGGCTATCGTCGACCTTACGATACGGCGTTTCCATGAAGCCGTAGCTATTGGTGCGCGCAAACAGTGCCAGCGAATTGATCAGACCGATGTTCGGGCCTTCCGGCGTTTCGATCGGGCAGACGCGGCCATAATGTGTCGGGTGCACGTCACGTACTTCAAAGCCGGCGCGCTCACGCGTCAGACCGCCTGGTCCAAGGGCCGAAACACGGCGCTTGTGGGTGATCTCGGAAAGTGGATTGGTTTGATCCATGAACTGCGAGAGCTGGCTGGAGCCGAAGAATTCCTTGATCGCCGCCGAAATCGGCTTGGCGTTGATCAGATCGTGCGGCATCAGATTGTCCGACTCCGCTTGATTCAGTCGCTCCTTGACAGCACGCTCGACGCGAACCAGACCAGCGCGGAATTGATTCTCAGCGAGTTCGCCAACTGAACGTACGCGACGATTGCCGAGGTGATCGATGTCGTCAATCTCGCCGCGGCCATTGCGCAATTCGGCGAGGATACGGATCACATCGGTGATGTCATCATTCGATAACGTGTTCGAGCCTTCGATTTCCTCGCGCCCAACACGGCGATTAAATTTCATGCGACCGACCGCCGACAGATCGTAGCGATCCTCGGAATAAAACAGTCCCTTGAACAGGGTTTCGACAGCGTCTTCGGTCGGCGGCTCGCCGGGGCGCATCATGCGGTAGATGGCAACGCGCGCGCCCATCTGATCGACGATTTCGTCAGCGCGCAATGTCGATGAAATATATGGGCCACGATCTAGGTCATTGACATACAGCGTGGGCAACTCTTCTATACTGCTGGCCAACAACTTGGCCAGCAGATCCTCGGTGATTTCTTCGTTGGCATTGGCGATGATCTCACCGGTTTTGCCATCAACGAGGTTCTGCGCAACGATCCGGCCAATGAGGAAATCCTCAGGTACGGTGATCTTCTTGATTCCTGCCTCGGCAAGATCGCGAATATGTTTGACGGTAATACGTTTTTCCTTGGCAATAACGACCTTGCCCGCCTTGTCGACAATGTCGAAGCGAGCCGTTTCACCACGCAAGCGCTCAGGCACAACAGCAAACTGAATGCCTTTTTTGGTCAAAGTAAAATTATCGAACTCGTAGAAGTTTGCCAGTATCTGTTCCGGCGTCTGGCCGATAGCCTTGAGCAGAATCGTTACCGGCATCTTGCGGCGGCGGTCGACACGGAAATACATCAGATCCTTCGGATCGAATTCGAAATCCAGCCACGAACCGCGGTAGGGAATAATGCGTGCCGAGAACAGCAGCTTGCCGGAACTGTGTGTCTTACCCCGATCATGTTCAAAAAACACCCCGGGAGAGCGGTGCAACTGGGAAACGATAACCCGCTCGGTACCGTTGATGACGAAAGAACCTGTAGTCGTCATGAGCGGAATCTCGCCCATGTAGACTTCCTGCTCCTTGACTTCCTTGATCTTCTCGGTCGTCGATTCGCGATCAAGAATCACCAGGCGCACTTTCGCGCGCAGTGGCGATGCAAATGTCAATCCACGCTGCTGACATTCCTTGACATCAAAAATCGGCTCGCCGAGATTGAAGTGGACGAACTCCAGGCGTGCATGGCCGGAGTGCGCAACGATCGGGAAGATCGAAGTAAATGCCGCCTGCAGGCCCTGGTTTTTCCGCTGGACTACAGGCAATTCTGCCTGCAGAAACTGGGTATAGGATTCGAGCTGTGTCGCCAGCAGAAAGGGAATGTCAAGCACAGCGGCACGCTTGGCGAAACTCTTGCGGATACGTTTTTTCTCAGTGTATGAGTATGTCATGGTGGCTCCGATCTGCAGACAGACGGTTAAAATCAGAAGAAAAAGCTGGCGTATGCCGGCTCAGTACTTGACAAGCAGTATCTGCATACCGATCACGGCACTCAGGACAGCGTTCTCTTCTGATCACAACAACTGGATTAACCTGGCGATTCAAACTGCCTAATTCACTAATTCATAAAGCACTAAAGGGCTGGCAGCCGAAGCCGCCAGCCCGTGCAACATGGTGTGCGTATTACTTGACTTCGACCTTGGCGCCGGCTTCCTCGAGTTGCTTCTTGAGAGCCTCGGCATCCGCCTTCGAAATGCCTTCCTTGACGGCCTTCGGAGCACCGTCGACCAGATCCTTGGCTTCCTTGAGGCCAAGGCCAGTAGCGGCGCGAACCACCTTGATGGCTTCGACCTTCTTCTCGCCGGCAGCAAGCAGCATCACGGTGAACTCGGTCTGCTCCTCGGCAGCAGCGGCAGCACCGCCAGCGGCAGGGGCGGCAACAGCAACAGCGGCAGCGGCAGCGGAAACGCCAAACTTCTCTTCCATTTCCTTGATCAGTTCGGACAGGTCAAGAACCGACATGTTTCCGATCGCGTCAAGGATTTCTTGTTTGCTAACAGCCATGATTAAAACTCCTGAATGAATAATTGGTGAATTGCGGTCGATAGAGCGATGCTATGTGTTGTACTCAAGCAGCCTGTTTGCTGTCACGTACTGCAGCGAGGCACCGAACAAACTTGGTCGGGACTTCGTTGAGAGTACGGACGAACGTGGCAACGGGAGCCTGCATGGTCCCGAGAAGTTTGGACAGCAACTCCTCGCGACTCGGCATTGTGGCAAGTGCCTTGACGCCGGCTACGTCCATGACGTAGTTCGGCAGGGCACCCGCCTTGATGACGAGCTTGTCATTTCCCTTGGCGAACTCTTCGAGCAGCTTGGCAGCTGCCACTGGATCAGTGGAAATCCCGTAAATCAGGGGACCCACCATTTTGTCCGTGAGCGCCTCGAACGGCGTGCCAGCAATGGCGCGACGTACAAGAGAATTTTTCAACACATGCAGATACACGCCAGCCTTGCGCGCATTTGCGCGCAAGGTGGTGATGTGCACCACTTCCAGACCACGGTACTCGGCAACGACGATCGACTTGGCATTCGCGACTTGCGCGGATACTTCGGCGACTACCGCTTTCTTGTCATCGAGATTGAGACCCAAGGTCAGCTCCTAGTTAATGCTACTGTTCCAGCCGCAGCGTGTACCAGATGGCCACGACACGGAACCGATACGGCGACCTTCATTCAGAAGTGCGGCTATAAACAAACAGCCGAATTTCCGGTTCGGGCAACGCCATCTGCGTTGGGTGCGGGAATGTTGCTCCCGACGATTAAGTCCTCCGGACTTGCATCCGGACAACCCCTACGGTCTTTGACAACCCGCTCCGCCCCGAATTGGCGGTGGAACGGCCCAAAGTCTTTACTACAATCTTTACTGTGCGGCCAGGCTTGCCTGGTCAACACGAACCCCTGCACCCATGGTGCTGGCAATCGAAATCTTTTTGAGATACTGTCCTTTAGCCGCAGCTGGCTTGGCCTTTTGCAGCGCATCCAGCAATGCAGCCAGGTTTTGCTGCAGGGCGTCGACCGTGAAGGAAGCGCGACCGATCGTGCATTGCACGATACCGCCCTTGTCGGTGCGGTACTGCACCTGGCCGGCCTTGGCATTCTTCACCGCCGTAGCAACATCCATGGTCACCGTACCAACCTTCGGGTTCGGCATCAGGCCGCGCGGGCCGAGCACCTGACCGAGCGCGCCGACAACGCGCATGGCATCCGGCGTGGCGATGCAGATATCGAATTCGATGGTGCCAGCCTTGATCGTTGCGGCCAGGTCGTCGAAACCAACCACATCAGCACCCGCTGCCTTGGCAGCCTCAGCCTTTTCGCCCTGGGCGAACACGGCAACGCGCACCTTCTTGCCGGTACCGGCGGGTAGCACGACAGAGCCGCGTACATTCTGATCGGACTTCTTGGCGTCAACACCAAGGTTGACGGCGACATCAATCGACTCGTCAAATTTGGCAGTGGCGCAATCCTTGACCAGCGCCAGCGCATCCTTCACTGGATAGGCCTTGTTGCGGTCAACCTTGGTTTGCAGCGCCTTGGTACGTTTCGAAATTCCGCTCATCTCAGACCCCCTCCACAGTAATGCCAATGCTGCGGGCGCTGCCGGCAATGGTGCGAACTGCAGCGTCCATGTCGGCGGCTGTCAGATCCTTCATCTTGGTCTTGGCGATTTCTTCAACCTGAGCACGCGTCACCTTGCCAACCTTGTCGGTATGCGGCTTCGGACTGCCCTTCTGGATACCAGCGGCCTTCTTGAGCAGAATGGTCGCCGGCGGCGTCTTCATGATGAAGGTGAAGCTCTTGTCGGCGAAGGCGGTAATCACCACAGGAATTGGCAGGCCAGGCTCCATGCCCTGCGTCTGCGCATTGAACGCCTTGCAGAATTCCATGATATTGAGACCGCGCTGACCCAGCGCGGGACCGATCGGTGGCGACGGATTCGCCTTGCCGGCCGGCACTTGCAGCTTGACGTAGCCGACGATTTTCTTTGCCATGTTGTAACTTCCTTAAAATGAGTCGTAACGCGCTTTCAGATTGCCTTGCCGCTTTCCTACTCACGCTCCTCTTGCCACACAATATTCAAACTACATGTTCGCGTTGTGACACCACGAAAATCAGGCCTTTTCGACCTGATCGAATTGCAATTCAACCGGCGTTGAACGACCGAAGATGGTGACAGCGACACGCATGCGGCTTTTCTCGTAATTGACTTCCTCGACATTGCCGTTGAAATCCGAGAACGGGCCTTCCTTGATGCGCACCATTTCGCCAGTCTCGAACAGAACCTTGGGACGCGGCTTCTCAACGCCCTCCTGGATCTGTTGCATAATCTTCTCGACTTCCTTGTCGGAAATCGGCGTTGGCTTGGTTGCCGTGCCACCGATGAAGCCGGTGACCTTCGGCGTACTTTTGACCAGATGCCAGCTTTCGTCGTTCATTTCCATTTCCACCAGCACATAGCCGGGGAAAAACTTGCGTTCGGAAATGCTCTTCTGGCCACTTTTCATTTCGACCACTTCCTCGACGGGCACCAGAATCTGGCCAAAGAAATCCTGCATTCCGGCACGGGCGATACGCTCGACAAGAGCGCGCTGCACCGATTTCTCGAAGCCGGAATAGGCGTGAACGACGTACCAGCGTTTTGTCATGATTTCTTCCAGCCAAGCAACAGGTCGTAGATCACCCACTCGAGGCCCTTGTCGGTGATCCACAAGGTAATTGCCATGGCCAGCACAAAGGCAAACACAACCCCGGTGGTCTGAATGGTTTCCTTACGCGTCGGCCAGGCAACTTTCCTGGTCTCGACCCAAGCCTCTTTACCAAAAACGAAGAAACGTCGACCCAGCGATGTGAACCACGCAACGGCAGCACCCAGACCAAGTCCGGCGAGCACCGACATGACGCGGAAAAACAGCGGCTGGTCGCCGAGGAGGTAGTACCCGGCTAACCCGGCAGCTACAAGAAGCAACGCCAGTACAAACTTAAGCTTGTCAACCATCTCTATCGTTACGTGTTATGGCAGGGGCGGAGGGCATCGAACCCCCAACCTTCGGTTTTGGAGACCGACGCTCTGCCAATTGAGCTACGCCCCTGCGGCAGAGACAACAAGGCGTTCCGACGGATTGTGGCCGTCGGAACGCTCACGTTTTGTTACTCGAGCACCTTGGCGACGACACCGGCACCAACGGTTCGGCCACCTTCGCGAATTGCGAAGCGCAGGCCTTCTTCCATGGCGATCGGCGCAATCAGCTTCACCGTGATCGATACGTTGTC
>Ga0073899_10002817_pt1 | contig 15519 bp, 13 predicted proteins | sample KloWWTmetaKNB5Ph_FD_88975 | JGI IMG/M metagenome (GOLD analysis project Ga0073899, IMG submission 88975) | Active sludge microbial communities from Klosterneuburg, Austria, studying microevolution and ecology of nitrifiers - Klosterneuburg... | ecosystem: Engineered > WWTP > Aerobic digester >...
CGTGAGGGCACGGTGCAGACCTTGTCGCTGACGCAGCTGGTCGACAACTACACGCTGTTCCCCAACGCCTTCCTGCGCGACGCCGCGGGCAACCTGGAGTTCATCGACCGGCGCTGGATCAATGCCGGCCAGACCATCACCAAGGGCGTGGACATCAACGCGCGCCTGAACGGCCGCCTGGCCGACGCGCGCTGGTCGGTGGTGCTGGACGGCAGCTACCTGGTGGAGAAGAAGTCGCGCCTGTTGGCCAGCTCACCCTTCGGCGCCAGCGAGGTGGGCCGCTTCACGCGCGCCGACGACCTGGGACTGCGCTGGAAGCACACGCTGACCGGCACCTACAGCCGTGGCGACTGGGTGGGCACGCTGCAGAACCAGTACAAGAGCGGCTATGTCGACGCGGTGCTGCCCGGCATTGCCAACGGCAGCATCGTGCCGCCGGACTGGAACCCCAAGGTCAAGGCCTACCAGCTGTGGAACACCAGCGTGGCCTACACCGGCATCAAGAACATGACGCTGACCCTGGGCGTGAAGAACCTGCTCGACAAGGACCCGCCGTTCTCGGCCGCCTATGACGGCAACACCGGCGCCGGCAGTTCCTGGGAGCCGCGTGTGGCCGACCCGCGTGGCCGTTCCTACACCTTGCAGGTCAACTACAAGTTCTTCTGATCGACACGTCGGCCCCAACCCCGCGCCGCCGCCTGCTGGCGGCGGGCGCGGCGGCACTGGCGCTGCCCGGATGTGCTGCCTGGGCCCCGGCAAGCGCCGGTCTGGTGAAGCCGCCGCGGCTGCGTGAGGGCGACACCATCGGCCTCTTCAGCTCGGGCACCCGGTTGACCGAAGACTGGATCGTCAAAGCCGTGGCGCAGGTGCAGGCGCTGGGTTTTCGGGTCAAGCTGGCGGCCAACGTGCGCGCGGTCGACGGCCACTACAGCGGCACGGTCGAACAGCGTGTGGCGGCTTTGCACACGCTGTGGGCCGACGGCGACGTGCGCGCGCTGTGGAGCATTCGCGGCGGTGCCGGCACCGCCAACCTGCTGCCACTGCTGGACTACACGGCGATGCGGCGCGACCCCAAACCGGTGCTGGGCTATTCCGATGCCACCGCACTGCTGCTGGCGCTGCAGCAGCACGCCGGGCTGGTGGGGTTCCACACGCTGGCCGCGGTCTCGACCTTCACGCCCTACAGCGTGGACCTGCTGCGCGCGGTGCTGATGCGGCCAACCCCGACGCTGCGCCAGGAACGCTCGGCCGACCACCGCGCGCGCGCCGAGCTTGAGCCGCAGTTCCGCGCGCACGCCGTGCGCGCCGGCAACGCCGACGGGCCACTGATCGGCGGCAACCTGTCGGTGTTGTCGGCCCTCGTCGGCACCCCCTATGGCGTGCGCAGCGATGGCGCGCTGCTGTTCCTGGAAGACGTCGGCGAACAGCCCTACCGCATCGACCGCATGCTGACGCAGCTGGAGCTGGCGGGCCTGCTGTCGCGCAGCGCAGGCCTGCTGGGCGGCGTGTTCGAGGGCTGCGAGGCCCCGCCCGATCCGCAAGGCCCGCGCATGCCATTTGCGCAAGTCATCGACACCCGCTTCGGCGCCGCCGGCGTGCCCGCGGTCTACGGCTACAGCTTCGGCCATGTGCGCGACCAGATGACGCTGCCGCTGGGCATCCGCGCGCGGCTGGACAGCGCCGACGAATCGCTGACCTTGCTGGAACCCGCGGTCGACTGATCAGGCCAGCGTCAGCCTGCAGGCCGTGGCGTCCAGCTTCACCGCAGCACCCATCGGCAGCGGCCAGTGCGGTCGGCAATGGCCGGCCGGCCAGCCGGTCAGCACGGGCTTGCCCAAGGGCCCCAGCATCTGCTCGAACAGCGGCAGCAGGTTGCCGCCGTCGGGCGTGTCGCTGAAGCTGCCGATGACAAACCCGGCCGCCGCTTGCAAAGCGCCGGCCAGGCGCAGCTGGGTCAGCATGCGGTCAACCTTGTATTCGTCTTCAGCCACGTCTTCGAGGAACACGATGGCGCCGCGCAAGTCGATCGCCCAGGGCGTGCCCAGCAAGGCCGCCATCACCGCCAGGTTGCCACCCACCAGTGGCCCGCTGGCCTGGCCCGGCACCAGGGTGCGCAGGTCGGCGCCGCCATGCGGCAGTTCGCGGCCAGCCTGCCAGGCCTGGGTCAACATGGCCTGCCAGGCGGGCAGCGAGACCTCGCCGCCCGGGCGCAGCAGGTCCGAGCTGAGCATCGGCGCGTGCCAGGTCGCAAAGCCCGCACGCTGCGTGATGGCGCCGTGCAGGGCGCAGATGTCGCTGTAGCCGACGAAGGGCTTGGGCTGGCGCGCGATCAGATCCAGGTCCAGGCGATCAAGCAGCCGCGCGCTGCCCCAGCCGCCGCGCAAGCAGACCACGGCGTCGACGGCGGGATCGGCAAAGGCATCGTGCAAGTCCTGCAGGCGGCGCTCGTCGGGGCCCGCCAGGTAGCCGCCCCAGCGCTGATGACAGCCCGGGTAGACCTTGGGCCGCCAGCCCTGCGCCTGCAGCCAGGGCTCGACCTGGGCCACCCAGTCGGGGCCGGCCGCACCCGCCGGTGCCACCACGCCGATGCAGGCACCGGCGGCAATCGGTGGCGGCAGCGGCACCGGTTTCATGCCAGCGGCCGAGGATTGGCCTGCGCAAAATAGAACCACTCATGGCCGGCATCGGCCTTGCTGTTGGGAAAGACGATGCGGCCGGCGGCGGGCGCGGCAACGATGGCGCCGTCATGGCGCACGCCCAGCGGCTCACCGGCCTTCACCGAGTCGAAGCTGGCCCAATCGCGCACGAAGCGGTCATCGGCATGCAGGCGGTCAGTCACCTCCACCAGGCGCAGCAATTCGTGGTCACGGCGCGGTGGTGCCAGCGGCACATCGGCCAGGCCCAGCAGCGCCAGTGCCTGGCGGATCGCCCGGTACGCGACCTCGGGCGCCTTCGGATCACCATGCTGGCCACATTCCAGCGTCATTGCCCAGCCGCCGCGCGAACGCATGTACTCGGTGCTGCCGACACCATAGTTGGGGTCGGCGTCGAGCGCGCTGCCCAGACGCTGCGCGCGCTCGCGCCGACGTGCCACACCTTGTTCGTACACCGACAGCCAGCCGTCGACCACGCGCCGAACCCCCAGGTGCAGTGCCAGCCGCATCTCCGGCGCGGCCAGCGCAAAGGGTTCGAGCGCGCCGTCGTTGTTCTCCGGCCCGATCATCACGAAGGCCTCGCCGGCACCCTGGAAGCTGTGCAGGTCGAGCAGCGCGTCGTGCGCGTCGAGCAGCGGGCACAGCACGTTGCCGACACGGTCCTCGAAGTCCTGCGGCACCGCGGTCGGCCGCAGGTTGCGATTGAGGTTGCGCTCACCCATGCGCCGGCCCAGCTGGTGTGCCAGCGGGTTGGTGATCGGCACGAAGCTGACCGTGCCCCGTGTGATGTGGCATCGCCCCTGGTCAAGCTCGGCCAGCACGCGCTGGATGCCCAGCGTGCCGGCGATTTCGTTGCCGTGCACGGCGCCCAGCACCAGCAGGCGCGGGCCCGGCCGTAGGCCGTGGAACTGGTGTACGCGCAAGGCATGCGGGGCGGCGGCGTCGCTCATCGAAACTCCTGGAACCGGGGCCTGAACAAGGCCGCGAGCATAGCCGGCAGGCCCTGCCCTACACCGCCCCCGCCAGGCGATCGCGCCCTTGCTGCTTGGCCTCTTGCAGCGCACGTTCGGCGCGGTCCAGGGTCTGCTCGACGGTCTCGCCGGCATGGTGCTCGGCCATGCCAGCCGAAAGGGTCAGACGCAATTCGCCGGCGGCGATGGCCACATGCATCTGGCCGATGCCGTTGCGCACGCGCTCGACGCCACCGCGCGCCAGCGGGCCACGCGCGTCGGACAGCAACAGCACAAAGCGGTCGCCACCCCAGCGCGCAAAGGCGTCGGACACGCGCACCCGGCGCATGGCCTCGTGGGCGACGCTGCGCAGCACGGCATCACCGACGCTGCGGCTGTGCGTCTCGTTGATCGCCTTGAAATGGTCGATGTCCAGCACCGCCAGGCAGAAGCTGCGGCCCGAGCGGATGCAGCGCTGGTGCTCTTGTTCCATCAGGTCGCGCATGTGGCGGCGGTTCACCAGCCCGGTCAGCTCGTCGCGCGTGGCCAGCTCACGGATGCGAACCAGCGCGGCCTCGAGGTCCTGCTGCTGGTGCCGGCTGCGCTGCCGCATCGCGGCCAGACGCGCCGTCAGCACCGACGCCGCTGGCAGCATGGTCAGCACCAGCAGGAACAGAACGGTCTCGGTCCAGGGCCAGCCCAAGGCCTGCTGCTGCAAGGCACGATGCAACATCGCCGCCCCCAGTGCCACCAGGGCAAACAGGCTGCCCCAGTGCATCTGCCGCGGCGTGGCCGACAGCATCGCACCCATCAGCACCACCATCAGCACCAGAAAGACGCCGCCGCGCGCGGGGCCAGCCAAACCATAGGCGAGCGCGCAGGCGGCGCTGCCGCCGATGATCTGCGCCATCGTGAGCGAAGGATCCTCGAAGCGGCGCGACCAGCCGCTGCGAATGGCGATGAAGATCGCCAGCATGCCGACAGGCACCAGCAGTGCCCACAGCAGCACCGGCCGCACGGGCGCGACACCGGCCGCGGCCAGCACCAGCAAGGCCAGCGCCGCCACCGACAACGCCACCAGCACCATCGCCGCTTGCACCAGGCGCGTGCGCTGAGCCGACTCGGTGGTCAGCAGCACATCCAGCAGGCGGCGCATCGGCTCCTCGCGTGATTGGCGGGTGGCAAGCGTAGCGCATGGCGCGGCCCGCACAACGGCCGCGCTGCCCCCCGGTTCAAAGGCCCTGCAGGTGCCGCAGCGGCAGCGCCGCACCCGACTTGACGTCGCCCAGCGAGAAGCTGGTGTGCAGGTTCTTCACGTTGGGCAAGGTGAACAGCTTGTCCATGGCCCAGCGCGAATAGGCATCGAGGTCGGTGGCCACCACATGCAGCTCGAAGGTACCGGTGCCGCTGATGTAGTGGCAGGACACCACCTCGGGCAAGGCACGGATGGCGTCTTCCAGCGCGCGCGTGGCCTCGGCGTTGTTGCGGTCGGCGTCGACACGCACGAAGGCCAGCACGCCCAGGCCGATCTTGCGGCGATCAAGCTCGGCCCGGTAGCCGGTGATGTAGCCCTGCTGCTCCAGCGACTTCATGCGTCGCCAGGTGGGCGCGGCCGACAAACCGATGCGCGCCGCCAGCTCGGTGTTGCTCAGCCGCGCGTCGGCCTGCAGCTCGCGCAGGATGGCCACGTCGTAGCGGTCCAGCGCGGGCGCTGAGGCCGCGACGGTTTCGGATTCTGGCTTCCGGGTTTTCCCTGATGACGATTGTTTGAGCATCATTCTTTCTCCAGATCGAGTTCGGCAGTTCATGCGTTGCGCGAAGCATGGCGCCAAGGGCATCAAAAGAAAAGACACATTTGAGACCAGCGCCTAAACTGACCGCTGCCCGCCGCTGCCGAAACCCGCCATGAACGCACCCCTGCCCGACGCCATCCGCAAGGCCCTGGAGAGCGTCACGCTCGACGACAAGTACGCCCTGGAAACAGGGCGTGCCTTCATGAGCGGCGTACAGGCGCTGGTGCGCTTACCGATGCTGCAGCGCCAGCGTGATGCGCGCCAGGGCCTGAACACAGCCGGTTTCGTCAGTGGTTATCGCGGCAGCCCGCTAGGTGGCTACGACCAGGCCATGTGGCAGGCCAAGGCGCACATGTCGGCGCAGAACATCGTGTTCCAGCCCGGCGTCAACGAAGAGTTGGCGGCCACCGCGGTGTGGGGCACGCAGATGCTTGACCTGTTCCCCGACAAGAAGAAGTTCGACGGCGTGTTCGGCATCTGGTACGGCAAGGGCCCGGGCGTCGACCGTTGCAGCGATGTCTTCAAGCACGCCAACATGGCCGGCACGTCCAGGCACGGCGGCGTGATCGCGATCGCCGGCGACGACCACGTGGCCAAGAGCAGCACCGCGGCGCACCAGAGCGACCACATCTTCAAGGCCTGCGGGCTGCCGGTGTTCTTTCCGTCCAGCGTGCAGGACATCCTGGACATGGGGCTGCACGCCTTCGCGATGAGCCGCTTTGCCGGCGTCTGGTCGAGCATGAAGACCATCCAGGAGGTGGTCGAATCGTCGTCTTCGGTGCTCGTCGACCCCGACCGCGTGCAGATCGTGCTGCCTGAAGACTTCGCGATGCCCGCCGGCGGCGTGCACATGCGCTGGCCCGACGGTGCGCTGGACCAGGAAGCGCGGCTGTTCGACTACAAGTGGTACGCGGCGCTGGCCTACGTGCGTGCGAACAAGCTCAACCACGACGTGATCCGCAGTGCGCACGACCGCTTCGGCATCATCGCCAGCGGCAAGGCCTACAACGACACGCGCCAGGCGCTGTTCGACCTGGGCCTGGACGACGACGCCTGTCACCGCCTGGGCATCCGGCTGCACAAGGTCAACGTGGTGTGGCCGCTGGAAGCCACCATCACGCGCAACTTTGCCCAAGGCCTGCAAGAGATCCTGGTGGTCGAGGAAAAGCGCCAGGTCATCGAGTACCAGGTGAAGGAAGAGCTCTACAACTGGCGCAGCGACGTGCGCCCGCACGTGCTGGGCAAGTTCGAGGACGACGGCGACAACAGCGGCGGTGAATGGAGCCGCGCCAACCCCAGCCAGAACTGGCTGTTGCGCGCCAACGCCGACCTGACGCCGGCCATCATCGCGCGCGCCATCGCCAAACGATTGAAGAAACTGGGCGTCGATGCCGACACCGTGCGACGCATGGACGAACGACTGGCCGTGGTCGACGCGCGCGAGCAGAGCCTGGCGCAGATCAGCAGCGGCGGCGACCGCCAGCCCTGGTTCTGCAGCGGTTGCCCGCACAACACCAGCACGCGCGTGCCCGAGGGCTCACGCGCGGCGGCCGGCATCGGCTGCCACTTCATGGCCACCTGGATGGACCGCAGCACGGTCACGTTCAGCCAGATGGGCGGCGAAGGCGTCAGCTGGGTCGGTCAGGCGCCGTTCACGACCGAGAAGCACATCTTCGCCAACCTGGGCGACGGCACCTACTTCCACAGCGGTGCGCTGGCAGTGCGCCAGGCGATCGCGGCCAAGGTCAACATCACCTACAAGATCCTGTTCAACGACGCCGTGGCCATGACCGGCGGCCAACCCATCGACGGCACGCTGCGCGTGCCCGAGATGACGCGCGAGCTCGAGGCCGAAGGCGCGAAGAGGATCGTCATCGTCACCGACGAGCCGGAAAAGTACGATGGCGCACCGATCTCGCTGGCGCCGGGCGTCACCGTTCGCCACCGCGACGATCTGGACGCGGTGCAGCGCGAACTGCGCGAGATCGAAGGCTGCACCGTCATCGTCTACGACCAGACTTGCGCCACCGAAAAGCGCCGCCGCCGCAAACGCGGCACCCTGGCCACGCCGAACAAGACTGTGATCATCAACGAGGCGGTGTGCGAAGGCTGCGGCGACTGCTCGGTGCAGAGCAACTGCCTGAGCGTGGAACCGGTCGAGACCGAATTCGGCCGCAAGCGCCGCATCAACCAGAGCAGCTGCAACAAGGACTTCAGCTGCGTGAAGGGTTTCTGCCCGAGCTTCGTCACGATCGAGGGCGGCACGCTGAAGAAGCCCCAGAAGCAGCAACGCGGCGACCTGGCGGCACTGCCGCCGCTGCCTGAACCCACGCTGCCGCTGGCCGAGCAGGCCTGGGGCATCCTGGTGGCCGGCGTCGGTGGCACCGGCGTGATCACCATCGGCCAGGTGCTGGGCATGGCCGCGCACCTGGAAGGCAAGGGCGTGGTCACGCAGGACGCCGGCGGGCTGGCGCAAAAGGGCGGCGCAGCCTGGAGCCACGTACAGATCGCCAACCGGCCCGACGCGATCCACACCACCAAGGTCGATACCGCCAAGGCCGACCTGGTGATCGCCTGCGACGCCATCGTCGGCGCCACCAAAACCACGCTGCAGGTGATGCAGCCCGGTCGCAGCTTCGTCGCGCTGAACAGCCACGGCACGCCGACCGCGGCCATGATCAAGAACCCTGACTGGCAGTTCCCCACCGGCAGCTGCGAGGCGGCGCTGGCCGCAGCGGTGGGCGAGCAGGGCCTGGGTCACTTCGACGCCGAGCAGGTGGCCACGCAGCTGCTGGGCGACGCCATCTACGCCAACCCGGTGCTGCTGGGCTACGCCTGGCAGAAGGGCAAGGTACCGCTGAGCCACGCGTCGCTGATGCGCGCGATGGCGCTCAACGGCGTGCAGGTGGCCAACAACCAGGCCGCCTTCGAATGGGGCCGGCGCTGCGCGCACGACCTGGCCGAGGTGCAGGCGCTGTTTGCGGCTCAGCAGGTGATCCAGTTCGTCAAGAAGCCTTCGGTCGACGAGCTGGTGAAGCGGCGCGTCGACTTCCTCACCGGCTACCAGGACGCGGCCTATGCGCAGACCTACAAGGCCTTCGTCGACAAGGTTCGGGCCGCCGAAGCGCCGCTGGCCAAGGGCACGGCCCTGAGCGAAGCCGTGGCGCGTTACCTGTTCAAGCTGATGGCCTACAAGGACGAGTACGAGGTGGCGCGGCTGCACACCGATCCCGTCTTCGTCGAGAAGATCAGCGCCATGTTCGAAGGCGACTACAAGATCGTGCACCACCTGGCGCCGCCGTTGACGGCCAGGAAGAACGCCCAGGGCGAACTGATCAAGCGGCCGTTCGGGCCCTGGGTGCGCAGCGCCTTCGGCTGGCTGGCCCGCATGAAGGGCTTGCGCGGCGGCGCGCTGGACCTGTTCGGTCGCACCGACGAGCGGCGCATGGAGCGCGCGCTGATCGAGCGCTACACCGCCTGCATCGACGAACTGCTGCGCGGCCTGTCGGCCGACCGGCTGGCGCAGGCGGCCGAGATCGCGCGCATCCCCGATGCGATCCGCGGCTATGGCCACGTGAAAGAACGCCACCTGGTCGCGGCCAGCGCCAAGTGGGATGCGCTGATGCAAGCCTGGCGCGCTCACTGAAGCACGTCACCTGAAGCACGTCACCTGAATCGGCCCGCATGATGATCACCCTCTACGACTGCAGCACCGCCCCCAGCCCGCGCCGCGCACGCATCCTGCTGGCCGAAAAGGGCGTGACGCACGAAACCGTGCAGATCGACTTGCGCAGCATGCAGCAGCTGGGCGACGCCTTTCGGGCCGTCAACCCGCACTGCACGGTGCCGGCGCTTCGGCTTGAAGACGGGCTGGTGCTGACCGACAACGCCGGCATCGCCGCCTATCTGGAAGCGCGATTCCCCGAGCCGCCGCTGCTGGGCCGCACACCGGCGGAAAAGGCCGACATCGCGAGCTGGAACTGGCGCGTCGAGTTCGAGGGACTGCTGCCGATCGCCGAAGCCCTGCGCAACAGTGCCCCGGCGATGAAGAACCGCGCGCTGCCGGGCCCGGTGGACCATGCGCAGATCCCCGAGCTGGCGCAGCGCGGGCTGACGCGGCTGCGCCTGTTCTTCGACACGCTGAATGCGCGCCTGGCCGACCGCCAGACCCTTGCCGGCAGCGGCTTCAGCATCGCCGACATCAGCGCGGTGGTGGCGGTCGACTTCGCACGCGTGGTTCGTGTCAAGCCCGGCGACGAGCACCCGCACCTGCAGCGCTGGCGCGCCGCGATGGCACAACGGCCTTCAATGGCGTTGTAGCCTTCGATTCAGTGGGCCACCAGCGGCTGCTGCGCCAGCACCGTGTAGCGGCCGATGAATTCGTCAAAAGCCTCTGGGCTGGGGTTGCCATCGACGATGGCCTGTACGCCGCTCTTGAAGCTCTCGGCCATCAGGCCCTCGATGTAGATCTCCTTGCGCGCGGCCTTGTCGACGATCTCATAGCCGCCGCGGCCGACCACGGGGCCGGTTGCACTGCCCGTGGCCTGCGCATCGGCGGGCGCCACGATCTCGTCGAACTGGACGACGATGAACTGGTCCGAGTTGTAGAGCATCTGCATGACGTAACACTCCTTGCCCGGCAGGTGGGTGTCGACCCGCAGAAATCAAGGCTTGAGAATGAACTCCATCGCATCCGACCCGTTGGCGGTGCTGAGCTTCAGGCGCACCGGCAGATGATGTCGGGCCGGGTCGAACCAGGCCTCGACCTGGGTGTCGAAGGGCTTGCGCGGCTCACGGCGCACGGCCAAGGTGTTCTCGATGCGGCCGCCCACCACGTTCACTGCCTCATGGCCGGTGATGCCGAAGGTCCAGACATCGACATCACCGCGCGCACCAGCCACCAGCATCGACACCTGGCGGCCCGGCTGACGCAGCTTCGGGTTGGCCTCGACGATGGCCGCCAGCTGCACCATCCACGACAGGCGGTCCTGCGCACCGGGCCACAGCGCGTGGTCGGCGCCGCCGCCAGAGAAGCTGATCACACCCAGGTCGCGCCTGAAGTTCGCCGCCCGGGCTGCGCGGCCACGACGCTGGTCGACGTAGCGCTGCGGCGCAAGGCCCGCGGCGTCGATGCCGCCGCGGCTGGCCCACGACAACACCTGCAGTCCGAAGGCGCCGCCCTCGAGCTGCATCTCGTAGCTGCCCGGGCCTGGCCGCCAGTCCAGCTGCCCCTGGCCGGTGATCAAGCCGCGTCGCAGTTCGTACTGCAACAGCGCCGCAGGCGGCAGCCGCGTGGCGTAGGTCGGCGGTTTCTCGTCGGCGGCGCCTTCATCGGCCGCAGTGCGGCTTGTCGCGGCAGGCCCGGCGGCGGCAAGCTGGGCTGGTTCGGCGGGCTCGGCGGGTGGCGCCGGATCGGATTCGATCGCTGGGGTCTGCGCGGGCGCCACCGTGTCAGCCGGCGGGGGTTGCGATTGCGGTTGCGGTTGCGGTTGCGCAGGCGCTGGCGCTGGCGCTGGCGGTCTTGGCGGGCGAGGCACCGCCGCCTGATCGACTGCGGACGGCGGTGCTGGCAACGGCCGTGGGGTTGGCAACTGCACGATCTGGCGCACGCTGACCACCGCTGCCGCGGGCCGCGCCTGTGCCGCCTGCCCTGACCGCAGACCGGCCAGCAGCAGCAGGTGCATCAGCAGCACCGTGCTCGCCAGCCCGGCGAGCAAGCGCCAACGCTGCAGCCACAGGGCGACGGCGCGGGCGGGGCGATCGACATTCGGCATCACAGGACAATGGTGCCATGTCTCGGCCATCGCCCTTCTTCCACCCTGACACCCTGCCACCATGAAACTCGCCACCTTGAAGGACGGCTCGCGCGATGGCCAGCTGGTCGTCGTCTCGCGCGACCTGGCCCTGGCCCATCACGCCAGCGGCATTGCCAGCCGGCTGCAGCAGGTGCTGGACGACTGGAACTTCCTGTCGCCGCAGCTCGAGGACCTGTATGCCACCTTGAACAGCGGCAAGGCGCGCCACGCCTTCGCCTTCGATCCACGCCAATGCATGGCGCCGCTGCCGCGGGCCTACCAGTGGGCCGATGCCTCGGGCTACCTGAACCATGTGGCGCTGGTGCGCCGGGCCCGTGGCGCCGAGATGCCCGAGGACGCCCGCCGCGAGCCGCTGCTGTACCAGGGCGGCAGCGATGCGATGCTGGGCCCGACCGACGACGCAGTGTTCTTCGACGAAGATCTGGGCATCGACTTCGAGGCCGAGCTGGCCGTGGTCACCGGCGATGTGCCGATGGCCGCCACGCCGGCACAGGCCCTGGATGCGGTGCGCTTGCTGCTGCTTGTCAACGACTGGACCTTGCGCCACCGCGTGCCGTCGGAAATGGCCAAGGGTTTCGGCTTCGTGCAGAGCAAACCGGCCACCGCCTTTGGCCCGGTGGCGGTGACGCCCGATGAGCTGGGCGACGCCTGGCGCGGCGGACGTGTGCACCTGCCGCTGCAATCGAACTGGAACGGCCGCCGCGTCGGCCTGCCCGATGCCGGCGAAGGCATGGATTTTCCGTTCGGCGTCATCGTTGCGCACCTGGCGCGCACCCGCACGCTGCGTGCCGGCAGCATCGTCGGCGGCGGCACGGTCAGCAATGCCGACCCGGCGCGGGGCTGGAGCTGCATCGCCGAGAAGCGCGCACTGGAAATGATTGACGGCGGCGCCATTCAAACTGAGTACATGCGTTTCGGCGACACCATCCACATCGAGATGAAGGGGGCCGACGGCACCAGCGTGTTCGGCGCCATCAACCAGCGCGTGGTCGGGCCACTGGGGCACGGCGGGCCGGCCGAAGTGGACGCGCCTGTGGCCGCCACGCGCGACAGCACCGACGCCGTCGACTGATCGGCAGCCGGCCCTGTGGCCAGCGCACAATGCACCCAGCCCCACCCTGCAGGCAACGACGATGACCACCCCTGACTTCGCCAAGATGGTTCCCGGTTTCGACTTTCTGCAAGGCCTGATGAAAGGCGCCGGTGCCGGGCTGCCCAGCATGAGCCAGTGGATCGCGCCCACGCTCGACGCCGAAGAGGTCGACAAGCGCATCCAGGAGCTTCGTACCGTGCAGTTCTGGCTGGAGCAGAACGCCAAGATGCTGGGCGCGACCATCCAGGCGCTGGAAGTCCAGCGCATGACGCTGGCGACGCTGAAGACGATGAACCTGCCGATGTCCGATTTGCGCGACGCCATGAAGCTCGACCCGTCGGGCTCTTCGACCAAGCGCGCAGCAGCGCCGGCGCCGGCCCCAGCACCTTCACCGACCCCATCGGCCGCCGCGGCCCCTGACACGGCGCCGGCCGCCGGCATGGTCGACCCGCTGCAATGGTGGTCGGCACTGACCCGCCAGTTCAGTGAGCTGGCGGCCAATGCCATCAAGGACAGCCCGGTCGAAGCCGCCAAGCAGATGGCCGGTGCGGCGTTCAAGCAAGTGGTGCAGCCGCTGACCCCGGCAGCCGCGAAGGCGAAGCCGGCGCGCAAAGCGGCTGCGCCAGCGGCCCCAAAGGCGGGCGCCCGGCGCACACGCTGACAGCCGGCGGCCGATGACTGCCTTCATCACCGGCCACGCCACCCACCCCGACTGGCGCACCGCGCTGGCGCTGTCGGCGGCGCAGATCGACGCCCAGGCCGCGGCACAGCCCGCCGAGCGCACGCTGGGGCTGGTGTACTTCACCGACGCCTATGCGCCGCATGCCCAGGCGCTGTACGACGAGTTGCACGGCCGCTGGCCCATGCTGGCCTGGGCCGGTTGCGTGGGCGTGGGCGTGGCGGCCACCGGTGTGGAATATTTCGACGAGCCGGCGCTGGGGCTGATGCAGTGCGATTTGCCGCGCACACAGTTCGAGGTCTTCTCGGGCGCACGGCCGCTGGCCGGCGCCGATGCCTTTACCGCGCTGGTGCACGCCGACCCGTCGACGCCCGACGTCGCTGAACTGATCGCCGAGATGAGCGGTCGCACGCACAGCGGCTACCTGTTCGGCGGCCTGGCCGCGTCGCGCACGACCACGGTCACGCTGGCCGACGGTGTGTGGCGCGGTGGTCTGTCGGGCGTGGCTTTCGGCGCCGACGTGGCACTGGTGTCGCGTGTCACCCAGGGCTGCCAACCGGTCGGGCCGACACGCACCATCACCCGCTGCCAGGCCAACGTGGTCGAGGCGCTGGACGGTCAGCCGGCGTTGCCGCTGCTGCTGCAGGATCTGCAGATCGCCGACCTGGCCGACCACCGCAGCGCGGTCCCCAAGCTGCGCGCCACGCTGGCCGGTCTGGTCGACGCCGCCGACACCGCGCTCGACCGCGGCGGCCAGTTCGGTGCCGACGTGCGCGTGCGCCACCTGATCGGCCTGGACCCCGCGCGTCAGGCGGTGGCACTGGCCGACCGTGTCGACACGGGCATGCGACTGGCGTTCTGCGGTCGTGATGTGCAGGCGGCTCGACGCGACCTGGTGCGCATCTGCGCCGAGATCCGCGACGAGATCGAGGGTCGGGCCGCGCCACAGATGCGCGGCGCCATCTACGTCAGCTGTGCCGGCCGCGGTGGCCCGCATTTCGGCGGGCCTTCGGCCGAACTCAAGATCATCCAGCATGCGCTGGGTGAGGTGCCGCTGGTGGGTTTCTTTGCCGGCGGCGAGATCGCCCGCCACCACCTGTACGGCTACACCGGCGTGCTGACCGTTTTCGGCAGCGGCGATTGACACGGCCCATGGGCAACGACGCTTCGACCGACGCGTCACGCGCCGGCCCCGGCTGGGGTGCCATCGAGGCGGCCCGTCGCCGCGGGGTGACGCGCGTGCCCTTCGTGATCGACGGACTGCCGGTGGGGTCGGTGGCGAGCACGCATCTGCCGGCATTGCACGGGCTGGCAGCAGGCCTGCATGTGGCCGCCGACCGCGTCGTGCTGAGCCTTGATGCCGACCAGCGCGACCATGCGCTGGCCGACATCAATGCCGCGCTGCGCGCGCAGGGCCTGATCAAGGCCTGGCGCAACGAGACCTACCCGCTGGTCGACCCGGCCTCGCTGCGCCTGCTGGCGTGCATCGAGCGCGCGTCGTCGCGCTTCTGGGGCACGCTGACCTTCGGCGCGCATTGCAACGGCTGGCTGGCCGGCGCCGACGGCCGGCCGGCCAGTCTGTGGATCGCGCAGCGGGCCTTCGACAAGGCCACCGATCCCGGCGCGCACGACAACCTGGTGGGTGGCGGCGTGCCCCTGGGCCAGACCGCGTTCGAGACCTTGTTGCGTGAAGGCTGGGAAGAAGCGGGCCTGCCTGCCGAGGTGATGCGCCGCGCCACGCCGGGCCGGGCGATCGACTTGCTGCGCGACATCCCTGAAGGCCTGCAGCACGAACGCATCCAGGTCTACGACCTGCAACTGCAGCCGCACGAACAGCCGGTCAACCAGGATGGCGAGGTTCACGCGTTCAAGCTGCTGCCAGTGGCCGACGCGCTGGCGCTGGCCGCCGGCGACACCATGACCGCCGACGCGGCGCTGGTGACGCTGGACTTCGCGCTGCGCCACGGGCTGCTGGCCCCTGCATTCGAGGCCGCGCTGGCGGCGCGCAGCGCAGCGCTGTGGCAGGCGCCGTGACTGCGGCAAAGTCCGCCGAAGATGGCAGCGCCCGCTACGCGCGCTACACGCCGACCGCGGTGGTGCTGCACTGGCTGATCGCCTTGCAGCTGGCCGCCAGTTTTGCGCTTGGCCTGTACATGACCGAATTGCCCACCGACGTGCACAAGCTCAAGCTCTACAACTGGCACAAGTGGGCCGGCGCCATGGTGTTTGCGGTGTGCCTTCTGCGCCTGGCCTGGCGCGCCACGCACGCGCCGCCGCCGCCACCACCAATGCCGCGTTGGCAGGTTCGTGCGGCGGCAGCCGTGCACGCGGCGATGTACCTGTTGTTCTTCCTGGTGCCGCTGCTCGGCTGGGCCTACAGCTCGGCGCTGGGGTTTCCGCTGGTCTGGTTCGGTGTGCTGTCCTTGCCCGACTGGGTGCCGCAGGATCGCGAACTGGCCAGCGCGCCCAAACCCTGGCATGCGCGCGCCGCCTGGTTGCTGGCCGCTCTGGTGGTCGTGCACGTGGCCGCCACG
>Ga0073899_10002818_pt1 | contig 15517 bp, 12 predicted proteins | sample KloWWTmetaKNB5Ph_FD_88975 | JGI IMG/M metagenome (GOLD analysis project Ga0073899, IMG submission 88975) | Active sludge microbial communities from Klosterneuburg, Austria, studying microevolution and ecology of nitrifiers - Klosterneuburg... | ecosystem: Engineered > WWTP > Aerobic digester >...
GACACCGCGTCGCTACCCGTGAAAATGCCACCCGCAGGAATCACAGGTATCTCAAGCTTCTCCGCAATCAGCCAGGCCTGGATCTCGGCAACGATAGTAGCCAGGTCGTACTTGGCCCAGTCCATGCCGAAGCCCAGGTGACCGCCGGCCAGGGGGCCTTCAACCACAACGTAGTCAGGCATGCGGTTGGTGCGGGCACTCTTGCGGAGGAACAACTGCAGCGCGCGGAGCGAAGAAACGATGATGCCGAGCTTCGCATCCCGGAAGCGCGGATGATCCTCAATCAGTGCGAAGGAACCAAGATGGAGACCGGCTGCCAGGGTGATGCCATCGGCCCCGGCATCGAGTGCGGACGCAAGACGCACGCGAAGGGTTTCCTTCGGCGCATTCATGGTTAGCTTCTCCATGCAGTTCACGAAGACCATGCCAGGACCGCGCTTGGCCTCCATGGTGCGCCCCACGTGGAGACTGGTCGCCTCGGCAAGCTGACCGAGGTCGAACTGGACAACAGACTTGTCTGAGTTGGCGACGTTATACTTGTATTGTTTGAGCTTGTCCTTGACGTACTTGGTATTGAAGCGACGGTCGGCAACCGTCTTCACCATTGCATCCGAGATGTGACCAATCCCGCCCAGCCGAGCAGCCTCAAGTGCCAGATCTGCAGTGGAGATGTCCACCCCCATACCGCCGATCACAATTGGCACCAACTCCTGCTTGCCGAAGCGTAAACGGAAATCATCAACTCGTTTCATGAAACCCCTTCCAGACAGACGTGAAGTGCCACATTGGCGACAGGCCGGCTGCGGCCTAGCTCGGTATTATCTCATCGCCCCAGTACATCCGCTGCGTCTTGGATCAAGGAAAACCACCAGAAGTTGCGCAAAAACATCGAATTCCGAGCCTCGCCGACAGCCGAAATCCGGTACAGGTATGGGGCGAGGTAAATTTGTTACTTTCGCAAGCGCGGATAAAGTCACGAAGTCCGCTAAAATCACGCTTCCGAAGTTGCCTGCTGCCTGATGTCCCAGTCCACTCCTCCCCCTCATGAATGCGCTGTCCTGTTTGCCGATCTTGTCGGCAGCACACAGCTGTATCAGCGTGTGGGCGACAAGTCGGCCTTTGAGGTTGTGGACAAGAGCATCCGCACCATGCGAATTGCTGTCGAAACCAAGGGCGGCCGGGTCGTCAAACATACCGGTGACGGCCTGATGGCTGTATTCCGGGATGCAGACAGCGCAGCTGATGCAACCCTCGCCATCCACCAAACGATCAAAGAGCTCCCGGCTGCGCCCGAGCAACGCCTTGCCGTCCGGATCGGCTTTCATTTTGGTGCGGTCGTCGCCAGCGGCACCGATGTATTCGGTGACACCGTGAACTTTGCTGCTCGCCTTGCCGAGTTGGCCTCCCCCGGCAAGGCCATCACGGCAGCCGAGACAGCCCGGCGCCTGGGCCCGGAGTGGCGCTCGGTGCTGCATACGCTGCCGCCCCGGGTCATCCGGGGCGTGACCCGACCGGTGGAACTGTGCGAGCTGATGTGTGAAGCGGTGGGTGAGCTGACGATCGTCCAGAGTGACCACTTCCTGCTCGACACCGAGCCGGAGCTACGGCTCTATCTCGACGCCGTGGCCCTGACGCTCAATGCCACCAAGCCCAGTGCCCGCATTGGCCGGGACCCGGCGGCAGACCTGGTGATCGCGGATACGCAGTCATCCCGGCGTCACGCCGAAATCGAACTGCGCGGCGACAAGTTCGTACTGATCGATCGCAGCAGCAACGGAACCTTTGTTCAGATCGACGGGGAACGGGAGTTCCTGCTGTCCCGTGAAGAAGTCGTGTTGCGGGGCCGCGGGCACTTTGCCCTCGGCCGCAGTTGCTCCAACAGCCCACAGGTCGTCAGCTTCGTCTGCATCTAAACATCCCCGTGTGCGGGATGTCTGCATCAGCCCCTTAGCGCCACACCCAGCGCCTGTCCGCCCACAGCGACAGCCTCGTTCGACTGGGGGAAGAACTTTCCGAGGGTGAAGAAGCCATGCACCATGCCCTCGAACTCGTGGACAGTTACGGCCACTCCGGCCTCGCGCAGCGCCTCCGCGTAAGCCTTGCAATCATCGGTCAGCGGATCGCAACCCGCGACGATAAAGGTGGCCGGCGGCAGCCCGTCAAAACGCCCTGCCAGCAAAGGGGACGCACGCCAGTCCTGCCAATCGTCCTGATTGGGGAGGTACTTTTCAAAAAACCAGGCCAGGCTCTCCGTATCCAGAAAGAAACCGTTCGCGTAAGTCCGGCGGGACGGTCGCTGGCTCAGGATGTCGGTACACGGATAGATCAGCAACTGCAGTGCAGCCTGAGGCCCACCCCGATTGCGCATCTGCAAGGCGGTGACGGCGCTCAGGGTTCCTCCGGCGCTATCTCCGGCCAAGGCAAAGCGCGCCGGGTCAATCCCCAGCAGGGCCGCATTGGCCAGCGACCAATCCACCGCCCGCTGGGCGTCATCCACCGGCGCCGGGAAGGGGTGCTCAGGTGCAAGACAGTAGTCAACCGACAGGACGGCGCACCCGCTGTGATTGGCAAGCTCGCGGCACAGCACGTCATAGCTGGGGATATTGCCAACACACCAGCCGCCACCATGAAAGTAGAAGGTGACCGGCAAGGCATCATCGGGGCGGGAGTGGATCGGCCGGTACAGCCGCGCCATGAGCACCCCGTCACGGGCGTGAGGTCGGGGAATCGGCACGTCCGTCACCGACGCCACCGCCGGCGCCTCGGGGCGCAGGGCAAACTGGAGCTTCTCGAAGGAATGACGTGCCTGATGCACATCCAGTTCATGGAAGCGGGGAGCGCCGACGCGGTAAACCATGTCGAGCAGGGCCTTGGCTTGGGGATCGAGGGCCATGGGGGCTGTCCGGAATGAATCAGGTATCGGAAATTATGCCCTCGGCCGCAGCGCTGCCGAACGCAGAACACGCCGCATTTGCGGCGAGGCGTCCGGCCCGCTACCATGCGCGACTTTCCGAAGAACAGTGTCGCGCGGCGAGAGCCTGAAGAAAACTGGTGCCGAGAGTGGGACTCGAACCCACACACCTTGCGGCGGCGGATTTTGAATCCGCTGCGTCTACCGATTCCGCCATCCCGGCATGGGAAGCCGCGCATTATCTACGAAACCTCCGACTGCATCAACACATGGCCTGGAATCTCAACGACTTTGATTACCTGCTCCCCGACGAGCTGATCGCCCAGGCACCGCTGGATCGGCGCACCGACAGCCGTCTGCTTCAGGTACAACCCAGTCTGGCCGACCTGCATTTTGCCGATCTGCCCAGTCTCCTCAGCCCCGGTGATCTGCTGGTTTTCAACGACACCCGGGTGATGCATGCCCGCCTGTTCGGCACCAAAGACACCGGTGGCCAGGTGGAGGTGATGATCGAGCGCCCCCTCGGCAGCCACGAGGCCCTGGCCCAGATCCGCGCCAGCAAGTCGCCCAAGCCGGGCACCCGGCTCCACCTGGAAGAAGCGCTCGACGTGGAGGTGCTCGGCCGTGCTGGCGAGTTCTTCCATCTGCGCTTTCCCGACACCGACGATCTGGTCGCCCTGCTTGAGCGCCACGGTCGCCTGCCACTGCCACCCTACATCGAACGCGCCGCCGGCAACACGGACGAATCCCGCTACCAGACGGTGTATGCCCGCAACCCGGGCTCCGTCGCCGCCCCCACGGCCGGCCTGCACTTCGATGAAGCCCTGCTGGCCCGACTAGCCTCCCAGGGCATCAATAGCGCCTTCGTGACCCTGAACGTGGGCGCCGGCACCTTCCAGCCCGTGCGCGCCCACGACCTTTCCGAACATCGCATGCACACCGAGGCCTACTTTGTGCCCGAAGCCACCGTGGACGCCATCGCTACCACCCGGGCCGCCGGCCGCCGGGTGGTCTGTGTCGGCACCACCAGCATGCGTGCGCTGGAATCGGCAGCCCGCTCCGGCCCTCTGCAAGCCGGCAAGGCGGAGAGCGACCTGTTCATCCTGCCCGGCTACGACTTCCAGGTGGCAGATGCCCTCATCACCAATTTCCATCTGCCCAAATCCACCTTGCTGATGCTCGTCTCCGCGTTTTCCGGCATGGAGACCATCCGCCGCGCCTACGCCCACGCCATCGAACAGCGCTACCGCTTCTTCAGCTACGGCGACGCCATGTTCCTGACCCGGACTGCCCCATGAAATACGAACTCCTCGCCACCGACGGCGCCGCCCGCCGCGGCCGCCTGACCCTCAACCACGGCACCGTGGACACCCCGGCCTTCATGCCGGTGGGCACCTACGGCACCGTCAAGGGCATCTCACCGCAGGATCTGCGCGACATCGGCGCCCAGATCTGCCTGGGCAACACCTTCCACCTGTGGTTGCGCCCGGGCCTGGAAGTGATGGAAGCCTTCGGCGGCCTGCACCAGTTCATGGCCTGGGACGGCCCCATCCTCACCGACTCCGGCGGATTTCAGGTCTTCTCCCTGGGCGCCCTGCGCAAGATCACCGAGGAAGGCGTGCGCTTCAGCTCACCGGTCAATGGCGACAAGCTGTTTCTCACCCCCGAGGAGTCCATGCGCATCCAGAAGGTGCTCAACTCCGACGTGGTGATGATTTTCGACGAATGCACGCCCTACCCCGCCACCGTCACCGAAGCCGCCGACTCCATGCGCCTGTCCCTGCGCTGGGCCCAGCGTTCCAAGGACGAATTCAATCGACTGGAAAACGACAACGCCCTGTTCGGCATCGTCCAGGGCGGCATGTATGAAAACCTGCGCGACGAGTCCCTCGCCGGGCTGGAAGATGTCGGCTTTCACGGCCACGCCATCGGTGGCCTGTCCGTGGGCGAGCCCAAGGAGGACATGCAGCGCATCCTCCATCACACCGCACCGCGCCTGCCCAGGGACAAGCCCCGCTACCTCATGGGTGTCGGCACGCCGGAGGACATCGTGTTCTCCGTGCAGGCCGGCATCGACATGTTCGACTGCGTGATGCCCACCCGCAATGCCCGCAACGGCTGGCTGTTCACCCGCCACGGCGACATCAAGATCCGAAACGCTCGCTACAAGACCGACACCCGCCCCCTCGACGAATCCTGCGACTGCTACACCTGCCGCAACTTCTCCCGGGGCTATCTGCACCACCTCAACCGCCTCAACGAAATCCTCGGCGCGCGGCTGGCTACCATCCACAACCTGCACTATTACCAGCAACTCATGCGCGACCTGCGTGATGCCATCGCAGCCGGAACCCTCACCGACTACGTCGCCCGCTTCCATCGGGAGCGGGCCGGCCAGGGCGCCTGAAGCTTGCGCAGTGGGGGTGGGCTAAAGCTGCAGCTTCGCCCACCCGAGCCTTGCCGCTATAATCGCGCCTTTTCCCCGCTTCCTTCCATGCAGGTATTCCGCGGAATTCCCGAGCGCTCCGACCACGGCTGCGTGCTCTCCATCGGCAACTTCGATGGCGTGCACCGCGGCCATCAGGCCTTGCTCGCGAAACTGACGGCCAAGTCGCGGGCCACAGGCCTGCCCTCCGCCGTGCTCACCTTCGAGCCTCACCCGCGCGAGTACTTCACCCACGAGAACCGGCCAATCCGCCTCACCTCCCTGCGTGAGAAGATCCTGCGCATCGCCGATCAGGGTGTCGACCGCCTCTACATCGGCCGTTTCAACGCCCGCTTTGCCGCCCTCACTGCCGAGCAGTTCATCGAGGACATCCTGATCCGCGGCCTGTGCGCCCGGCACCTGATGATCGGTGACGACTTCCGCTTCGGGAAAGGCCGCCAGGGCGACTTCGCCATGCTGGAAGCGGCCGGACGGAGCGTGGGTTTCAGTGTCGAGGCCATGCACACCCTCGTCCATGAAGGTGAGCGCGTTTCCAGCTCGGCCGTCCGCGCGGCCCTCGCCGAGGGCGACATGCCCCACGCCGCCCGTCTGCTCGGCCGCCCCTACAGCATCAGCGGCCGGGTCATGCACGGCGACAAGATCGGCCGCAGCATCGGTTTCCCCACGGCCAACATCCAGCTCAAGCATCGCAGCCCACCGCTGATGGGCATCTACACCGTCAGCGTCGAGGGCCTCGCCGACAAGCCGTGGCCCGGTGTCGCCAGCGTGGGCGTACGCCCCACCATCAACGACGCCGGCCGGCCCACCCTCGAAGTGCATCTCTTCGACTGGACGGCCGAATGCTATGGCGCCCACCTCAAGGTGAACTTCCTCGCCAAGCAACGCGACGAAGAACGCTACGACACCCTTGACGCCCTGACCGCCCAGATTGCCCGCGACGCCGACCAGGCGCGTGCTTACTTCGCACAGAATCCCCTCTGAATTCACAGGCAGCACAGACCATGTCCGACAACCGCAAGACCCTGAACCTGCCCGACACCCCCTTTCCCATGCGTGGTGACCTCGCCAAGCGCGAGCCAAGCTGGGTGGCCGACTGGCAGCAGCGCAAGCTCTACCAGAAGATCCGCAAGGCCTCCGCCGGTCGGCCCAAGTTCGTGCTCCACGACGGCCCTCCTTACGCCAACGGCAGCATCCACATCGGTCATGCGCTGAACAAGATTCTCAAGGACATCATCGTCCGCTCCAAGACCCTGGCCGGCTTCGACGCCCCCTACGTGCCGGGTTGGGACTGTCACGGCCTGCCGATCGAACACAAGATCGAAGTGACCCACGGCAAGGGCCTGCCTGCCGACAAGGTCCGCGAACTGTGCCGCGCCTACGCTGCGGAGCAGATCGAGGAGCAGAAGAAAGACTTCATCCGCCTGGGCGTGCTGGGCGACTGGGACAACCCGTACCGCACCATGGACTTCGGCAACGAAGCCGGTGAAGTGCGTGCGCTGGCCGAAATGGTCAAGCGCGGCTGGGTCTTCAAGGGGCTCAAGCCGGTGAACTGGTGTTTCGACTGTGGCTCGGCCCTGGCCGAGGCGGAAGTGGAATACCAGGACAAGGGCAGCCCGGCGGTGGACGTCGGCTTCCCCTGTGCAGAGCCGGACAAGCTCGCCGCCGCCTTCGGCCTGCCGCAGCTCCCGGCCGGCAAGGATGCCTGGGCGGTGATCTGGACCACCACCCCGTGGACCATCCCCGCCAACCAGGCCCTCAACGCCCACCCCGAGCACGAATACGCGCTGGTGGACACGCCCCGCGGCCTGCTCGTGCTGGCCACCGAACTGGTCGAACCCAGCCTCAAGCGTTTCGGCATCGAAGGCACCATCGTCGCCCGCACCGCCGGCGCCCAGCTGGAAAAGATCAACTTCCGCCACCCCTTCTACGATCGCCTGTCGCCGGTGTTCATCGCCGACTACGTGGGCCTCGACGCAGGTACGGGCATCGTTCACTCGGCGCCGGCCTACGGCCTGGAAGACTTCAACTCCTGCAAGGCCAACGGCTTCAGCAACGACGACATCCTCACCCCGGTGCAGAGCAACGGCGTGTATGCCGAATCCCTGCCCTTCTTCGGCGGCCTGCATATCTGGAAGGCCAATCCGGTCATCGTCGACAAGCTGCAGGAAGTGGGCGCCCTCTTCTCCCACGAGAAGATCACCCACAGCTACATGCACTGCTGGCGTCACAAGACGCCGCTGATCTACCGCGCCACCGCCCAGTGGTTTGTGGGTATGGACCTCAAGCCCAACGGCGGCCCGAGCCTGCGTGAGCTGGCTCTCGGCGGCGTCGATGCCACCCAGTTCTTCCCGGCCTGGGGCCAGGCGCGCCTGCACGCGATGATCGCCAACCGGCCCGACTGGTGCATCTCGCGCCAGCGCAACTGGGGCGTGCCGATTCCCTTCTTCCTCGACAAGGCCACCGGCGAGCTGCATCCGCGCACCGTCGAACTGATGGAAGAGGTCGCCCAACGTATCGAGAAGGAAGGCATCGCCGCCTGGTTCAAGCTCGACCCCGCCGAGCTCCTCGGCGCCGAAGCCGGCCAGTACGACAAGATCAGCGACACCCTCGACGTATGGTTTGACTCCGGCACCACCCACTGGCACGTGCTGCGCGGCTCCCACCCCGACGGCCACACCAGCGGCCCGCGTGCCGATCTGTACCTGGAAGGCTCCGACCAGCACCGGGGTTGGTTCCACTCGTCTCTGCTCACCGGCTGCGCCATCGACGGCCACCCGCCCTACAAGGCCCTGCTGACCCACGGTTTCGCCGTGGACGGCGCCGGTCGCAAGATGAGCAAGTCCCTCGGCAACGTGGTCGTTCCCCAGGAAGTCACCGGCAAGCTCGGTGCCGACATCCTGCGCCTGTGGGTCGCCTCCACCGATTACTCCGGCGAACTGTCCATCTCCAAGGAGATCCTCGACCGCGTCGTCGAGGTATATCGCCGCCTGCGCAACACCCTGCGCTTCCTGCTGGCCAACACCGCCGACTTCGACGCCAGCACCGACATGCTGCCCGTGTCCGAGTGGCTGGAGATCGACCGCTACGCCCTGGCCCTGACCCGCAAGCTGCAGACCCAGGCCGAAGCCGACTACGCCGGTTACGAATTCCACCGCATCGTGCAGGCCCTGCAGAACTTCGCCTCCGAAGATCTTGGAGCCGTGTATCTGGACGTCCTCAAGGATCGCCTCTACACCACCCAGGCCAAGTCCGCGGCCCGCCGCTCGGCCCAGAGCGCCCTGTGGCATATCCTGCAGACCGTGGTGCGTCTGATGGCGCCCATCCTGTCCTTCACCGCCGAAGAGATCTGGCAGCTCCTCGTCAAGGACGCGGACGACAGCGTGATGCTCCACGCCTTCCACAGCCTGCCCGCCCAGGATGGCGAGGACGCCCTGCTGGAACGCTGGACTGCCCTGCGTGCCATCCGCGCCGACGTGCAGAAGGAGATCGAAGCCGTGCGCGCCGCCGGCCAGGTCGGCTCGTCCCTGCAGGCCGAAGTGGAGATCCGCGCCACCGAAGGCAAGTACGCGCTTCTCGCCAGCCTCGGTGATGACCTGCGCTTCGTGCTGATCTGCTCGAAGAGCACTCTCGTCAAGGTGTCATCCGAGGCTGATGAAGGGATCCTGGTCAGCCCGTCCACCCATAAAAAATGCGAACGCTGTTGGCATTACCGGGAAGACGTGGGCCACGACGCCGCCCATCCGGAACTTTGCGGCCGGTGCACGTCCAACCTGTATGGCACCGGCGAAGCCCGCTCGGTGGCCTGAGCCGTCTTTCCCCAACAGGAGCCCAGCCCTTGAAATTACGCCTCGGCAACTGGATCGGTCTGTCAGCCATCATCGTTCTGATAGACCAATGGACCAAGCACCTTGTCCGTGGCGCCCTGCGCAACGGCGAGGTCATCCACGTCACCAACTATTTTGATCTTGTCCTGGCCTTCAACCCGGGCGCGGCCTTTAGCTTCCTCGCCGACCAGGGGGGCTGGCAGCGCTGGTTTTTTGTGGCCCTGGCCACCCTCATCTGCGGATGGCTGCTGCGCCTGCTGGCAAAACATCAGCACAAACTGCTCCAGCCGCTGGCCTTTTCCCTGATCATCGGCGGTGCAATCGGCAACGTCATCGACCGCTTCGTCTTCGGCGCGGTGGTCGACTTCCTCTACTTCCACATCGGCCGCTACGGCTGGCCCGCCTTCAACGTGGCCGACTCCGCCATCTGTGTGGGCGTCGTCCTGATGTTCATCGCCCAGGTTCGCGAAAGCCGCCACGCCACCGTCCAAGAGAAACTCTCATGACCCAGATCGTCCAGCCCGACAGCCTGCTGACCCTCCACTACCGCATCTCCCTGGACAACGGTCAGGCGCTGATCAGTACTTTCGAATCCCAGCCCGCCACCATGCAGCTGGGTCACGGCGATATCGCCCCGACCCTGGAGCGCTGCCTGGCGGGTATCAGCGTCGGTGAGCACCACACCTTTATGCTGGAGCCCGAGAACGCCTTCGGCACTCACCGTGAGGATCTGGTCGAAAAGGTCCGCCTGGAAGACTTCCCTGATGGCACTGCGGTCGAGCCGATGGTCATCATGGAGTTCACTGCGCCCGACGGGACCCGCTACCCCGGCCTGATCCGCGAAGTGCTCGACACCCATGCCGTGATCGATTTCAACCACCCCCTTGCCGGCAAGTCCATTCGCTTCGAAGTCGAAGTGATCGGCGTCAGCTGAGCCCTGGAGCCCCAGTATGGAAGTCCTGCTCGCCAATCCCCGTGGCTTTTGCGCCGGGGTGGAACGCGCCATCGAGATCGTCGAGCGTGCCCTGGCCCTTTACGGCGCCCCCATCTACGTGCGCCACGAGGTTGTCCATAACCGCTTCGTCGTGGACGGCCTGCGTGCCAAGGGCGCGGTCTTCATCGAATCCCTGGATGACGTACCGGCCGGCAACACCGTTATCTTCAGCGCCCACGGCGTGCCCCAGTCGGTGCGCGGCGAGGCCGAAGCCCGCGGCCTGCGTGTCTTCGATGCCACCTGCCCGCTGGTCACCAAGGTGCATATCGAGGTTGCCCGCATGCGCGAGCAGGGCCGCGAGCTGATCATGATTGGTCACAAGGGCCATCCGGAGGTCGAAGGCACCATGGGTCAGGTCAAGGATGGCATCTACTTGGTCGAAAGCGCTACCGACGTTGCGGGCCTGGAGGTGAGCGACCCGGACATGCTGGCCTATGTCACCCAGACCACCCTTTCGGTAGACGACGCCGCAGCCATCGTAAATGCGCTGCGCGCGCGCTTCCCGAGCATTGTCGGGCCCAAGAAGGACGACATCTGTTACGCCACCCAGAACCGCCAGGACGCCGTGAAGTTCATGGCTCCCCAGTCTGACCTGGTGCTGGTGGTCGGATCGGTGAACAGCTCCAACTCCAACCGCCTGCGTGAGGTGGCCGAGCTCCTGCGCGTGCCGGCCTACCTCATTGACAATGCCGAAGCCATCGATCCTGACTGGATCGCCGGCAAGAAGCGCATTGGCGTCACCGCCGGCGCATCCGCGCCGGAAGTGCTGGTGGATGCCGTGATCGCCCGTCTCAAGGAAATGGGGGCGGCATCCGTAAAGGCTCTTGATGGTGTCCCCGAAAGAGTGACCTTCCCCCTGCCAAAGGAGCTGCAAAGCCCTGCGGCCTGATCGGAAAGGCGCTCCCCGGAGCGCCTTTTTCCAATCTGCGCGAGCCTGCCCATGCCCTATGTCCAACGAGACGCCTCCGGCGCCGTCACAGCCCTCTTCACCCAGGCCGGCACTGGCCACCAGGAAGAGCTCCCCCACGGCCATCCCGATCTGGCAGCCCTCGCAGGGCCCTCTGAATTCGCCCGCCTCGACGCCGACCTGATCCGGGTTATTGAAGACGTGGTGGATGTATTGATCGACCGCGGCCTGCTACGCCTGACCGACCTCCCTCCCGACGCCCAACGTAAGCTGATGGCCCGCAAGGGCGCCCGCGCCCGCTTGCGCCAAGGTCTTAACCTGCTCGGCCCCGACGACGTGATCTGATCCACCCGGCATGGCCTGACCGGCCACCGCCTGCCATGAGGCTCAAGTTCCCCCTGCGGGACCCGTTATCCCTACAATCCGGACGCCATCGGCCCCGCCTGTGGCGCCCTCCCGGTCCGCGCAGTGGCTGCCGGGCCGTGAAACGACCACGAAACGATTGTGCCGATGACTGAAGCAGCATCCCCTGCCGCACAGCCCCGCGCCCCCGACGCGGGCGCCGCCGACAACCTCTGGCATCCGGGCGAAGCCGCGACCCACGAAGACCCGTTGCTCGATGCGCTGGTTGTCCTGACCCGCCTCCACGGTAACCCCTTCAGCCCGGAGGCGCTCTCCGCCGGCCTGCCCCTGGTAGACAACCGCCTGACACCCGCCCTGCTGCCACGAGCCGCATCACGCGCCGGCATGACAGCCCGGATCGTCCGCAAGTCGATACACGAAATTACCCCCAACCTCCTCCCGGCTATCCTGCTTCTCCAAGACCGCCGGGCCTGCGTTCTCCTCGAGCGCCTACCTGACGGAGGCGCCCGGGTGCGCTTTCCCGAAGCCGGTGAATCGGCTGACGATCTCAGCGCCGACGATATGGCAGCCATTTACACCGGGCTGGTGTGCTTCGTCAGGCCGCGTTTCCGCTTCGAGGCGCGCTCGCCTCAAGTCAAGGCGATACGCGCCAATCACTGGTTCTGGGGTACTGTTCTTGAAAACTGGCGCCTATACCGGGACACCCTCCTGGCGGCGCTGGTGATCAACCTGTTCGCCCTGGCCATCCCCCTGTTCTCGATGACGGTCTATGACAGGGTGGTGCCCAACCATGCCGTCGAAACCCTGTGGGTACTGGCCGTCGGTGCCATGCTGGTGCTGCTCTTCGACTTCATCCTGCGGACGCTACGGGCCTACATCGTCGACACCGCCGGCAAGCGCATCGACGTACAGCTCTCGGCACGCATCATGGAACGCGTCCTCGGCCTGCGCATGGACGCCCGGCCGGCATCAGTGGGCTCATTCGCCGCCAACCTGAGGGCTTTCGAAGGAGTCCGGGACTTCATCGCTTCAGCCACCGTCACCACCCTCATCGACCTACCCTTCGTATTACTGTTCCTGCTGGTGATGGTGTGGATCTCGCCCTGGCTGCTGCTGCCGCCGCTGGTCGGCATGCTCGCCGTGCTGTTTGTCACCCTGGTGACTCAGGACAAGATGCACGAGCTCACCGAGACCACCTACCGTGCCAGCGCCCAGCGCAACGCCACCCTGGTGGAAAGCCTGGTGGGGCTCGAGACGGTCAAGACCCTCAGCGCCGAAGGCCTGATCCAGCGCCAGTGGGAGCGCGCTACCCTGTTCATCGCCCAGATCGGCGGTCGCCTCAAGCTGCTCTCCTCGGGTACGGTCAACTTCGCCCAGTTCATGCAGCAATTCGTCAACATCGCGGTGATCATCGTCGGCGTTTACGAACTGTCCGAGGGCAACATGTCCATGGGCGGCATCATTGCCGCGTCCATGCTGTCCGGCCGGGCCATGGCGCCCCTCGGGCAGGTGGCGGGCCTGATGATGCAATACCAGAACGCCCGCACCTCCCTGGCCTCGGTCAACTCCCACATGGAACTGCCCATCGAGCGACCGGAAGGCGCCAGCTTCGTGCACCGCCCCAGCTTCAATGGCGACATCGAGTTCAAGGACGTCAGCTTCTGTTACCCCGGTCGCGACCAGGCGGTGCTCAAGAAGATCAGCTTCCGCCTCAAGGCCGGCGAAAAGGTGGCCATCATCGGGCGCATCGGTTCAGGCAAGACCACCATCGAGAAGCTCGTCCTCGGCCTCTACCAACCCACCGAGGGCGCCATCTTCATCGACGGCATCGATTCACGCCAGATCGACCCCGCCGAGCTGCGACGGGCCATCGGCTTCGTCCCCCAGGACGTGACCCTCTTCTACGGCACCCTCAAGCACAACATCGCCATGGGCGCGCCCTTTGCCGACGACAGCGCCATCCTCGCCGCCGCCGAGCTCTCCGGCGTCCGGGAGTTTGCCGATACCCATCCCCAGGGCTTCGAGATGCCCATCGGCGAGCGCGGAGAATCCCTCTCCGGCGGCCAGCGCCAGGCCGTGGCGATTGCGCGGGCACTCCTCAACGACCCGCCCATCCTGCTCCTTGACGAGCCCTCCAGCAGCATGGACCACCAGAGCGAAGAAGGTCTCAAGCAGCGCCTGCGCCGCTTTGCCGCCAGCAAGACCATGATTCTGGTTACCCATCGCACCTCACTGCTCGACCTGGTGGACCGGCTCATCGTCCTCGACCAAGGCCAGATCGTCGCCGACGGGCCCAAGGCCCAGGTGGTCGAAGCCCTGCAGCAAGGTCGCATCGGACGCGCGGGGTGACATCATGAAAGCGCTCATCGCCCTCTTCCAGCCCCTCTACAACGCCATCTACCAGCGCTGCTCTCGCAGCTTTGACCGAATCCTCGACGGCGCAGAGCGCCGCGAGATCCACGACGACGCCGACTACATGGCCGACGCCGAGTGGGCCATGTCGGAGCAGAAGCTCCGCGGCAGCCGCATTGCCGTCTGGACCACCTGCCTCGCCGTACTCGTGCTGATCGTGTGGGCCGCCTTTGCCCAGCTCGACGAAGTGACCCGTGGCGAAGGCAAGGTCATTCCCTCTCGCCAGGTTCAGGTCATGCAGAGCCTCGACGGCGGCATCGTCTCCGAGATCCTCGTCAAAGAAGGCCAGCAGGTGAAGACCGGACAGCTCTTGCTCAAGGTGGACCCGACGCGCTTCGTGTCCTCCCTGCGGGAAAACCGGGCCCAGTACATCGCCCTGCTCGCCAAAGCTGCACGGCTCACCGCGGTGGCCCACGGCAAGCCCTTCGTACCGCCACCCGAACTGATCAAGGAGGCGCCCGATCTCGTCGAGCAGGAGCGCAGCGCCTACGAGAACAAGCGCCTGGAACTGGAAGCAACAGTGGGCATCGCCCGCCAGCAGCTGTCCCAGCGCCGCCAGGAGCTCAACGAGCTCACCGCCAAACGCGAGCAGGCCAACCAGAGCTACACCCTCACCGCGAAGGAGCTCGAGGTGACCCGCCCCCTCGCCAAGACGGGCGCCGTCTCCGAGGTGGAACTGCTGCGCCTAGAGCGCGACGTGGCCCGCTACCGGGGCGAACGGGATGCCGCCAGTGCCCAGATCCCGCGCATTCAGGCGGCCATCTCGGAAGCCCAGAACAAGATCGAGGAGGTGGGGCTGAACCTGCGCAACCAGGCCCGCAGCGAACTCTCCGACACCAACGCCAAGCTCGCCGCCCTGTCAGCCGGCAGCGAAGGCCTGGCCGACCGGGTCAAGCAGGCGGAGATCCGTGCGCCCATGAACGGCACCGTCAAGCAGCTCTTCGCCAACACCGTCGGCGGCGTCGTCCAGCCCGGCAAGGAGATCATCGAGATTGTACCGAGCGACGACGCCCTGCTCCTCGAGGCCCGTGTCCAGCCCAAAGACATCGCCTTCCTGCGGCCCGGGCAGGCCGCGCTGGTCAAGTTCACTGCCTACGACTTCTCCACCTATGGCGGGCTCGAAGCCACCCTCGATCACATCGGCGCCGACACCATCACCGACGAGAAGGGCAATGCCTTTTACATCGTGCGCGTGCGCACCACCAACAGCACCATCGGCGACGCCCGCATGCCCATCATTCCCGGCATGGTCGCCGAAGTTGACATTCTGACCGGCAAGAAATCCCTCCTCAGCTACCTGATGAAACCCGTCCTCCGTGCCAAGGCCAACGCCCTGACCGAACGCTGACCGAACGTTGCCCCCGCCCATGAGCACTCAACCGCTGCTGATTCTCACCCCGGACGACCTCCTCGCCGCACGCTGGCAGGCCCTGTCATCCAGCCCGATCCGTGCCCTCGACATCGAGGGGCTCGAAACCTGGCGCAAGGCCGGCCACCGCCTGGTGGTGATCGATCTGGGCAGCGCCCCTGCCGGCAGCCCTCCCCTGTGGGCCCATCGGGCATGGCAGGAAAATGCGCCCGGCCTCACCATCCTGGCCACCTCATCCCGTCCGGATGATGACGAGGGCCTCGCCGTGCTCAATGCGGGGGCCAGCGGCTA
>Ga0073899_10002820_pt1 | contig 15509 bp, 15 predicted proteins | sample KloWWTmetaKNB5Ph_FD_88975 | JGI IMG/M metagenome (GOLD analysis project Ga0073899, IMG submission 88975) | Active sludge microbial communities from Klosterneuburg, Austria, studying microevolution and ecology of nitrifiers - Klosterneuburg... | ecosystem: Engineered > WWTP > Aerobic digester >...
CTGACCGGCTTGACGCACACGGTGCCGTCCACGGCAACCATGTCGGCGAACGCGTCCGCCAACCCCTCGGGGGAGTCGACCACCAGGTGCGGTGGCACGTGCAGGCCGGCTGCGGCCGCATCCGCGTACGCTGCACCCTTGTCAGCCAGCAGCGCCATCGGCGCGTAAGGGCCGACGACGACGGCGACCCCGTCCGCGGCGAACAGGTCGCGGTGCTGCGCGACCAGTTCCATGTGTAGTCGGGGGAAGAACACATCCACGGCGTAGGCCCGACATACCTCCAGCGCCCAAGTCAGGTACTCCATCCCGACCAGGTCCGGCTCGGCGATGGTGTGGTCGCACGCCCCAAGGACGGGCGAGTCCGGGTCGGCGTGCGAGCCGAGCACCCACACCTGCTCCCCGTCGGGGTTGGCGCGCAGCAGTGTGATGGTGTGGGCGTGGGTGGCGAACGTGCGGTTGAACCAGACGCGCATGATGGGCTGCTCCCGAACTGGGTGGACGGGACTTACCCCGGCGTCCAAACCGTACGCCGCATCGAGGCCAGGCCTTGATCGATTCCACCAACACGCCCGCAGCGCTGCCCCAGCCCGCCGGAACGGCGATGGCTGCCGGATCGGGGCGCTCACGGTCTTGCCACGTCCCCAGCAGTCCAGCGAAGAAGGAGGTCAGCAAGCTCATGCCTTGAACAAGTCGTTCGCAGACGCCGAGCGCCCCGCCGGGAGGTCCCAGGCGCTCATCGGAAGAAGCTGGCCGGGTCCGGTACCGCGAGGAAGTCCGCGTTGTCCAGGAACCGCCCGCCCATGTCGTCCAGCACCTCTAGGAGCTTGAAGTCCCCGTTGGCCTCCCGCGCCAGACGCGCCCCGAAGCCCCACTTACGTTCCTCGGCACCGACCGCCTTGTAGGACTACCCGATCGCCATGAACATCCGCCGGACCGGTCGAGGCCTGGCCCCGGTCCTGGACGTGAGCGGCGGTCCGGTACCTGTCCGGGCGGGCAATGGACCAGGCCCGGTTCGCTGATGAGGCGCGCACCCGGACGTCGACCTTGGCCGCCGCCGACGTTGAGGACCAGGCCACTTCGACCGCCCGCCGAGGCCGTTCAGGCCCCTGTCGCCGCCGAGGATCGCCCGTTGGGCTTGCCCGCCCGTAGGTTTTCCGGGGTGCGGCGGCGGGCACTACCCCAAGGCCAGCGGGAACCTTATCTGCCCTGAAGTGCAGCCCTCGACCCCGGGTCGGCCGTGGTGTCCGACGTTGTCGACAGACGTGGAGTCGAGATGACCCAGCCGGTACCTCCCGGCCCGTCTGCTAGCTCAAGCGCGGGTCGGCTACCCCTGTATGTCGTGGGTTCCACGGAGGTAGGGGAGGCCAGGCATGCGCTCCCCCTTTCGGGACGTTCTACGCGACCGATTCGGGACGTCCAGCCCTGCCGATCCGCCGGAACTCCTTGGGGTACGGCTTGCGCATGGTGCACATCCTCTCCTGCGGCACCCCACGGCACCACAGAGTCGTTGTCACCTATCCGTGCAGCAGTCCCGTGGGTAGTCAAGGGCTCTTGGGTAGTTTGCAGGCAGGCGGGGCAGGGCGATCACAATGCTGACCCCGTGTCCGTGGGCGCTTGGCCGCGGGGCCATGGACCCCTCACTGCCATTGCGGCAACTGTGGACCGGCGACGGCCTCCACGCATGTCACCGGATGACCAAACGCCCTCGGCATCTCCTCGTTGCCCGTGGCGGCCTACCAGGTCACAGCACGCAGGTACCGTTGCCCCGTGCTCCTGTCTCCGACCAACACCCGCAACATCGGCGCGCCCACGGGCGAGCACGCCTCGGCTCGCCGTTGAGCACCCAGGAGTGGGCCGGCACCTGGGTGGCGGACCGGCTCGGGCTCGCCCTGAGCACCGGACCCAGTGCGACCGGTCTGCAACTGGCTGAGCTCGTCGGCCTAGCCGTGCGACGCAACCCACGCCGCGCACACTTGCTGGTGTCCACAGTATTGGGTAAGCACTTACCTACCGACCCTACCCTGGTGCACGGCGCTGGCCGACTGCTCGGCGTCCTTGTTGCGCAGGCGCTCACCGGCGCTCACCCCAGCGACCGCGTTGGCGGTGCACTGCTCTCCTCTGCGCTGGCCGGTAGCCGACGCGCCTCCCGCAGCCTGTTGGCTCGCTGCCTGCATCACTGCACCCCACCGCTGCCGAACGGCACCCTCGTCCTGGGCTACGCCGAGACCGCCACCGGGCTTGGCCACTGCGTCGCAGCCCAGCTCGGCGCCCCCGTCCTGCACTCCACCCGGCGCCGCGTTCCCGGTGTTCCCGGCGCGCCCGGGTTCGAGGAGGAGCACTCGCACGCCACCAGCCACCTGCTGCTTCCGGGCGACCCAGACCTGCTGCGTGGCCCCGGCCCGCTGGTCCTGGTCGACGACGAACTGTCCACCGGTGCCACCGCCGCCAACACAATCATCGCACTGCACGCCGCCTACCCCCGCGCCCGGTACATCATCGCCGCACTGGTCGACCTGCGAAGCGAAGGGGACCGGACCGCCCTGGCCGACCTGGAGGCACGGCTGCAAATCAGGATCGACGTCGTCGCCTTGACCACAGGCAGCGTGCACCTACCCGAGGGTGTGCTTGCGGCCGGGGCGCAGCTCGCCGACGGCATCCAGCCATTGACCGCGACCACTACGGATGGAGGCCAATGCGCCCTCTTGCTGCACCGCAGCGGTTGGCCGACGACCGTGCCCGAGGGCGGGCGGCACGGCATCACCGCGCAGCAGGGCCGGCAGCTAGCCGCAGCGGCCGCCGCCCTGGCGCGCGATCTGGCGATCGCCCTACCGGACAACGACCGGGTCCACATCCTTGGCTTCGAGGAGCTCATGTACGCTCCGCTACTGATCGCTGACACGCTGGCCGAGAGGTTGGCCGCAACCGTTACGTACTCAACGACAACCCGCTCGCCGGTCCTGGTCGTACCTGAGGTCGGATACGCCATAACCTCTGGGATCACCTTCGGGGCACACGATCACCCCGACGACGGCCCGGGCGCGAGGTATGCGTACAACATTCCGCCCGGGGCCACGGTCGTCGTGGTCCTCGACGAGCACGCCAACACTGCGCAGCTGTACGCTCCGGATGGCCTGCTCGCCCAGCTAACCGGCATCGCACCCCACGTGGCCCTGGTCACCTTGCCCAGCCACCAACCCTGCACCGATCGGGACGACCTTTGACGGGCATCCACGCGACGCCGCTAACCGGCCCGGGCTTCGGCAGCTACCCGCCCAGCGAGGTGACCTGGCTGCTGAGCGACCTGTCACACGTTGACCTCGAGGCCCCGACCGAGGAGCGCGAGGAAGCCATCCAGTGCGGCGGCGCCCACTACGCGGAGTCCCTGCCGATCGAGTATCAGCCCAGCGAGCAGTACCAGGCGTTGTACCAGTCCTCACTGGCCGCGTCCGCAAGCCGCGTCGCGCACGCCGTCGGGGTCGTAACCCAGCAGGCGCTGGCCGCCCGCGGGGCAGGCCTGGTCCTGGTCTCGTTGGCCCGGGCCGGCACCCCCGTCGGGGTCCTGATGCGCCGGTACGCGAAGTTCCGGCACGGCTTGGACGCGCCGCACTACACGATGTCGATTGTTCGCGGCCGCGGCATCGACACCGTCGCCTTGGCCTGGCTCGCCAAGCGGCACGACAGCGCCCGGGTCATGTTCGTCGACGGGTGGACCGGCAAGGGCGCCATCACCCGCGAGCTGGCCGAGGCCGTCACCGCCGCCAACCGGGACCTGGGAACCAACTTCAACCCGCAGCTGGCGGTGCTGGCCGACACCGGTCACTGCACCGACCTGTACGGCACCCGCGAGGACTTCCTCATCCCGTCTGCATGCCTAAACTCCACCGTCTCCGGCCTGGTCTCACGCACCGTGCTGAGCGACGAGCTGATCAAGCCGGGCATGTTCCACGGCGCGAAGTTCTACCAGCACCTGGCCCCCGCGGACGTGTCAGCTGTGTTCATCGACACCATCGCCGCGCACTTCGCAGATGCCGGCCCGGCCGTCGACGCCACCCTCAACGAGCTCGCCAGAACCGACCGCACCCCCGACTGGCGCGGCTGGGCCGCCGTGGAGAAGCTCGCCACCGACTACGGCATCAACTCGGTCAACCTGGTCAAGCCGGGTGTGGGCGAGACGACCCGGGTCATGCTGCGCCGGGTGCCGTGGAAGGTCTTGGTCGCGACCGGGGCCGGCGCAGACGTCGCCCACATCCGCATGCTGGCCGAGCAGCGCAGAGTCCCCATCGAAGAGGTCGACGCCTTGGCGTACACCGCCGTCGGGCTGATCCACCCGCACTTCACCAGCGCAGCCACCGGCGAGGACGGCAAGGCGGTGCGCGGATGAGCCTGCTCATCGCCTCCGATCTGGACCGCACCCTGATCTACTCCCGAGCCGCATTCGATCTCACCCCCGGCGCACCACAACCGCCAGTGGTGTGCGTGGAGCTCTCCGACGGTGCACCCATGTCGTTCGTTACAGCCACTGCGCACGACCTACTCACCACGCTGGCCGACTCCGGCACGCTGGTCCCGGTCACCTCCCGCAGCGTGGCTCAGTACCAGCGAATCACGCTGCCCGGCAAGGATTCCGCCTTCGCCATTTGCGCCAACGGCGGTCGGCTGCTTGTGGACGGTGTCGAGGACTGGGACTACCGCGCCGCCCTCGAGGCCGACCTGAACGACGCGTGCGCACCACTGGGCCAGGTGTGGGACATGCTGCGAGCGGCCAGCGACGAACGCGCCCGGGTGGGCAACCCGCTGAAGACAATCCGTCAGGCCGACGAGCTGTTCTGCTACGCAGTGGAGTGGGCCGAGGCGGACCCGGTCTGGGTCGGTAAACTCGACGCCGCTGTCGCACCGCTGGGTTGGGGGGTCACCCAGCAGCTGCGCAAGGTGTACTTGGTCCCAAAGGTGCTGACCAAGGTGCGGGCCTTGCGCGAGGTCGCCGAGCGCACCGGCGCCGCCCGCGTCCTGGCAGCCGGCGACGCACACCTGGACGTGTCGATCCTCAGATACGCCGACGAGGCCATCCGCCCCGCGCACGGCGAGCTCCACCAGGAGGGCTGGCATCCCCCGAACCTGACCGTGACCTCCGCCTCCGGTATCGCCGCCGGCGAGGAGATCGCGGTGTGGATGCTGGAGCGACTGGCGTGCAACCCCACCTGAGCGAACGATCGCGCGTACCCGCTTGCGCGGACCGCCGATCGGCAGACCCGCAGCATCGCTACGGTGACTCCATGAGCCCCAGCCCCGCCCCGTCCGAAAATCTCCATCGGCGGTGCCTGTGAACTTGCTGCGAACCGCGCTGGTGCTTGCCGGGGTGACCGCCGTTGCAGTGACCGCCATGCTTCTGGTGCGCCGACGCGCCCCCGCCGGCAGCTACTTCCAGATGGTGACCGGGCCGCCGGAGTGTTCGGGGTGCTGGCCACGGGGTTCTCGGTGCTGCTCGGGTTCATCATCTTCCTGGCCTTCCAGGCCTACGACGACACCCGCGCCGGCGCCGAGAGCGAGGCCACCACCGTCGCCCAGATGGTGCAGACCGCGCAGCTGATGCCGGCCGGCTCACCGGCAGAGCTCACTGGCGAGCTGATCTGCTACGGGCGCTCGGTGGTGGGTACCGAGTGGGAGCAGCTGGCCGAAGGCAAGGGGCATGACTCGCTCAACCCGTGGGGCGCAGAGATGTTCAGAACGGTTGCAGCGCTGCAGCCGAAGACCGCCACCGAGCAGTCCGCCTACGACCGGTGGATGGACCAGAGCACCCAGCGTCAGCAGGCTCGCAACGACCGGGTCCACACCGCTGAGGGCATCATCCCGACTCCGCTGTGGCTAGCCCTGTACGCCATCTGCGTGGTCATCTTCAGCTTCATGCTCTTCTTCGCCGACAGCAGCGAAAGCGCTTGGACCCAAGGGGTTCTTATGGGGGCCGTCGCATTGACCATTAGCATCCTGATGCTGCTTCTGGGCTTCTTTGATAACCCGCACGGTGAGGGAATCGGCCAACTGCAACCCACCGCAATGGAACGCTCCTTGCGGATCATCGACAGCCAGGTAGTGGCCCTGGACGTAGCCGTCAGCCCACCGTGCGACGAGCACGGCAACACCCGCTGAGCGCCAGTCCCGGTCTTCATCGGAGTCGGTCTTCACGGGAGCGCGATCGCTCCAATCGTGCAGGGCGTCGAACAGCAGCCGGTCAGGGGTGGCAATCAGGGCACGCCTGTGACAGGACAACCAGATACGGGGTCCTCTGCCGCCCTCTATCGCGCCGTGGCCTGCCAGACGTCAATGACTGAACTGGTCCATATGCGAGTTTCGGTCGCGAGGCCAGCAGTTACGGGAGCGCGAATGTGCAGGACAACATGGGCTGGTCGGAACCGCCGCAGGCGCCATCGACGTGCTCTTCAGGGGTCACTTGTACTTGTTCTTCGAGCCGGTGTCCATCACCAAGGTTCCGTCACCCGGCACCGCCGCAACCGGCTGCGCCTTGCCGAACAGGCCCTTCTTCACCGGGGTGCCGGGCACCAGATACGTTGGCCGGTTCTCGGAACCGGGCCTGGAGTACATCTCCACCCGGTCGATGGCGACGCCGTCAGGGCGGTTGTGAATGATGGCAGGCACGACCGAGTACACTTGGTCGTTGTCGTTAGCCTGATCGGCTGCGACCGTGACGGTGGTCCCGGCACCGTTGTCCACTGACGTGGTCACCTGGTAGCGGCGGAAAGAGCCAGTGCCGTTGGACTGCGCCGAGTAGGCGACGATGGCGATCTGGTCGATCCAGTCCTCCATCACAATCTCGAGCGTCTCGGTCGCGATATCCGAACTTCCCCCTCGGGTGACGTCGCCAAGGTGCCGAATGCCACCTACTACGTCCGTCGGGGTCGGCTGGGCGTCGGAACCGAACGTAGAGCACACCCGCTCACTGCCGTCCTTCGCGCGCACTACCGCATACACGTCGTAGTCCGTAGCCGAACTGAACGCCACCGTGGCGGTGATCTTCCCCTTGTTGTCGATCGTGACGCGCTCATTCTTCGCGAGGCTGATCGCGCCGCTCTTCTTGCCGAGGTCGATGGGCATTGTTCTCCTTGGGAGTCTCGTGAGCCGGCCGGGCCTTACCCGACGCTGGGTGGACGACGGGAAGGCATCGCCCGCTGCCCCGTCGGCGTCAATCTACGGAGGCTGGCTGCCATTCGGGCGAGAACGTGACCGATCCAGCAGGTGGGTGGCCGGGGACTGGCGTACGTCTTGGGGGGCCGAAGGGAAGTGGCAAGGCACAGAGCAGCGGTGTACCGCCAGTGGCGGGTCGATGAGGATTGACGTACGGGCCACACCGCGCACGGTAGGAGGTCGAGGAACATTGCGAGAAGGGAGGCCGCCGGTGCTTGTCGCGATGTCGTCGTCAGGGTCCAAGATGGTCACCGCGAGCGGCGCCACCGAGTCGCGCTGCCCCAACTGCGGCAACACCCTGGTAGTGCGCCTATCCGTCACGCGGGTACCCCACTTCGCCCACCACCCCAGTGACAGCACACCCTGACGCGCCGCGCAGACCCCCGCCGCTCGCCGGGCGTGGATCCGAGCTGCGGCCCGGGCCGCCCGCCGGGCACAGGGCGAGGACTCCGGCCAGGAGGCACTGTTCGACTTCGCCGAGGGCGACGCCTAGTTCTGGATGAGGGTCCGCGCCGCCTTCATCGCGGCGTCCCCACACTCGTCTGCCGGGCACTGGAATAGCGTCAGGCGGGCCCAGGTCTCCTCCGGGGTGTCGTCTTGATCGGGAAGCTAGTCGGTGTCGACGACGGAGGGTTCGCACGCTCGTTCGTGACTGCCCTGCTGTTGGACCGTAGCCTCGGCGAGTTCAGTTCGAACTAGGGTGAACCGGGTGGCGAGCTGTAGAAGGCTGGCCACGAGGATCTGGTCGGCGCCCACCAGCAGCGCTTTGATCTGGTTGCTCGCCGTGGTCGTGGCCTTCACGGCGCTGTTTCAGGCAATCGTCAACGCGCGCAGCGTTTCCACAGCGCCTTCACGGTTCTTCGGGATCGCGGTTGCCTGCAGGGCCCTCCAAGTCATACAAGCCACCAATGGTTTTGGAACCTGACCGCCCAGGCAGGGGGCTGCACCGGGTGCCGGACGTCGTCGACCACCGGCGCGTCGAGCTGGAAGACGTGGAAGGGGTCCGATACGGCTAGGGCGTCGTGGAACGGGTCCAGAGTGGCGACCTCGACCCGGTCCTTGAACGGTTGGGCTCCGCTCACACATCCAGTCCTTGGGGGCTCGCCCGAGCGGCCAGAGACCAAGTCCAACAGGGGTGCACGCGGTGGGCGCACTCCCGGCGCTGTCCACCATGGGCCGCGGTGCTGGTGCCAACACGGTGACGCCTTGTGGACTGGGGGTATTCCGCAGTTCCCTGCGCGCCCGCTGATGTTTGTGCCACTGTTAGGCGCACGGTCGCCGGCGGCCCGGAGATTGCTGGACGGGTGGCGGTTGAGCCGCCCGGCAACCGGCGGACACGAACCTTGGGAGGTAGTTCAATGGAGTGGATCGGTGTGGTCGCCTTCTTCGGCGTCATTTATGGCGCCGTGGTGCTGTGGGAGAAGCTCAAGGAGCAGGAGTTGGAGTCCGGGAGAGCTGCCCGCGGTGTGTCATCCGCGATGGGTAGCGCCGGGCGAGGGCTGGTCCGCGTGTATGGCGTCGCGCTCGTGGCCGGGGGCGTATTCGTGGTTGTCGTCGCGGGCGGGTCGGCTGGGGTCATCCTCGCCGCCCTCGCCATGGCCGGCTACGGGTTCTACCTCGTATTCGGCGGGTCTTGGGTCATCTACTAGGTGCGAGCGTGCGCACACACCGGCGCTACTGGGCTTGGTACCGGCGCCACTACGACGCGATCTGGGATTCCCCAGCCACGGAAGCATGGGCTGTGTGGGTCGCCGAGCAGGTCGGCGGCCCTGTAGTCGTCGACATCGGGTGCGGCACGGGGCTGGCATCCCAGGCCCTTCGGTCTGACGGTCGCAAGGTGCTCGGAGTCGACTCCGTGCCGACGATGGTTCGGGCTGCGTTGGAACAGGACCGGTGCACGGCGGCGCTCGAGGCCGACGCCCTGAGGTTGCCTCTGGCCTCCGCGTCCGTTGACGGTGTGCTGCTCGCCAACGTCCTGCACGTGGTCGCTCATCCCGAGCTCGTGCTGCGGGAAGCCCGGCGCGTCGTACGCCCGGGAGGGCGAATCGTCGTGTGCTGGCCGCACGACGACATCCATCCTCGCACCGTCTTGCACCGGGACATCCGCTCGGGACGCCCGGTACGGGAGGCGCTCTGGGCGCACGCGCTGCGGATCTTGGTCGGGATTCCGGGCAGCACGGCGGGTGTCCGCCGACATCGTCGCTCCGCCATCGTAGCGGCCGTCGAAGCTGTGATGAGCACCGAGGGCGTGCTCGTCCGCGCCGACTTCGATGTAGTCGAGGTTCTCGCTGTGCGTCCTCGCGCCGGGTAGCGCGGTCTGGGTGGTCGCGAGTGAGAGGCTCTCCCCGTTGTGTGAAGGCATCGACTGTCAGTCCGCGCGGGTTCGGCGACCAGGCCGGTTCTCGTCATGTGAGGGAATCGGGCGTCCCTCGGAGGTAGCCCACAGTGGGCTACTAGATCATTGTCCGTAGGGCCGGTGTCTGGCCAGACTCGGTCCAGGTGCTCGGCGGTGACGCTCTCCAGTGGGCTGCCCACCAGCCGCATCGGTGTGGCTCACCAGCGGTTTGCTGCCCGCCGGGCACCGTGACGAGGCGTGGCTCCAGAGACATCGCATGTTGGCATCGCGTCAAGCTGCCGGCCTTGTGGATGGGTGCGGACGAAGGCGCCTCGGCCTCTGGATAGGCCTCGTGGGCCATGGGACTGCCAGAGGTCATCTTCGTCGCGGGTGGGAAGGCGTGGGTCTCGACGTAGGTCTGACCGGTGCTCAGACAGTGGTGGAGCATGCCGAGGCCGCGGTTGGCCAGGTGGCGCGATGCTGCGGCGTGGCTGTCGCCGGCGGCTCGCCTACGGTCATAGTGGGCGCGGCCTCCGGGTGAGTGCGCCAGGAGTGGAAGTGACCAGAGGTAGGCGGCTTGCCCGAGCCGCTTGTTCCTGACAACCTCATGGTGATGAGGGTCTTGGTGCCGCTGGCTCTGGTGATCGGGGCGGTCCCGGCGAAGGCTTTCAGTCCCCGGGCCGTGGCGAATCGCGTTCGGTCGTCTCCGATCTCGCCAAGGATCCGTGCGCCCAAGACGGTGCCAAGGCCGGGGAAGCTGTCGATCACCCGGGCGTCGGGATGAGCGTGGTAGGCGACCTCGAGCTGCTCATGCAGGGCGCGGATATTGTCCACCAGCGTGGTCAACGCGCGTGCGTAGGCGCTGGCTTGGACGGCCATCGCCGCCTCCACCAGGACGGGCTGACGCAGATGCTCAACGCGCAGCCCGGCCAAGATCTTCTCCACGTCCCGGTCCACGTACCTGGTTCGGCCAGCTCGTCGCAACGCTGACGCCAGTGAGGAACGGCGCACCTTGGGCACCGCCGCCGGGCTGGGAGCCACTGCCAGCGTGGCGCGAGCTTCTCGGCTGGACAGGTCTTCAAACGTGGCCAGGAACCCGGGGTAGTACTCCCTCAGCACCGAGCGCAGCTAGCCGACGGTCTGCTGCCGGTCCCAGATGGCGTCCTGATGGGCCCGGGCGAGGACCCGGATGCTGGCGGCCAGCTCCGAGTCTCGCGGAATCAGCCGGTGAACCGTTGGGTCGGTGCGAACGATGTTCGCCAGCAACAGCGCATCCGCAGCGTCGCTCTTGGACCGGCTCGGGGCGTACCGGTCCCGATACCGGGCCACCGACAACGGGTTGATCGCATAGACGCTCACCCCGGCAGCGCGCAGGTTGGCCACCAGCAGCCCCTTCGCGGTTTCGATCGCAACCGGAATCGGCACCTCGCAGCCGTGGCCGTGCACCGCCAGGAGGTCCATCAGTTCGGTGAACCCAGCGGCCGAGTCCTCGATCCGCAGCTTCTGGACCAGAGCCCCTGCCTCGTCGACAACCGCGATGTCGTGATGATGTTCAGCCCAGTCGATCCCACACCAGCGTTGCATCTGTCTCTCCCAACCTTGAGTTTCTCTGGCTCTCCTGACAGGGAGTGTCAGACAAAGGGTGTTTCTGGTCCGACACGCCGACACAGTCGGCGAGGAAGGCTGGTCACCAATGACCGAGACACTCAAGGGCATGAGCTCGATGCCCAAGGAAGCGACCAAGACGCTCACGCCTGTCGAGGTGGAGCGGACCGCGGTGCGTGAGCTGGTCAAGGCTGCTCGCGCCCGCGGGGAGGACCTCACCGGCCCGGACGGGCTGTTGAAGTCGATTACCAAGCAGGTGCTCGAGGCGGCGCTGGAGGAGGAGATGACCGAGCACCTGGGTCACGAGAAGCACCGTGCATCGGCTGGTGGTGCGGGCAATGTGCGCAACGGGACCCGGCCCAAGATGGTCCTGACCGATGCCTCGGGTGAGGTGATGATCGAGGTGCCGCGGGACCGTGCCGGCACGTTCGAGCCGGTGATCGTCAAGAAGCGGCAGCGGCGCCTGACCGATGTCGACGCGATCGCGATCTCCCTGTACGCCAAGGGTTTGACGACCGGGGAGATCAGCGCGCACTTCGCTGAGGTGTACGGGGCGTCGATCTCCAAGGAAACGGTCTCGCGGATCACCGACAAGGTGGTCGAGGAGATGCAGGGCTGGGCCTCACGGCCCTTGCAGGGCGTGTACGCGGCGATCTTCATCGACGCGATCTACGTCAAGGTCCGCGACGGCCAGGTCGGCAACCAGCCGTTCTACGCCGCGATCGGGGTCGACCTGGGCGGGCGCCGCGACGTACTGGGGCTGTGGGCCGGGCGCGGTGGTGGCGAGTCCGCGAAGTTCTGGATGAGCGTGCTCACCGACTTGAAGAACCGGGGCGTGGCCGATGTGTTCTTCGTCGTCTGCGACGGCCTCAAAGGCCTGCCCGACGCGGTCAACACCGTGTTCCCCCGCGCGATCGTGCAGGCGTGTGTGATCCACCTGATCCGGGCCACGTTGCGCTACGCCTCACGCCGGTACTGGGACCAGCTCGCCAAGGACCTGCGGGCGATCTACACCGCGCCCAGCGTCGACGCGGCGTGGGCGGCGTTCGAGGAGCTCGAAGAGCAGTGGGGCAAGCCCTACCCGGCGATCCCCAAGCTGTGGCGGGCGGCGTGGGAGGAGTTCACCCCGTTCCTCGCGTACGACGTGGAGATCAGGCGAGTTTTGTTCTCTACGAACGCTATCGAGTCGCTCAACGCCAGATTTCGTAGAGCAGTCACCGCCCGCGGGCACTTCCCCACCGAGCAGGCCGCGCTCAAGACGCTCTACCTGGTCAACCGAGGGCTGGACCCCAAAGGCACCGGGCAGGCACGATGGACAATCCGGTGGAAGCCCGCACTCAACGCGTTCGCCGTCACCTTCGCCGACCGCATGCCGGCCGCTGAGAACCTGTAACCCAATGAACGCCAGAAACACCGTTAATCGGACAGTCCATTCGTCACACCCGCGCGCTGGCCAGGGCCGCGAAGATCTTCCAGTCTGCCAGTGTGCGGCTCAGTGCGCCCTGTTCGAGCTGGCCGACGCCCCGGGCCGGTTACTGGCTCGCCTTGATGACAGCCTTGCCCAGGTTCAGCAGCGCTGCGCGCAGGGCCGGGTCGGTGCCGTCACTGCTGACGTTGAGGATGCCGATGTCGTAGTACGCGTCCCCTTTGGGGAACACGTCCAGGTCCAGGTAGTAGGAGCCGATGACGGCCGGCACGCCCGCGACCTTCAGGCAGTCCCACGTCTCGTCCGGGGGCCCACCGAAGCCGTCCTTGCACTGCTGCTGGTAGGCGGCCCTGGGGCTGGGGGCCACTTGGCGGTCGAGGAACCCGGGGTCGTTGCGGGCCCCGTACTCGAACCGGATGATCGACACAGACGGGGCCTCGTCGACGGTCGCGGGGTAGTCGCACTGGATCGTGATGGGGGGCGTGTGCCACGTGTCGGGTTCACCCTCTTTCACGTCGGCCCCGAACCCGGACAGAGCGGCGTTGATCTGGGCCGGGGTCAGGACGCACGCCTTCTGCCATTCGGCGGTGGGGTTGGCGGTGGGGGTGGCCGACGCGACCGGGGTCGGGGTCGTGGACGCTTCGGTGGCCGGCTGGGCGCTCGCGGGCGCGGGGGCGGCCGACGTTGACGCGGCCGGGGACGGGCCGGAGCACGACGCCGCAGCCAGGCAGGCCACGGCAAGCACCACACCGGCGACGGATGGGGCGAGACCGGGAGCGGGCCGCGAGCTTCCAGTCATGGGGGAAGGGTAGAGCCGGGCACGGCGGCGCCGTCGCGCCTTCGTGGGAATCCCGGGGGGCTCAGCTGTTGCGTGCGGGGCGTCAGTCGACTTCGGGCCACTGGTCCTTGCGGGGGCCGGACAGGACCGCGCAGGCCATGCCGCACGCCACCAGGATCGTCAGGGTGAGCACGAACGGCCACTGCATCGCGTCTAGGACGGGAAGGGCCGCCATCCACGACAGGGACGCGCCGATGCCGGCGATCGGGGTTAGCGAGAGCGGCCACAGGGCGAGCGCGTCCGTCCCAGTGTGCCGCGGGCCGGTGCGCCGGCGGCGCTGGTCGCGCCGGTAGAGGGCGGCGGCGCCCATTGTGCACCCCGCCGCCGACAACCGGGCTGGTGGCGACCTCGACGCAGAACGCAGCGACCAGGAGGGCCGCGGCGAGCTGAGGACGATCCGGCGCCGCGGCGACTGGGAACCCCAGCAACGGCTCACCCACCAGCCGGAGACCGGCCACCCGTCTTGTATGGCGCTGACCACGTCGAGGTTCCCGCCTGAGAGCCGGGGCGGCCACGGCAAGAGCAGCTCACCGTCGATGGTCAAGTCCAGGTAGCTGACCTCCGTCTTGGCCATCCTTGGCCCGGCCAGCGACGTGGTGAAGCCGCCTGCCACTGAGGTGTCCCGGCGGGCCACCGGGTGCGGCGAGGGCGCCGGCGGTGCCGCCGATCGCGGCGCCGAGCACGGCTGAGGTCATGCCCATGGCCACGCCGTTGTGGAACAGGTTCAGCACGTCGAATACGACGACGGTGCTGCGGTCACGCAACCGCAGCGGATGTTCTGCCCGTTGGCGTACAGCAGGCAGGGGGAGCCGTCGGCCTTGATCGTCACCCGGTAGGCGACGTTCTGCTTCTGGCCCAGTGAGGCCACCCGGTTTCGGGTGACACCGGGGGAATCTCGAAGACCTTGAGCCCGGACGCCCAGTCGGGCAGGACCGCGTAGTCGGTCTTGAGACGGTCACGCACGGCCGAGTTCGCCTTGCTCGGGGCGGGCAGGGTCTGCACGTGGTTGGTGTTGATCTTGCCCTCGGTGACACTGCCGGCGTCGATGACAGCGAGCGCCGAGATGGCCACGGCGCGGCCGCGATGGCGTGCGAGGGCGACTTCTCGACCTGGTCGCCGTAGGAGCTGAAGTAGTGGTGCGGGTTCTCGCGCCGCAGCGCCAGATCCTTCTCCTTCTCCATCTCCTCCTTCTCCTTGACCGCCGTGTCGTACTCGTTGATGCGGCGGGTCTCCATCACGGTGGCCACGGCGAACGCGATGGCGACCGGGACGAGCCAGATCAGCATGTGCGTGCTGCCGTGCAGGAAGTTGATGGTGCGGGTGGCCACCAGGTCGTCCCGAACAGCAGCAGCCCGAGGGCGACCACGGCGGCGACGGTGATGCCCTCGATGCGGGCGGTGCGGGTTCGCTGCGCCTGGGCGCCACTGGTGTTGAGGATGTTCATGGTGTTACCCCTTCGATGGCTTGGTGTCCTCGCAGGCGCGAGGGCATGGCTGGTGTGCGCTGGACCGTGTCCGCACCGGGCCGGCGCGCAACGCGACACCAGGTGTCGCGATTCCGCCCTGGCCGGTGGCACGTGCCGGGCCCTGGGCGACAGGGGTGCTGGCACCATTTCCGGTGGGTGTTGAAGGGTGGGACCATGGCAGATCAGAGCCCTGGGGGGTCAGCGGCGGCGCAGCGGACGGCGTTGGACAAGCGGCTCAAGGAGGCCGGGTTGGCCGCGTGGCTGGTGACGCTGCTCGGGTCGGCGTCGCTGTCCGCGTTCTTGTCCACCCTGGTGGAGGACCCGGCCGAGGCTGCCGGGGTGGGCGAGTTCAAGGTCCTGTTCACCGCCGCCCTGGCCGGGCTGGCCCTCACCTTGGGTGCGGCGTTTGCGTGGGCCGCCCTCAAACGCGGGGAGTACCAGGGGCACGCCGCCGGGACGGTGGCCGCGTTGTGCATGCTCGCCGGGATCACGCTCGCGAACGCGATCGGTATCGGCAGCGTTAGCTGGGAGGTGGTGCAGGAGCAGCTGTCCGCCGCCGGCGGCCCCCCAATCCAGAAGGCGCTGGCCTTGACGACGGCCTGCTTCATCACCTACGGCGTCGTCGCAAGCCTGCAAGCCTGCA
>Ga0073899_10002821_pt1 | contig 15505 bp, 15 predicted proteins | sample KloWWTmetaKNB5Ph_FD_88975 | JGI IMG/M metagenome (GOLD analysis project Ga0073899, IMG submission 88975) | Active sludge microbial communities from Klosterneuburg, Austria, studying microevolution and ecology of nitrifiers - Klosterneuburg... | ecosystem: Engineered > WWTP > Aerobic digester >...
ATCGGAATAGCCACAGAAGAACTTGGGATGCGCGCGGATGACGTCGAAATCGAGGTGTGGGACGACGCGCCAGCCGCCGTAGCCGCCGCGAATCGTCAGCACGGCGTCGACGTCCGGGTCGGCAAATGCGGACATCAAGTCCGCCGCGCGATCCTCATCTCGGCCGGCGAGATACGTCACGCGGTCCGCGGCGTGCGGGAAGAACTTCAGCCGGAAGCCCTGCTCATCGGCCCACTCCTGAATACGAATATGGTCGCTGGGGCGCGATGTCGGGCTAGACGGGGAGACAAGGCCGATCGTATCGCCGGGCTGCAAACATCGCGGTCTCGTGGGCATTGTCATGTTCCTTTCGGCGCGTGGCATCTGCGAATCCGGGAGATTGTATGCGATGATCGGCCAGTGACAGAGAGGGGAACGGGATGTCCCAACCGTGCAGCATGGTCGAGCTCGTCTTGTTCGACACCGACTCTCTCGACGACGAGCGAGTGACCGCCGCCGTCGAGGACATCGCACGCCGTGGTCTGCACTGTGGCGCGATCTCGGACGACGCCGATGTGGCCGAAGCTTTGAGCCGGACCGGGCTGACGAAGCAGTTCGATCTCTGGCTCCCCGGCGCGGACGATCGCTGGCCATTCGACCGAGCAGTCGCGCTGACCGGCGTCGAGCCCGGCCGGATCCTCTTCATCAGCGCCGACGGCGCGGCGAACGCCGCCGCCGAGGCAGCCGGCCTCCAGACCTGTCCCGACGACCTGGACCAGATCGACCGCCGACTGCCATGAATGGCCAGCCGGCCGGACTCGACGTCGTCGATCCTCTGGTGCGCAACATCGCGCTAACGATCGCAACCCGGGTGATGCGCGATGGCGCGCGGGCCGTCGTTCTAACTGGCAGCCAGACTCGTCCAGATCCCCGGCCAGAGTCTGATATCGATCTCTACGTTGTTGGCGATGGACCTCTATACCGGCTGGAGATCGTTGCAGGTCGCCTGGTGTCCGTGTCCTGGCGCACATTCGCCCAGTTCGAAGCCGCATTCGATGATCCCCGTTCGGTTGGCGCGCAGGTGCCGGGCTGGCGGCGAGCGATGATCGTCGCCGACCCAGCCGGGGTCGCAGCCGCGCTCCAGCGGAAGGCGCGAGAGTGGGACTGGACGCAGATCGGCGACGCGCGGCTCGACGCCTGGGTGGCCGAGGAGATCACCGGCTACGCCGAGGAAGCACACAAGCTGGTTGCGGCGCGTAATGCCGGTGATATCACCACGGCCGCGATCCAGCGCTCGGTTCTGGCGCTCGCGCTCGCCCCGCGGCTCACCGTCCACTTTCGGATGCTCTACGAGACGGAGAATGGCCTCTGGGATCTCATGGCAACCCATCTGGGGCCGGCCTGGAACAGAGCGCAGCGGGCAGCACTGATTCTGGACGGCGAGGATATCGCGGTGTCGCTCGATGCGTCTCTGGACCTGTTCCATCTCGCCGTCAGCGCCGTCTGGCGGGTGATGGACGGCCGGCAGCGGGAGGTGTGCGCGGAGGCGCTGGCGCTAGCCGGTCGGCCTGCACCGCGGTGATCGATGCAGCCTGCTGGACACACAGATGGGCGGCTAGTGAGCCGCCCATCCGAGACACATCGCGACCGTCGGGTTTCTACGGAAGTTCGCCGTTGGCGAACATTTCTCGAAACTTGAAGATCCGGTCGACATAGTCGTGGGTGTCCGGGAAGAACCCGTCGCGCTGGACGCTCGCCCAGCCCTGATAGTAGCTCGCCAGCGCCAGCTCGACGGAGCCGGTCTCCTCGTAGAGCACCGACAGGTAGGCGACGCCCATCTCGATGTTGTCGTACGCGCTGTCCCAGGTATTCACACGATAGCCGAAGAACCACGATTCCATGTCCGCGGCGGTGCGCGGCATGATCTGCATCACGCCGACCGCGCCAGTCCAGGACACCTCATCCTGCCGCCAGCTGCTCTCCTGCCAGGCCTGGGCCATGATCAGGTTCGGGTCCCACCCGTAGCGTTGCGCCGCGTCGATCAGCAGTTCGCGGATCTGCTCACGTGGGAAGTACGGCGGCGCCTCACCGGATTCGTCCGCGGCGACCTCTTCGTCGGCGCGATGGCTAACTACGGCCGGCGCAGGCTCGTCCGCATCATCCTCCGCCCCCGACACGACGCCGGAGCCCGACGCTGACAGGACAATCTGCTGACCGGGGAAGATCAGGTCAGGATCGTCGATCCCGTTCAACGCCACCAGCTGTCGCACTGTCATCCCGTATCGGGCGGCGATATGGCTCAGCGTGTCGCCCTCATAGACTACATAGCTCTCGCCCGCCGCAACCGGCGTGATAAGTCCACCGACCAGCACGATCGCCAGCGTGCCGGCCATCAGCCCTTTTCGCAAATGTCTCATGCGTTTCCTGCCCGTCTGATTCGATCTGGAGATTCGCTTCCAGATGCGTACGTACATAGCGTACATACGCTTCGTGACGGGAGTCAAGGTTTGTCACACTGTCACAAAGCCATGGGCGTTGCTCGAATATGAGTCGGGTTTTGATCGACCCATTGGGCTGCCAAATCGGGCAAAACACCGAAGTGCCTCGCTGTTCGACACAGCGAGGCACTTCGGGCTGTGTTAGTTCCATGACTCACAGACACGGGCAGAGGCAACCAGCGGCGCACAACGCGCCGATCAGACCGCGCTCGACTCCCAGCGGAAGAGCTTCAGTGCCAACGCGAAGCCGACCGCCGCGGTGAAGACCAGCACGCTGATATTGAGCCATTGCGCGCCCAGGCTGCCGTTCTTGACCATCACGTTGCGCAGCCCATCGGCGAGATAGCGAAGCGGCAGCAGCCGGATAATCGGCTGTAGCACCTTCGGGGCAGCGTCGGTCGGAAAGAACACGCCTGCCATAAAGAGCATCGGGAAGGCTACCGCGTTCGCAATTGAGTCAGCCGCCTCCTGGTTGCGAGCAAACGACGCAATGACGAACCCGATCGAGAGGAACGCGAGTGACCCAATGATGACGAGGATAAACGCATAGAACAGGTTGCCATTGAGCTTCAGGCCGACAACCAGGATGCCGACCGCAATGAGGATCACCGCCTGAACAACGGCGATCACGAGCTGGCTGACGATGCGAGCGGCGATGAACGAGGACAGAGGGAACGGCGTCGCCTTGATCCGACGGAGAACACCCCGTTCGCGATAGGAGACGAACGCCGAGGCCAGTCCGAGAATCCCTGAGTTCATGATCGTCATCGCAAGGATGCCGGGAACAAGGAAGTCAACATACGACAACCCTGATGACACGATCGAGTGGACCGTCACCGCGATTGGCTGCGCAGAAGCGGGGCCGGCGCCAGCCTGCGTGAGAAAGCTCTGAACCGCGTTGAGCGCGACCGACCCCGTCTGGGGATTCGATGAATCCCAGTACACATCGGTCGGAACCTGCTGGCCCGAGCCGGCAGCGCCAAACACGACGACCACCGACCGGTCACCGTTGCGCAGGCTGTCCAACTCCGACTGTTCGTTGCCGACTGAGACCTTGAACCCGTCCGTCGCCTTCATCGCGTTGGTAATTGACGTAGCGACTTCCGACTGGTCCGCGCCAACAATACCGACGTTGATCGTAACGCTGGTGTCGGAGAACAGAAACCCGAAGAGCACGATAAAGATCAGTGGAAAGGCGAGGTTCCAGAACAGCGCGACGCGATTGCGCGCCGTCATCCTGAGATTTGCCACCGTCATCTGGATGAATGCGCTCATTCGCGGAGGCTCCGTCCCGTAAGCGTCAGGAAGACATCTTCGAGGGTTGCCTGCGCCGTCGTCAGGTTCTCGAGACGCAAGCCAAGCTCCTCCGCGCGAAGTAGCATCGCGCCGAGCGTCGTCTGAACATCACGCGTCTTGACGAATAGCTGATCACCCTGGTTCTCAATTTCCAGCGCACCGATCAGCGATCCAATCGTCTCAGGATCCACCGGCGGGTTGAGCCGCGCCTGGATCGTCGCGACGACATCCAGCGACTGGATCAGGTTCAGCGGCGTATCACACGCGATCATCTGCCCGTGGTCCATTACTGCGACCCGGTCGCAGAGGATATCGGCCTCCTCCATGTAGTGCGTCGTGAGGACAACGGTCTTGCCGGAGTTGCGCAGGTCGCTGATGAGATCCCAGAGATTGCGGCGCGCCTGCGGGTCGAGGCCAGTAGTCGGCTCGTCGAGGAAGACGACAGTCGGGTCGTTGACCAATGCCAGCGCGATCGAGAGTCGCTGGCGCTGCCCGCCCGACAGTTGATCTACATAGCTGCCGGCTTTCTCTTCGAGCGACACAAGCGCGATCAGCTCGTCGACGCGCCTGCTGGACGTGTCGCCACCGGAGAGGGCAGCAAAGAGCCGAATCAGCTCGCGCGCGCTCAGATGATCGAACAATGCGGTCGTCTGCAACTGCACGCCGATGACGCGCTTGAGCGCGACGGGATCAGCAACAACGTCGATACCAGCAACCACGATCGAACCAGCGTCGGGCTGCCGCAGTCCTTCGATCATCTCGAGCGTCGTCGTCTTGCCGGCCCCGTTCGGGCCGAGAATGCCGAAGATCTCGTTCTGCCGCACCTGCAAGTCGACACCATCGACCGCTGCAAGCGAGCCATAACGTTTGAGCAGGCCGCGGACGTCGATGATCGGCGCGGCGATAGCAGGTGATTCCGGAGCGTCGGAGATTGTCATACCGGCGGGAGAACTGCCGGACATGGAGGGTTGACGTTGGCTCATGGGTGCACCTCACCAACAACGAATAGCAGGAACCTATACTACACCCGTCGAAACACAGTCCCTGCGAAACGACAAGGGTGATCGTATGTGCAATACGGGAGACACCTCCAGTCCATCACGTGACGCGCCGCTGGTGATTGCGCACCGTGGCGCGTCACTCGTCGCGCCGGAGAACACACTGCCCGCTTTCGAGATGGCCATCGCGGCCGGCGCCGATATGATCGAGACCGATGCCCAGCTCACCGTGGACAGACAGGTCGTGCTTACGCACGATTCAGACCTCCGCCGTATCAGTGGGGCCGCCGGTCGTGTCGGCGACTTGCGTGCCACCGAGATTCGCGCTCACGACGCGGGGTTCTGCTTCCGGCCGGCGGGCGAGAATATCACGCCGTTTCGGGGTCGCGGCGTTCGGGTTCCGACGCTCAACGAGCTCCTCGATCTCCTGGAGGCGCACGCTTCGGTTCGGCTCAATCTGGAGATCAAGGCGCAAGATGACGCCAGTCGCACGCGCCAGCTCGTCGCGCTGGCCATCGACATTCTCACGAGCCGGGGGATACGCGACCGTGTACTGCTGTCGTCGTTCGATTCCGGCGCACTCGACGCCGCACAGTCGATCGATCCACGCATCACAACAGCGCTGCTGGTCGAGCCACATGTGGATATCGACGCGGCAATCACCGCGGCTGCCGAAGCAGGACACAGGGCGATCCACCCCAATGACGCGTCGGTCAACAACGCCATCATCGAGGCGGCACATCGGAGAGGTCTGCTCGTCAATGTCTGGACTGTGGATTCCGCTCAGCGGATGCGCGAATTGACCGTGGCCGGAGCGGACGGCATCATCACCAACGATCCGTTGAGGCTTCGTTCGTTGCTCGATCGGGAGCGGCCCAGGAGTTGAAGTGCTGGACGACGCCGCTGAAGACAATATCCTGCGCGCGCGCCCAATCGTCGATCGTTCCCTGACGGACCCGCAGCGCTGTGTTATCGGGCGCGTACTCGGTCACCTGGACCCTCTGGGCGCGACCGCGCGTGACAGGGTGGCCATCGCGATTGAAGTAGCACGCGACGACATATCTGCCGTCCGGGCCGGGGCTGCCCCGCTCGCACCAGGCTGGAAGATACGTATCCACCACGACGACCACACCTCCTCTCAGAGAGTTCGCTCCATATTGATCGAAGAGAAATGACGACCCTGCTGCGACGCATGGCAACGCCAGCTGCGCTGTGCGGCTTTCCCGAGCGCGCGGCGGTCCATCGGCGAGGATGGGAGTTCTTCTGTCACAGCGGCGGTTCGCTCGTGAGATCCAACGTGCGGATCACCCGACCAGAATACTCCGAATTCCACAGAATTGCGATACCCCGTGTGCCCAAAGCGCGACCTTGGGTCACCGCGAGCGGCCCGGCAAGCGCCGGTCGCGCAGCCAGGCGCTGAGGTCAGCGAGCGGCCATGTGTTGACAACCTGCCGCGGCTCGATCCACGCGCGACGCGCGATGCCGACTCCATAGCGCACACTGGCGAGACCATCCGGATGGTGCGCGTCGGAATCAATCGAGATCAGGACGCCAGCCCCGGCGGCGGCGCGCGCGACGACGTCGGTCATGTCAAGCCTGGCCGGGTCGGCGTTGATCTCCAGCGCGGTCGCTGTTTCGCGAGCCGCCTCGATCACGCGCGCCCAGGTCACGTCGGCGCCCTGACGCCGCTCGACGAGACGACCGGTCGGGTGGGCGATGATGTCGACGTGGCGGTTCGCGATTGTCCGCAGCATCCGGCCAGTGAACTCATCCTCCGGCTGGCGCAGACCGCTGTGGAGCGACGCCACAACCACATCAAGCTCGGCCAGCAGCGCGTCGTCGAAATCCAGTTGCCCATCGCGATGGACTTCGACCTCCGAGCCGGTGAACAGGCGCACCGGGGCGGTTCCAGCGAGATCCCGGATGACATCGATTTGCTCGCGCAGACGTTCGGGACGCAGTCCGCCGGCCACGCCGAGACTGCCCGAATGGTCGGTGATCGCGAGGTATTCGTAACCGCGAGCGGCCGCGGCAATCGCCATTTCGAGTGGCGACGCGGAGCCGTCCGACCAGGTCGTGTGCAGGTGCAGGTCGCCGCGCAGGTCGCCAACCTCGATCAGCCGTGGCAGCCGGCGCTCACGAGCGGCGGTAACCTCACCGCGGTCCTCGCGGAGCTCCGGCGGAATCCAGTCCATTCCCAACGCGGCATAGACTCCTTCTTCCGTCGGCGCGTCCGGCAGGGCGTTGACGCCTCCAAGCGCCGCGAGATGCGCGAACGAGCCGGTCCAGCGGACGAGCGCAGTGCCGGCCGAGCGCGCGGGCGCAACCGCGACGCGCAGGTCGATACCTTGCTGGAGCGTGAACGTAGCCGAATTGTCCACGCGCTCGATCATCCCGGCGATCGACGCCAACTGGCTGGCAATACCCAGCACTTCGTCCGGATCCTCCCCGATCGCCAGCAGGTCGATGTTGCCGGTTGTCTCACACATCCGCCGGACAGACCCGACGACGTGTACCGGAGCGTTGATCCTCGCCGCAAGGTCAGCCGCCAGTCGCTCGGCCAACGGCAACGCCGCGCCGATCGAGCTCCGACCACTCCGGCGCTGGAGGAACGCAAGCCCCTCGGTGATCCGGATCTGCGCTTTCGGCCCCATCCCTTTCATCGTCCCGAGCCGGCCGTCGCGGATCGATTCCTCGAGTCCGGCAAGCGAGGTGATCCCCAGTTCCCGATACAGTCTCGCGGCTGTCTTCAATCCGACACCCGGCACATCGAGCAGCGCCAGCACCGACCCCGGCATTTGTTCCTGAAGCTCGTCAAGCGCCATGAACGACCCCGTGGCAACAATCTCGTCGAGGATTGCCGCGATGCCGGCGCCGACTGACGGGATTGAGCGGAGGTCTGACTCGGTCGCGACCGGGCGATCATGCTGCTGGATGGAGTCCGCCGCCCGCCGATAGGCGTTCAGTCGAAATCCACTCTCGCCTGTCATATCCAGCAGGTCGGCATAGGCTCGTAGCCGATCGGCAATCTGGCTGTTTGTGATCATCGCCACCCCCTCGCGCATTCTCGAGCGATTACTTGTCTCGCATGATCTACTGATCATCGCATCAATTCGGTACGCTTACGGTTGCGGGCGCTCGCTGATGGAGGCGAGCCAGTTGGTGTGTGAGGGGTAGGCATGGCGAGCTTTCATCAATATCTCGGCGAGGGCCTCTTTGTCATCTATCTGTTCGTCATTATTGTGGTGCTGTTTGCGGGGCGGCGGGGCCGGCCTGTGCCTGCCGCGCTCCTTGGCGTCGCGCATCTGTTGTTGGCCGTTCAGGTCATCATGGGGGTTCTCCTGATTTCGGAAGACTCTGGCAGAGTCTCGATCATTCATCCGATTCTCGGCCTGCTCACTGTTGCAGTGCTCGGGTCGACTCCGATCCTGCGCAAGCGTCTTGGATCACGTCAGGGTCAACTCGCGTCGCTCGGGATCATCGCGGTCCTCATTCTCGCCGCGGTGACGACAGCGATGGCCGGCTGAGAAAGCACCGAGCCGCAGACGTCGGGCACGCGGCACGAGCCTGGGATCCAATAGCGATAATCCCTGGGGTCTGTTAGTTTTCCCCACGCGGAGAAGGGACGCGGAGTGGCGCAGGAGCACTGGCAAAACGATCTATACGAGCAGTTGGCACTCGGGAGCGCGGCGCAAACCAACCCGATTGCTGCCAGCCTCCTCGAATCACTGGATGACCAACGCTTCAAGGCACTCCGCGACACTGTTCTCGACGAAGCCCACCTCTATCCGGGCGCCGTTGCGCTCGAGATCGGCTGCGGCCCCGGCATGATGCTGGAGGGCATTGCCGATCGCGTCGGGCCAGAAGGCGAGATCCATGGCCTCGACCTCAACCCCCACTTCATCGACATCGCAACACGACGTTCGAGGATGCTTGGGCTGAATCAGACGCGGTTCGTCACTGCCGACTGCCACACGTTGCCGTATCCCGACTCCACGTTTGATGCCGTCCTTGCGGAGCGTCTGCTGATGCACGTCGCCCCGATCACACGTGTGCTGACCGAAATCTCCCGTGTGTTGACGATCGGTGGCCGAGCGGTGTTTGCCGATTACGACCCGTACAGCGCGTTCGCCGCCGGCCCAGATCCCACCATCACATCACGCGTTCTGGCGTCAGCGGCGTCGGTCTACGCCTCCCCACTGGCGGCGCGCGAGACGCCATCCGCGTGCATTCAGGTGGGGCTGTACGTCGAGAGGGTGCACGGTCACCTGCTGGTGTTCGAGGATCCGAACGCGCCTAACGTGCAGGGGATCACATCTGTCTGGGCGGAGCACGCAGCCGCCGGCCGGCAAGTCGATCGCAGCACGGTCAAACGCTGGGAGCGAGCCGTCGAACGCGCTATCGCCCAGCATCGGTTTCTGATCGCAATCCCACACGTCGTCACTGTCGTCACCCGGGTTCGCTGACGACGGCACGACCCGGAGGTAATTTCGTGAGCCATCCTCCCCGGCAATATCCATGTCCCGATCTGATCGTCGAGCCCGCCTGGCTGGCGGCGCATCTGGGAGACACCGATCTCCTGATCATCGACTGTGACGACGCCGATGTGCGGGCCGTTCGGCCTCACATCCCCGGCGCTGTTCCGCTGCCGATCCACCCCTACCTGCGTGATATTCACACCAACGTCGGTGTCCTTCCTCCGGATCAGGCGACCATGATCCTTGGCGGCCTTGGTGTTGGCGATGGCCGGAGAGTCGTCTGCTACGACTCGCAAGGCGGCGTACTGGCCGCGCGCTGTTGGTGGGTGCTCTGGTACTACGGCTTCGAGAATGCCGCGCTGCTGAATGGCGGCTGGATATCGTGGGCCGCCGAGGGCAACCCGGTCGAGCATGCGTGGGGTGAGCCGGTGGCAGGAGATTTCGTGGCGCAACCGGTCGGAGACCGTATCGCCGACTGTGACGTGATCCTGCCGCGCCTAGGTAATGACGATTTCGCCACGCTCGATATGCGCACCGATCTGGAATGGGCCGGCACTCCGGAAACCGTTCGGAATCAGCGCGAAGGGTACATCCCGGGTGCGGTGCACCTTGAGTGGAAGCATTTCGTCGACTGGGAAGCGTCGGCGCGATTCAAGCCCGCGCTGGAGATTGCCACGCTTCTGGAATCGAATGGGATCACGCGCGGCAAGGCAGTCGTCCCCTATTGACAAAGTGGCATCCGTGCGGCGCACGGAGTCTACGTGCTCGCCCTGCTTGGGTATGAGAAGATCGCAACCTACGACCGGTCGTTCGGCGAGTGGGGGAACCGGGACGACACCCCGATAGCCCGGCCCGACAACACGGAGGTGTGATGGCAAGCGAGCGTGAACGAGCAATGATCGAGCGCTGGAAGGTCGCAACCCGTGCGGCCGGCATACAGCTCTCCGACGAGGATATCGAGCGAACCGCCGAGCGAGGCTTTCTCAGCCGCGCACTGACCGTCGAGGAGATGATCGATCGCATCGTCACCGGAGTCGAGATACCCGACTATCTGGACCTCGTGACAACGACGACGGGGGAGACGCACCATGGCTGATGCGTCGATCCTTCATCGGTCGATCACCGAAGTCGGGCCGCTCATCCGCTCGGGCGAAATCTCTCCCGTCGAGTTGGCCGAGCTCTCGCTCGCGAGGATCGGGGCAGCGAATCCCATCCTCAACGCGTTTCGGACAACCACGCCTGATCGCGCGCTCGCGCAGGCACGCGCGGCAGCCCACGAGATCCGACGTGGGAATTATCGCGGCCCGTTGCACGGCATCCCGATCGCGATCAAAGACCTGGCAGACATGCGCGGCGAGACAACACCCGCCGGCTCGAAGGTTCTGGCCGACGCGATCGCCGCCGAGGATAGCGAAGTCGTGCGGCTGCTCGATGAAGCGGGCGCAGTGATCGTCGGCAAGACGAGCATGCCCGAGTTCGCGTTCTCGCCAGGCTCGAACAACTCCCACTACGGCCCGGTGCCGAACCCGTGGGACTACTCGCGTGATGCTGGTGGGTCCAGCAGCGGCTCTGGCGCGGCCGTCGCGACCGGACTGGTGCTCGGCGCAATCGGCTCGGACACCGGCGGCTCGATCCGCATGCCCTCGACGCTTTGCGGCATCACCGGGATCAAGCCGACGTTCGGGCGAGTGAGTGGACGCGGCACAGCAACATTGTCGTGGTCGCTGGACCATGTCGGCCCGATGACGCGGAGCGTCGCGGACGCAGCGACAATGCTCAAGATCCTGGCCGGATTCGACCCGGGCGACCCGCGCACGCGCAGAGTGCCAGTTGACGACTACCCGGCAGCCGTCGAGCGTGGGATTGCGCGACTTCGTATCGGCGTGCTGACAGACGACGGGATGGGCTCACTGGGGACGCCGGCCGTCGTCCAGGGCGTGAGCAATGGCGTCGCTGCGCTGGCGGCAGCTGGCGCCGACATTGTCGAGATTGCGATCCCCGAGCTCGCTGATCTGTCCGCGCTGTACGGGACGATTGTGACGATCGAAGCGGCGGCCGCTTATGAGCACTACCTTCGACACCGCCTCGACGACCTTGACGATTTCGTCCGCGACCGGATGCTGGTTGCCTACGCCTACTCGCCGACCGCGTTCGTGCGGGTCGAACAGGCCCGCACGATTCTTCGCTCGCGGATCGTGGAGCGGGTGAGCGGCGTGGATCTGTTGGTAACGCCCGGCATGCCGCATGAAGCACCGCCGCTCGGCGTCGTCCAGAGCAACACACGCTTCACCGGGCCGTTCAATGCGCTGGGCTGGCCGGCGATGGTCGTGCCGGTCGGCCTCGGCGAGGGCGATCTACCAGTGGCTATCCAGATCGCGGCTCGGCCGTGGCTGGAATCGCTCGTTTTCCGGGCGGCGAGAGTCGTAGAGCGTGATGGACCATGGCAGGGCAAGCGACCACCGGAGGTCGTGTCAGTCACGGGTTGACGTTTCCCGCAAGCGCTCCTGCTATCCGGCCGGAGTAACAACGCGAACTGTGTTTTGGCGGGGCAACGACGATGGTCCCGCCGGAACAGCGCGGTATCCGCCGTTCGCGCGCCATCGCCGACGATACTGATACGACATCTCCTCGGCCGTAATGCCGGGGAGATGTCGTATGCACGGACACAGTGAGGGCATCGGAGACGGCTACGTCCGGCCGACGCGGCCATGGTAGGATGGAAGATCATGCGCATCCCGAATCTTGCCGGAAAGGACTGACTGCTGACCGTTTCGCCACCGGACGATGCCTCCGTCGCTCAGCAACCTGGCCGAATCCGGCGGGCCTTCGGCAGTTCCTACAATCGCCAGCTTCTGATGATGCTGAGTCCGGTTCTGCTCGGCCTGACACTGTTGATTATCGTTCCGGCGCTCATGACGATTCCGCTCGCGTTCACTCGCTACGACGCGCTTAGCTCGCCGGAGTGGCTTGGGCTGGGCAACTTCCGCGAGATGCTTCACGACGGGATGTTTTTCAACGGGCTACGCGCGTCGCTGGTCTACGTGCTGCTGGCTGTGCCGATCCGGTTACTCGGCGCATTGCTGCTGGCGTTGCTGCTGCACCGCCCTGGCCGGGGGCGGACATTCATTCGTGGGGCGATCTATCTGCCGACCGTCGTGCCGGATATCGCCTATGCGCTCCTCTGGCTCTACATCTTCAACCCGTTGTTCAGCCCGCTGAATGTCTTTCTACCGCTCTTCGGCGGTCGGGGCAGCACGCCGGCCGGCTGGTTGCTCAATGGAACCTCGGCGCAGGTCGCGATCGCCATCGTCCTGTTCTGGACTCTTGGCGAGGGATTCGTGCTGCTGATGGCAACACTGCAGGACATCCCGCGCGCGATGCTGGAATCTGCGGCGATCGACGGCGCCAGTCGCTGGCAGGTGCTGACACGAATCACCCTCCCGATGCTCGCGCCGATGCTGCTGCTCATCATCTTCCGGGACACGATTCGGAGCTTCCAGGCGAACTTCGTCGCGACCGTCATCCTGACCAACGGTGGCCCGTACTACGCGACAAGCTATCTGCCATTCTGGATCTGGCAGAACGCGATCGACTATCAACGGTTTGGCTACGCCGCAGCAATGACGCTGGTGCTGTTTGCCGTGACTGTCGTGGCGATTGCGCTGCAGTTCGTTGTCGTCCGTCGATGGAGGACCGGGTACTTTGAGTGAGCGAGCGGCAGAAGTGACAGCTCAGCCGACGCCGCGAACGCGCCGCAGGCCGGCGCGCAGCATCCGGCTCATCGCCGGTGTGTTGGCCGCAACACTCTTCATTCTGCCGCTGCTCTGGATGGTCGTTGCTTCGTTACGCCCGCTCGGTCTGCCGATGCCGCTCCGCATCCAGTGGTGGCCGGATCCGGCGACACTCAGCAACTACCGAGCCATATTCCACGTCGTGCCGATGGCGCGCTACGCGGCCAATTCGGTCATCGTGATCGTCACAGTCATTCCGCTGACGCTCCTGACGACGTCGCTTGCTGGATTTGCGATGGCGCAGGTTCCCGCGCGAATGCGCGACCTTCTCGTTGCGACGCTTGTTGCCGCGTTGATGGTGCCGCTGATGGCAGTCTGGTTGACCAGGTTCATGGTCTACAAGTGGCTCGGCGTTCTGGACACGCTCGGGGTCCTGATCGTCCCGGGGCTCATGGGCAGCAGCCCGCTCTACGTCCTGATCATGTTCTGGGCATTCCGGCGGGCGCCGATCGGCTCGTTCGAGGCTGCGCGTCTGGATGGCGCGAGCGCGCCGAGGATCTGGTGGAGCATCGGTTTGCCGCAGGTGCGACCAGCCTTGATGGCGGTTACGGTATTGTCGTTCGAGCGACACTGGGGCAACTTTCTCGACCCGCTGCTCTATATCAACAACCCCAGGTGGTACACGCTGCCGGTGGCACTCCAGGGTCTCCAGCAGCTTCATCCAAGCGATTGGCCATTGATGATGGCCGGCGCGGTCGTCGTGACGCTCCCCGCGGTTGTGGTGTTCATTGTCGCCCAGCGTTACTTCTTGCGAGAATACGATGAGGGGAATCCGTTCCAGTGAGTAGCTCACTGGGGTAGTTGAGGGGGAGAGACATGACGCGACGACGGGGTGTAGCAGCCCTGGCCGCGCTCCTTGCGCTGTCGGTGCTGATGACCGCCTGCGGCGGCAGCGGGGACTCAAGCACCGCGCCAATCACCTGGCAGGTCTGGGCCGATCCTGAAGAGGCGCAGGTCTACCAGTCAATCGCCGACGAATACATCAAGACAAATCCGAAGGCCAAGGTGACGCTGAACGCAATTCCCGACCGGAAGACGTTCCTTTCGCGTCTTTCGGCATCGTTTGCCAGCGGCAGCCCGCCGGACGTCTATCTGATCAACTACCGGCACAACGGCCAGTTCGTCTCGAAGGGCGTCCTGGAGCCGCTGGGGCCGAAGCTGGAGAAGGCCAAGGGCCTGAGCGCCGACCAGTTCTTCAACGTCCCGATGGAAGCGTTCACCTACAATGGCGTGCTGCAATGCATCCCGTTCAACCAGTCGAGCCTGGTTGTCTACTACAACAAGGATCTGTTCGAGAAGCACGGCGTTCCGCTGCCGACCAACGACTGGACCTGGGACGATTTTGTCGCCGCCGCCAAGGCGTTGACGCTGGACACGAACGGCGATGGCAAGACCGACATCTGGGGACTGGGCTTCGAGCCATCGATCATTCGCGCAGCACCGTTCATCTGGTCACACGGCGGCAGCCTGCAGTCCGACCCGAACGATCCGCGTAGCATCACGTTTGGCGGCGACGCCACCCGCGAGGCGCTGCAGTTCTTCGTTGACCTGAATCTCGTCCACCATGTCGTCCCCGATGAGGCGTCCTACGCTGCCCAGGATCCGGACAGCCGCTTCATGGAGGGCAGCATCGCGATGACGCTGAACAGTCGCCGCGCAACGCCGGTGTTCCGTTCGATCGAGGGGTTTGCCTGGGATGTCGCGCCGCCGCCGGCCGACAAGACGCAGGCCTCGACGCTGCATAGCGACGCCTTCTGCATGCCGAAGGACGGGAAGAACAAGGACGCGGCCTGGAAGTTCATCGAGTACGCCATCGGCAAGGACGGACAGACGGTCGCAGCGAAGCTAGGCCGGACGGTGCCATCGCTGAAGTCGGTTGCCGAGTCGGACGCCTTCCTCGACCCGGGCCAGTCACCGGCCAACAGCCAGATCTTCCTCGATCTTGGCCCGCACCTGGTCAGCCTGCCGACCATCGCTGAATGGCCGGAGATCGAGAAGGTCATCAACGACGAGATCTACGTCGCTTTCTTCGGCACAAAGTCGCTGGACGCGGCCTTGCAGACTGCTGACGACAAGACGCGCGAGATCCTCGGGCGTTAGCAACGGGTGATCCAACAGGAAACGGCCACCGGCAAGATTGCCGGTGGCCGTTCTCGTTGTCGTTGTCGTTCCGGGTCGGACTATCCGACCGGCGGGAGCTTGGCAGCCGAGATCGCTTCGTTGAATACGCGGACCTTGCTGCTGATGACGCCGTCGAGCGTCTCGAGAAGGTCGTCGAGGCGCGTCGAGAGCTCGTCGAAGACCTCGTAGCCCTGCTTCGCCGGCGCACCCTCGGCGAGAGAGACGAACTCGGTGAGGGCGTTCAGCTTCTCGAAGAGCCGGGATGGCGCCATCAACGGGCTATCAGTGGTCGTGTCGACCAGCTCGGTCTCGATCGCGGTCAGGGCCTCGCGCGCGTCCTTGCC
>Ga0073899_10002822_pt1 | contig 15504 bp, 15 predicted proteins | sample KloWWTmetaKNB5Ph_FD_88975 | JGI IMG/M metagenome (GOLD analysis project Ga0073899, IMG submission 88975) | Active sludge microbial communities from Klosterneuburg, Austria, studying microevolution and ecology of nitrifiers - Klosterneuburg... | ecosystem: Engineered > WWTP > Aerobic digester >...
GACGATGGCCAAGAAGGAATATGCGTTCTATCCCGGCTGCTCGTCGCAGCTCAAGGCGTCGGCGGCGAACTACCTCACGTCGACGAATGCGATGTGCAGGACGCTCGACATCAAGCTCACCGAGATCCCCGACTGGAACTGCTGCGGCGCCTCGATCAGCTACACGGGTGCCGGCGAGCTGACGCGCCACGTGCTCAACGCGCGCAACTTCGCGCTCGCCGAGAAGCACCTGCCGGGCCAGGACGTCGTCGCCACCTGCGCGGCGTGCTGGCTCAACGCGCGCGAGAGCAAGGAGAAGCTCGACGTCGACCGCGAGTTCCTCGCCAACGCCAACGAGGCGCTGAAGGAGGCCGGCCTGCAGTACCAGGGCAAGTCGCAGGTCAAGCACATGGTCGAGGTGCTGATCGAGGACTTCGGCTACGAGCAGCTCGGCAAGCCGGTGGTCAAGCCGCTGGCCGGACTCAAGTTCGCCGGCTACGTCGGCTGCCAGACCAACCGGCCGTTCGGCATCGCGGGCGAGAGCTTCGAGAACCCGATGTACCTCGACAAGCTGGTCGAGACGGTAGGCGCCGAGCCGTTGAAGGACTACGATCAGAAGGTCACCTGCTGTGGCGGCGCGCTCGCGTTCTCGGAGCCCGAGAAGAGCCAGAAGCAGATCCGCGACATCGTCGAGTCGGCCTACGACCACGGCGCCGACATGATCGTGACGCCGTGCCCGCTGTGCCAGGCCAACGTCGAGGTCTACCAGTCGGAGATCAACCGCAAGCAGGGCACGAAGTTCGCGATGCCCGTCACCTACTACAGCCAGCTGATGACGGTGGCCTACGGCGGCTCGCTCAAGGAAGCGGGCCTCGACGGCCACCTGATCCAGCCGACGAAGCTGCAGGAACTCGCGCAGAAGAAGAGCTGATTCCCACCACCACCCGCAGGAGCAGTACCCATGAGGAGACGAGAGCAACAAGAATCGTCGGGCAGCGACGCGTCCTACCTCGGCCAGCCGGGCCGGCGCGCGCTGTTCAAGGCCGGCGCCGGATCGCTGGCGATGATGGCCGCCGGCGGCCTGCTCGGCGGCCGCGTCGCGGTCGCGAAGACGCTCGATTCGCCGGCCGCCGTGCCGGTGGTCGACCGGCTCGCCGTGCGCGTCGTCACCGACTCGTACCACCACGCCTTCGAGCCACCGCGCGGCGTCGGCGGCGTGCAGGTGCAGCGCCTCGGGTTCGCCGTCGCGCCGCGCACGCCGCCGCAGCGCACGCTGCAGAACGAATGGGGCCTCGCGCTGCACCTCGAGTCGGCGCGCGGCGCCGAGAAGCGTCAGGTGCTGGTCGACTTCGCGTACACGTCGCCGACGCTGCTCAACAACCTCTACCTCGCCGGCATCGACGCCGCGCAGCTCGACGCGCTGGCGCTCAGCCACGGCCACTACGATCACTTCGGCGGCATGGTCGGCTTCCTGCAGGCCAACAAGGGCCGCCTCAAGCCCGGCCTGCCGTTCTACCTCGGCAGCGAAGAGTGCTTCTGCTCGCGCGAGCTCAATGTGCCCGGCGAGGCCGGCAGCTTCGGCGCGCTCGACCGTCAGGCGATCCAGGACGCGGGTCTTACCGTGACCTTCGCCGAGAAGGCGTCGATCCTCGCCGACCACGGCTTCACCACCGGCATGATCCCGCGCACGACGTTCGAACGCGTGCTCGCACCCACGCGCATGGCCGCCGGTGTCACGGCGGGCCTGGGCTGCGAGCCGGCGCGCATGCCGGAGAACAAGCGCAGCATGACGATGGTGCCCGACGACTTCGAGCACGAGCAGGCGACGGCGTATCACGTCAAGGGCCGCGGTCTGGTCGTGATGACGTCGTGCGGTCACCGCGGCATCGTCAACTCGGTACGCGCGGCGATGAAGGTCTCGGGCGTCGACAAGGTGCACGCCGTGCTCGGCGGCTTTCACCTCGCGCCGCACGCGCTCGACTACCAGCGCCAGACGCTGGCCGAGCTGAAGGCGCTCAACCCCGACGTGCTGATCCCGATGCACTGCTCGGGCGAGGCGTTCGTCTCGATGGTGCAGCAGGAGATGCCCGACCGGTTCATCCGCTCGTCGACGGGGACGCGGTTCGTGTTCGGGGCGGGGTGACGAGCTGGAAGTCGTCGCCCGACAAGCGGCCCGAGGAAGCTGAACGGTCTTGCGTCAGGTCAATACGAATCATTCGCGTTTAATGGCATGATGCGGGGGTCCCACTCGACCCCCACGCCATGCCCACACGCCTCGCTCAACACCGCCGCCGCCACTTCCTGCGCCGGATCTGCGCCGCTCTCGGCGCGGCCTCGCTGCCTTCGACCGTCTTCGCGACGAGCGCCGCGGCGGCGGCGCCGATGCGTGTCGCCGGCGGCTGGCTGACGAAGGACGCGGGCCACCATGTCGGCGTGGTGCGCGTCGACTGGCAGCGCGCCGAGATCGGCGTCGAGGCGGCGGTGCCGGTGCCGTCGCGGCCGCATGCCGTCGTGCCCGAGCCGGGCGGCGGTTTCCTTGCCGTCGCGGCGCGGCCCGGTACCTGGTTGCTGCGTGTCGATGCCGACGGCCGCGTGGCGAACCGCCTGACGATGGCCGACGAAGGCGATGCGCGCACCCACGACGGCCACGTGATCGCGAGCCGCGACGGGCAGTGGCTCTACACCGGCGAGACCGACCGCCGCACAGGCGACGGCTGGTTCAGCGTGCGCGACGCGCGCACGCTGCGCAAGGTGGCCGAGTACCGCACGCAGGGCATCGACCCGCACCAGATCCTCGTCGACGACGCCGGCAAGCTGATCATCGCCAATGGCGGCATTCCGCGCACGCCCGACGGCAGGAAGCGCAACCTCGAGCGCATGAATCCTGCGCTGGTGCGGCTCGATGCCGAGACCGGCGCTCTGCTGGGCCGCTGGACGCTCGACGACCCGCGGCTGAGCCCGCACCACATCGCGTGGAACCGGCCGCTGGCCGGCCAGCCGCGGCTGCTGGGCCTCGGCCTGCAGGCCGAGCACGGCCAGCCGGCGCAGCGCCGCGAGGCGCCGCTGCTCGCCGTGTGGGACGGTGAGAAGCTGACGATCCCCAGCCGCGTGATGGCCGAAGGCTATGCCGGCGACGTCGCGGCGGGGCCGAACGGCGGCTTCGTGCTCACGGCGCAATACGCCAACCGCATCGTGTTGTGGCAGCCGCACAAGCCGGGCGATTTGCTGACCATCGGCAAAGTGCAGAACCCCTGCGGCCTGTGGCCCGAAGACGGCCCGGGCGTCGCGATCGGCGGCGGGCTCGGCCTGGCGCGCTGGCACGCGACGCAAGCGCCCGCCATGCTGCCGTGGCCGGCGGGCGTGTCGGCCGACAACCACTGGGCGCTGCTGGGCTGAGACTTGCTGACCGCGGCGCCGCGGCCTCTGGTCGCGGCGTCAGTCGGTGATGTTGTAGCGCTTGACCTTGCGCCACAGCGTCGACTTGTCGATGCCGAGGATCTCGGCGGTGCGCGAGCGGTCGCCGCTGGTCTTGCGCAGCGTCTTGCGGATCACGTAGGCCTCGACTTCCTCGAGGCTCTGCGGCTCGAGGTAGTCGATCGATCGTGTGTCGACATGCTCGCGCGACGGCGCCAGGTGCGCCGGCAGCGTGTCGACGTCGATGCAGTCGTCGGGCGACAGGATCAGCATGCGCTGGACCAGGTTCTCGAGCTCGCGCACGTTGCCGGGCCAGTCGTGCTGCATCAGCGCGGCCAGCACGCCCGGCGTGATGCCGCTGGCGGGCTTGCCGAGGCGGCGCGAGTGTCGGTCGAGGAAATGCATCGCCAGCAGCGGGATGTCGTCGCGCCGCTCGCGCAGCGGCGGGATGTCGATCTCCATCACCGAAAGCCGGTAGTAGAGGTCCTTGCGGAACTCGCCCTTGTCGACCAGCGCCGGCAGCGGCACGTTGGTCGCCGCGATGACGCGCACGTCGACGCGCACCGGCTCGGTCGCGCCGGCCGGATAGAACTGACCGTCCTGCAGCACGCGCAGCAGCTTGGCCTGCAGCGCCATCGGCGCGTTGTTGATCTCGTCGAGGAACAGCGTGCCGCCGTCGGCGGCCTCGAACAGGCCCGTCTTGTGGCGGTCGGCGCCGGTGAAGGCGCCGCGCCGGTAGCCGAACAGCTCGCTCTCGATCAGCGTGTCGGGGATCGCCGCGCAGTTGATCGCTACGAAGGGCCGGTCGCGCCGCGCGCCGAGTTGGTGGATGCGCCGCACCACGAGTTCCTTGCCGCAGCCGCTCTCGCCGGTGACGAGCACGCTGGCGTCGTAGGCGGCGGCCGCGTCGATCATGCGCTGCACGCGCGCCAGCGCCGCCGAGCGGCCGATCAACTCGTTGGCCGCGTCGGTCGTGCCGGGCGCGGCCGAGCGCCGCAGCCGCGCCGACTCGGCCAGCGCGAAGTGGTACTGCAGCGCGGCTTCGGCCAGCGTACGCAGCCGGTCGGTGTCGAAGGGCTTCTGCACGTAGTCGAAGGCGCCGTCCTTGAGCGCGGCGACGGCCGACTCCACCGTCGCGAAGCCCGTGACCAGCAGCACCTGGCACAGCCGCTGGCGCGCCTTGACGAAGCGCAGCAGGTCGAGCCCGTCGGCGCCCGGCATGCACAGGTCGGTGACGACGAGTGCGACTTCGCGGTCCTCGAGGAAGTCCATCGCGGCGACGGCGCTTTCCACCGCGACGAGCTCGAAGCGCAGCGTCGAACCTTGCAGCACGAGGCCAATCAGGTCGCGCATGTGGCGGTCGTCCTCGGCCACCAGCACGACGGGTGGAGCGCCGGCGGCGGCGCTGCCGTGCGGCGCGATCGCGTCGTCGGTCGCGGCGGCGTTCATGTGCGGTCCGCCGCGACGCGCGCGCGGTCGATCGACGGCAGGCGGATCACGAAGCGCGCCCCCGGCTGGTGGTTCTCGTCGAGGTCGATGCTGCCGCCTCGGCGCGCAACCATCGCCTGGCTGATGAACAGTCCCAGCCCCACGCCCTGGCCGATCTCCTTCGTCGTGAAGAAGGGGTCGAACAGGCGCGCGCGCGCCTGCGGCGCGACGCCGGGGCCGTTGTCGGCGATGGCGATCGCCGCGTATCCGGGCTCGGCCCACGTCGTCACGTCGATGCGCGGATCGGGCGTGCCGGACAGCGCCTGGATCGCATTGGACAGCACGTTCGTCAGCACGATATCGATCTCGCCGCAGCCGCCTTCGGCCAGCGGCTCGTCGGCGCCCAAGCGCAGGTCGATCGCGATGCCGTAGCGGCGCAGCCGGCAGTGGACGAAGCCGTCGATCAGCTCGCGCACCATCGCGTTGACGTCGCAGGTCTCGCCGCTGCAGGCATCGCGGCGCGCATACGACAGCAGGTCCTGCACCACGCGCGAGCAGCGCTGCGTTTCGTTCTCGATGACTTCGGCATAGCCGCGCAGCGCCGGGTGCTCGGCGGCGCCTGCGCGCAGCAGCTGCGCATAGCCGAGGATGTTGCCCAGCGGCGTGTTCATCTCGTGCGCCACGCCGGCCGCGAGCTGGCCCATCGCGACGAGTTTCTCGCGCATCGCCACCGTCTGGATCAGCTGGCGGCGCTCGGTCACGTCCTGGAGGATCATCACGCCGCCTATGTCGTCCTGCTCGTCGCTGTAGAAGGCGAGGTGGACGCCGAAGTGGCGCGGCTGATCGCCGAGCGCGAGCACGACTTCCTGGTCGTGCACCTCCTGCTTGTAGAGGAAGGCGTCGCGCAGCAGGTTGCGCCCCTGCGGGTTCAACTGCAGCAGGTCGAACAGCCCGCGGCCGGCCAGCGCGCCGGGTGCCGCGCCGAACAGCGTCTCGGCGTGGCGGTTGGCGATCGAGACCTGCAGCTCGTCGGTGATGCCCAGCAGCGCGCCGGGCACGCTCTGCAGGATGGTGTTGATGCGGTTGCGCTCGTCGAGAAAGCGCGTCTGGCACTCCTCGACGGTGCGGAACATCGACGCCAGCGCGGCGACGGTCGTGTTGTGCTCGGGGATCAGGCGGCCGACGGTGGTCCACTCCAGACCGTCGAGCGGCGTCGGCTCGAGCAGACCTTCGCGCGCGTGGTGGATGCCCTGCTCGAGGTGCCGTAGCGCAGAGAACTCGGCGGCCACGCGCAGCACGAGCCATCCGAAGGCTCCGGCGAACAGGCCGCTCGCCAGCCGCGCGGTGTCGTCGGTGTGCCAGCCGCGCCCCAGCACGATGTACGCGACGGCGATACCGAAAGCCGCGAGCGGCGGCAGCCAGGGCCCGAACCACGCCCCGTGCACGGCCGGCGCGGTTGTCGCGCCGACGCTGTCGTGCTCGAGGCTCAAGGGCTGATGGCTCAACTCGGAACTGCCTTTGCGTCGGGCCGCCATCGCCGTCGGGGCGGCCCGGCAAGCGGGCCGCGCGCGCGACGATCAGAAGATGAACTGCAGGCCAATTGTAGCCTGACGATAGTCGCGCAAGGCCTGGTTGACGGGGTGCGGCGTGTCGTAGCGGATCTGCGCGAGCTCGGCGCTGAGCTTGATGCGCTGGCCGTCGATGTAGTAGTGGGCGCCGATGCTGTTCCAGGTGTTGTCGAAGTACTGCGCCGTGCCCGTCGTCACGCCGTAGTCGAGCTTCTCGTGCCGGCCGAAGAACTGCAGCCGGCCGGGGCCCACCTTTCCCGGCAGCATGTAGCCGGCCTTGATGTACCAGCCCTTGAGATCGGAGTTGGCGCTCAGCTCGGGATCGGGCGACTGGCCGAACGCGCCGCCGGTGTCGTACTTGAACACGGCGCCCGACAGCGTGTAGACGCCGGTGGAGTGCGGCAGCTCCATGAAGGCGTCGAGTGTCGTCGCCTTGTACTTCTTGCTGTCTGCGCGCGACAGGTAGTTCGCGAACGCGACGTCGTTCTGCGTGTCGTAGGCCGCGCCGATCGTCAGCACCTTCTGCGTGCCGAGGTAGGTGCCGAGGTAGCCGTAGTTGAACTCGGGGTCCCACAGGCTGACGTGCACGCGTGCGGTGACGCGCGGTCGGTCCTTCGGCGCGACGGCGCTGTCCCGGCCTTCGGCGAGCATCACGCGGTACTGCAGCTTGGCGCCGAGCAGGTTGCCCCACATCGCGACGCCGGTGTCACGCGTGCCGGCGAACGGCGTGTAGGCGAGCACCTCGGCGCGGTCCATCGTCAGCGGCTCGAGGCAGGCCTCGAGGTTCTCGCGCGAGAAGGTGTTCTTGAAGCGCCCGCCGATGAAGCGCAGTTCGTCGCTGTAGTCGAAGGTGACATAGGCGTCGCGGAAGTAGACGCTGCTGTCGCCGCCGTCGCGGCCGATCCCGCCCTCGAGCTGCGCGTAGTAGCCGAGGTAGTCGTTGTGCTGGCCGGCGAACGTCAGTCGGTTGCGGCGCAGGTAGGCGTCCCACGAGCGCGTGCCGTCGGTCGGCGAGGTGTAGCCGCGCCCCTGCAGCCAGCCCTGGACCGAGTACGAGATGTCGAGCGTGCTGCCCGAGCCGTACTCGATCCTGGGTCCGGCCGCGGCGCCCGTCGGCAGCGACGCCGCGCAGACGAGGGCAGCCAGCCAGCCGGCTCGGCTCAGCGTGGTGAGTGTGTTCTTCATGTCACTTCCCTCCGGTGTAGGCAGCCTGGACCTTGGCGAGGTCGGACGTGTGGCAGGTGGAGCACGAGCCTCCCGAGTCGTCGCGCGGCTTGGCCAGCAACTTGGCGTGCGCGACGTCCTCCTTCATCACGCGCGGGTTGCCCTTGTGGCAGCCGGCGCACGAGTTGTTGACCTTGGCGTGATGCGCGTGCCACGGCGCCTTGGCCGGGTCCGACGCGGGCAGTGCCGCGCGCTTGCCGTTGTGGCACTTGAAGCAGCTCGACGCGCCGAGGCCGCAGGCGTTGGCGGGCGTCATCGGCAACCAGTGCAGCGGGTTCTCGGCCTGCGCCTGCGCAGCCTCGGCGCCCCATCCCGCGGCGGCGGCGCGCGTCTCGGGATCGCGCCGGTCGAAGTCGACGGTCCACAGCAGCAGCGCGAGCACCGTACTCGCGGCGGCGGCCCACAGACGGCTCAGGCGTCGCCGGCGCGGCGCTTGACGGGCCGGCGACGTCTCGCTCGAGGGAATGCATTCGTGGCGGTTCATCGGCGCTGCTCCTGGGGTTGCAGTGGAGGACGGGAAGGCGGCGGGAGGACGATGGCCGACGCGCCGGAGGTAGGCGCGTCGGCCTTGTGGCCGAGGCGGGCCGAGAGGCCGCGGGCGATTGCCTGCTCGTCGAGGTCGGACGAACAGGCGCACACCGGGCCCTTGGCACGGAACTTCAGGCGCGGACCGGATGCGCCCTCGACGGCTGCGGCTGCGCCGGGCACGCTGATCACGACGAGTGCGACCAGTCCGACCGCCACGGCCGACAGCGTTTGCGACAGAGCGGCCGGACGCCGTGGAACGATCGGCGTCGGACGGCGGGCGACGGCGCGCGGCTTCATGGCAGGACGCGCCGTCCGGCGGCGCCATCGTGCGGGCGCGTCGAGGCACGCCAGCGGCGGTTCAGTTCGCGGCAGTGCCGGGCGGCCGGCCGCTCAAGCGCATCAGCTCGTACTCGGCGGTCTGGACGCGCTGCAGCGCTTCGCGCAGCAGCGGCCGCGCGGCTTGCGGCAACTGCCCGGCGCGGCTCAGGCTGTCGCGGAAGGTGCGCTCGTAGTGTTCGCCCGGACGCACGTGCAGCGTCAGCTCGACGCTCCAGCCGTCGCTGGTCGCCGCATCGATGGGCTGCACGAAGCGGCGCGACTGCCCGGCCGGGATGCGCGTGTCCTCGATCTCGCGCGTGATCGCCGTGTCGACCGTCCAGCCGATGGACTGGCGGCCGAGTTCGCTGCGACGCCCGTGACGGTCGATGCGCGCGAAGCGCAGCTCGACCTTGGGCACCATGTAGGTCGGGAAATGATGGCCCGCGCCGACGTTGCGCACCGTCGCCTGCGCCTCGTAGCGGCGTTTCCCCACCGGCACGACAGCGAGCTGCACGTCGATCGCGCGCCGCGTCGTCTCCGGATCGTGGATGCCGCGCCACAGGTGGCGCCGATCGGGCATGTGGCACGACTGGCAACTCTGCGTGGCGGCCATCCCGCTCGCCTCCCATTGCGCGACGGTGTCCTCGTGCAGCTTGCCCGCGGTGCGCGGACCGTCGGGCGGGAACTGGTGGCAGTGCGCGCAGAAGCGGCTGTCGCCGAAGGCCTCCGCCGTGACGAAGCCGCCGTGCGCCGACGCGCTGCTGCCCGAACTCGCGCGTGGCGCAGGCCCGTAGCGCGTGTGTCCGCGCACGTGGCAGGCCGCGCACACCAGCCCCTGGTGCGCCAGCGTCGGCTCGACCCAGGCCGGCGGCGGCCCGGATGCCTGCGCCGGCCAGCCGTGCTCCGTGGCCGCCAGCGCCTTCTGCTCGGCCAGCGGCGCATGGCAGCGCAGGCAGCGGTTGGCGCGGCCCTGGTCGAACAGGTGCAGCTGCCAGCGCAGCCCCGGTCCCATGCTGCGGCTGTGCAGGCTGGTCTGCCAGTCCTGCCACTGCGCCGTGTGGCACTGGCCGCAGGCTTGCGGCGAAAGCGAGGCCTCGAGCGCGCTGAACGACGCAGGCGGTGCGCCCTGCGGCGCCATCGGCTCGGCCCAGTGCGACGCGAGGAAGCGTTCGATGTCGGGCGTCGGCGGCGGCGTGCGCTCGCAGCCGGCGAGCAGCGCGATCAGCGCCGCGACCAGTGCGAGCCCCGCAAGGCGCAGCGTCGTCATGCGGCGCTCGCTGTGCGGTGCGGGCCGGCCGCGCCGGGCGCGCGCTGCCCGGCGCGCCCGCGAGGGCGTGCAGCATCGTCATGATCTGACTCAGCCGCCGCAGGGGTTGGACGGCATGCCGCCGCCGGCGGCGCCGCCGGAGCCCACGGTCTCACCCGTCTTGTAGGTCTTGTCGGCATCGACGATGGCTCGAGTCGAGCGGGCATAGGGGTCGACGATCGTGCGCGTCGTGACGTCGGCCGTCGCCATCGCGGAGCGGAAGTAGGACTTGAGCTCGGTGCGCCACGGCGAGTTGACGGGCAGGATGGCATTGCCTGTGTTGTCGGCGATGTAGGACAGCGAGTTCCACTCGACCATCGCGCCGTCGTAGAAGCGCGTCGGCTTGCCGAGGATCACGGCGCTGGCGATGCCGGTGATCATCGCCCGGAACGTCGTCTCGCAGTAGACATAGATCGTGTCGCCTTCCTGGTAGGCGTTGCCCGCGCCGACCAGCGCATAGTTCGCGTCGACGAATCCGATGCCGTTCGCGTCGGGCGCGCCGGTCAGGTAGGAGGCGATCACAGACCTGGGCCGGTAGGCGAAGCCCTTGGTCGGGTCGAGCAGGTGCGTGTACTGCAGCTGCAGCGTGCCCCACGGATGACCCTGGCGTGAGCCTCCGTTCTGGAACGTCCACTTGTAGTTGGCGGTGTTGGTCGGCGTGCAGTAGGCCGTCGCGCAGGCCTGCGAGCCGGCGGTGTCGGGGTTGGTGTCCTCGCTGCGCTCGACCATCATGCCGGCGCTGTACTGGCTCATGCTGCGCGCGTCCCAGATCAGCACGCCGTCGCTGCGCACGTTGGAGTCGCTGCCGGGCAGTGCGGCCAGCAGGTCCTGCACCGTGGCCTGCAGCTGAGTGTTGTCGACCATCAGACTCTTGATGCTGGCGGTGCCGCTGTTGGGCGCCGCCGACGGCGCGGCCTGGAAGTCGCCCGCGGCCAGCCCGTTGCCGTTGAGCCACTGATTGCCGCCGTTGAGCACGGCCAGGTGCGCGCGATCGACGCCCCAGTAGCGCAGCGCGTACCAGATGCGCCCCTGCGCCATCGCGTTCGGGTTGCTGCCGGTGCCCATCGCCGCGACGATCATGTCGCGCGCCGGGTCGACGTTGTACTTCTTGAGCAGCGCGTCCATCGCCGCACCGTCGGGCACCATGCTCTGCGTCTCGATCACGCCGTTGCGGCGCGTCTGGATCCACTCGCTGCTCGGCGAGAGGTAGGTGAAGACGTTGACGCCGTCGGGCTTCACGTACTCGGCGCCCGCGGGTCCGATCGTCGACTGGAAGATGACGAGCTTGCCGGTGATGCCGGCCGGGCGGTTCTGCGGCCAGTTCGAGATCCAGCGCTTGAGCGTCGCGCCGGTGACGATGCCGTCGAGGTTGTCGTCGTAGCTGTCGGCCGACACTTGCGCGATCTGCGCCGGCGAATTGACGGCCATGCGGCTGGCGAGCGAGGCGCCGTCCGAGCCGCCACCGCCGCCGCAGCCGTGCAGCGCCAGTGCGAGCAGGGCGCTGCCTGCGAGCATCAGCGGGGTCCGGATCGTGTGGTTCATGTTGTCTCCTCGTGTCGTTTGGATGGCAGGCGGCGCTCTTCGGCGCCGTGCTGTCTGCGGCGTGTCAATGGGGCGGGTCGCCGGGCGCCTTGCAGGCCACCGGCAGCCAGCCGGCTTCGATCGCATCGAGCAGCGCGTCGTAGGGCGGGGCCAGCGGCAGCTCGCGCACCGCTGCGCCGAGCGAGCGCAGCGCCTCGGCCAATGGATGCGGCGCGGCGCCGTAGGCAGGCGCCGTATGGACGAGGACGACTCGCGTGGGCGTGCTCATACGCAATAGACGATGTCGCTGTCGACGATGCGCCGCGCCAACTCGAGCCAGCGCGCGCCGTCGTCGGCGGTCAGCGCGTCGATCGGCACTTCGGCGAACTGCAGCGCGTCGAGCTGCACCTGCGCCTCGTCGCCGCCGGGCACCGGGCCCCAGGTCGCGACGCGCAGCGCCGCGTCGGCGAGCGTCAGGCCGGTGGCGATGCGCAGCGCCTCCACCGGTTTGTGCATCGCCGCCACCAGGATCCGCTTGGCCATCGCATGCCTCTCCACTCAGAGCACCAGCACGGCGTCGGCCGACTGGGCGAGCCTGGCGCCCTGGAACTGGCCGCCGATGACGACGGCGTCGGCCACCGGCGCCGGGTCGAAGCCGGGCGCCAGGTGATCGAGGCTGTGCTTGCAGGCCGCCACCGTCTTGGGCCGCGCGCGCGCCTGCGTCATGAAGCCGTCGTCGAGCAGCGCCAGCACGCCCGAGTCGGTGAGGAAGCAGCGCGCATCCCAGCCGCGCGCGGCGGCGGCGGCAAGCAGCGCGGCCGCCTGCGCCGCGTGGCACTGGTCGGTGACGATGACGCCGAACAGCATGGCGTCGCTCTCAGGCCTTGCGGATCGTCCAGACATACTGACCGCCGCCGTCGCCGCGCTCGACGATGTCGTTGCCCTCGGCCTCGCACATCGCGAGGATCGATTCGCCCGACGATGGGTTGTCGAACACGACGGTCAGCGTGTCGCCGCTGGCGAGCTTCTGCATCGCTTTCTTGGTGTACATCTGCGGATGCGGGCACGAATAGCCGCGGACGTCCAGCTTCCACTGGCCGGCACCGGTCTGGTTGAAGGACACCGTCACGTCGTTGCTCCTGTTGTCGGTTTGTCTGCGCCGTGGTCGTGGTGCGGCGTCACGACAGCGAGAACTCGTCGCCGCGGCGCGCCGCCTGCCAGTCGACCCACCAGGCGAAAACCTTCACGCCGAGCCAGGCGCCCGCCGCCATGCCGGCGAGGAACAGCCAGCCGCTCGGGTCGCCGTTGGTCACGGTGGCGAAGAAGGCGCCGATGTTGCAGCCCATCGCGATGCGCGCGCCGATGCCCATCAGCACGCCGCCCGCTATCGCGAAGACGGCCGTCTCGAGCGAGGGGCGCTTCCACTTGAACTCGCGCCGCGCCAGGGCCATCAGCGCGGCGCCGAGGATGATGCCCACCGACATGAAGCCGGGCGCGTTGAGCAGCGGATTGGGCAGGCCGTTGTCGAGGCCGAAGTACAGGTTGTCGCGCATCGGCACGCCGAGCCGCTCGAGCACCCAGCCGCCCCACTGCGCCTCCTGCGTCGTGATGTACCAGTAGCCCGGGTCGAACACGGTGTCCTGGATCGACAGCCCGTCGCGCCGGTTCATCGCCGCGAGCAGCTCGCCGAAGTTCTCGACGCCGAAGCGCTCGCGCATTGCGCCGGTGGCCCACATGTGCGCGCCGGCGAGCACGCCGAGCCCGACGCCGGCGAGCGAGGTGTTGCGCGACGACGTGGCCATCGCCCACACCCCGGCGAGATGCTGGCGCAGTGTCGGCGACGTGATGCCGGCGCGGCGCATGTAGCCGGGGCGGAAGTACACCGCGTAGAGCGCGACCAGAAGGATCGCCACCGGCAGCAGCGCCACCAGCAGCAGGTTCGCGGCCGCGGCCAGCAGCGGCGTGTCGGTGAGCCCGAGGGCCTCGGCCGCCGTGTGGGCCCTGAGGTCCCAGACGTAGCCGGCGGTGAACAGATCGAACCAGCCCTGCGTGACGGCGAGCTCGGCCGGCATGTCCTTGGCTTGGGCCGATGCGACCCAAGCGGCGGGCGCCAGCGCTTCGCTCCAACCGTCGGCCGTCACGACCCACGCCTGCGAGAACGAGATGGCGACGATGACGAGCATCGAGCCGACGTTGCCTTCGCCGGCCTTGTACAGCGACCCCGATGCGCAACCACCGGTGAAGACGATCCCGAAGCCGAAGATGGCGGCACCCAGCGGGATATGCCAGCCCAGCGCGTTGGGGTGAAAGGTGCTCAGCCCCGCCAGCCCGACGCCGGCAGCGACCAACGCATACAGCGCGACGGCGATCATCATCGCCACCGCCATGCGCGGCACGCGCACCGCGAACAGATCGCGCACCGCCGAGGCCATGCAGAAGCGCCCGTACTGCAGCAGCAGTCCGTAGCCGACGCCGAACCAGGCGTAGAGGAGGATGTATGCGTAGCGCAGGTCGGTGGCCAGCGCCCAGGCCGAGAGTGCGAGCATCGCGGCGAGCAGCGCGGCCGGGCTGCCGAGGGCCGGCGCGACGGGGGCGGCAAGGGATGCGGTTCGTATCGTCATCGCGGCGGCGTGTCGTCGGTGGCGCGGCCTACTGGCCCTTGCGCAGGTAGACGCGCCACCCGTCGGCGTCGCGGATCGTGGCCAGGTGCGTGCTGGCCAGCGACAACGCGAGCGCGGGGAATCCCTCGACGGCCGGCGCGCTGTCGCAGCGCACCTCGATCACTTGTCCGGTCTGCATCCTGCCGAGCACCTTCATCGTCAACAGTTGCGGGCGCGGGCACATGGCGCCGAGGCAATCGACGGATTGCGCGATCGACGTCGGGCCCAGGCCCGGCAGGTCCACCGCGGGATGCGGCGCCTCAGGTTGTTCGACCGACCGGCCCGTGCGCCAGCGCGACCACCAACCCGGGCTGCCCATCGTCACCTCGGTTTCCTTGCGATCACCAAGAAAGCAGCTTGCGTGCCACGGCGCTTCCGGGCGCGGACGCGATCGAACGCGATGGAAAATGCAATCGGCGACTCATGTACCGTTCGGACGTGGCCTTTTGCAACGCGGCGGCAACTCGCCTACGTCGCCGCGTCGCGCGTGCGCTACCGCCAGAGCTCGACCGGCCGCCCGGCCTCGCGCAACCGCTCGGCCTTGGCACGGATGTAGCGCTGGAACTCGGGCTCGCGGCGCCAGTCGCGGCCGGCGACGTATTCGAGCGAGGTCGCCAGGTGGAACGGCCGCAGGTAGCCGTCGATGCGGAACACCTCGCGGCCGGCGTCGAAGAAGACCCAGGTCGGCGTGTAGACGACGCCGAGTTCGCGCGCCCACGTGGCGGCGCTGCGCCGCTCGCCCGACGGCGTGACGACGGGCGTCGCGTCGCCGAGCGCGAATCGCGCGATGTCGAGCCGCGGCAGCTGCCTGCGCACCTCGGCACGCGTCAGGCCCTGCTGATGCATCTCGTCGCAGGGCAGGCACGAGCGCGTCTCGAAGAGCACGGCCAGCGGCTTGGCGCCGGCGGACCGTTTCGAGAAGTCGAACGGCGCCTTCATGAAGGCCGGATGTTCGTTGAGCGTGGTGCGCGCCGGGTCGGCCGGCAGGCTGTTCAGATGCTCGGCCAGCGTCGTGCGCGTCTCCATCTTGCCGGCGACGAAGTCGAGCGCGGCCGACAGGCGCTGCGGCGGGTGGTAGCCGTTGAGCCGCGCGACGATGCGCGCATCGCCGTCGAGGAACAGCAGCGTCGGCGTGAACTGCACCTTGAGCATCCGCGCGAACTTCTTCTCGCTCATGCGGCGGCCGTCGACCCAGGTCACTTCGCGGTCGCCCCACAGGTTGAGCGCGATCGCGACGAAGTGCCTGCGCGTCTTCTCGACGAGCGCCGGCTGGCTGAAGTTGTTGACCATCAGCTCGCGGCAGTAGGGGCAGCCGTCCTGGCCGAAGTAGACGAGCAGGCGCTTGCCCTCGCGCGCCGCCGCCGCCGCCTCGTCCTTGAAGTCGAGGAAGCTCTCGGTGAACCACTGCGGGATGTCGATGGCGTGCGGCGAGGCGTTCTGCGCGCGCGCCGGCAGCGCGCCGAGCAGCGCCACGCCGAGGCCGAGCAGGCCGATGTCGCGTCGCGTCGGAGTGCGTGTCATGGCGGCATTGTGCGGATGCCGGCTCGCGAAGGCGAGC
>Ga0073899_10002826_pt1 | contig 15494 bp, 10 predicted proteins | sample KloWWTmetaKNB5Ph_FD_88975 | JGI IMG/M metagenome (GOLD analysis project Ga0073899, IMG submission 88975) | Active sludge microbial communities from Klosterneuburg, Austria, studying microevolution and ecology of nitrifiers - Klosterneuburg... | ecosystem: Engineered > WWTP > Aerobic digester >...
GACGCGGGAGAGCCGACACGGGAGAGTCGCTTGTCGGGTTACGGTGGCTGACGTGGTGGAGGAACCGAGATGACCTGTACCCGTCTGCGCGACCTCGGGCTGAGCATCGGCAGGCTGCCCACCGGCGAGGCAAACTCGATCGCCGACGTAGCCGGTGTAACGGTGGGGCATGAGACGATCGTCAGCGACACTCCTCGCGTGGCGCGCACAGGGGTAACGGTGCTGCAGACCAGACCTCCCGATCGGCGGAGCGAACTGTGCTACGCGGCGATCCATTCGCTGAACGGCAATGGTGAGATGACCGGCTCCCACTGGCTCAGCGAGTCGGGGTTGCTCGCCGGGCCGATGGCCATCACCAACACCCACCAGGTAGGTGTGGTGCGCGACACCCTGGTCGCGGCCCAGATCGAAGGTGACCCGGAGACCGAATGGTGCCTTCCGGTGGTGGCCGAGACCTACGACGGCTTCCTCAACGACATCGGCGCCTTCCACGTCACCGCCGACCATGTGAACGCGGCCCTCGCCGCTGCCGACGCCGGCGGACCCGTTGGCGAGGGCAATGTCGGAGGCGGCACGGGAATGGTCTGCCACGGCTTCAAGGGAGGGATCGGCACCGCGTCGCGCCTGGCCGCGGGGCCATCGGGCACCTTCGTGGTCGGTGCCCTTGTACAGGCGAACTACGGCCATCGCGAGCTCTTGCGCCTCGACGGCCGCCGGATCGGTCACCTCCTTGGCGCCGATGTGGCACCTCTTCCCAGCGACCCGTCGGTGGCTGATGCCGGTTCGATCATCGTCGTGCTTGCTACCGACGCGCCCCTGTTGGCGGACCAGTGTCGGAGACTGGCGCAGAGGGCGACCATCGGCCTCGCCCGGGTCGGTGGCACGGGCGCCGACAGCAGCGGCGACATCTTCCTCGCCTTCTCCACCGCCAACTCGGTACCGACCGGGGCCGTCTCACCGGTCGAGGTGCGCACCCTGCCCCACAGTCAGATGACGCCCCTGTTCGAGGCGGCGGCCGAGGCCGTCGAGGAAGCCATCTGGAACGCTCTGTGTGCCGCGGAGACCACCACGGGCCACCTCGGCCGCGTGGTCCACTCGGTGCCACTGGAGGTGCTCGCCGCCCTCCGGTTTGTGTGAGCGTGCGCCAATAGGCCGTCGTCAGCGCGAACGCCTCTGCACGGCGAAGAGTTCCAAGGGGTGTCCCTGGCCGCGGGTGATCCGAGTGACAGCGGCCCGTCCGAGTGACAGCGGCCCGTCCGAGTGAGAGCGGCCCGCCGGGGGGCACGCCCGCACTCGGATGGTCGCCAGGCACTCGGATGGGAATTGGGTGGGCGGCGGCTGGCATGTCCATCCGGCCCGTGACCTGCTGTGGGTGACCATGGTTGTTGATCCGTTCCGCGACTTTCAGACACTGGCCGGCCGAGCGTCGCTTTGTTGGCGTTGAGGCGGGCACAGACCCCGGCCCAACGCCGAAGATGACAGGCGAGAGACTGGTGGGCGCGCCTGCCTACAGTGAGTCCATGCCACCTTCGCGCCGAGCCGCCGACGTGATTATCGAAGGTCGTGGGTTGAGCATCGCCGATGTGGTCGCCGTCGCCCGCGGCCACGCCGGCGTTCGCCTCGGCAATGCGGCAAGGGCGGCGATGGAACGCAGCGCCGCCCTGGTCGACGGGTTCGTGGCCGGCGACACCCCCGTCTACGGGGTCACCACCGGCTTCGGATCGCTGGCGGGGACCGTCATCCCCGCTGAGCGAACCGCCGAGCTACAGGTGGCTCTGGTGAGGTCGCATGCAGCAGGGATGGGCCCGACTGTGGAGATCGAGGTCTCGCGGGCGATGCTCTTGCTTAGGGCTCGCAGCCTGGCCATGGGATTCAGCGGAGCTCGGCCGGAGCTGGTCGATCTCCAGGTGGCGATGCTCAACAGTGGGCTAACGCCCGTTGTGCGCGAGCACGGTTCGCTAGGTGCCAGCGGCGACCTCGCCCCTCTTGCCCACTGCGCTCTGGCCCTGATCGGTGAGGGCGAGGTGTGGGGTGTCGACGATGTCGTCATGCCCTCGGGCGATGCCCTCCGCCAGGCCGGCCTGCGCCCGGTCACCCTGAGGGCGAAGGAGGGGCTCGCCCTGATCAACGGCACCGATGGCATCCTCGGCATGCTCTGTCTTGCTCTTCACGATCTGGATGGCCTGCTGAGACTCGCCGACATCGCTGCGGCGATGACCATCGAGGGGGTGCTCGGTACCGATCGCGCCTTCGCCGCTGACCTCCAGGCACTGCGCCCCCAGCTCGGCCAGGCGGTCAGCGCGCTCAACCTCACCCGGCTTCTCGCCGGTTCAGCCATCGTGGCCAGTCACCGCAGTGGCGACGGCCGGGTGCAGGACGCCTACTCGCTGCGCTGCACACCCCAGGTGCACGGCGCGGCGCTCGACACGGTCGCCTACGCGCTCACGATTGCCGAGCGCGAGCTCGAAGCGGCGATCGACAACCCGATGATCCTGCCCGACGGTCGGGTGGAGAGTTGCGGGAACTTTCACGGGGCGCCGGTGGCCATGGTGTGTGACTACCTCGCCATCGCCATCAGCGAGGTTTCGGCCATCGCCGAGCGCCGCACCGATCGCCTTCTCGATCCCACCCGTTCCCACGGACTGCCGCCCTTCCTCACCCCAGACGCTGGGGTCAACAGCGGGTTGATGATCGCCCACTACACCCAGGCGGCGATGGCCATGGAGAACCAGCGCCTCGCCGTGCCTGCCTCCACCCAGTCGCTGCCCACCAGCGCGATGCAGGAGGACCATGTCTCCAACGGCTGGGCTGCCTCTCGCAAGCTGCGCCGGTCGCTCGACAACCTGCGCCGGGTGTTGGCCATCGAGATGGTGTGCGCGGCGGCGGCAATCGACCTGCGTGCCCCACTTGCTCCCGGGGAGGGAACGAGTGCTGCGTTGGCCGCGTTGCGTACCCGGGTGGCCGGGCCGGGGCCCGACCGCTGGCTCTCGCCCAACCTGATCGCCGCCGAGATCCTCCTCGCCGACGGCACTGTGCTCGCCTCGGTGGAAGGTGCCATCGGCGCTCTGGAGGTGGTGTGATCCCACTTCGACGAAGGGAGCCATCGCGATGAGCGGACCTCGCCCTGTGCACGCGCCGCGCGGAACAGAGCTGAACTGCCTCGGCTGGCCACAGGAAGCCGCCTACCGCATGCTGCACAACAACCTCGACCCAGAGGTCGCCGAGCGGCCGGACGACCTCGTCGTGTACGGAGGCACCGGCCGTGCTGCACGAAGCTGGGCTGCCTTCGACGCCATGGCGCGCACCCTCACCACGTTGAAGAGCGATGAAACGATGCTGGTGCAGTCGGGCAAGCCTGTCGGCGTGTTTCGCACCCACGAGTGGGCGCCGCGGGTGTTGATCGCCAACAGCAACCTCGTGCCTCAGTGGGCGAACTGGGACGAGTTCCGCCGCCTCGAGGCGATGGGCCTCACCATGTACGGCCAGATGACCGCCGGCTCCTGGATCTACATCGGTACCCAGGGGATCCTGCAGGGCACCTACGAGTGCTTTGCGGAGATCGGCCGGCGCCGGGCGGCCAGGGGCCAGGGCGACGGTTCGCTGGCGGGCACGATCACGCTCACCGCCGGCCTCGGCGGTATGGGTGGGGCGCAGCCCCTGGCGGTCACGATGAACGAGGGGGTGGCGCTGTGCATCGACGTCGACCCATGGCGGGTAAGGCGCCGCCAGGAGCACCTCTACCTCGACGAGATCGCCGACTCGCTCGACGACGCGATCGCCAGGTGTGTTCGCGCCCGCGACGAGAAGCGCCCCCTGTCGGTCGGCCTGGTGGGCAACGCTGCCACCCTGGTACCCCGGCTGCTCGAGATGGACTTCCCCGCAGACATCGTCACCGACCAGACCAGCGCCCACGATCCGCTGAGCTATGTGCCCATCGACCTCACACCCGAGGCCACGGCGGAGATGGCTCGCACCGACCCGGAAGAGCTGATTCGTCGCAGCCGGGCGAGCATCGCCCTGCACTGCCAGGCGATGGTGGGATTCCTCGACAAGGGCAGCGAGGTGTTCGACTACGGCAACAGCCTGAGGGCCGAGGCCGAGCTGGGCGGGTTCGAGAGGGCGTTCGACTACCCCGGGTTCCTGCCCGCCTACATCCGGCCCCTGTTCTGCGAGGGCAAGGGTCCGTTCCGCTGGGTGGCACTCAGCGGCGACCCGGCCGACATCGCGGCCACCGATCGCGCGGTGCTGGAGGAGTTCCCCGACAACCCCCACCTGAGGCGGTGGATCGAGTTGGCCGGCGAGAGGGTGGCCTTCCAGGGGCTGCCCGCCCGCATCTGCTGGCTCGGCTACGGCGAGCGTCACCGGCTGGGCCTGCGCTTCAACGAGATGGTGCGCCGCGGAGAGCTGAAGGCGCCCATCGTGATCGGGCGCGACCACCTCGACTCGGGATCGGTGGCGTCTCCGTACCGGGAGACCGAAGCGATGCTCGACGGCAGCGACGCCATTGCCGACTGGCCCCTGCTCAACGCGCTTGTCAACACCAGCAGCGGTGCGACCTGGGTGAGCATCCATCACGGAGGTGGTGTCGGAATCGGCCGCAGCATCCACGCCGGCATGGTGTGTCTCGCCGATGGCACCGACCTGGCCGCCGAGAAGCTCTCGCGCGTACTGGTGACCGACCCGGGTATGGGTGTGATCCGCCATGCCGACGCGGGCTACGAGCTGGCCATCGATGTGGCGGAACAGGGCGGAGTCCGGCTGCCGATGCGCGAGGGTTGATCATGGCCGTTCGCGAGATCCTTCACGTGGGCAACCCCCTGTTGCGAGAGAGGTCGCGCGAGGTCGGGCGCGACGAGCTCGCCTCGCCGTCGGTCCAGGAATTGATCGACGACCTGATCGACACGATGCGTGCCGCGAACGGCGCCGGCATCGCCGCCCCCCAGGTTGGCGAGCTGGTGCGCATTGCCACGGTGGAGGTCACCCACAATCCCCGCTACCCGTACAAGCCGCCGATTCCGCTCACCGTGGTGGTCAATCCCGTTATCGAAGCACTCGACCACGAGCAGGTCGAGATCAACGAAGGCTGCCTGTCGGTACCGGACCTACGCGGCAATGTTCTGCGTCATGTGAACATCAGGCTGAGATGGTGGGACCGCGACGGCAACGAGCACGACGAAGTGAAGCGGGGCCTCACTGCAGGCACGTTCCAGCACGAACTCGACCACCTCGATGGAGTTCTGTTCCTCGACCGGGTGCATGACACCCGCAGCCTCACCACCTGGGCCGAGTTCGAGCGCTTCCATCGCGCCGAGTTCGTGGCCCGAATCTCCGAGTTCGTACAGAGGGTCGGCTCATAGTGCAGTCCTATTGGTGCGACCTCGCCTGGCTGGGCGGCGACACGGCCTTGGCCGGTGTTCTCGTCGAGGTCGACAGTGTCGGCAGCATCAGCTCTGTAACCGAGGGCGTGGCCCGCCCCTCCGACGCTTACCGTCTGCCCGGTCTCACCCTTCCTGGGATGGCCAACACCCACAGCCACGCCTTTCACCGGGCGGTGCGCGGTCGCACCCAGGCCGGTATCGGGTCGTTCTGGACTTGGCGCGAGCAGATGTATGAGGCGGCGGCCCGTCTCGACCCGGACTCCTACTTCCGCCTCGCCCGCGCCACCTACGGCGAGATGGTTCTCGCCGGTATCACCTGCGTCGGCGAGTTCCACTATGTCCACCACGGGCCTGGGGGAGTGCGTTACGGGAATCCGAACGCGATGGGTGAGGCCCTCGTGGCGGCCGCCGCCGAGGTTGGGCTGAGGTTGACCCTGCTCGACACCTGCTATCTCCACGGTGGCATCGGTGTGGAACCCAATGAAGTGCAGATGCGCTTCTCCGACGGCGATGGGTCGTCGTGGGCATCGCGTGCCTCAGCGATGAAGGCCACCGACCTCTGCCGGGTGGGTGCAGCCATCCACTCCGTGAGAGCGGTCGACCCGGCGACCATCGAGCTGGTCGCGGCGTGGGCGCAACACCACGGTGTCCCACTTCACGCCCACGTCAGCGAGCAGCCTGCGGAGAACGATCAGTGCCTGGCTGCACACGGGCTCACGCCGGTGGCCCTGCTGGCCGCGCGGGGTGCTCTGGAAGCGAGCTTCACTGCCGTGCATGTCACCCACGCCACCGAGGGCGACATCGGGCTGTTGGGTGGCAGTGGCTCCACGGTCTGTATCTGTCCGACGACCGAACGCGACCTCGCCGATGGCATCGGGCGGGCGCGGGCGCTGCGCGACGCCGGAGCCACTCTCGCGCTCGGCACGGATTCCCACGCTGTCATCGACATCTTCGAAGAGGCTCGCGCCGTCGAGCTAGACGAGCGTCTCGCCTCGCTGGTGCGCGGCAGCCACGATGCTCCCTCTCTGCTCCGCGCCGCCACGTCACACGGATACGAGTCACTTGGCTGGGTTGGTGGCGGTCTGTTGCGACCCGGTGCACCCGCCGACCTGGTGAGCGTTCGCCTCGATTCGGTGCGCACGGCCGGATGCTCGCCGGCCACCGCGCTCGAAACCGTCGTGTTTGCTGCCACTGCGGCCGACGTGCACAATGTGCTCGTCGGCGGTGAGGTCGTCGTGAGCGACGGGCGGCACAGGTCCATCGATGTTGCAGCCGAGCTGGCCGCCGCGATCGGCGACCTGATGGACTCCGCATGAGTGAGCTCACCACCACCGTCGTCGACCGCATAGGCCTGCTCGTCACCAATGATCCGTCCTTGGGGGAGGGTCCGCTGGGCCTGATCAGAGAAGCATCATTGGTGTTCGCTGGGGACCGGATCATCTCTGTCGGTCCGGCAGGACAGGTCGCCGACAGGTGCATCGATGCCGAGGGGCGCTGCGTCATCCCCGGCTTCGTGGACAGCCACACCCACCTCGTTTTCGCCGGCGACCGCAGTGACGAGTTCGCTGCCCGAATGGCCGGGAGGCCCTACGAGGCAGGTGGCATCCTCGTGTCGGTCGAGGCCACCCGTCGGGCCGGCGACGACGAGCTCGCCCGGCTCACCGCGGCACGACGCGAGGAGGCCCGCCGGGCGGGTATCACCACCGTGGAAATCAAGTCCGGTTACGGCCTCGACACTCACCACGAGGTGAGGTGTCTGGAGGTTGCCGGACGGTTCACCCCCGAGACCACCTTCCTCGGCGCCCATGTGGTTCCGCCGGAGTACGAGGGGCGCGCTGATGACTATGTGCATCTCGTGTGCACCTCGATGCTCCATTCGGCCTCACCTCACGCCAGGTGGATCGACGCCTTCTGCGAGGTTGGTGCCTTTGACGCCGACCAGTGCCGGGCGGTGCTCGCCGCCGGACGGATCGCCGGGCTCGGCCTGCGCCTTCATGCGAACCAGCTCTGTCCTGGGCCGGGGGTTCAGCTTGCGGTCGAAGAGGGGTGCGCATCGGCCGACCACTGCACCTATCTCAGTGATGCCGATGTACAGGCGTTGGCGGGCAGCGACACGGTCGCCACCTTCTTGCCGGCCACGGACTTCAGCACCCGCCAGCCCTACCCCGATGCGCGCAGGGTGATCGACGCCGGCGCAAGGGTTGCGCTCGCCACCAACTGCAACCCGGGCAGCGGCAACACGACCTCGATGTCGTTCTGCATCGCACTTGCAGTGCGCGACATGAGGATGACGCCCGACGAGGCCGTAGCGGCCGCCACCGTCGGGGGCGCAATCGCTCTCCGGCGTGACGACATCGGTCGCATCCAGCCCGGGTGCCGCGCCGACTTGGTGTTGCTCGACGCACCTTCGTACACCTACCTCGTCTATCGCCCTGGTGTGCCCCTGATCGCTGGTGTCATCGAAGCAGGTCAGACCTTCCCGGTGATGGCAGACCTGCGGTGGTTCGACTGACATGGTTGTTGCTCGCCATCGTGACGCCACAGGCATCACCGGCCCGGAGTTGCTACCAGCCCTTGGTGGTGGTTTCGGTGAGGGCGCTGATGCGGTGATCATCGCCGGTGAGCGATGCTCGTGGGCCGCCCTGGCAGGTGCCGCAGGGGCAACGGCGGCAGAACTCGTGGGCATGCCGGCCGTCGCCGTGGATGCCCGTCCCACCCTGCATACCGTGGTTGCCGTGGCAGCCGGGTTGGCCGCTGGCGTGCCGGTGGTACCGATTCCGCCCGATGCCGGACCTGCCGAGCGCAGTCACATCGTTCGCGACTCGGGTGTCACCGCAGTCATCGGCGAGGTCGACTGGCCGGACGTTGATCTGCCTTCGGTGGTGTTGCGCCGGTCGTCGGCTGATTCCCGCCCGGAGCCGCCATCCGACTCTGCCGCCCTGGTGATGTACACCTCGGGCACCACGGGAGCACCCAAGGGGGTGGTTCTTTCCCGGCGGGCGCTTGGTGCAGGCCTCGACGGGTTGGCCCAGGCCTGGGGGTGGACTGCCGACGACACCCTCGTCCACGGGCTGCCCCTGTTCCACGTCCACGGCCTGGTTCTCGGCGTGCTCGGTGCGCTGAGGGTTGGAAGCCGCCTTGTCCATACAGGGCGACCGACGCCCGACGCTTATGCCGCCGCGGGGGGATCGCTCTACTTCGGGGTGCCGACCGTATGGGGTCGGGTCTGTGCCATGCCCCAGGCTGCCCGAGCGCTGGGCTCGGCCCGGCTCCTGGTGTCGGGCAGCGCACCCCTGCCCGTGCCGGTGTTCGACCAGTTGAAGCGGCTCACGGGCCACGCGCCGGTTGAGCGTTACGGGATGACCGAGACCCTCATCACGCTCAGCACCCGGTTCGAAGGGGAGCGCCGGCCGGGGTGGGTGGGGTTGCCCATCGAGGGGGTGCGCACCCGACTCGTTGCCGACGACGGCGCCGAGGTGGCTCACGACGGCGAGACGATAGGGGAGTTGGAGGTGGCGGGTTCGACCCTCTTCGAGGGCTACCTCCATCGGCCCGATGCCACGACAGCAGCATTCGACGGCGCATGGTTCCGCACGGGTGACGCGGCGGTGATCGACCGGGGCGGTTTCCATCGCATCGTTGGCAGGTTGTCGATGGACATCATCAAGACCGGCGGTTTCAAGGTCGGCGCCGGGGAGGTGGAGACCGTCCTGCTCGGTCACCCGTCGGTGAGCGAGGCGGCTGTCGTCGGGATGCCCGACGACGACCTGGGTCAGCGCATCGTGGCCTTCGTCGTGTGTGACGGGATCGATCCGCAGGCGCTCATCGACCACGTCGCTCTCACCCTTTCCGTTCACAAGAGACCGCGCGAGGTGAGGGTGGTCACCGAACTACCTCGCAACGCCATGGGCAAGGTGCAGAAGGCGCTTCTGTCCTGACCCTCGGTCGGAGTTGCGAAGATACCCCCGGGGGTATATATTCGGGATACCCCTACCGGTACCGAAAGGACAGACGCGACCATGCAGACCCTGCAGCCGCATCCCGACCTGGAGCGTGGACACCACCACCAAGGCAAGCCTGGCTTGCTCGCCCGCCTCGCCCGATTCAGCGCTATGCACCGCAAGGCGGTGATGATCGTCTGGGCGATCGTGGCTGTGGCCGCGGCGCCTTTGGCGATCACCCTGAACGGCGCCCTCTCCGGCGCCGGCTGGGAGGCCCAGGGCAGCACCTCGCAAGTGGTGCGCGACGAACTGCGAAATGACTTCGCCTCGCTCGGAGCCGAGGCGGCCTTCGTCGTCTTCCAGCAGAAGGCTCCTCTGGCCGATGATCCCACCCAGCTCGACGCCCTCGTGGCGGCTCTTGCCGACGCCCCCGGTGCCGAGCAAGTGGTCGATCCGCGATCCATGCCGGCCGAGTCCGGGTTGCTGGCCCAGGACGGTCGCACTGCCCTAGTGCCTGTCGCCCTTCATGCCGAAGAGGACGCGGAGCTCCCCGAGTCGGCTGGCGAGCTGGGCGACTATGTCGCCGAGCTCGAGTTCGCTGATGGCGTCACCGTCGACGTGACCGGCGAGTGGGCTGTGTGGAGCGACTTCAATCGCAGCAACGAGGAGGCATTGCACAAGGCCGAACTGCTCTCCGGTCTGCCGAGCATCCTGCTCTTGCTGGTCGCCTTCGGCAGCGCGTTCGCTGCCGGGCTGCCCCTCCTCCTCGCCGTTGCCGGCATCGCCGTCGGGTTTGCCTCGCTCCACCTGTTGGGCATGGCGATGCCCCTATCGGTTTGGGCGATGAACTTCTCGATGATGATCGGCCTGGCCGTGGGAATCGACTACAGCCTGTTCATCGTCAGCCGCTACCGAGAGGAGAGGGCGGAGGGTGCCGATGCCCTTGACGGCGTTTCCAACACCCTCGGTACTGCCGGCAAGGCCGTCTTTCTGTCGGCGATCACCGTCGTGTTCTCACTGGCCGCAGTGTTCGTCGTGCCGGTAATGGTCTTTCGGGCAATGGCGCTCGGGATGATCCTCTCCGTCATCGCTGTCGCCGTGGCCTCGCTCACCCTCCTGCCGGCCGTGTTGGTTGCCGCCGGTGATCGAGTGCTTCATACGCGTAAGTCGAAGCATCCCCACCACGACGAGGATCCCGACATCGCCGCCGAGGGCCGCTGGGCAAGGGTCACCGCGCTCGCCCTGCGCAAGCCTGCTGTCACCTTGACCATCGGTGTCGTGCTCCTCGGTTCCCTGGCGGCGCCGGCCATCGGGATGAAGCTGGGTATGCCCGGCCCGCGCGTCGTCGATGAGGGCCGCACCAGCCGTGATGGCTACGAGACCATGGCAGCCGCGTACGGCGAAGGTGCTGCGGCACCGGCTTTCATTACGGTCGACGCAGCAGAAGCCGAGGAAGTCGTCGCCGCCGCTTCATCGGTCGAGGGCGTCGTCGACGCCCGCATCGTTAGCGAGCCAGCCGAGAGCGGCCGTCTGGTGGTGAGGGTCACGGGCTCGAGCGCCGTCGATCAGGAAGCGACAGCAACGATGGTGGTTGACCTCCGTGAGGCCGTCGATGATGTCGCCCCGACCGCCTTGGTGGGCGGCCCAGCGGCTCAGAACGCGGATCTGAGCGACACCCTCACCGGTAAGGCGCCACTTGCGATCGGACTGATCCTGCTCGTCGCGTTCCTGCTCCTGCTGGTCGTCTTCCGCAGCCTCATCGTCGCCATCTTCTCGGTGCTGATGAACCTGCTCACCGTCGGCGCCGCATTCGGTTTCGCGACCCTGGTCTTCCAGCACGGGTTCGGCACGGGCCTGCTCGGCATCGAGTCTCAGGGGTTCATCGATGCCTGGGCTCCGCTGTTCTTTTTCGCCCTCCTGTTCGGTCTGTCGATGGACTACCAGCTCTTCCTGCTGGCCGCCATCCGCGAGCGCTTCGAGGCAACCGGCGACACCCACACCGCCATCCGTGAGGGCATCGCCCGCACCGGCCGGCCGATCACCAACGCGGCTCTGATCATGATCGTCGTCTTCATCGCCTTCGGTGTCACCGGGCCGATACCGCCGACCGAGCTGGGTATCACCCTGGCGCTGGCGGTCCTGCTCGACGCCACTGTCGTGCGAGTGTTGCTCGTGCCGGCGACGATGGCCCTGCTCGGCGATCGCAACTGGTACCTGCCGAAGTGGATGGGCAAGGTTCTGCCGAAGGTGAGCTTCGCCCACTGATGGATGACCGGTCACACCCCAGGGGGTATGCTGTGGCCATGCAGCTGCCCGACGAAACCACGGCCGATCTCGTTCGGCGCCTCGCTCGCATCGAGGGGCAGGTTCGTGGTCTGCAAGCCATGATCCGCGATGGTCGTGAGTGTCGCGAGATCGTCGCCCAGCTCTCCGCTGCCGGCAAGGCGCTGGACCAGGTTGGTTTCAAGCTTCTCGCCACCGGGATGGCCACCTGTATGAGCGACCCCGACAAGGCTGCTCAGTCGGGCTTCGACCCCCTCGAAGTCGAGAGGCTGTTCCTCAAGCTCGCCTGAGTTCGGCGAGGGCGGCGCTACACGACGATGTTCACCATCCGGCCGGGGATGACGATCACCTTCTTCGGAACTGCACCATCGAGAGCTGCCACCACCTTGGGATCGGCCATCGCCGTGGCCTCTACCCTCGTCGGATCCGCGGTCGAGGCCACGGTAATGCGGCTGCGTACCTTGCCGTTGACCTGAACGGGGTACTCGACGGTGTCGGAGACGAGCATCGCCGGGTCGGCGACGGGGAAGGGTTGATGGGCGAGCGACTCGGTGCGGCCGAGCAGGGCCCACAGCTCTTCCGCCAGATGGGGGGCGAAAGGCGACACCATCGCCACAACCGGTTCAGCGATCTGGGTGGGGCACCCGCCGAGCTTGGTGAGGTGGTTGTTGAGCTCGATGAGCTTGGCGATGGCGGTGTTGAAGCGGAGGTTGTCGAGTTCCTCCCTCACCGCCGCAATCGTGATGTTCAGGGCGCGCAGGGTGTACAGCGTGGGTTCGTCGGGCAGTAGCCGCAGTGCGCCGGTCTCCTCGTCGACGATGTTGCGCCACAGGCGCTGTAGGAATCGGTGCACCCCGACGACGTCTTTGCTCTCCCACGGGCGCGACGCGTCGAGGGGGCCCATGCTCATCAGATAGAGGCGCAAGGTATCGGCCCCGTAGACCTCGCACACCTCGTCGGGGGCGATGGCGTTCTTCAGGCTCTTGCCCATCTTGCCGTACTCGCGTGTGACCGGCCGGCCCTCGAAGAAGTACTGGCCGTCCTTCTGCTCGACGTCGGCCGCCTCGACGTACATGCCCCTCTCGTCCTGGAAAGCGGCCGCGAGGATGTAACCCTGGTTGAACAGCCGGTAGAAGGGTTCGACGGAGCTCACATATCCGAGGTCGAACAGCACCTTGTGCCAGAAGCGGGCGTACAGGAGGTGCAGCACAGCGTGCTCGACACCGCCGACGTAGAGATCCACCCCGCCGGGGTGGGGTCGGTCGCCGACGCCTTGGGTCTGGGGGCCCATCCAGTACTGCTCATTGGCCGGATCGACGAAGTGATCCTCGTTCGTGGGGTCGAGGTACCTCAGCTCGTACCAGCAGCTGCCGGCCCACTGGGGCATGACGTTGGTGTCGCGCCGGTACTTGCGGGGACCGTCGCCGAAATCGGCCTCGACCCACACCCAATCAAGCAGCCTGTCGAGAGGGCTCTCCGGGTTGCTCATCGCATCGTCGGGGTCGAAGGTGCGGGGCGCGAACTGGTCGGTGTCAGGGAGCAGGACCGGCAGGTTCTGCTCGGGCAGGGCGTGGGGGCTGCCGTCTGCGTCGTAGACGATGGGGAAGGGTTCGCCCCAGTAGCGCTGACGACTGAACAACCAATCGCGCAGCTTGTAGGTGATGGTGGCGTGGCCGTGGCCGTGGGCGTGGAGCCACTCGTTGGTGAGATGCACGCCCTCGGCGACGCTGGAGATGCCATCGAGGTGGAGGGACTCGTTGGAGCTGTTCACGTAGGGGGCGTCGCCGACGAACGCATCGGCCCAGGTGGAGGTGTCGAGGGAACGGTCGGGGGGCTGCTGGATGGCGATGATGTCGAGCCCGAACTGGCGGGCAAACTCGAAGTCGCGCTGGTCGCCGCAGGGCACGGCCATGATGGCGCCGGTTCCGTAGCCCATGAGCACATAGTCGGCGATCCACACCGGGATGCTGTTGCCGTTCAGAGGGTTGACGGCGAAAGAGCCGGTGAACACACCGGTCTTCTGGCGGCCTTCGTCTTGGCGGTCGATGTCCTTCTTGGCGGCGGCTGCTACGCGGTAGGCAGCGATGGCGTCGGCCTGGGCCGAGGTGGTGAGCTGGTCCACAAGGGGGTGCTCGGGAGCGAGAACCATGAACGTCGCGCCGAAAAGGGTGTCGGGGCGCGTGGTGAAGACCGTGATGCGCCCGGTCGGAGTCGGCGACGGATCACCGACAAGCGGAACGTCGAAGTGGACCGTGGCTCCCTCGCTGCGGCCGATCCAGTTGCGCTGCATGGCCTTGATCGCGTCGGTCCAGTCGAGAAGATCGAGGTCTTCCAGCAGGCGGTCGGCGTAAGAGGTGATGCGCATCATCCACTGGCGCATGTTGCGCTTGAACACGGGGAAGTTGCCTCGGTCGCTGCGACCGTCGGCAGTGACCTCCTCGTTGGCCACCACGGTTCCCAGACCTGGGCACCAGTTGACGGGGGCATCGCTGAGGTAGGCGAGGCGCCATTGGTCGAGTTCACGTCGGCGTTCGGTCGCCGACATGGTCGCCCAGTCGCCGGACTTCGCGGCGCGGGTGCCGGTGTCCAGCTCCGTGATCAGCTCGTCGATGCGACGCGCCCTGCTCTGCTCAGGGTCGTACCAGGCGTTGAAGATCTGGAGGAAGATCCACTGGGTCCAGCGGTAGTAGCCGGGGTCGGTGGTGCTGATGCTGCGGCGCCGGTCGTGGCTGAGCCCGAGGCGGCGCAGTTGGCGGCGCATGTTGTCGATGTTGGCGTTGGTGGTGATCGCCGGATGCCGGCCGGTCTGCACGGCGTACTGCTCGGCGGGCAGGCCGAAGGCATCGAAGCCCATCGTGTACAGCACGTTGTGCCCGGTCATCCTCTGGTAGCGGGCATAAATGTCGGTGGCGGTGAAGCCCAGGGGGTGTCCCATGTGCAGTCCGGCACCGCTGGGGTAGGGGAACATGTCGAGGATGAACTTCTTCGGCCGGTCGACCGCCGAGGTCGCATCGGCTAGTGGCCCGGCGGGGTTCGGCGAGTCGAAGGTTCCCTCTTCGTCCCACCGGTCGTGCCAGCGCGCCTCGATGCCCTGGGCGAGAGCACCCGTGTAACGGAACGGGGGCGTGTCGGTGGGGGGCGGGGTTACGTCGGTGGCACTCATGGCGTGCCGATTCTACGGAGTCCCCCGCCCGCACGCCCCGCCTTCACTTCCTGGATCTGGGGCTGTTCCGTCTCGCTGTGCGAGACGGAACAGCCCCAGACGCTGCAGTGGGACTATCGAGCCCCAGATGTAGGGGCACTACGGTGGGGTCATGTCAGCAACCGACTCGATCGTCGAGCGCCTGATCCGTGCCGCCGACAGGCCGACGGGGGTGCGCTTCGTCGGGCAGAGCGTGATGCCGCCCGAGGGTGATTCCTTCGTGTCCTGGGCCCAGATCCACGACGAGGCTCGCGCCGTTGGCGCGGCGCTGCAGGCTCGCGGCCTGGTGCCCGGTGACCACGTGGCCATCCTCGGGCCCACGTCGCGCGACCTGATCACCGTCGTCCAGGGGTGCTGGCTGGCTGGCCTGGCGAGCATGGTGCTACCCCTGCCGATGCGCATGGGCTCGCTCGACGCCTTCGTCGACAGCACCCGGGCCCGCATCCTTCATGGCGACGCCAAGCTGGTACTGATCGACGAGATGTTGGCGGCCTTGTACGCCTCGGTGCCGGGCGACCCACCCCTCGAGACGTTGAAGTCCGTCATGCCGGGCAGTGTCGGCGTTCCCAGCGGTGAACGACTCGAACTGCCTCCCCGTGACCCGGAGAGGCTGGTGATCCTGCAGTACACGAGCGGTTCCACCAGCGAACCCAAGGGGGTGATGATCCCCGACCGGGTGCTGCGCGCCAA